>ENA-UOIW01000044-UOIW01000044.1-human-gut-metagenome-genome-assembly--contig:-P58-NODE-44-length-120483-cov-16.938561_pt1 | contig 120483 bp, 128 predicted proteins | sample MGYA00242334_ERZ723881 | MGnify/ENA metagenome assembly ERZ723881 | reverse complement strand
GAACGCGTGGTGTTCGAACGCAAAGAGCCACCGCAGACCCCGGCCGAGCCGGAGCTGCCGGATGCCGCGAAGGCGACCGAGACGCCGCACGGCGACGCTGGCAAAGGCTCGCGCAAGAAGAAGTCGGCGAGCGACGCATCTTGATGGCGGGCGAGGCTGCCGTGTCCGACCCCATCGGCCTGGCATGGGCAGCCTCCCTGGCCTCGATCGCGGTGGCGGTCGTGGCCGCGGGTCAAGCGGTCGTCTACAAGCGTGATCCGCGGTCGGCCACGCCGTGGGGGCTGCTCATCAGCGGCGGCACTGCTCTCCCGCTCGCTGGCCATCCGTTTGCGTGACGGTGCGGCCCGTCTGTTCACCTGATCCTCTGGCAACTCGACTTTCGAGGAACACGGCCCATGGAAAAAAAGAATCAATGGAATACCGGCTACTGGATCGTTGCACTCCTGCTGTTGTTGAGTTTGCAGAGCTACTGGCAGACGGCGAAAACCGTCGAGCCGGTGCCCTACAGCGAGTTCGAGAAGGCGCTGGCCGAGGGGCGCGTGGCCGAAGTGCTGGTGTCGGATCGTACGGTGACCGGGCGCCTGAAGTCGCCGGACAGCCGGGGCAAGACGACGATCGTTGCAACGAGGGTCGAACCCGATCTTGCCGATCGCCTGTCGAAGTACGACGTGCCCTATGCCCGCGTGTTGGAGAGCACCTGGCTGCGCGATGTGCTGTCGTGGATCCTGCCAGCGGTAGCCTTCTTTGGCGTCTGGTTCTTCCTGTTCCGCCGCTTCGCCGAGAAGCAGGGCATGGGCGGGTTTCTCAACATCGGTAAGAGCCGCGCCAAGGTGTTCGTGGAAAAGAACACCGGTGTGACGTTCGCCGATGTCGCGGGGGGGGATGAGGCCAAGGCGGAGCTGGTCGAGATCGTCGATTTCCTGAAGAATTCGCAGGACTATGGCCGTCTCGGGGCGCGCATTACCAAGGGCGTGTTGCTGGTCGGCCCACCGGGCACCGGCAAGACATTGCTGGCCAAGGCTGTTGCCGGCGAGGCGGCGGTGCCCTGCTTCTCCATCTCCGGCTCAGAGTTTGTCGAGATGTTCGTCGGCGTGGGTGCGGTCCGTGTGTGCGAGCTGGCCCGCGGGCAGGCGCCGGCCATCATCTTTATCGACGAGCTCGATGCGCTGGGCCGCGCGCGCGGCGTAGGCGGCCACGACGAGCGCGAGCAGACCCTCAACCAGCTGCTCACGGAGATGGACGGCTTCGACAGCTCGGTCGGGCTGATCATCCTCACCGCCACCAACCGCCCCGAAATCCTCGACCAGGCGCTGCTGCGTGCCGGCCGCTTCGACCGCCAGGTGCTGTTGGACCGGCCCGACATCAAGAAGGGGCGGCTGGACATCCTGAAGGTTCATGTCAAGAAGGTGACGCTGGCCCAGGATGTAGACCTCGAACAGGTAGCCGCACTGACCACGGGCTTTTCCGGCGCGGACCTCGCCAATCTGGTCAACGAGGCGGCGCTGGCGGCGAGGAGACGCCGTGCGTCCGCCGTGGAATTGCAGGACTTCACCGCGACCATCGAGCGCATCGTGGCGGGCCTGGAAAAGAAGAGCCGCGTGCTCAACCCCAAGGAGCGGGAAACCGTGGCCCATCACGAGATGGGCCATGCGCTGGTGCTGCCCGAAACCGACCCCGTACACAAGATCTCGATCATCCCGCGCGGCATCGGCGCGCTGGGCTACACCTTGCAGCGCCCCACCGAAGACCGCTTCCTGATGACGCGTACCGATCTCGAGCACAAGATCGCCGTACTGCTGGGCGGGCGTGCCGCCGAAAAGCTGGTGTTCGGCGAGTTGTCTACCGGGGCGGCGGACGATCTGGCGCGAGCCACCGACATCGCCCGCGACATGATCACCCGCTTTGGCATGGACGAGGGCCTGGGCTACATCGCCTTCGAGGCGCAGCGGCCCCGCTTTCTCGATACACCTGAACTGGCCCACGGCGGTTGCCGGTTGGCCGAATCGACCCAGGCGCGCATCGATCAGGCTATCCGCGACATCGTGATGGGCGTGTTCGAGCGCGCCTACCGGATTCTCGACATCAACCGCGCGGTGCTGGAGCGCTGTGCGCGCGAGCTGCTGGCGCGGGAAACGCTCGACGAAAGCGATATCCGTCAATTGACTCAAGGACTTGTTCGGAACTGAAAACAGTAGTAGGTGCCATTCAGAGTAAACCGACGGCTCTGTTCAGTGCGTCATCCAATTCGTCGGCATTGTTCAAGGAGAACCGATATGTCTGCATTGACACCGTGGGACCCCTTCCGGGAACTGGATGAATTGCAAAACCGCCTGGCGACGATGTTCGGACGAATACCCCAGCGACAGGGCGCCCGTACCGGCAACGAAGCCATGACCACGGCGGACTGGGCACCAATGGCGGACATCAGCGAGGATGAGAACGCATTCCTCCTCAAGCTGGATCTGCCGGAGGTCCCCAAGGATGCCGTGCGCGTCAGCGCGGAAAACGGTGTGCTCACCATCAGCGGCGAGCGCAAACTGGAAAAAGAGGAGCAGGGCAAGAAGTTCCACCGCATCGAACGTGCGTATGGCCGCTTTGTGCGCAGCTTTGTCTTGCCTGACAACGTTGATCCGACCAAGGTGACGGCTTCCATGAAAGACGGCGTGCTGGGAGTGCGGCTTGTCAAGGCCGAGCAAGCCAAACCGAAACAGATTGAAATCTCAGTCAACTAACTTCAATCAAGAGCCCAAGATCATGAATATCAAACAGCCACAATACACCTTCTCCGCACTTGCCCTGGCGGTCGTCGTCGGACTGAGCGGACCGGCTCTGGCCCAATCGGCGGCAGGTTCTAGCCCAGGTGCTGCAGCACCCTCTGCCGCATCCAAGGCGGCACAGCCACAGGTAGATGACAAGGCCGCCCGGGAAGCCGATAAAAAGCGTGCCGAGCTCACTCAAGACGCCATCACGGCGCTCACCAAGACCCAGGAGGCTTTGACCCTCCTTGATGCAAATAAGACCAAGGAGGCGCTTGCTGCGCTGGAACTGGCCAGCGGAAAGATGGAACTGGTATTGGCACGCGACGCCAAACTTGCTTTGGCGCCGGTCGATGTACGCGTCATCACCCACGATATCCACGCCAACGTGGAATCGGTAAAGAAAGCGGTCAAGTTGTCTCGGGAGTTGTTGGGTGATGGCGAGGTGCAAAAGGCCCGGCCCATCGTTGCCAATCTGGCCAGCGAAATCGTAATCCAAACCGACAACCTTCCGATGGCAACGTACCCGGCAGCGATCAAGTCGGCCGCACGGCTCATCGACAGCGGCAAGATCGACAACGCCAAAGCGGAACTCGCCCGAGCACTGAACACGCTGGTGGTGACCTCGGTCGCCTTTCCTCTGCCCGTGCTACGGGCCGAAGCCGCGATGGCAAAAGCTGAAAAGCTGGCCGAGACCGACAGGCGCGATGCCAAGCAGAACGAGGAGCTCAGCACCTTGCTGTCGTCCGTGCGCACGGAGATCGAGATGGCGCAGATCCTGGGTTATGGCAAGAAGGCGGACTTCAAACCCATCTTCGATCAGGTGAAGTCCATTGAGCAAAAGTCGGCTGGTGGCAAAAGCGGCAAGGGATGGTTCGACGAGTTGAAGACGCGCATCCAAAAGCTGTTTTGAGGTGATGAAGGGGCTGACTGCTCTGTCGGTCAGTCTCGCGATGTTCGCATTCAGCCCCAATAGATTCGCCTATTTTCACTATCTCATACGAGGCATATCACCATGAATGAGCAAACACCGAATCCCAATGCGACGAACGAAGGAATAAACGAACAGGCCGCGGTAAGCAGCCTTCCTGTCAGTCCAGAGTCCAAGCCTGAAGTCGTCACGGAGGTACAGCCTGAGGTTCAGAAAGAAACGGACTCGCAGGCGGAAGACAAACGTAAACAAGTCCTCGATGAGGCAGTCTCGGCCTTGTCGCTGACCAAATCCGCGCTGGCCGCACTTGACGGCAAGGACACTGCACGCGCATTGGCAACGCTGGCCGAAGTGACGGGAAAGCTGGAGCTGATCGTCGCGCGCGAACCCACGCTCGCCCTGGCCGGCGTTGATGTGCGCACCATCGTGCACGACTTGTTCGCCAACACGGAAACCATTGAGGCGATGACCGACGAGGCGCTGGATGCCCTCAAACATGGCGAGGTGCAACAGGCTCGCCACGTGCTGGCTTTGCTGGCCAGTGAAATCGTGATCACGGTCACCAGCATCCCTTTGGCGTCCTATCCCGCAGCCGTGAAGGCAGTCGTGCCGCTGATCGATCAGGGCAAGATCGAAGAAGCCAAAGCCGCGCTGCAGTCAGCGCTCAGCACGCTGGTCGAGGAGCGCAGCGTGCTTCCGCTGCCCGTCCTGCGTGCGAAGCTGCTCCTGAAGCGCGCCGAGCCCCTGGTAGAAGATGGTCAGCGCAGCGAAGCATCCAATGAGCGCCTGGAGACATTGTTGAACGAAGCCCGGCAGCAATTGGAAATGGCAGAACTGCTGGGCTATGGAAAAAGGAAGGACTTTGAGCCCCTGTACGCTGAACTCAAGAAAATCAAGGAAAAGACGGGAGGGGGAGGCTGCGGAAAAGGCTGGCTCGATGAAGTCAAGGCAAAACTGTCCAAGTTGTTCTGAAACCCCTGGATAGGGGGCGCATAGCGCCCCCTATCTTGTTCCATGAGTGTTTGATTTTTTATTCTGTATAGATCTTTAGGAGATATTGCATGAACACAGACACCATCGCTAATTCCAATGCGGATGACCCCACCAAAGCACTGTGTTCGCTGAGCCAAAATTGGTGGCTTTTTGTGCTGCGCGGTGTCTTGGCATTGATTTTTGCAGCCCTCGCGTTCTGGATGCCACAATCGGCTCTGTTGGCCATGACCATCATGTTCGGCGCATTTTCCTTGGTCAATGGCGCGTTCAACTTGTTTGCAGCGGTGCGCCATATCCAGAAAAAAGAGCGCTGGGGCTGGCTGCTGTTCAGCGGCATTGTCGGCATACTTACGGGCGTCGTCGTCCTGGTTGCTCCTTGGGCCGCCACGATAGTCTTGGCTTCTTTTTTATGGGCTAGCGTGGGCTTCTGGGCGATTTTCACCGGTGTGCTGGAGATATCCGCCGCCGTTCGGCTGCGTCGGGAAATCAAGGGTGAAATCTGGCTTGCCCTCAGTGGACTGCTCTCGATTATCCTTGGCGCTATCGTCTTGTGGATATTTTTTACCCGTCCGGTCGAGTCATTCGTGGCCGCAGGCTGGCTGTTGGGTTTCCATGCGGCAGTCTATGGCGTCACGCTTTTGTTCTTGAGTTGGAGTCTTCGCAAAACGCGCCTGGGGTAAGAGCGTGCCAAACCAAAATCTATGGATATGAGCATCCTCGATTCATACCTCCATAGAAATGACATCGAAGGAGTCATACATGCAGATGCAATATAGCTATCGAGCTATCGACAAAGAGTTTCATGAACCTTGGCAGAGAACTTTGGGAAATGTGATCGAGCACGCCCTCAAGCCATTGCTCGACAAACACACTAAAGATTCAGCGCAACTTCAAATCGTCCTTGATCGCGACAAGATCAAGCGGCAATTTCTGGCCAGTGGCTATATGCACCTGCCCGGCAAAAAGATTGTCAGCGTTACTGCATCACATGACGAGCTGACGCCCCTCGCGAAGATGCTCGCACAGTCGTTGTTCCGTCAGGCCAGGAAGCATTTTGACCGACTGCATGCTCAGGATCAAATCAAGCGCAAAGCACGACGCGAGCGCTTGCGCGAGCTCAAGGTGCGGATTGCCGCAAAACCCGCATCAGCCGCCCATGAGGCCGAGGTGACCCGAATGCCTCTACTGTCGAAACTTGAGGCTGTCGCAAGGCGTGAGCTGGCTTATCTGCGGGCCGTCGGCGATTTACCGCGCGATTATCCGACGCTGCGCGACGTGGTGGATGAAGCGATTGTCCGAGCTGAGGTGGAATGGCAATCCGTGCCGGGGGAAAAAGAGGCTTACACCGATCTTTTGAAGCATCTGTTCGCCGTCCTGGATAACGAAGTGGCAAGCAGCCGGCAATTTGGCGAATTCGTTTCTCTGGACGCACCGGTCGAACCGGATGCCCAAGACGTGGCCGAGGCCATGGTGGAAGAGGAAATCTTCGAATTTTATCAGCCCGATGACACACTCAAGCTGGCCGATATCTTCGCTGGCAGTCAGCATCCCGATGTCGCAACGATCGCGGAACAGGAGGAGCTGATTGATCGGTCGAGCGAGCTCGCTTTTGCATTTGACCTGCTGAAGGACATGCCGCGTTTGTGGCGGCGCATTTTTCTGCTTATCCGTGTGGACGGGCTGAATGCCAGCAGCGTCTCTGAAATCCTGCTGATTCCTAGTAAGGAAGATGCTGTCCGAAGGTGGCTCATGCAGGCAGAAGCATTCATCGCTGCTCATCTGGAAGAGGCCGGAGTAAGCAAAAACGGGAACGATTGGCTCCAAGGCGTTGATTGGTCGGCATTGTCTGTGACCCGAAGCGAGGCAGCCTCACTGTGGTCCAAGGAGGCGAACCATGAAGAATGATCTTCACCTCGTCTGCCCGCATTGCCAGTCCATCAACCGCGTACCGACTGCGAAGCTATCGGAACATCCCAACTGTGGCCGCTGCCAGCAGCCCTTGTTCACGGGCGAGCCCATCGAGTTGACCACGGCGACGTTCTCGCGCCACGTGGAGCGCAGCGATCTGCCGCTACTGGTCGATTTCTGGGCGCCATGGTGCGGGCCGTGCAAGATGATGGCGCCACAGTTCCAGCAAGCGGCGCACCAGCTCGAACCGAGGATCCGGCTGGCGAAGGTGAATACCGAGGCTGAGCCCCACCTGGCCGCGCAGTTCGGTATCCGCAGCATCCCGACGCTCGCCCTGTTCCAGGGTGGGCGGGAGATCGCCCGTCAGGCCGGCGCGATGGGCGCGCAGGACATCGTGCGCTGGACGTCGACGCAAGTGGGACGCTGACCGATGCAGGCCTTACTCGGCGATACGCTAATCCTGCTGGCGGCTTGCAGCCTGGCGTCGATGGCGACGGCGGCGTTCAGAGTGCCCGCCTTGCTGGGGTATCTCTCTGTCGGCGTTGTACTGGGCCCCTCAGTCATCAGCGTGATCGCGCCGGGGGAGACGCTGAGCTTTCTGTCCGAGCTGGGCGTGGCGCTGCTGTTGTTCATGGTCGGACTGGAATTCTCCCTCGGACACTTCTGGCTCGCCCGCAGGACGGTGCTGATGGCGGGCGCTCTGCAGATGATCGCCGTGGCCCCGCCGCTGATCCTGCTATTGATGTGGCTGGGGCAGCCCGGCCAGAGCGCCGCGCTGCTCGGCACTGCGGCGGCCATGTCGTCCACGGCGCTGGTCAGCCGACAACTGGCCGACCAAGGCGAGCTCACCACCCGCCACGGCCGCAGTGCCATCGCCGTGCTGGTCTTTCAGGACCTGGCCAGCGTGCCCCTGCTGGCCTTGCTGGCGATCTGGGCGCGCGGCGAGTCGCCGAAGATCGAGCATGTGCTGCTCGAAGTATTCGGTGTGCTGCTGCTGTTCGCGGCAGCGGCCCTCGCCTCGCGCCGTCTGTTGCATGGCCTGCTGGGCTGGGTGGCGCGGCGGGGCCACGAGGAATCGTTCGTGCTCGTCTCCTTGTGCGTGGTGGTGGCTGCCGCCGCCGCTGCGCACGCGGTCGGCGTATCCGCCGCCCTGGGGGCCTTCCTCGCCGGGATGGTCCTGGGCGAGAGCGACTTCCGGCACCACATGGAAAGCCACCTCAGGCCCTTTCGCGATGTGTTGTCGGGCGTGTTCTTCGTGACCATCGGCCTGCAACTGGACGCAGCACAGATTCTTTCGGCACCGCTGGCGGTGCTGGCGTGGCTGGTGGTGCTGGTACCAGTCAAGATCCTGCTCAATACGCTGGCCTTGCGGGCGACGCGCCTGTCCGCCCTCGATGCCTGGCGCGCGGGCATAGCGTTGGGGCACGGCGGCGAGTTCGCCCTGCTGTTGTTGGGCACGGTCTTGCAGCAGCATCTGATCCCCGCGACCGTCGTCCAACCCATGCTGGTCGCGCTGGTGCTCAGCATGGCTCTGGCACCGCTACTGATCCGCCATCACGATGTACTTGCCCGGTTCTTGAGCCGCACCGGCGGCGTCATTCAGCCACCCCAGGCTGAAGAAGTCGAGATCGCCGCGCAGACGACGCGATATCGAGACCATGTCATCGTTTGCGGCGCGGGCGAGCTTGGCCTTACAGTCAGCGAGATTCTTCGCCACGCCGGCGTGGCGCATCTGCTGCTGGAGGCGGACGCGCAGAAGGTCGAGGCCGCGCGTGCCGCCGGCGCGCCGGTGTTCCATGGCGATGCCAGTCGGCCCGATACCTTGCTGGCTGCCGGCTTGACGCATGCGCACTTGGTGGTGCTGACGTTCGCCCATGCCCAGCAAGCGTTGCGCATCGCCCAGGCGATTGCCGAGCGCCGTCCGGCGCTGACCTTGTGGGTGTCATGCAGAAGTACGACCGCGGCCGATGCATTTCGCGCCATGCCCAACGTGCGCGTGTATCAGCAATCCTTTGCCGCAGCTATTGGGCTGGCGGAACAGGTGATGTCGACGCTTGGCATGTCGACCGAGCTGATTGAAGGACACATCAACGCAATGCGCCGCCGTCTCGACAGCAGCCGTTTTCCAGGGAGTTCATCGTCATGAAATCAACACGCCTTAACCCATTTCAGGTCTTGCGTGACCAATTGGCCATCATGAGTTTTTACGAGCGCTTCGAGCAGGTCGTCGCGCTCGTGCTGTCGGCGGTGATCGCCGTCATCATCGTGGTGTCGCTGTTCCAGCTCATCTCCATCGTCTTCACGCTGCTGGTTCTCGATGCCTTCAATCCCCTGGACCACAAGGTATTCCAGAGCGTGTTCGGTATGATCATGACGCTCTTGATCGCGATGGAGTTCAAGCATTCCATCGTGCGCGTGGCGCTGCGTCGGGACAGCATCATCCAGGTCAAGACAGTGGTCCTGATCGCGCTGATCGCACTCTCCCGCAAGTTCGTGGTCCTCGACTCCGACGCGAGCCCCGCAAAGATAGCCGCGCTGGCAAGCGCCACGCTGGCTCTGGGTGCGACCTACTGGCTGCTGCGCAAGCGCGGCGACCGCGCCGCCGAGACCTCTGAGCATGACCCGTCATCATCCCAGTGATCCGCGCACGGCGCTCTTGCAACACCGCTGGCTCAACCGCCTGCAGACCGGGCTGTTGGTCCTGACCCTGGTCGGGATCGCAGCCGCAGCAGGGAGACTGCCGTTTGGGGAAGGCTGCCTGTGGCTCGCGCTGTTTGTCGTTGCAGGTGCGTTGCTGCTGGAACCGGTAGCCGCGTCGGCGCTGAGCTTGCGCCTGTACCGCGTACGGGCCTTGCACCCGCAAGAAGCCCACGAGATGTGGGCCCGGTTGCGCGAGCTGCCCGCCCGTGCCGGTTTGCCCGCCACGCCGGTGCCGCACTATGTGCCCAGTGCCGTCGTCAACGCCTTCGCCACCGGATCGAAGCAGGAGGCATCGATCGCCCTCACCGATGGCCTGCTGCGCAGCCTGAGCCCACGCGAGCTGGCGGGTGTGCTCGTGCACGAGGTCGCGCACATCGCTAATGAGGATCTGCGTGTCATGGGGCTGGCGGATTCCGACAGTCGCCTCACGAGCCTACTGGCCCTTATGGGACAGATCGCGATCCTGCTCAGCCTGCCCGCGCAGCTGGTTGGCGCGGCGGAGGTCTATTGGCCTGGTCTATTGTTATTGGCCGCATCGCCCCAGCTGGCTCTGCTCGCACTGCTCGGCTTGTCTCGCGTGCGTGAGTTCGACGCTGACCGCCTTGCGGCGGAACTGACTGGCGACCCGCAGGGGCTGGCGTCCGCGCTGGCGAAAATCGAGCGGGTCAGCCGCTCCTGGCGTGCCTGGCTATGGCCGGGATGGGGCAATCCCGAGCCCTCCTGCTTGCGCACGCGTCCGGCAACGCAAGAGCGCATCGCACGCCTGCTGACGTTGGCGCCTGGGCCAGCATCAGCGTTGCCACTCCGCGCGCCCCATTTTTTGCCGGAATCCGCTTTGGCGACGCGCCCACCGCGCTGGCGCCCGAGCGGGCTGTGGCGCTGATTGCCCATCAACAGGAGACGTCTCATGGCCTATCTCGACCCGTACCAACGCCCCGCGCCGGACCGCTTCGTCCGGCGCGGGCTCTTCATCACCGCCTGCATTGCCGCGCTCATGCTGCTGTGGCAGTTTCTGCCCGCCATCGAAGCATGGTTCAGTCCGCGCGAGGCAGCAGAACGCACCGTGATGGCGCGTGGCGATCTGGCGGCGGACGAGAAAACCACCATCGAACTGTTCGAAAAATCGCGCGCCTCGGTGGTCTACATCACCACCGCGCAATTAGTACGCGATGTCTGGACGCGCAACGTGTTCTCCGTGCCGCGCGGCACTGGATCGGGCTTCATCTGGGACGACGCCGGCCACGTCGTCACCAACTTCCACGTCATCCAGGGCGCGTCCGAAGCCACCGTCAAACTGGCCGACGGCCGCGACTACCAGGCCGCGCTGGTGGGGACGAGCCCCGCGCACGACATCGCCGTGCTCAAGATCGGCGTCGGTTTCAAGCGCCCGCCGGCCGTGCCGGTCGGCACCAGTGCCGACCTCAAGGTGGGTCAGAAGGTGTTCGCTATCGGCAACCCCTTCGGCCTGGACTGGACGCTCACAACTGGTATCGTCTCCGCGCTCGACCGCTCGTTGCCGGGAGAAGCGGGCGGCCCGGCCATCGATCACCTGATCCAGACCGACGCCGCCATCAACCCCGGCAATTCCGGTGGCCCGCTGCTCGATTCGGCTGGGCGGCTGATCGGAATCAATACCGCCATCTACAGTCCGTCTGGCGCCTCGGCCGGCATAGGCTTTGCGGTGCCGGTCGATACCGTCATGCGCGTGGTGCCGCAACTCATAAAGACCGGCAAGTACATCCGTCCGGCGCTGGGCATCGAGGTGGATGAGCAGCTCAACGCGCGTCTGCAGGCGCTGACCGGCAGTAAGGGCGTATTCGTATTGCGCGTGACGCCGGGCTCGGCGGCGCACAGGGCCGGGCTCGTCGGCGTCGAGGTCACCGCAGGCGGCATCGTGCCCGGCGATCGCGTTATCAGCATCGACGGTATCGCCGTCGACGACGTCACCACATTACAGGCCCGGCTAGACGACAAGAACGTTGGAGATGTTGTGGTCTTGTTAGTGGAGCGGGCCGGCAAGACTCGCGAGATGCTTGTGGAACTACAACCGGGAGTTTGATGGAAAGTGGGTCATGGATCTGCACAGCGAAGCAGCCAAGCGACTTCAGCCTTGCGCCGAACTACGAGCCCTAGCTAGGGATGGTCTGAAGTAGCCCTGTATTTCCGGCTGACTTCAGCCACTGCTGATTTTGAAAGCGGTGAACCGATCAAAAACGATCGGATCACCCGCTCATTTCGGTGCTTTCAGCCGTCGCGAGCACCTTGCGACGGCCATTTTCCGCATTACAGGCGCACCTCTCCTGCGCTTGCCAGCAAATGTCGGCGGGCCATCCATAGGTTCGACAGGGCAAACAGCGTCACCAGTTGTGCAGTGTTCCTCACCAGCCCTCGGAAACGTACCTTGGTGTAGCCGAAACTGCCGCTTGATCACGCGAAACGGGGGCTCTACCTTCGCTCGCACTTGCGCCTTGGCCTTCTCGATCTTGCGCTTGGCTTTGTACAGGGCGCTGCGTTTATCGAGCATCTTGTAGGTGCTGCGGCGTGCTGCGACCTGCCAGATCACTTCTCGGTCGGCATGCTCGGAGCGCTTTTCGACGCCGGTGTAGCCGGCATCGGCGCAGACGACGTTCTCGTCGCCGTGCAGCAGCTTGTCGACGTGGGTGACATCCGCCACGGTGGCTGCCGTGCCCACCACGCTGTGTACCAGCCCCGATTCATCATCAACGCCGATGTGCGCCTTCATGCCAAAGTAATACTGGTTCCCCTTCTTGGTCTGGTGCATTTCCGGGTCGCGCTTGCCGTCCTGGTTCTTGGTTGAACTGGGCGCGTGGATCAGCGTGGCATCGACGATAGTCCATCTTGATAATATCGGGCCGCTCAACGCTCGGGTGCGGCACGAAATCCAGCTCGACGATGCGCGTCCACTGGATGTCGTTATCCTGTCGTTCGTTGGCTTGTGGCTCCTCGTAGAGCAATGTTGGTGCTTCGATGCGGGTGACGACGAAATCCCGAAACTCTCTACTCTTGCGATCAAAGGCCCGGACGTGCCAGCGCATGCCGGTATCAACCAAAGCAAAGGGCACAATTACCCGCTCGGACTCGCCGCTGCTCATCGAGTAGTAGCGGATGGCGACGGGTCGCTTAGCGTGGATGCCTCGGCAAATCGTGGCTAACACATCCATCTTGGGAATGCTTAGGGCTGCGGGGGATTCGCATGGTAGCAGCGCCTGCATTGAGCCGTTCACGCCATCGCCAAAACCGAGAGACAGCGCCGACAGAACGCGCAGCGATGCGTGCTCGAACAACGGTGAGAACTCCTGCCCGATGCGATAAATCTTGTTGCTACCATCGAAGGTGATGTTATGCGGCGCAATTTCCCGGTACAAAGCCAAATCGCGTGTCGCCCCTGCCGGAGCCACACCGAAGCGCTCAATCAGATCAGGGCGTCCGATCTCACCGAAGAAATAGAGCCGAAAATCGATGTAGGCCAACCTCTCGCGCTGGACCAAACTCAAGTCCTCAAGCCGCTTAGAAAGGGAACCAAGCATGAATCATCACTATAGGGAAAAAATGAATATTTAATACGGTAATCCATAAAGTGCCATGATTATAATCAAATTGATGATAATCAGCATTAATACTTATGTAACAGCAAGAATTTATGTCTCAAACGTAGACAGTCATCGTATGGGCTGATGTTTCTATACCGTTAAATTGATGCCATCCAACTATAAAACCTTGCTGCCCAATGCCCTATAGCTCCCTCAGGCAATTTGCCCTTATCCACTGTTCTGGTCTGGGGATGAGGGATATCAGAATAACCTAACGACTCAGGGACTGGGATCACAGGCAACCGTGGCTCGTCGCTTACCTTAATTCAAATTATTTTCAGATAGATATCATTCTTCTGAACATACCCGATTAACGGCAGAATCTCACGATTCTGCCGTTTTTGTATAATTTTTCAGAGGAGTAGCTAATGAACAATTCTGAAGGTTTGAAGTCGTTTCAGCAATCGCTTGCTGGCCTGCCACAGTGGGTGTCTGAACGTATATTGCAGCAGATAAATCAGTTAACCCATTACGAGCCAGTAATCGGCATTATGGGTAAGAGCGGTGCCGGTAAATCCTCACTCTGCAATGCCCTGTTTGCCAGTGAGGTATCACCGGTCAGCGATGTCGCGGCCTGTACACGTGAGCCACTGCGCTTTCGACTGCAGGTTGGCGACCGCTATATGACGCTGATGGATCTACCCGGCGTGGGCGAAAGTGGCACTCGCGATACCGAGTATGCTGCGCTGTACCGAGAGCAGCTTTCTCGCCTCGACCTGGTGCTGTGGCTGATTAAGGCTGATGACCGGGCACTGGCAGTGGATGAGCACTTTTATCATCAGGTGATTGGGGAGGCATACCGGCATAAAGTGCTGTTTGTTATAAGCCAGTCGGACAAGGCCGAACCCACCAGCGGTGGGGGACCGTTGTCCACCGCGCAGAAGCAGAATATCAGCCGCAAAATCTGCCTGCTGCATGAGCTGTTCCAGCCCGTACATCCGGTGTGTGCTGTGTCGGTCCGTCTACAATGGGGGCTTAGGGTGATGGCCGAGCGGATGATTAAGTGCCTGCCACGTGAGGCCACCAGCCCGGTGGTGTCGCAACTCCAGCCTTCCTTTCGCACGACGGTAGTCCGGGAACAGGCTCGAAGCGATTTTGGTGAAACCGTCGGTGCTCTACTCGATAGCATCAGTGCCTTTCCTCTGATACCCACACCTGTGCGGGCCGTCATTCAGGCCGTGCGCACCACCGTGGTCTCTGTGGCCCGCGCCGTCTGGGATTTCTTCTTCTGAGTATTTAATCCATCCCTGTTATTTCCCTGACCCTGTCGCCGATGCGACGGGGATCCCCTTTATTTGTTTTCCCGTTATGAGGAGTCTGCTTATGACCCGTCTGGCTTCGCGCTTTGGCGCTGCAAACATTATTCGTCGTGACCGTCCGTTAACCCGCGAGGAGCTGTTTCGCGTGGTGCCCAGTGTGTTCAGCGAGGACAAACATGAATCCCGTAGTGAACGCTACACTTATATACCCACCATCTCCTTGCTGGACAGCCTGCAGCGAGAAGGCTTCCAGCCATTCTTTGCCTGTCAGACCCGTGTGCGTGATCCGGAGCGTCGCGAACACACCAAGCATATGCTGCGTCTAAGGCGTGAGGGACAGATAACCGGTAAGCAGGTGCCGGAAATAATCCTGCTCAACTCTCACGATGGCAGCAGTTCGTACCAGATGCTGCCGGGACTATTTCGTGCGGTTTGTCAGAACGGCCTTGTCTGTGGCGAGTCGTTTGGCGAGGTACGGGTGCCGCACAAGGGGGACGTGGTGAGTCAGGTGATTGAAGGCGCGTATGAGGTACTGGGGATTTTTGACCGGGTGGAGGAGAAACGGGATGCCATGCAGTCGTTGCTGTTGCCGCCTCCGGCACAGCAGGCACTGGCAAAAGCCGCTCTCACATACCGCTTTGGTGAAGACCACCAGCCGGTGACTGAGTCGCAAATACTCTCCCCACGCCGCTGGCAGGATGAGAGCAATGACCTGTGGACCACGTACCAGCGGATTCAGGAAAACCTGATTAAGGGCGGACTCAGCGGGCGTAATGTTAAAGGCGAACGAACGCATACTCGTGCCGTGCGTGGCATTGACGGGGACGTGAAGCTTAACCGTGCGCTGTGGGTGATGGCTGAAACACTGCTCACACAACTGCAGTAGACGTTTTATGTTGCCACATTGTTATTATCGGACACCACCTGTCCGAATTGCTACGTGCTCGTGTGCCTCAATCTCCCGGTAATAGCCTGTAACCCCGTTACATCTGGCTTTTGCAGAAATAAAAAATAGTTTCTGCGTTGTCCATACCCTGTCCGCCCCCCTGTTTAAAGTAATCACATCATTTTCAGTCAGTTAACTTTCCTGGAGAACCTCTCATGACACAGGCAGAACGCCGCCATGACCGGCTGGCTGTCAGGCTGTCACTGATAATCAGCCGTCTGGTGGCGGGTGAAACGTTGAGTGTGCGCAAACTGGCCGCTGAGTTTGGCGTGTCAGTGCGCACGCTGCGGCGTGATTTTCGTGAGCGACTGATGTATCTGGACCTGGAGTATCAGTCCGGATACTGCCGCTTACGCACTGCTGGCAGCGAGATGCAGATGGTGCCCGACGTGCTTATCTTTGCCCACCGCAGCGGGCTGGCCGGACTTTTCCCCGGCCTTGACCGCCGTCTGGTGAACGCACTGCTGATGTGCGATGAGTCTCCCTGCGTGATAGCACCAGCTAGTCCGGTTCCTTCGCCTTCAGGAGCATTGTCTTTCTGGAGACTGATTCAGGCCATTACCGGGCGCAGGCGGGTGACGCTGATTGCCGAGGGGCAGCGCTGTGAGCGGCTGGCTCCCTGCCGGTTACTCATCCACCAGCAGGCCTGGTATCTGGTGGCGGAACACGACGGACATATCGCCGTATTCACCCTGGATGAGATCCATCTGGTTCAGCTCCTGCAGGAGAGTTTCCGGCGTAACGACAGTCTGTGTCGTCTTGTTGAAGACCCGGTCTTTATTCAGACCTTACCCCATTTTCGCTTTATCCAGCAGTCACTGCTTACGTTTGTTCCGGCCGACAGCCCACCAGAATAGCGTAAGCGTTGTTATCAACCCGGCAACAGGGAGGAGCCCTATGCCCGTAATTGCCATTATCGCCATTGTTGCCATCGTCATCATTCTGAACAAAACCGGGGTGTCCGACAGCCTCACGGCCCGACACTTGCCACCGTTGCTGCACTGTTGACGGGCGGAGGTGCAGCCGGTGCTGCCAGTGTTGCACTGACGCCGTTCGCCGGTGTGCCGGTGGGTATTTTTGTGGGGATTTATGTCTTTGCCAAAGTGGTTCGTCTGATTTCAGGAAAAAAATAATGAAACGTAAAACACTACCTCTGCTGGCACTGGTTGCCACCACTCTGTTTCTGAGCGCCTGCGATGACAGAAGTGATGAACTGAAGGCCATCAGCAAGTTCAAAGATCTCACCCCGCCGCGCTTCAGCGATGTGGTCAGTCGTCAGGATGATGTCAGCGAAGAATGGTCACAGGTTGGCTTCTCATCCGGTCTCACCCTGCAGGTCTTACGTACCCGCCAGTCGCCCGATGGCTGCGAGGGCGGTAGTTACTACTACCTCGTGGATATGCAGGAAAAAACCGTCCAGCCGCTGATGAATGCGCTTTGTATTGCCGACAATATCAAACTGGAATACCACGAGGTTACGGACCGGTATACGAAGGAAAAATACTTTGAGTACTCCCATGACGGAAAACTGATGGGTCGGCTGCTGATACCCTCAAACCCTGAGAACCACGAATAAAAAACAACGATAAAGGAGACAGAAATGACAATAGGTTCACTAAGCCGGTTTGTACTGGCATGTTCACTGTTTACCAGTTTTACAGCCTCTGCGGTTCCTGGACTCTGGCAGCAGGGCTATGGCCAGGGCAATACGGAATACAACGTGACGGATGCCAGTGGGAAAATGTTTACCATCAATTGCACGGGAAATCCGGACCAGAACGGTTTCTACCAGCATTCTGTTTTTCTGACCCAGACGGATAACAGGATGGTCAGTTCGCACGATGACGGCACCACGATCACCGTGGTAATGAATCACCAGCAGTACGTTATTCCGTCCAGACTAGGCTGGCGAAATGGGGATAACGCCTGGTATGACTTCATCAGCGATATCCGCAAAGCCCGACAGTTTGAGGTCTACGTCAATGACCGCAAAGCGGGCTCTTTCAGTGCTGACTCGACGAATGCAGCGAAGGTCCTGCCCACTCCCGGAGAGTGTGGTAACGACTGATACCCGCATTTTCTCCCACAAACCAACCCCGACAACCTCCTGGCTGCCGGGGTTTTCTTTTACCCATAGCCTGAAATGTCCCGACCGGTATTATTTACATTATAAGAATGAGCTTTGACCCGTTGAACTCACAGCACAGAGCGGACAGAAATCAAGGTCAATAAGGTCTGCTTCAGACAAAGAGCGGTCATTCAATGATAGAAGATTCTATTTCATTTTTGTGCCAGAAGCTGCCGCTCAGTAACTCCCGCAATAAACGGCGCGAGGAATGAGCGTCCGGCGACCGAATTTGATTACCTTGTTATATGCCATTTTCAAGATCTGCGATTAGGTCAAAGCATAGCGATTTATAATCCTTTACGATCTTCGGCTGAATGGTTATTGAATGATATTTCAGCAACGTAAGGGCGAATGAGGAAAAATACAGCCAGAACCAGTCATCTTCCGGTAAATTGACATCTTGCACAGTCGCCGACCAACGCCCGTAAATGGGAGGATGAGTCTCTGAACCCGCGAGGCGGTTTCTTCCTGTTGCGAAAAGGATAAAGGCGGATGCTAGAGTGATCCCCATCATACGCTTCATCCTAACCTTTTCCGGGGGATACCCACTGCTTGCGGCGTACTGATCGATCTTGGATATCATCATATCTTTAGCGAACTGATCACACAGATATTCTTCGTCCTTCGGGTCTTCAGGTGCATTTCCTTCAGCTGAGAAAATTACGTGCTTCAGTTCATGTAAAAATACATATGCCGTGGCCATGCACGTGAGATCATATACTGCAGCGCGCTCTAAATCTGACGGCCTACCCTTCTCAGGATCAGGAGTAGCCACTGGCCATTCAAAGTCGTCTTCATAAAATGCAGTGCTCAGGTCTTTCACTGCATCAAGTATCGACTTGAAGGCTTCATCTTCTGCTGCCTGATCTGGAATCTTGTTGATTTCGTTTATGTCGAGAGTGGTACCGAATGATTTGAACAATACGATCAACGAAGTATAACAATGTAACGCCTGCCTTCCCGCATAACCGAAAAGCCACATTTGACGCATTGATCTGCTGGTGTACTGGATTGCGGAGAACCCTCCAGCATCTAAGTTAAATCCTTCGCGGTCAGCAATCAGTCGGAACTGGGCATCATAATCGTTAGCGATAGATTCAATCTCTGATGCTCTCTCCGGAACAACACCGTCAAAAAGTTTTCGAACAATGTCTGTCGTTTCCACTAGTCCTCCTATAGCATATAACAGAGCGTTATACCGGTCCCGCAAGGTCGGCTTCCTTGCAAGCCAGATTACTTTGTAAGGTCAGAAAGTCCAATGACAGCTTTATGTACGAAGCAGTCATTGAGCTACTACGTATAAATGACCGCTCCTGGCCCACAGCTGTAGTGGATCACAAAATCAGGACACCGGGATAACCTGTTTCCACTTTTCTTCATGTAAGCAAGGCGGTAAACCATCGTTGTTCGTGTGAGGTCGATAAACGTTGTAATAACCATTAATCCACTGGTTTATATCGCGTACCGAATGGCTAAAATCACCATAACCACCTTTCGGAAGCCATTCACTTTTAAGGCTGCGAAAGACTCTTTCCATCGGCGAATTATCCAGGCAATTCCCTCTGCGACTCATACTTTGCATTACCCCATAACGCCAGAGTAACTTTCTGTATTTATTGCTTTTATACTGAACACCTTGATCTGAATGAAACAGCAGGCGGCCATCACGCGGTCGTGTTTCCAGTGCATTACGCAAAGCCCTACACACCAACTCAGCATCAGCGGTTAATGAGAGGGCTGAACCGATAATCCGCCGTGAATATAAATCAACAACGAGCGCGAGATAACACCATTTGTCCTGCAGGCGAATAAAACTGATGTCGCCGCACCAGACGCGGTTTGGTGCGGCGGGGTTAAATTGCCGGTTCAGTAAATTTGGCAATGGCGGACTTTTGTCTTCGTTTACCCGGTAGTGATGTTTAACCGGCTGTCGACTTGTCAGCCCGCATTCCCGCATCAGTCGTCGTGCCAGCCACCGGCCTGCATCAACGCCACTCTGGCGCAACATCTGACTGATTGCCCGGCTACCGGCTGCGCCACGACTGAGAGCATGGAAAGCCCTCACCCGACTTCGTAATTCAATTCTTTGCACATTAACAGGACGCTTCACCTGCGCGTAATAAACGCTACGGTGAATACCGAATAAATGACAAAGAACCCGCACTGGCCACTTTGCTTTCAGCCGTGTGATTAGCGCGACGGCTTCCCGGGGATTTCGCTCATCAGCACGGCAGCCTGCTTTAGTATTTCTTTTTCCATCTCAAGGCGCTTTATCCGCGCTTTAAGCTGCTGAATTTCGCGTTGTTCAGGGGTAATAGCATTACCAGCGGGCTCAATACCCTGAAGTTCCTGCTTATACAACCGTATCCATTTACGCAAATGGTCAGGGTTGAGCTCGAGTGCCAGCGCGACTTCTCTGACATCACGCTGGTATTTAACCACCTGTTCGATAGCTTCAAGCTTGAACTCCGGGGAAAAGGTACGTTTAGTCCGACGAGTTTTGATCATGCATCACCTCATTTTCACTGTTTTAACATTAACAGGATTTCGAGGTGTCCTGAATTACCGATCCACTACAGTTCCATGACGGTTATGTCTTCAGCAACTGATTTATGTCCGGCGGGGAAACCCGCCGGACAGGGAGAAAACGTATGAAACTTGCACCACAAAGCCGTGAGATCCTGCGACAGTACAAAGCCCTGATTAATGCCCGCCGACGTGATGCCGGTCAGCGGGAACTGACCACCGCGCAGGTGATGGATGAAATTTGTTACTACATGACGTGTCAGTGTGCCGTGTACATCGGCGGTCATTTCATCTTACAGGGCGGTAAAGGGCAGTAAGTATGATTGCAGGCGTCCGGCCCGGAGGGCGCCTGTCAGCCCGCGCGAAAACCCGGGCAGGCTGCGCCTGCCGGAGAGAAACTTCGCCGCGCCTCCGGCGCCGCGCACTCTCCTCTCCGTTGTCCGTCGCTGTTGCCCGGGAATGGGCGTATTATCCGGGATATCTTTCTGTAAAGCAGACCGGTGATGCATATGTCGAAGTGGAATATCGCCTCTTTCTCAAAAGAAGAGCAGGATAAGGTCTCAGTCGATAAAGCCGCCGCCGCTGTTGCCTGGCAGGAACGGATGAACAAGCCTGTGGTGCCAGAGCTGGCTGAACGGGAACAGCCTGAACATCTTCGCCAGTATTTCCGGCAAAGGCTGGAAGTTCATCGGCAGAACAGTCAGCAGCTGCCGCGCGCAAATGCGCCCGAATATAATAAACCCGGTGATGAGCAGCAGAAGTGATTCTTATAGTCAGTGTGTCCAGGGAGGAAAATCTGTGCGTATGTCTCTGATGTTTGCAGCCGTGACTCTTTTAACCGGTATTAACCTGTTGTTTATTCCGTTTCAGCCTGTACCGGCTCTGTGGGGGGGAATCCTGGCCGTTGCTTTTATACTGATGAATGTCGTGGCGGATAAATTGCGTCTCTGGAGTGGCGTTGCATGGATTATCGTTGCCGGCATCATCATAACGTTGATGCTGAAGGGGAAGGAGCCGGGTGACGAATTAAGAGTGCTGATCACCGTTTTTGCTTTCCTGGCTTCAGCCTGGTACAGCGTTGTGCAGTACAGAAAAGAAAAGCATTTTCGCTCCTGATGTTCCCGGCAGGTATTAAGCCGGATAATTGTCAGCCATCTCGTGACTGCTCCCCGCCCTGTTGGCGAGGTTTCCCATTAAGCCGCATGTAATCCATTCTTATCCTCCCGTTCCCGTTTTCACTACGGGCGACTTCCCTGACGGGAACCGGGGCTGTCATGCTTCGCACCGAGCCAGCTGCGCTGTCTCTGCCCGGCCCCTTCGGGGCAGCGGGTTTCCATCCCAGGCTGTCGCAACGTCAACGGCAGGCTTGCTGCGACCGTTCCGGTCACGCCGCCCTTTTTACGCGCCGTATCCTGCGCTTTCTGCACCCCGGCAAACTGACGCCGGGCTGTAAGGCGCAACGCCGTTTCGCGCCCGCGCTTTCCGTCGTTGCGGCGGGTTCCTGCTCATTCCTTGCCTGGTTTTTTCACCCTTTTGAGTCCTTTCGCCGGGGCTGAGACAAGCACAGTCGCTGTCAGCTGTCCAGGGTAAATGGCACGCGGTAAACCGCGCCCTGGACATCCGCCATCGCCCGCGCTGGTTTACGCCCTTGCGGCGAACGGCTCTCAAACGGGTGAAGGTAACAACCAGCGGGCGCGTTCAGCAGGTCCCCGCAAAACGTCAAAACCGCGGCCCCGGCAACTCAACGGGTGATGGTTTTTAAAAGCAAAACAAACGGAAGGAGATTCATCATGACAGTACGCGGCATCAACAAAGTCATCATCGTGGGTAATCTGGGCCAGGACCCGGAAGTCCGTTATATGCCCAATGGCGGCGCGGTCGCTAATCTTAGCCTCGCCACTTCGGAGTCCTGGCGCGATAAACAGACCGGAGAGATGCGCGAAAACACCGAATGGCATCGCGTGGTGCTGTTTGGCAAGCTCGCGGAAGTGGCCAGCGAGTATCTGCGCAAGGGCGCTCAGGTGTACGTCGAAGGGCAGTTACGTACCCGCAACTGGCAGGACGACAGCGGCGTAACGCGCTATGTCACTGAAATCGTTGTCGGACAGAACGGCACTATGCAGATGCTGGGCGGTCGTCGTGACGGCGGTCAGCCACAGAACACGGCTCCACAGCAACCCGCACAACCGCAGAGTCCTGCCGCTCCGGCACAACCTGCTGGCTCCCCTGAAAAATCCCCGAAAAAAGGCGGCAGAAAACCCCGTCAGACTACAGCGCCGTCTCAGCAGGTGCCGCAGCCGTTACCGGACGATTATCCGCCGATGGATGATGATGCCCCGTTTTGACCAGCATGATGAAAACGCCCCGCAACCAGCGGGGCAGGAAAAGGAGAAAGACATGACCAGCAACGTTATACCGCCCCTTCAGTCACTGCCAGATGGCACATTCACTCGCGAACAGGCTGAAGCGGTCGCAGCGCAGTATCAGAATGTCGCGATTGAAGACGATCAGGGAACGCACTTTCGCCTGGTGGTTCGTCAGAACGGCGAAATGGTGTGGCGGGTATGGAATTTTGAGCCGGGTGGTGAGTACCTGATGAACCGTTATATCCGGGACTACGGCATCCGTAAACAGCAGTAAAAAGGTGCCCTGCCGGAGCAGCAACTCCGCAGGGCCGGACAGTAATCAATATCTGTGAGGAGTATCAACTATGTCAGTAACCGAGTCTAAAGCAAAAAAGGTTAAAAAAGCCAGCCCCAAAGCGTCAACGCGTAAAGCTGATGCTCAGTCAGACGTCCTGGTTGCCGTACTGGACAGTGCCCCTGTCAGTTACACCGCATGGTCCCGCCTGTTTATCGGGGATCTCAACTGCCGTCTTATCCCGCACACGCCGGAAGAAATCAGGGGTTATGCCGACAGTATTTTCGCGGTCGGGCAAATCCATAACATCGTGGTCGTGGAATGTGATGATGGTCGGCTGGAAGTGGTATGCGGCGGTGGGCGTACCAAAGCCATCGGTTTGCTGGTTGAAGAAGGGAAGGTCGACCCCGATCACGAATGGATCTCCTGCAAAGTGGTTCCCCGCGAACTGGCGAGGGCTATCTCTCTGACTGAAAACGGCAGACACAAGACAATGCACCCTGCCGAGCAGATCGCCGGATTCCGTTCTCTGGCAGAAGAAGGGAAAACACCAGCGCAAATCGGGGACCTGCTGGGCTACGGTGTGAAGCACGTCCAGCGCATGCTCAGGCTCGCAGGACTGGCTCCGGTTCTTCTTCAGGCACTGGCAGAGGACAAAATAACCACCGAACACTGTCAGGCGCTGGCGCTGGAAGATAATCCCGACCGTCAGGTGCAGGTGTATGAGGCTGCGTGTCGTCAGAGTTGGAACAATAAACCGGAAGTGCGTGTGATACGTAATCTGATCACCGACAGCCAGGTTTCCACCCTCAACAACAGCAAGTACGCATTTGTAGGGGAAAACGCCTTCTCCGGCGATGAAATCCGCGCTGACCTGTTCAGTGACGAACAGGGTGGTTTTGTGGACAAACTGGCGCTGGATACGGCCCTGCTGGAAAAACTCCAGGTGGTGGCAGAGTGCCTGAAAGAGGCCGAGGGCTGGGCATGGGCCACCGGACGCCTGGATGCGGTCAGTTATCACGGCGAAGACAGTGTGGTGTACCGGATTCAGCATGAACCTGACGCGGTTTACACGGAGCAGGAACAGCAGCGCATGGATGAATTGCAGGGCGAGTATGACGAGAACCAGACCGCCAGCGATGAAACAGACGCGATGGAGTCAGAGATGGAGGCCATCGAATGCGCGGCACAGCTCCGGGCATGGACGCCGGAAATGCGCGCACAGTCCGGTGTGGTGGTGTCATGGCGTCAGGGTGACGTTTATGTCCAGCGCGGGGTGATCCTGCGTGAGCAGTCTGAAACGGAAGACGAACCTGCTCAGGTTCCTGTATATGAGCGCCAGCCCGAACCCGTTGACGAAATCAGTCTGCCTCTGCTGACGAAGATGTCCTCTGAACGTACGCTGGCCCTTCAGGCTGCGCTGGTACAGAAGCCAGAGAAAACGGTAGCTCTGATGGTCTGGCGTCTGTGTACCTGCGTTTTCGATAACTGTACCACGACCCGTCATCCGTTCGTGATGCGTCTTGAGGTGCATCACAACCGTCTGGTCAGTGAAGCCCCGTCCGGTGAAGAGGGAAAAGCGTGGCAGTCCCTTATGCAGGAAAAAGCCCGTCTGGAGGCGCTGTTGCCGGAAGGCTGGAAAAAGGATTTCACCACCTTTTTTACCCTTGACGGAAAGACGCTGATGTCCCTGATGGTCTTCTGTACGGCCTGTTCTGTCGATGGTGTGCAGACCAGAACGATGGGACATACCACACGCAGTGATCTTGATGGTGTTGAACGTGCTGTTGATTTCAATCTGCATGAATGGTGGCAGCCGACGAAGAACAATTTCTTCGACTACCTGAAAAAGCCACAGATTGTTCAAATCCTCAGTGAGAACGGTTTGAGCGGGGCCGCCAGCGATGCGCTGAAAATGAAGAAATCTGACGCAGCGGACCTGGCTGAAACCATGATGGCCCGTCACTGTCCTCAGTGGGTGCCTGTCTGGATGCGCGCCCCTGATGCAAAAACGCCGGATGCTGAAGCAGAAAATAACGCTTCTGATGCTACCGCCACTGACGTCCCGCCTGTGGCTCACAACAACATTCCAGATGCAGCCTGATAACGGAGGCCGCCCCTTCGGGGGCGGCAGTAAGGAGAACATGATGCGTAACATTATTACCCCTGATGTGCTGAAAACCATGATCCCCCAGGAATATGAGGACTGGCGGGAAGGTGGCGAAGATTTACGCCGCGAACTGACCCATGCCGTGATGCGTGACCTTGACTGTCCGGCTCACTGGGACCTGAACGGCGAGTACCGCAGTGAGTTCGGCGGTTTTTTCCCGGTGCAGATCCGTTTCACGCCATCCCACGGCAATTTCAGCCTGGCAGTGTGCAGTCCCGGTGATATCAGCCCGTCCTGGATGGTGGTGTTTATTCCTGCCAGTGGTCGCCCTTTCTCTGTGATCTGCACGCTGCCAGCCTGGTCGCCGGAGGTTATCAGCCACACGTTGAGTCTTGTCGCCCGCCTCGATGCCGATGGTTACAGTCAGGCCAGTATCATCAGCGTTCTGGCGATGGAGGGTACATTATGATCCCGGCAAACCTGTCACTGGTCCCTCTGAGTCATGAGCGTCGTGCGGTAATGCAGGCCATCGCAGAGGTGGAAGCAAAATACGAGCGCGGTATCGGTGTCGCTGAATTTCCCTATGCCCGCACCTTTTTCCGCATCCTGAACGGCAGTAAGCGTGTCACCGTAAAGGATATCGGCTGGTTCTCTCCAGGGCTGACGGATCAGTCGCTGCGGGGAAATAAACAGGACTGGCTGGCGGCGATCGACCGGCTGATTGAAAGTCGTGGCGCATGTTGCTGGTTACCCCTGTCGCTTTCTGATGGCTGGCGACTGTTCCCGGAAACGAAGTTTCAGATGCAGGAGCGTACCCGAAGGCACAGTGAACTGGGTGCTGAAAAATACACCCGCCAGCGCCGAAAAGAGGCGTGCCAGCGCGAAATGGCGTATCAGGCGCTGGCGGGGCAGGCGGAAATTGAGCTGGCTTTTCATACCCCGGAAACGGTCAGCAGCTGGAGCGCACGCTGGTCGGGTACTGAACTGCGCCAGTACGACCTGGAGGAAATGTTCTGGCGCTGGAGTGAGCGTTTTCCGTCACTGGCATCGATGGAACGCTGGATGATGGCGAATCAGCCATTCTGGAGTGTGATGGTGGAGTCTGATGCTCTCGCTAAAGAAAGCCCGGAACCGGTCAGACAACTGGAGCGATGGATGGTACCCAACAAGCTGATACACCGGAGCCATGCATGAAGTGGCGTTACTCGTTGCGCTGGAGACTGCCCCGGACACCATGTCCCGGACCGCAGGAACTGGTGTCAGAAGTGGTGGAGGCCGGGAAGCCCGCTCCTGAATCGGTGATGGCCCGCTGGGTGGCAGGTGTCGGGTATGCGGTGTGTGTGGATTTCCTGGATGACAGGCAGATCAGGCGCTGGAGCGATGAGCGGAAAGCGGCTACCCGCAGACGAAATCTGGAGCGCCGCGTAAACCGGATCGCGCCACTGTTTGCTGATGAGCTTATCGAGCGGGAACTGGAAACCCGACCGGAGTATTTTCAGGGAAAGACCATGAATATGCCTCCCAAAGGAGGGGAGTCATGCTGAAGGTTATGAGCCGTATGGTCAGACAACGGATTTATATCTGTTAAAACACTTTTGGTAAGGAAAGACTATGACTCACGTATTTGTTTATCTCGTTATCGCTTCATCTGTACACGGTGGCAGCAGCTGGAACGTAACCCCTATGCCTAATATGGATGTTTGCAATCAGTTCAGCGAAAGTATCACTAAACCCCGGGGATTTGACCTTAATTTCCCCCGGGCAAGCCTGGTTCGCTGTGTTGAGGTAAAGACTGATAAGCCTGTTAATCCGTAATATCACATGAATGATCGATATATTTCCTTCACGATATACGGTCAGCAGGGGACAAGAGGGAGTTTAAAAGAGGCAATTTTTATATGAGATACTGGATACTGGTTGTTCTGCTAAATGGATTGTTTGCGCTGGTCATTCACTTTGCCGCGCCGGAATTGTTCGGAAGTACTGAGCATTATGTCGGCGCTGGGATCTGTGCTCTGATAGCGATAGTTATTACCTGGCGAGATCCTCCAGGGATGCTGGACAACGTGCTCTTATTTCTCTTTAAGTGGGGAATTGTGGCTTCAGGTCTGGCGTTTTTTTTCTGGGGTATCGGATACAAGCTGGAATTCTGGGGAAATCACAACCCCGATGAAGTTTTCACCAGCACTTTTGACATCCTTCTGCCAAATCTGGCATTGCTGAGCGGTATTGTGATTCTGGTTAGTGCCTGGATATCCTGGAGGCAAAGGTAACAAATAATTCGCCAGAATGAGGGCAGGAAAGTAAAAGAGCAGTGGTGCCTGCGGCACGACTGCTCTTTTTTTTAACCTTCATTCTTTGTCATACCCGCGTGAGTATCTCCCCGGAAGAACGGACTCTTCCAATTGTGATGGTTGTTGTCTGTATTACTTTTTCAAATTTACCTGCTGTCGGATGGGGTTACAGGCCATAACTGAGGGCGACTTCCCTTCGGGAACCGGGGCTGTCATGCTTCGCACCGAGCCAGCTGCGCTGTCTCTGCCCGGCCCCTGCGGGGCAGCGGGTTTCCATCCCAGGCTGTCGCAACTTCAACATCACGCTTACAGCATCCGTAAACGGATGCGCCGCTTTTCACCATGCCGGCGATAAGACCGCCGTCACTCTGAGGGGCAACGCCGTTTCGCGCCAGCGCTTTACGTCGTTGCAGCGGAGCCCTGCTCAGCTTTGCCCCGGTGCGTTTCCCCCGTTTAAGTCCCTTTCGCCGGGGCTGAGACAAGCACAGTCGTCATCATCTATCCAGGGTAAATGGCACGCGGTAAACCGCGCCCTGGACAGCTGCCGCCGCCCGCGCTCGTTTACGCCCTTGCGGCGAAGGTTCTCAAACGGGTGAAGGTAACAACCAGGGGAACAGAGCAGCAGGTCCCCGCGAAACGTCAAAACCGCGGCTCCCGAAACTCAACGGGTGATGGTTAAAAAAACAAAACAGAGGGAAGCAATAATGAACACACAAAACGTCAGCATCAAAATCGCCGCTCAAAAATCATCCGAACGATGGGGTTCAGACCCAAAAGCGCGTCTGGACTGTGTTATCGCAGAACAGCGTTCGTACCTGGCTCAGCTGTGCCAGGTCTGGAATCTTCAGTTGAGCCAGAAAGACGAGGCCGAGGAAGTCCTGCGTCTTCTCAGTCTGATGAGTGACAACGTTCACAAGGAAGGCGTGTTGTGCTGGGAACGTTCATATCCGCTGGTTTCGTTCTATGTCGTACAGCCGTGGTTGCAGGCTAAAGATCATGCCATCCGCTTATACGGCGTTATCGGACGTGAGGCGTGGGAAGTCGCGCGAAAAGACCTTTGCAACAACATTAATTTTTCCCAGGCCATGATGCGCCTGGAAGAATGTTAATCGGCATCATTCACGGCGGCAGGGTATGTCGCCATCAACAAAAGAAGGAGAACACCATGCATTTACACCTGACTGAATCTTCCGCTGTGCCGGGGATGCAGACCACCGCTGAGGCTGAGCGGGCCTACTGGCTGAACCGTGAACAGGCGGCGGTGAAAGCCCCTGCTGAAATCGACGTACACGCTTTCCATGATGCGCTGGGGCTGATGTACCCGATGAACTGGCGAAGCAGTGAGAACGGTGAGTGCGAAACCTTCATGCTGGCAGAAATGATCTGCGGCAACGTGACCGAAATTTATGCACGAATCGGTATCCGTTATTACCGGATGCGTGACTACAGCAACCTTGACCACGCGGAAATTCTGGCCCGCGTTAAGGAGGTATCAGACAAGAGCCAGAAATGAAAAAAGCAGGCATAAGCCTGCTCATTCCACGCCGGATGACACACCCGCAAAAGTTTGCATCCGGCATACGCAAAATCAACATGGAGATTAAACCATGCAATTTGACCCGCAAATCGTCGCACAGGCGAACGCATTTGTAAATGCCCTGCGCAGTGGTAAACGCGCCCGTGTTCCGGCCTTAAAACTGGAGCACTGGCAGCAGTTCATGACAGTGGTATACGCTGGCCTCGGCCTCGCGTGATGTGAAACCTGCCGTCCCTTCGGGGACGGCATTACAGGAGATTTTCATGTCACAACTGAGTTTTGTCGATGTCTTTGATATGGCCAGAGAGAGCGCAGGCGGTTGTTGTGTCACTCAGGATGCGGAGGCTGGTAACGGGTATTTCCCGTCTGTTCACAGGCTGATGAGTGCACAGTACAGCCGGAGCCGCTTTATCAGCGTGTTCAGGTCCACAGGCTGCCATCTTCGGCGCTGGGAAGTGTTCAGCGATTTTCTGGCGCTGGCAGCCAGTGAGCTGGATATGGCCCGGATAAGAACGCCGGAGAGTATGGCGCACTGTCAGAAAATTTGCGATCGCTACACCACCGCCGATATTGAGAACATGAACGAAATGTTCAGCCTGATGGTGTGTGCGCTGGAGGCAAAATTTCATGATTTTCTCGGCGCGATTTTCATGGAGCTTGAACTCGGAGATAATTTTCGCGGGCAGTATTTTACTCCCTATTCCGTACAGTGCCTGATGGCGCGCCTGCTGATGCCAGGAATTCAGGACACCATCCGGCGGGAAGGAATAGTGACAGTCAGTGACCCCGCCAGTGGTGCGGCGGGAATGCTGATTGCTTATGCGGAGTGTCTGCTTGAAGCAGATATCAATCCTTCCTGGCACATGTTCGGCAGTTGCATCGATATTGATCCTGTGGCGGCTGATATGGCTTTTATCCAGTTGTCACTGCTGGGTATTGCTGCGGAAGTGGTGACGGGTAACACACTCACTATGCAGTTTAACCGGGTGCGGTATACGCCAGTGTATTACTTCAACGACTTTGAAAAACGTCTGTCGGACCTGAACCGACACAGGGTTATGCTGGCATTTATGCGTGGACTATCGGATGCCACGTAAGTAACCAGAAGGGCAGGGGATAACCTGCACGACTGCTGTCAAAGGCCGCGCGCCTGCGGCGCAGGGTAATACCTGCTGCGCTACGCGCCGCACATATTACTCAGGCGCGTGGTTGTCATATTATTATTTATTCCCGCCTGTCACCTCTCATCCGGCATTCTTCTGTTTGTCTTTTTTGGTATTTATTCATTGTATTTAAAATAATAAATATCAAACCGGGCGACTTCCCTGACGGGAACCGGGGCTGTCATGCTTCGCACCGAGCCAGCTGCGCTGTCTCTGCCCGGCCCCTCCGGGGCAGCGGGTTTCCATCCCAGGCTGTCGCAACATCAAAATCCCGCTTGCTGCATCCTTTAAGGATGCGCCGCATGAACCGCGGCGGTAATAAATTCCCGCCACTTTAATGGCCGGAACGGTAATTCGTCTCGCGCCGATTTTCCGTTCCGGGTTGTGTGCATTCTCCCTGAGTATATATCGCCCGATTTCATCAATTCGCGGAGGGCTGCTTTTAGCATCAGCCAGGAATAAATAAAAGGGTATATAAACGCTGCGCGCCCTTTTATTTATTCCTGGCAGCTGCTCATCGCCCTTTGCCGCTCAGTGATGAAGTCGAACGATTTAATAAATCCATAAGGAGAAAACCAGAATGCACACAATTAACGTCAAAACCGCCACTCGTGAATCAGCCGAACAATTTAAAACAGATAAATTCCAGCGCTATTGTGTAATCGATGATAATGAACGACTTGATTTCATCCCTGCCCTCTTTTTTACACCAACTGCAGACAATATGATCGCCAGCTGGTTACGCCAGCATTCAGATTATGATGGTGGTTTCTGGAACTACTGGATCATTCCGCAGGGTGTTGGTGGAAATGTGGCACCGAACAAAATTATCTTCACTACTACACAAACCGGATATATCGCACCTGCAGGAGAACAACGATATAACATGTGCATTCCTGGTAATTATTTTGAATCAGAGGTCAGTGCCGATGCTGCCGGAATTATTGCAACGTTGATGATAATGAACTGGCTGTCCTGGCAGGCAGCCGATATGGGGACTGAATATGCGAAAGTCTGTAAATATCTTGTCGCCCGTCAGGATGCCCTGAAGGATTATGTCAGTCTTATTCAACATCCGGAACGTGGATTGATATGGCGGGCTATCGATTAAAACAGGTGCGTCACTCTGGTGGCGCATTTTTTTTGATGGCAACATAAATTGCCTGAATTTCTTTTGCATATTGCTGGCGCTTTTTCTCCTGTACTTCCGTTTCACGAAATCCTGCATTATAAGCCCCTACAGCCCGCCATGAGTATCCCCAGCGTTTAAAAGCAATGGCAAGGTAGTAAGCGCCAGTGTAAATGTTCAGGCAACTGTCAGTATAAAGTTGTCGGGGAGTGATCCCGAACTGAGCCAGATGCGAAAAATTTTGTGAGTGTATTTGCATCTTGCCGACAGCATATTCGCTCTGTGATACAACGTTGAGCGCATTATCACGCCATGACGACTCACGGAACGAAATCGCCCGTAACAGATCCGGCTCGATCCTATAATCCCTGCCCGCCATTTCAAAACAGTCCCGCGCATTAACAGAAAACGTTATCGCCAGTAGCCCAGTAATCAGAGTTTTCCTCACGTCAGCTATTCCTCATTACCTTCTCTTTAGCCAGAGTGCCATTTTTCATAAAAAACGGCAATGCCCGGAAATACTGAATTCTTCCTGGCTGACATATTTCCGTATGCCTGCTCCTTAACATCAAAGTCCCACACCCGTCGCAAGATTTAATCTTGCATGATTATCCTTTATTATCAGTATATTATGTTAATATTGTTATCGTTGTTCTATGTCAGATATAGATACTAGATTCACATGCAAATCTTTAGTGAATCGTAAAGGAGTCGAATCCAGATTCATCTGCGAATCAGGCCACTAAATTAAGACAAATTAAAGGATTCGAATCTGGATTCGAATCCTTAATTTCGGTATAACAGATTCGCCTGTATGAAGTTGGTGAATCCAGACTGACTCTAATAAAAAAAATGGCCGATTCACATGTGACTCTTGATAATCAGATAAATTTTAATTTCTAATAAGGTTTTTGAAATGCCAAAAATACAGACTTATGTGAACAATAATGTTTATGAACAGATCACCGATCTCGTTACCATCAGGAAACAGGAAGGTATAGAAGAGGCATCACTTTCCAATGTTTCTTCAATGCTGCTGGAACTGGGCCTGCGCGTCTATATGATTCAGCAGGAAAAGAGAGAGGGGGGATTTAATCAGATGGAGTACAACAAGCTCATGCTGGAAAACGTTTCGCGGGTACGTGCTATGTGTACAGAAATTCTTAAAATGAGCGTCTTAAACCAGGAGTCGATTGCCAGCGGTAATTTTGATTACGGCGTTATCAAACCCGCTATTGATAAGTTTGCCAGAGAGCAGGTCAGTATATTTTTTCCTGATGATGAGGATGATCAGGAGTGAACCTGGTTTCATTTCTAAACGCCGGAATCATTTCCCTGATTCCGGCTTTTTTTTGGTCTCTTTAAAAATATGGAATCTTTACATTCGCGTTAGCGACTCACGTCACATAAATCTGGCACTTTGAATGTTCTGGTGGATTTGAAACGTCTGGTCGCTATTATTTTATTTATCAGCTCTAAGTGAGAAACAGGGAGATAGTTTTAAATAAAATATTGACGAGTAACTTCAGCATGTCTTAGAAATTGCAATGGAACTATTCATTGCTTTTGGAGTTCTTTTGTCTTTTTTCAGGAGGCCTGGATGCCTGTTATTGACCCAGTACATTTTATGTATGAACGTAATCATTTTCCATCTTTGACAGATAAAGAGTTTGAAACGTTAGTTTTATACTGTCAGATGATGAATGTTCAGATGGTTGCTGATTATCAGAATCGTAAGCCTGATGTAATCATTAGGCATTTGAAGAGTTGCAGACAAAAAATTGGTGTTGAGAGCGACTTTGAGCTTTACTTCATAGTAATAAATACGTTTGTAAACTTTGAGAGAGTTTTTCCGGAGTTAACATCAGAACAGATAAATATTCTGGCTGCATTTTCCTTCTATCCAAAAAGGTCAACAATTGCCCGGCGTTTTGGTATATATCGGTGTGATATATATGATGAGCTGATTAAAATCAGGAACAACCTTGGCATTGAAGATTTGGAGTCTCTCAGGATGCTTTTTTTCATGAAGATTACAGTTTTTTTGTAAGTTTTAAGTGTTTATCTGAGTGCTTACTGGAGCCTGTTTTTTTTGATTTAGATCAATCTATATTCCGTTGATTTTGTGAATTAAATCACCTTTTGAAAAATAATATGTTGTTTTTTCAATGAAAAATAAATTTACCCCAAACCCTTGAATGGAGGAAATTGACTTTGTCTAATATCCCTATCGCAAATTAAAACAGGTGGCGAGAGATGAAGGAGCCAAAATCTAATATCAGAAAGCTAATTGACATTGGTGGATTAATTGGCAAAAAAGTGAATATTAGCTGTAGTCTGGATGAAGCCATTGATGAACTATTAATGGAGAGTGCACTCAAGAGTGGGAGGAGTAAAAAAAGAGAAGCTGAATTAAGACTGGAGGATCATTTACGAAGATTTTCTCTCGTACCTGCTGAAGAACAGTATATTGAAAAAAAAGTGGATTAATACGTTAAGTATTCTGTTTCAGAATCATTGGTCTTATCTGATGGTTCTGTGCCGGATTGACTTAACCCGTCAATACCGCTCTGGGTTGTTTTGTAAATAATATAAATGGAGTTTCTATGAATTTATCCTTATCAAAAGGCGGCCTCCCCGCGTCTGTAAAAAACCGTGCATGGCAGTACTGCCAGATGGCATGGCGTGGTGTGACCAGTAAAAAAGCGCTGTCCCGTCTGGCCGCGCTGTCTCCGCTGCTGTTACTCGGTGTGGGACAGATGGCCAATGCAACCGACCTGCTGGCCGGGGGCAAGGATGATGTGAAAGCCACCTTCGGTGCCGACTCATTCGTCATGATGTGTATCATCATCGCCGAACTGATTGTCGGTGTGGCGATGTATATCCGCACCAAGAACCTGCTGATCCTGCTGGGCCTGGTTGTGGTTATCGTCTTCACCACCGTCGGTCTTACCTTCATCAACTGATATGGAGGGAAACGATTTAGACAAATACCGTTTCCCGAAAACCCTGTCAGAGCAGAACCGCATTATTGGACTGCCCCTTGATGAAGCTATCCCCGCAGCGGTTGTTTTGCTGTGGGGATTTTTCACCAAGAAATATTTATTCAGTCTGATTATTGCGGCAGTTATCTGGCAACTGATCAGGGCGGCGAAACGCGGAAAAAGCTCCCGCTGGTTATACAACTGGTGTTACTGGTATTTGCCTACTGAATTATTCCGGGTTGTCTACCGCGTTATTCCCGATTCCAGTTTCAGGAAATGGATAAAATAAATTACCGCAGGGCCATATTATGGAAATTAGCGCTCGTAATTCATCCACCAAAATTATTGCCGTTATTATTCTGTCACTCACGACACTGGTCTTTATTCTGGGCTTTGCCGTGGCATGGCTGGCTGTGACCAACAGAGCACTCATCCACGAGCAACGTACAGTCGTCACTCCGATGACCTACAACGCGCCTTTTGTGGTATCCGAAACGAAAGCCGATACCGAGTATTTCCGGATGATGACGCTGTCCTTCCTGGCCCTGCGTCTCAATGTTGCCCCTGAAACGGTCGATTCCAACCACGCCTTTCTGATGACCTTTGTCGAACCTGATGTTCGGGCGGATTTTGTAAAAGTCCTGGATGAAGAAGCTGCACAGATTAAAGCCAATGATGTGAATTCCACTTTCTACACCACAGAAATCAATGTCTATCCCGTTGACGGCCGAATCGATGTTCGCGGCGTGCTGAAAATGTGGATTGGTAACTCTAAGCCTTCCACGGAAATAAAAACCTACCGGCTTCGTCTGAAGTATACCGGAGGCTTTACCCGTATCGGCCGGTTCTATGAGGTGACCAATGAAAAATAACCTTCCGGCGTTATTGTTTGGTACAGCCATGATGGTCGTTGTGCCCCCGGCTGCGCAGGCACAGTCACCTGCCACGATCAGCCTTCCACAGGGCGGGCAGTTCCGGCTGAGTATCAGCAATACCGATCCTAACATGATTTTTATCCCTGGAGACAAAGTCACCGCCATCACAGCGCCTGGGGGAATGCTGGCAGACAAGCGACTGACAACGGCCGGAGGTGTGCTGTTCACCTCGGTGGCCACACGCACGTTCACGATTTTTGTAGAAACAGCGCTGGGCCAGACCTTCTCTGTCGTGGCCACTCCCGTAAAAGGCGAAGGTCGCGTCTATCGACTGATGAGCGCAGAACCGCCCTCACGGCCTGAAACCCGTAAATGGGAAACCGCTCAGGCTTACGAAAAGCTGCTCATCAGCCTTAACCGTGCCGTGCTGACGGGCGACATACCTGATGGCTACGGCGAAGTAAAACCTCTTTCTGACGGTATTCGTCTCCCCGGTGGTTTTTCTGTTACCCCCCTGAAAGCCTGGGCGGGCGACCAGCTGCGTGCCGATCGTTATGAGCTGCGTAATGCCAATACCTGGGGGGTGGCGCTGCGGGAGCAGGACTTCTGGAAGCCCGGGGTGCGTGCCGTGATGTTTGATAACAACGCACAGACTCTGATTGGCGGAGGAAGAATGACCGTCACCGTTATCCGTGGAAACGGGGAGGGGGAAGATGGCCAACGTTAATAAAGTCGTCCGCCGTCGTCAGGTTGCCCTGCTTATAGCTCTTGTGCTGGGGATTGGTGCTGGCGGTGCCGGGACATGGATGGTCTCAGAGATGAACCTGAAGAAAGCGCCGCCCGCAAAAGCGCCAAAAGGAGAACCCGCGCCGGATATGACCGGTGTGGTCAATCAGTCATTTGATAACAAAGTCCAGCGTTCTGCCATCGCGGAAGCCCAGCGGCTTAATAAGGAAACGCAGACAGAGATTAAAAAACTGCGTACCGAAATGGGGCTTGTCAGTCGCGACCTTAAAGGCAGTCAGGATCGCATTCGTGAACTGGAAGACCAGAACCAGTTGCTGCAGACACAGCTTGAGGCCGGGAAGAATTTTGACTCTCTCAGTGCCGAACCTCTGCCGGGGGCGCTGGCCTCTCAGGGGAAACCTGCACCCGCTGGTAATGTTCCCCCCCCGACCAGTTTCTGGCCAGCAGGCGGCGGACAGGCCCCGGCTGCGCCGGTGATGACCCCCATTCAGCGTCCGGGAATGATGGACAGTCAGGAATTCAGTCTGCCGGATACCGGGCCTAAAAAGCCCCGTTTCCCGTGGATTTCTTCCGGCAGTTTTGCTGAAGCAATCGTCGTGGAAGGGGCTGATGCCAATGCGTCCGTTACCGGCGATAAAAATACCGCCCCGATGCAGCTGCGTCTCACCGGCAAAGTTCAGATGCCTAACGATGAAGAGTTCGATCTGACGGGTTGCTTTGTGACCCTGGAGGCATGGGGGGATGTTTCCAGTGAACGAGCCATCGTTCGTAGTCGCTCAATCAGTTGCAAGCTGGGTGATGACGACATCGACCAGAAGATTGCCGGTCATGTGTCCTTTATGGGCAAGAACGGCATCAAGGGCGAAGTGGTTATGCGTAACGGTCAGATCCTGCTGTATGCCGGGGGCGCGGGCTTCCTGGACGGGATCGGCAAGGGCATTGAGAAAGCCTCCTCCACTACCGTGGGTGTCGGCGCAACTGCCAGCATGAGCGCCGGCGATATCGGCCAGGCAGGGCTCGGCGGTGGTGTCAGTTCTGCGGCCAAAACACTCTCTGATTACTACATCAAACGCGCCGAACAGTACCACCCCGTCATTCCAATCGGTGCGGGCAATGAAGTCACGCTGGTTTTCCAGGACGGTTTCCAGCTCGAAACACTGGAAGAAGCGCGCGCGAAAGCGGCTGCACGTAAGAAACAAAATCAGCCTTCTGCCTCATCCACGCCTGCTGCCATGCCAGGTAACACCCCGGACATGCTGAAGCAGCTGCAGGACTTCAGGGTAGGGGACACCGTTGATCCGACGACCGGACAGGTCGTCACACAGTAAACGGGGCCGGGAAACCGGCCACAACAACACAATCCGGAATAGTTAGTGCCCTGGAAGACGAGAAAGGGATGGGCGGTAGCGTGTCCGGGCAGCATACACAGGAAAGAGTGATGGCAGACGTACTGGACCAGTTGCAGGAGCAGGAAGACCTGATTCACAGGCTGCACATTCAGGCGGTCAGACAACAGTTGAGCGTTAAAGGCGAAAGCCTTACCCGGTGTGAATGTTGTGGAAACCGTATTCAGGAACGGCGCCAGAATGCGATACCTGGCGTGCGTACCTGCACTGAGTGTCAGCGGGTACTGGAAATTCGGGAAAAAAATTATCAGAGGTGAAGGATGGGAAGCAGAAAAGCCAATGTGATGGGCGTGGGGAAAACCGGTAGCGGTAAAACCACGACACTCCCAGCCAGACCCTTCAGCGCATAATTGTTCAGGAAACATCAATGAAAAAAATCACACTTTTGCTGGCAGGCAGCGCCCTGCTGTTATCCGGTTGTGCCGGTGTCAAAAGCAGTTTCGACTGCGATGCCACAACGTCTGATACCTGTATGACCATGACGAAGGCTAATCAACTGGCCCGGGACAAGGCGGCAAAACAGGCGGGAAAGCCGGCTGCGGGCGGACTGCCTTCCCTGGTTAATTTACCGGCCACCTCTGCTGTGGGGATTCCGTCTGCATCCCGTTCCGCCGTCAGTCCCCCTTCCGGCACGCGGACCGTCAGCACCACGCCCCCCGTATCTGCAGGCATGTCCGCAGGTGTAAACACAAACACGACAACGTCAACACTGACGCCCCGTCCGGTTGCCGGAACGCCGGTCACAACCACCCCGTCATCAGTGGCTTACCGTCCGGTCGTCTCTGTGGTCACACCGACACCGTCATGCCAGAACGTGCGTTGTGACAATCCCGGATCTGTGCACCCACAACGCAGCCAGGACCAGATAGCCACGGTCTGGATTGCGCCCTGGGTGGACAGCGATAACGCCTTCCATCAGCCCGGTCGGGTGTCATTTGTGGTCAGTCCTGCCGACTGGGTTCTTCCGGCCAGGGTAAATTAAGGAGTTTCGGGTGAAAAAATTTCTGAACGTACTGGAAAATCTGCAGAACGCCTTCCGGATGCCGGATGGCGCGTCGGAGATGACGCGCAATCTGGCCAGCCTGGACTTTCCGCAGCTGACCAGCGTCCTGCCATACCGTGACTATGACCGTGACAGTGGGCTGTTTGTGAACCGCAGTACGGTGGGTTTTCTGCTACGTGCAGAGCCTCTTATCGGCGCTAATGAACAGATTGTGTATGTGCTGGAAGATCTCATCAAAAGCAAGCTGCCGCGTAAGACGCCAATATCGTTCCACCTGGTCTCCAGCAAGCTGATCGGTGATCAGCTTGACCGGGGCCTGTCTGAGTTCCGCTGGCAGGGGAAGCATGCGGACAAATTTAACCGTATCACCCGGGCATATTATCAGCGCGCAGCGCAGCAGCAGTTCAACAGCCCGACCGGCCTGCCGCTGACCCTGCGTGACTACCGTCTGTATATTTCTTACTGCGTGAAGGCGAAGAAGCGGACGGCGGCCGTGATGACGGAAGTCGCTCATACCCTGAAAGTGCTGCGTTCTTCTCTGGACGCGGCAAAAATTTACACGCAGGCGGCCGATGACCAGGAGCTGGCCACACTGGTTCACGGGATGCTGAATGCCCGTCATGATCAGCTGTACCCGGATGAGGTTCGTGTCGGCAAATTTGATGAGCTGCATCAGCGCTGTGTTGACCAGCGTATCGGTATCGATGTGCGTCCGGATGATGTCCTCATCAGTCTTGCCGACCGTCAGGGCAGCGTGACCTCCACGCGGGCCATGAACTTCATGCTGGAGAACAACCCGGATATGTTCATGCTGTGGATGGGGGGCGATAACCTGTCCAACCTGCTCAGCCCGGACCTGACCATCGCCAGCCCGTTCGTCATCACGATGGTGATGGAGGCCGAAGACCAGGTGGCGACGCAGGGAGAAGCCACGCGCAAGTATCTCGACCGGGAGAAAAAAGCAAACTCGCCCTATGCCACCCTGTTTCCCAGCGTGGCCAAACAGGCCAAAGAATGGAAGGAAATCCGCGAGCATCTTAACAGCAACCAGACCTGTATTGTCCGCTATTACTATAACGTCACCACGTTCTGTCCGGATACGGATGAGGATGCGCTGGTCTGCGAACAGCAGGTCATTAATACCTTCAAGAAGAACGGCATAGATCTGTTTTCCCCGACCTATATGCAGTTCCGTAACTGGATAGCGATGATCCCCTTCATTCATGCGGAAGGGCTCTGGGAAGACATCAAAATGGGCGGAGCCACTTGCCGGGCGGAGAGTATCCAGGCCGTGAACCTGCTGCCAGTAGTGGCCGACAACCGGTTGTGTCAGGGGGGATTGCTGACGCCATCCTACCGTAACCAGCTGGCATTCCTCGATATCTACGGCGACGGGATGGGTAACACCAACTACAACATGGCGGTCACCGGCACCTCGGGGGCAGGCAAGACTGGTCTGGTCCAGCCTATCCTGCGCAGCGTGCTGGATTCCGGTGGTATCGCCTGGGTGTTTGACATGGGGGACGGCTACAAATCGTTCTGTGAGAACGTGGGTGGCACGTACCTTGACGGTAAGTCACTCAAATTCAATCCGTTTGCCAACATCTCCAGTATCAATGAGTCCGGGGAACGTATCCGTGACCAGCTGGCTGTGCTGGCAAGCCCTAACGGTACGCTGGATGAAGTCCATCACAGTCTGCTGCTGCGCGGGGTTCAGGAGGCATGGGAAGCGCACAGGGAAAAAGCCCGAATTGACCACGTAGTGCAGAAGCTGACGACCATCCGTGAGGATGATAAATACCAGAACTCACCGGGTATCACCAACCGGCTGGATGAAATTATCGAACTGCTCGGTAAGTACTGCTCCTGGGGAATTTACGGCGAATACTTTAACAGCGACGAGCCGTCACTGACCGATGATGCCCGCTTTATCGTCCTGGAGCTGGGGGGGCTGCAGGACAAGCCTGACCTGCTGGTTGCGGTAATGTTTTCTCTCATCATCTACATCGAAGACAAAATGTACCGCACGCCGCGCAGCCTGAAGAAATGTTGCACCATCGACGAAGGCTGGAAGCTGCTCAACTTTAAAAATGAGAAGGTCGGTCAGTTCATTGAAACCGGCTACCGTACGGTACGCCGCCACCGTGGCGCGTTCATCACCATCAGCCAGAACATCAAAGACTTTGACGCCGATGATGCTTCCGGAGCTGCAAAAGCGGCCTGGGGTAACTCAGCCTTCAAGGTGATCCTCAAACAGGATGCCTCTGAGTTTAAGCAGTATAACCAGAACCGTCCCAACCAGTTCAGCGAGCTGGAGCGTAGTGTTATCGGCAAGTTCGGTGATGCCAAAGACCAGTGGTTCTCCTCCTTTATGCTGCGCATCAACGATACCTGCAGTTTCCATCGTCTCTTTGTCGATCCGCTCAGTCGAGCGATGTTCAGTTCAAAGGGTGATGACTTCGAGTTTATCCGCCAGTGCCGGGAACAAAACATGGATATCCATGACGCTGTATACCAGCTGGCACAACGTAACTTTCCTGATGAGATGCGCGAACTGGAAGCGCTCGCGGAGGCTGCATGACTACTGACCAAAAACTTACTCCTGCTCAGTCTGAATCCCCTCTCACTTCCGATGATGTCAGGAAGGGGATAAACATCACAGCGGGAGGACACAGGCGGGAGCAACGTCGCCGTCGTTGCCTGCTCAATCTGCTACTGGTCGCTGCCACCATTATGTGTATCAACGCGGCGGTAACGACGCTGCTGATTAGCTGGCGTACGCCGACGGTGGTGTCCTTTGATATGAAAAAAACGCTGGATCAGTTCACAGAACAGGCCAGCGCTCAGTCACTGGATGAGGCTCAGACTAAGGCTCTTACCGAACGATTTATGACCAGCCTCAATGCGGAGCTGCAGGACTGGCAGCGCCGCCATGATGCACTCATCCTGGTGACGCCTGCTGTGGTCAGCGGGGCGGGCGACATCACTGGTGAGATTCAGACAGGGGTGGCACACCGAATGGCGGCAGGAGGCGGCAACTGATGAAAAAAGGGCTGCTGACACTGTTGCTGATTTCCGGCGTAGCACAGGCAAAAAATCTGGGGACATGGGGGGAAATGTACCCCATTGCTGAGCAGGACATGCTCACTACCATCCAGACACGCCTGAAGGCAATGGAGGCCAGTGGTGAGATGGCCCGGGAGCAGGAAGCATTCAAACAGCGCGTCATTGAAAATACTCTGCGTCCCAGGCCGGTTGAAGGACTGACACTGGCGCAGGAGAACACCACGCACTATATCGATCCATCGCTGACGGTCAGTGAAGATCTGAAAGACCATCAGGGGCGGGTGTTCGCCCATAAAGGGCAGGTGATTAACCCGCTGGATACGGTGCCGTTCACCGACACGCTCTATTTTATTGATGCAGATAACCCGCAGCAGCTGGCATGGATGAAGGCACAGAAGCCCGGGACACTGACGTACCGCGTCATTCTGGTTAACGGGGATGTCCGTGAGGCCACGAACGCCCTCAATACCCGTATCTATTTTGACCAGGACGGTTCACTCTGCCGGAAGTTTAAGCTGAAAGCTATCCCGGCCCGGGTGACGCTGGCAGAAGATCGCCGCCGTCTTCGGGTGGACACGTTCGCCCTGGATGCGCCGGAGGTGAAGCCATGAAACGTTATCTGGCCGGTCTGGGGCTGATGCTGCTGTGTCTGACCGGGATGAGCGGCACGGCACAGGCGGCTTCAGCAGAATGTGAGGGGAATTTTGTTAACCCGATCACCGATGTCTGCTGGGAGTGCATCTTTCCGGTGACCATCGGCAATGTGCCGGTAGTCAAAGGTCGCCAGCCGGACACGCCGAACCCGTCGATGCCCATCCAGTTCTGCCCGATGGGCATTCTGTACCGGGTGGGGCTGGCCATTGGCTACTGGGAGCCGATGGCGCTGACGGACGTGACGCGTTCACCGTACTGCATGGTGAATCTGGGCGGGTTCAATATCAATATCGGTAACGTCGGCAGCGGGACCGGAGGACAGGAAAACCGCGCAAATCCCGGCGCGTTCTACCATGTCCACTGGTACAAATACCCGCTCACCTACTGGCTCAACATTATCACCTCAATGGGCTGCCTTCAGGGCGGCGACCTGGATATTGGTTATCTGTCCGAGCTGGACCCGATGTGGGACAGCAGTTCGCTGAGCATGATCATCCAGCCCGAAGCCATTCTCTTTGGCAACGTTATCGCGCAGGGGGCCTGTGCGGCAGACGCCGTGGCGAGTCTGGTGGGGAAACCCATTGATGCCCTGTTCTGGTGTGCCGGTAGCCAGGGCAGCATGTATCCGTTTAACGGCTATGTCTCTAACGAATTCAGCCCCCTGCAGACCTCTTTACTGCTCAGTGAACGTATGGCGTTCAAACTGCACCGTCAGGGCATTGTGATGAACAGTATCGGTGAAAACACCGCCGTGTGTTTTGAATATCCGTCCCCGATCATCCCTAAAAGCCGCTGGCGGTATCACCTGGTTAATAAATACCCCGATGCAGGCCAGTGTCATCCGCTGGGCCGTAGTGTGACCCGCTGGGAAGCCGGCAAAAACATGCCCAATGACCGGCGTAACTTCGGCTACCTCTTCTGGCGCAAGCGCAACTGCGTCTTCCTGTAAGGAGCACTGTATGCTCGTGAGTAAAAAAAAGTATGACTTTCTGCTCGATCGCTACGAGCAGTCCGCCTCCCGTGCGGACTTGCTGGAGCGTCAGCTGGCAGACCTGAACGGCGCGCTTAAGAAAAATGGCGGCCCGTACAAATGCGTTCTGGAATGCCGCGAAGCGGCGATGGCGCTGTCATCGTCAGGGCGTGAACCGACATGGCAGACGCTGGAGCGTCTGGCGTTTGTTGACAGGTGGATAAGTGGTCTGCTTCCGGCACTGACACGCCAGATATCTATCCAGGAATGGCAGGAGATGCTGGACATTTGTTCTGCAGATCACGCCTACGGTATGTCGCACCACCAGTCACAGGGGGAAACGCGATGAAACGAGTACTGATATCACTGGCCCTGCTTCTGGCCTGCGGGGCCGGAATGGCCAGCGATCATACTGAGAACCGTCAGTTTATTCACGACCAGCTACAGATGGATCGCCAGCGCTTTCGTGCCCTTCAGACCCCGGAGTTTCTGCAACGGCAGTGGTCAGCGGGGGCAGAGAACCAGGCGTTTCTGGACGCGCAGGCCTCGCAGTTGCGCCAATCCATGCAGCCCGGGGAGCGCCCGGTCGATGCAGCCCTGGTATTTGTGTCCTTCTCGATGCCACCGGATGAACTGAAGCAGCGCGTGAAGGATGCGGCGGAACTCAATATTCCGGTGGTTATCCGGGGGATGGTGAACGGCGACATGCGGGCCACGGCGAATGCTGTAGCTGGTCTGGTAAAAGAGAGCAATACCGGAGGCGTGCAGATAGACCCGACCACCTTTCGTAAGTACAACATTACCGCCGTACCGGTACTGATTGTCGCCTGCGGCAACCAGGGCGATACAGTTGACCGGCTTCAGGGGGACCTGACCTTACATCAGGCCCTGAAGCGGGTGGCGGAGGTGGGGGACTGCGCTGACACGGCCCGGAACCTGCTGCGTGGGGAGGTGCAATGAAACACTATCTTCCTTTACTGATGGCGATGACATCGTTCTGTCTGGTCGCGCCGCTTGTCGCCAATGACCAGTTTAATCAGGGCATGCAGCAGGGTAACGCCAGCAAAGGGCAGGGGGCCAGCGCTATACAGGGGTTTAAGCCGGCGGAAGTGATCCCCGGCTATACCGACTCGCCAGCTGAAAGCGGCTATTACGGGGGCGTCACGTCGTCCGGGGTGGACATGACCTCTCCCGGTTCGACGGCGCTGAACACGTCTGAGGCCGGGAAAACCATCACCGAATCCATTCTGAACACGCCGCCGGATAACAAGCCTTCACTGGATGCGCCGTTTATCTCTGAAGGGCTGGCGATGAAAGACAAGGCGGAGGCCATCACCGGCGGCGGGTTTGACGGTTGCGTGGACCAGCCTGCCAGCTTTACCGAAATCACCACTCACCAGTGCCTGCGGGACACCAAAATTGAGCAGTACTGCACACGCACCGCGACCATTACCGGGGACTGGAAAAACACCGAGGTTTACCGGTATGTGACGATTTCTCCGGGGCAGTTCCGCTACAGCCAGAACGGAAAGCAACTGGTATTCAGCGTGACCTCTCCGGTTACGGGCGTCGTGATGAATGCACAACTGAAGGTGTATTCCAGTTTTTATTTTCTTAACTCCCGTTATACGTTCATGAACTCTGTGTTCAACGTCGGGACCGTACCGGGCGCGACGGATACGTTCACTCTGAGTGGTGCGCCGGGGCTGAATATTACCGAAGGACAGGTGCTGACGGGCTCCGGTTGCACAGCTAACGGCAACTGTATCAGCGGTGGTAACGGGGACTGGCAGGTTTATCAATCGCTGGCCAGTGGGAAATCGACGTTTACGCTCACCATGTACGTCAGAGTCAGCGAAAAAGAATGGGTGCCACGGGTTGAATGGTCTGAAAGCTGCCCGTTCAGTAAGACCGAAGGGGCCATGACCGGCTCACAGTGTGTGGAGCCGGGGGAGACACGGACCGTCGTTGTGGGCGGTAAAACGTACAGCATTCATCAGGACTGCTGGAAATGGCAGGACACCTACCTGACCCAGACCGAGACCGAAGGCACCTGCGGGGAGTTCATAAAGAATCCGGCCTGCACGGTGACCCGCAGCGAGTGTGCCGATACGGTCGACGGCTTCTGCGTCAGCCAGCAGGTTACCTACTCCTGTGAACGTAAAAAGGAGGGTAACGGCCAGATTTGCGGCGGGGAATTCTTCTGCAAGGACGGCAGCTGCGCCCAGGCGCAGACAGGAACCAGCAACATGTTCGGTCAGGCCGTCTCGGCGCTCGCGGCAGTGGCCGCCGCTGGCGAGGATGTGGCCGCGCTCAATGGTGTGGACGTCCGCGCCTTTACCGGCGAAGCGCAGCACTGCAAGAAGATGGCGGTGGGCTTCAATAACTGTTGCAAGGACTCCGGCTGGGGCCAGGATGTGGGCCTGTCGAGCTGCAGCAGCGAGGAAAAGGCGCTCGGCAAAGCGAAGGATAAAAAGCTGACGGTGTATGTCGGGGAATACTGCAGCAAGAAAGTGCTGGGCGTATGTCTCGAGAAAAAACGTGGTTACTGCGTGTTTGATTCCAAACTGGCGCGTATCGTCCAGGAGCAGGGGCGTCGTGACCAGCTGGGCGTGGGGTTCGGTAAAGGCAAGTCACCGGACTGCCGGGGCATCACGGTGGATGAACTGCAGCGACTCGACTTTGGCGTGATGAACTTCAGCGATTTCTATGATGATCTTAATGCCGGCAGTGAAATCCCGGAAGACCAGGCATTACTGAAAAAGGCGCAGGACATCATTGCCGAAAAAATGCAGGAGAACGCGCCATGAGATGTATTGCCGGTGCGCTAGCCCTGATGATGTCAGTATCGCTGCATGCTGCTCCCGAGGATGTGCTGGCACCTGAGTATGCCCGGGAAGAGGGATGGCAGTGGTACAACCCCAGTGCTGAAGAGACCGAGCCTGAACCGGCGGCGCCGACCCTACGGGAACGTCTGGCCAGCATGACACCATCTGAGCAGAAAAAGGTGCTCCAGCAGGCAACACGTGAAGCGCTGGACACCGCCATTCTGTATCCCTCTGCGGAGAACTTCCGCCGCTTTATGACACTGCAGAACTTCTGGACTGACCGGGCAACGGACTTCACCCAGACGGCGAAACTGGCCCGGCTGAAGTATCCGGAGCTGGATTACAACGTGAAGCGCAGCCATTACAACGGCACGGTGGAAGCCCGCCTGACGGAAGAGAAGAAGGTCCAGAGTGCGGTTATCAGCCAGGTGGCGCAGCGCTATGGCCTGTTCTTTTTCTACCGGGGCAACAATGCCGTCGACAACCTGATGGCCGGGGTGATACGGGCTTTCTGTGAAGATCGCGGGATCAGCCTGATGGCCGTCAGCGTGGACGGTAAACTCAGCGACCAGCTGCCGCAAAGCCGTCCTGACAGCGGACAGGCTGAAAAAATGCGTGTCACCCACTTCCCGGCCACGTTTCTGGTCGACCCGAAAACTCACCAGTGGCAACCCCTTGCATGGGGCTTTATGAGCCACGACGACCTGGATCGCCAGATGGTCAGCGTCCTTACCCACTTTGCACCTGACTACTGATAACACCTGTCTTTTGAGGTAACCCATGCTTACTACTGTATTGCGGACCGCCATCCTGATGGCGGCGATGCTGGCTGGCTGTCTGCAGGCCGGGACACTGGATGATATTCGTGCCCTTGAAGCCGGAAAAACGGGCCGGAGCGCACCCGCGATGGATTCGCTCAGTCTGCCAGAAAACGGGGCAGCAACAACCACAGACCGTAATGTTCAGAATACGTCACCCGTCTGGTATTCACTGAGTGATAACCGGAAAGTGAAGGTCCAGGACTGGAAGGTGGTGCTGTTCATGCAGTCGACCTGTCCGTACTGCCGCCAGTTTGCGCCGGTGCTGAAAGCCTTTTCTCAGAAGACGGGCTTTGATGTCTTTCCCATCAGCCTTGACGGGAAGGGTGATGCCGAATTCCCTGATGTGCTTCCCGCCACGCCGGATGTGATGGTGGAATATTTTCAGAGTGGCCTGCCGGTGGCCACGCCAACCACCTTTCTGACCAACGTCAACACGATGGAAACCTGGCCGCTGCTGCAGGGTGCCGCAGAGGCAGGTGAGTTTCGTAGTCGGCTCAATGAGGTGCTGCGTATGGCACTGGATCGGCAGTCAGGGAAAAGCATTCCACTCAACGCTCAGGGACAACAATAATGCGACTGAAACCGCTCTGCCTGGCCTTTGCGCTGGGCCTGTACAGTGCAGGAACGGCACATGCCGGGCTGCAGGATGACATGAATTCCTTCTTTAATGACATGAGTTATGCCAGCAACACCACTTCGGCAAAAGCCTGGCAGGGACAGGCCGCACGTTATGTCTCCGGGGGCTCGTTTTATGCGCGCACTGGCAACAAGAACATTCAGCTGGTTTCTATTAGCCTGCCGTCCATTAACGCCGGGTGTGGCGGGATTGATGTGTATCTGGGGGCGTTCTCTTTCATAAACTCCGACCAGATTATGGCGTTTGTGAAACAGACGATGGCTAATGCTGCGGGCTACTTCTTTGACCTTGCGCTGGAAACCACCGTACCGGAACTGAAGGCTGCGAAAGACTTCCTGCAGAAGATGGCCGCTGATATTAACCGGTTCAATATGTCCAGCTGTCAGGCGGCAAAGGCGATGGTCGACAGCGTGGCATCGCTGTGGGGAGAGAGCCAGCAGAACGTCTGCCAGTCTGTTGGCGGGCAGAAAAGTGTCTTCTCTGACTGGGTTGCCTCCCGCCAGGGGTGTACTTCAGGCGGCAAATACGGCTCCGTCGCTGACAAGGCCACTGGCGCGGAAAAGGACCAGGTACTGAAGGATATCAACCTGATGTGGGATGCGCTCGGCAACAGCTCGCTCAGCAGCAACGCAGAGCTGCGTCAGTTCGCCATGAGCATCAGTGGTTCGGTGATTTTCGGCAGTAACGGCGAATTGCGGGTTCTGTCTTCAATGGCATCGGACCGCAGCCTGCTGACAGCGATGATGAGCGGGGGGACGGCAAAGGTATACGTTTGCGATAACCAGAATAAATGCCTGTCCCCGACCCTGAATAACGTGACGATTTCCGCAGACAAATCCCTTATTAAGATGGTGCAGGACATGCTGACCAGCATCGAGAACAAGGCCATCACCGACACACCGCTGACGGAAAAAGAGAAGCAGTTCATCAACAGTACCTCCATCCCCATCCTCTCCTGGATTGTGGACCAGTCGTCACTGAGCGTCTCGCAGTCCCTGTTTGCTCAGCTGACGGATTACATCGCGGTCGATATTTATCTGCAGTATCTGGAAGCCGTGATGAAGGTGGTTAACGGATCGCTTGCCACCAAAGATTACCCGGGCGCCAACATGAAGGAGCTGAAAAATGGCCTGTCCGATGCCAGACAGGCCCTTAACTCGCTGCGTATGGAGGTACAGATTAAGGAGGATGCCCTTATCTCCGCGCAGCAGCAAATCCGCTTTATCCGCCAGCAGGTCTCCTCAAAGATGAGCGATCGTGTGCTGGGTAACTACCAGTTCAGCAGGGTGAATTGATATGGCCGTTGATACGATTTACACCGTTGCCGGCGGGGCGTGGTTTCAGGATACGCTCAATGGCGTGGCGGCATTTTTTAACAGCAGAGCCGGAGACTCACTGATTGCTATGGCCACCGCCGTATCGGTGATTGTCGGGGCGGCAACCTATATCCGGACGCGCAATATTATGGACCTGGTCAAATGGGCCGGATTTTATGTCCTGGTGATTGCCGTTCTGGTCGGGGACAAGCGGAACGTGCAGATTATTGACCTGTCTGAGCCAGCGGCTATCTATCAGGTGGATAATGTCCCTACTGGCCTTGCAGCCCCTGCCAGCCTGATCACCCGTATTGGTGCCGGAATGGCACAGGTTTACGATTTTGTGTTTGCCCGTCCGGACGCGCTGACTTACAGCAAAACCGGGATGCTGTTTGGCGCGCAGCTGGCGGCGGGGAGCAGTGATTTCCGGTTCTCTGAGCCGGAAATTCAGCGCATGTTCTCTGATTACGTTCATAACTGCGTGGTGGGTGACATTATGCTGAACAACAAGTACAGCATTGGCGACCTGATGAATTCTACAGACCCCTACGCGCTGATATTCAGTAAACCGAGTCCGCTGCGTGGTCTGTATGACAAAAACCGCAATTTTCTGACCTGCGAGCAGGCCACAACCAAAATAAACACTGATTCGAGTGATATCAGTGGCAGGAATATGTTCCCGTTTCTCCAGCAGGTGCTTAACCGGATGCACGGTTTCACGAACCAGGTCTTTGGTCCGACAAACGGTGCCAGTACGGCACTGTTCACCGAAATGCTGGGCGACAGCTATAACTATTTTCACGGCAATTCCATGACCTCCACCGAAATCATCCGTAAGAACGTGGTGATGAATGGCCTGCGCAGTGGTCTGGAGAGCTTTTCAGCGCAGAATGGCGATACTGCCGGGCTGGTGAACACCGCCACGCAGACCTCGATGGCAAAAATGCGCCTGTCTCAGGCAACCAGTGCGTCCATCGCTGCCAACACGCTGCCGGTGATGCACAGCGTTCTGCTGGGCATGACAATGGCGCTGTTCCCGGTGCTAATTGTTCTGGCCGTGGTGAGTTCCTTGTCCTGGACCATTATAAAAGGCTATATCTACACCATTGCTTATCTGCAGATGTGGCCCATTCTGTTCTCCATACTGAACCATGCAATGAACTTCTATCTGCAGGGTAAGCTCAACGGGACGGCGGTGACGCTGGCCACCTTTGACCAGGTGCAGAATACCTATTCCGATATTGGCACCACAGCCGGCTGGCTGGCACTGTCCATCCCGTTTATCGCATGGGGTATGGTGAAAGGTTTAGGGCAGGTGGTATCGCAGGCGGGGAACTATCTGGGACAGACCCTGCAGTCAGCCTCCACACAGTCGTCTTCGCAGGCGATTGACGGTAACTGGTCCTATAACAATATGACGACGGGGAATGTACAGGGTAATAAGTGGGATACCAACTACAGCCATCGTGAAGGCCATATGACGAACCAGCTTGAGAGCGGGGCGACGAAAACCCTGACGTCATCCGGGCAGTCGGTCTACAACACCACGGAAGCAATTTCAAAATTACCGGTCGATATTGCGCTGGGTAAAACTGCATCCAGCAGTTGGCAGCAGCAGCAACGTGATGCCCTGAGCGAAGCGCAGAGCCTCAGCAACAGTCTGTCACAGACCTCCAGCCTGGCCACCTCGCAGATGAGTCAGTGGAGCCAGCAGAGGGGAAACAGCGACACCACGGTGACAGGCAGCGATGCCTCTGCCAGCAGCAATCTGACCAAAGCGCTGAACACCATTCAGTCTATTGGTTCCCGCTATGCCCGGGATGAAAATACCACTCTGGCGGAAGGGATTCGGGCAGCGGCAACGAAGAGTCAGGATATGAGTTTTGGCGCCGGGGCCAGTGTGAGCGGGAAACTAAATTCTGAGCGTCAGTTTGCAGGTAAAATCGCTGAATTTGCTACAGGCGTTTCCGTCGGTGCAGAGGCGCATCTGAAGGGAGAATATACGGGGCGGAGCGGTTCCTCCCACGGCACCAGTTCCGATCTGACCCAGCAGGGCGGGACCAGCAAAGGGTTCAGTGCTCAGGAGCTTAAGGATTTCCGCGATGCAATGGACGTGGTGACCTCCAGCCGCGTCACCGACAGCGGCAGCCATACGGACAATGCCTCGGCCTCGTTGGCGAACCAGCTGTCGTCCACCTTCTCCAGCCTGAAAAGCCAGGCATCGCAGTATAATGATGCGGTTACCCGCAGCCATGAATACTCACAGCTGGCCAGCTATGCAGAGAACAACAGTGCCAGCATTAACCAGAACTACTCGCAGGAGTTTGTCGGGTATGTCACCAGTAAGCGTCCGGGTGAAGCTGACCAGCTGCTTTCTGACGCGGCCAGCCCGGAAGTACGTGCCGAGCGTGACAGACTGGCGCAGGCATTTGTGGAAGACCGCATGAAGCCGCAACTGCTGCAGGAGTTTGAGCAGAACAGGGGCCGTACCGGTGAGGGGATGGGAAGTGTGGGAGCTTCCTCTGGTGGCGGTAATCTGCAGAGTGAATATGATACGCAACAGACACAAATGGAAAACCGGGCAAATGCTGGCGGTGTGAGACTGCAGGATGATGTTAGCAGTGATGTGGCTGACAGACGCCGTCACGCTGAATCTCAGGTAAATAGTGAAAAAAATACTGTGATCTCATCCGGCAATACACCGAAGGAAGAATACAATCGCTTGCAGAGTGAGCATGAACAGGGTAATAAAAACTTTAATGATGCCAAGAGTGCTGAAGAAAAAAGGCAAAATGATTGGATCGGTGATAATGGTGTAGGGAGAAAGGAATTGAATGATATCAAAGATAACCTGCAAAAAAAGTTTGACCGGGATTGACAGGAGGGATAATGAAACGTTCAGAACTGGAAAAGGATGCTGCATACATTCTGGATAAGTTTAAACAGCTAGACTATGAGATTCCATCAAACCGCCAAATTCTGAAGGTTATTTTTTATAAGTTGGTGATTGTTTATGTATTTCAGTTGCTGTTTATTGTTTCTGATATTTTTATAAATTCAAATGTTAGTGAGTATCATTATTTTGATACATTTGTGCTGTCTCTGGGGTCTAATGCTTTTTTTAGTCTTGCTTTTTTAATGTCAACATACAATCTTGTTAGCCTAAAACTTTCTTTAGGCAGCGAAATCACAGAGCAATCGGTTTTGTTAAAATTGGTTGAGAGAAAAATTAACTCTTATAGTCTATTTCTCCTGGCAGTGAATGCTATTGTTGGATGTATTTTACTGTCATCGGGGGAACGGTTTGTAGCAGGACTGGGATTCTCATGGTTTGTAACGTATTTAATTAGTATGCTGACGCTACAAACATCTCTTTCTAGATATATGACTCCTGCGGTGGTTAGCAGTTTGTCAAAAGTGAAAGAGTTGCTTTCTGCCTCACCAAAATAAGCGTCTGATTTTGTGACGCATTCTGAAAATTCGCAAAGTACAACCATAGTGTTGATGTGGTTGTGCTTCTGCCTGTACATTAACTATACACACATTGAATGTGTGGAGTAATAACAATAAGTACCTCCGGGTATTGCATATAACATGCGACTTATATGGAAATGAGAAAAACTATATGAAACATAACGTTAAGCTGATGGCAATGACTGCCGTTTTATCCTCCGTCCTCGTGCTCTCTGGGTGTGGCGCGATGAGCACAGCGATTAAGAAACGTAACCTCGAAGTCAAAACTCAGATGAGTGAAACCATCTGGCTGGAGCCGTCCTCACAGAAAACCGTGTATCTCCAGATAAAAAATACCTCTGACAAAGACATGTCCGGCCTGCAGGCGAAAGTGACCAAAGCTGTTCAGGATAAGGGCTATACCATCACGTCATCGCCGGACAGCGCACACTACTGGATTCAGGCCAATGTCCTGAAAGCCGATAAGATGGACCTGCGTACCGCCCAAGGGTTCCTGAGCCAGGGCTACGAAGGCGCGATAGCGGGCGCTGCATTAGGTGCGGGGATCACCGGTTATAATTCCAGTTCTGCCGGCACGACATTAGGTGTTGGCCTGGCGGCGGGCCTGGTGGGAATGGCCGCTGACGCGATGGTGGAAGATATCAATTATACGATGGTGACGGATATTCAGATTTCTGAAAAAACCACCGCAAGCGTGCAGACCGATAATGTCGCCGCCCTGAAACAGGGTACTTCTGGATATAAAGTGCAGACCAGCACGCAGACCGGTAATCAGCATAAATACCAAACCCGTATCGTGTCATCTGCCAATAAAGTTAACCTGAAATTCGAAGAAGCAAAACCTGTCCTCGAAGATCAGCTGGCGAAATCTGTCGCCAATATTCTGTAATACACTCAGGGTGGCCGCCGGGCCACCCTGTTTTAAATCTCATTTCCTGAAATACATCACATTATTTAATTTCATCAAATAATCTGTTAGCGCATGCAGACAGACCTGTATCCGGCATGTCTGCTGGTTACCAGCTTCCGGGAAAATATAATGAGCCTGAATCCTCGCGACTTAACGCAGGGCGGTCAGGTCGCTTTTATGCGCCTGAAAATGTTCCTGCAAATAAATAACCTGATTTCTTATTACGTTATTATGGGGACGGTATTATTTGGTATTGCCGTACTGCTGATGCGTATGAGTATTCAGAATCTGACCAACGGCATTATTTACTGGTTTGTGCGGGTAATGTCGCCTTTTACTGAAAAAATGGTCAGTCAGCCTGTCTATACCATCCGTTATTACGAACATAACCTGCAGTACAGCGCCAGGCAGGTGTTGAGTGACAGTTACACCATGTACTGCGGCCAACTGCTGAAACAGGAACTGGTTATTGCAGGATGTGCCGCGCTGCTGATCGCCTTTCTGGCCACGCTGGCCGTGTACTGGTATCTCGGGCGTGCTGGCCGTAAACAGAGTGAGGATGAAATTATCGGGGGCCGGGTACTCTGCGAATCGCCAAAAGAAGTTGCCCGGATGATGAAAAAACGCGGGGAAGCATCCGATATTCGTATCGATGACCTGCCGCTGAAGCTGGATTCTGAGATTCAGAATATGGCTATGCATGGCACGGTATCAACCGGTAAATCCACCCTGATGCGCAAGATTTTAAAACAGCTTCGTGACAGGGGCGATCTGGTCATTATCTACGACAAAGGCTGTACGTTCGTTGAGGACTTCTACGACGAATCCCGGGATAAAGTACTTAACGCGCTGGATTCCCGTTGCCCAAACTGGGATTTGTGGGAGGAATGCCGCTCTATCGCCGAACTGGAGAATGCCAGTACGACACTGATCCCGGCCAGTAGCGGTGAAGATCCTTTCTGGCAGGGCAGTGCGCGCACCATCTTCGCGGAAGGTGCTGAGCGCATGCGTAAGGACGAAGATCGCAGCTACAACAAATTCCTGCGCACACTGCTGGCCATAAAGCTGGACCAGCTGCGGGCTTTCCTGGCCGGTACGCCAGCCTCCACTCTGGTTGACGGAAAAATTGAGAAGACAGCCATCTCTATCCGGAGCGTGCTGACAAACTACGTTAAAGCGCTGCGCTACCTGCAGGGCATCGACCGTCCGGGACGGGAGAAGTTTACCATCCGGGAATGGATGAAAGGCCAGACCGATAAATCGAAGAATGGCTGGCTTTTTATTACCTCCGATGAACAGAACCACGAGTCCCTAAAGCCGCTTATTTCACTATGGCTCAGCATTGCCGCCACCAGTCTTCTCGCTATGGGGCCGAACCGGCAGCGGCGTGTCTGGTTCTTCTATGACGAACTGGCGTCGCTGCATAAATTGTCCTCATTACCGAGGATTATTTCAGAAGCCCGTAAATTTGGCGGTTGTTTTGTGCTGGGTTTTCAGAACATCGCACAGATGGAAGAAATCTATGGTCCTAAAGCCGCCGCGGGACTGTTTGACCTGCTGAACACCAAATTCTTCTTTCGTTCCCCGAGTGCGGAAATTGCGCAGTTTGTGGAAAAAGATCTGGGGGAAACCCGGCGTAAAAAATTCAACGAACAGACCAGCTTCGGCCATGAGCAGGTCCGTGACGGGATTTCCTTCGGCAAGGAGGAAGAACGTGTCACGGTGGTGACCTATTCAGACGTCCAGAAACTTAACGATCTGCAGTGTTATGTCACCCTGCCCGGTGACTATCCCGTTGTAAAACTCTCTATGAGTTATGAGGCTATGCCCAAAGTGGCTGATGCCCTGTTGCTGCGTGACGTACAGACGAGTCTTGATCAGACACTTGAGGATGAGATTCGGCGGCGTAGTGAAGAAGAACGGCACAAGTTTGCCGGATTGTTTGAGGGAGAATCGTTAATTCAGGCTGTTCCGGGCGGTGCGTTTATACCGGAGGGTAATCTTTCGAATACTCCTCCCCCTTCTGCCGACCTGGTGGCTGCTGTTCTTGCGGAAGCGAACACGCCTCCTGCGACGTGGCCATTGCAGACAAAGGGTGCTTCCGGCGATGCAGATACCGAAAACACGGCTTCCACTGCAGTTGCCGCTGAAGGCGCCTCAGCCTCGACCGGAGGGACTGAGCGGGATATCGAACAGGATTTACCACAGGATATTCCCCCGGGCCTGAACAGCGACGGTGAGGTTGTGGATTTCGCAGCGTATGAGGCATGGGCTCAGACCTCACACCAGACTCGCGATATGACCCGCAGGGAAGAGGTCAACATTAACCATGCGAAAGATAAAACGCATGAGATGGATGACGGGAGGGAATACTGATGCTCTCCATTTCTTCCATCAAGGGTGATGCGGGCTATTACAGCCACGAAGACAACTACTATGCCAGCGGTTCACTGGATTCCCGCTGGATGGGGGAAGGCGCGGAGAAGCTGGGCCTGAAGGGGGAAGTGGCCAGCGCCGATATGGATGCGGTCCGCCAGGGCAGACTGCCTGATGGCAGTGACCTGTCCCGGATGGTGGATGGTGTCAACAAACACCGCAGTGGCTATGACCTGACGTTCTCCGCCCCCAAAAGTGTGTCCGTCATGGCGCTGGTCGGGGAAGATCGGCGTTTTATTGAGGCGCATAACCGGGCCGTGGCGGTGGTGATGAAGGAGGTGGAGCACCTGGTCAGCGCCCGCATCACGCAGGAGGGAAAAACGGAAACGGTGCTGACTGGCAGTATGGTGGCTGCGTTGTATAACCATGACACCTCCCGGGACCTGGACCCGCAGGTGCACACCCACGCCCTGGTCTTTAATGCGACATTCGCCGATGAAAAATGGCGGTCTCTGGCCAGCGATACCCGGATGAAAACTGGCTTTTCTGAGAATCTGTACGCCACCAAGATAGCGCTGGGAAACCTGTACCGTTCTGCCTTACGTGAAGACATTGAGTCGATGGGATTCGAAACGGTGGCGGCGGGTAAACATGGCCTGTGGGAGCTGAAGGATGTGCCGGTGGACATCTTTTCCTCGCGCAGTCAGGCAATTCGGGAAGCCGCCGGGCCTGATGCGTCAGCAAAATCGCGTGATGTTGCCGCACTCGATACACGACAGGCTAAAGCCTGGGCTGACCCGGATTTGCTGAAAGCTGACTGGCGCCGACGCTTAACGGATGAAAAATTTGATATCGGACATTACATCAGTCAGGCGCAGGCGCGTGTGGAAATTACTGGTTCTGTTGTTGCTGGCCAGGGGGGGATGCGGGCGCCGGGCCAGCCGGGGATCGGGTCTTCCGGCGAAGCAGCTGACGAACTGGTGCAGAAGGCGGTCAGCGACACAATCTCCGCGCTGTCGGACAAAAAGGTCCAGTTTACCTGGTCGGAAATGCTGGCCGGCACGGTCAGTCGTCTGCCCTCCGCACCAGGTCTGTTTGAGCAGGCCCGTGCCGGTATTGAGGCCGCGATTGAAGGGCAGCGTCTTATTCCCCTGGACAGGGAGAAGGGCATCTTCACCTCTGATATCCACCTGCTGAACGAACTCAGCGTCCATCAGCTGGCGCGTACGGCCGTTGCGGAGCAAACCGTGCTGGTCTTTCCTGAACGGGCACAGGAGCGCGATATACCTGCCGGGGATGCTGTCTCTGTGCTGTCGCAGGATAAAAGCCCTGTGGCCATTCTCAGCGGTCGCGGAGGCGCGCAGACCCTGCGTGATCGCACGGAAGATGTGGCCATGATGGCCCGCTCACAGGGCCGTGAGGTGATGGTGATTGCAGCCGACGGTCGCAGTGGCCAGTTTCTGTCAGAAAGCCCGCATCTGGCAGGCCATGTAATGCTGCGCTCGCAGATGAATGCAGACACCGTATTGCCGGTGCAGGGCACGGTTATCGTTGACCGGGCGGAGAGACTGTCGCTGAAAGAAACCGTGCTGCTGCAGGAAAAGGCGCTCAGCGCCGGGGCGCAGCTGATATTTATGGACACGGAGAACCGGCAGGGAACGGGCAATGCCCTGTCGGTGCTGAAAGAGGCGGATATTCCCCAGTACCGGTTTTACGGCACGCAGCTGCCGGAGGTACGACTGATCAGCGAGGCGGATAAACGGAGCCGTTATGGCCAGCTGGCGCAGGAGTACGTGCGCCTGTCTGCTGAAGGGCGGGATGTCGTGGCCCAGGTGACCGGTACCCGGGAACAGCAACAACTGACGGAGGTTATCCGGGATACGCGGCGTGAGGCCGGAGAGCTGGGCCGGGAGCAGGTGACACTCCGCGTACTGGAGCCGGTGTGGCTGGACAGCAAAACCCGTCATCAGCGCGATAACTACCGGCCCGGGATGGTGATGGAGCAGTGGGACGCTGAGAAGAAAACAATGACGCGGCACACCATTGACCGGGTGGCTGAGGCCACTAACAGCCTGGTGCTGCAGGGGGAAGACGGCACCAGGCTGACCCTGAAGGTGACGCAACTGGACGGCAGCTGGAGCCTGTACCGCAGCCGGACACTGGAGGTTTCTGAAGGGGACCGCGTCAGGGCGCTGGGGCGTGAGCTGAAGGGAGCCATCAAAGCGAAAGAGCAGTTCACCTTGGCGGGGCTGGAAAACGGCGCAGTACGGCTGCGCAGCGGGGACCGGGAACTGCGTCTGCCCACTGAACGGGCCGTGAAGCTGACTCATGACTATGTGGAAGGGACCGGGGCGGGTACCAGCGCCTCGCGCACGGTACTGGCCGCAGTCGGTCCGCGAGGGCTGAATAAACAGGCCCTGAACGCGCTGGCGCAGAGCGGCAGCGACATCCGGATTTATACGCCGCTTGCGCCTGAGCAGGCTGCGCGCAAAGTGGAAAGCGTGTCTGCCGTGCGACTGGCCAGTGACCAGGTCCGTCAGTCGACCGGCGAGGCAAATCTGGATACCGCCATACAGGCCAGTCGGGACCGCCTGATGTCGGATGCAGAGCAGGCCGTCAGTCTGGCCATCCCGCGCGCGCAGCAGGGACAGGTACACCTCAGTGAAATTACCCTGCTGTCAGAAGCGGTAAAATCCGGCCAGCCGCTGGCTGATGTCCGGACTGAAATCGCCCGGCAGGTGAACAGCGGGGAGCTGATTCAGCTGGATTCGGTTTCCGGGGCGGGAAACAGGGTGCTTGTTCCGCGCGTGGCGTATGAGATGGAAAAGACCATCATCCGCCATATTGCTGAGGGTAAGGATGCTGTACAGCCCCTGATGGCGCTGACGCCTGCCTCAGTGCTGGCAGGTCTGACGGCAGGCCAGCGGGAGGCCACACGGACGGTACTGGAGAACACCGACCGCTTTATGGCCATTCAGGGGTATGCCGGGGTGGGGAAAACCACCCAGTTCCGGGCGGTGATGGGTGCCCTGAACACCCTGTCTGAATCCGTGCGCCCGCAGGTCATTGGCCTGGGACCCACGCACCGGGCCGTGCATGAGATGCGTGAGGCCGGAGTGGATGCACGAACGCTGGCCAGTTTCCTCAGTGAAACCCGGCTGGCCATTCAGGCCGGAGAAACACCGGACTTCCGCAATGTCCTGTTCCTCACCGATGAGAGCTCGATGGTGGGCAACCGCGATATGGCAGAGCTCTATCAGCTGGTTACTGCAGGCGGCGGACGAATGGTCTCCAGCGGGGACACCGCGCAGCTGCAGGCCATCTCAACCGGTCAGCCGTTCCGCCTGGTACAGCAGCGCAGCGCCATCGATACGGTGGTGATGCAGGAGATTGTCCGCCAGACCCCGGCGCTGCGTCCGGCGATTGAAAGCATCATCGCAGGTCAGGTTGATACATCACTGCGCCTGGTGGATGACGTCAGCCCGCAACAGGTCCCCCGTCAGGAAGGGGCCTGGGTGCCCGGGAATTCCGTCATGGAAATTCGTGCTCCGAAAAAGGACCAGGAGCAGGACACTCCCGCCGCCGATGAACAGACACTGACACCAGAGCAATTGTCACTGGTCCGGACTGACATCATTGAAGCCATCCGGGATGACTGGATGGGGCGCACCCCGGAGGCGCAGCTGCAGACGCTGGTTGTGGCAGAACTTAACGCTGACCGTCACGCCATCAATGATGCCATTCATGCCGCCCGGCATGAGAAAGGCGATACAGGTGCTGAAGAACGCACGTTCACCGTCCTGGAGCCGCTCCGGGTGCCTGACAACGCCCTGCGTGCGGCTGAAACCTTTGCGGAGTATACCGGCGCCGTGGCCATGATGAACGAGCGCTACTGGACTGTAGCGGAGGTGGATACGCAGGACGCCGTGGTCACGTTGCGTAATGCTGACGGGGAGTCGGTGCTGATCTCTCCTCAGCAGAACACTGCACAGGATATTTCCCTCTTCACACCCCGCGATCTGACGATCAGTCACGGGGACAGGGTGCGCTTTACCCGCTCGGACAACGACCGCGGCTATGTGGCCAACAGCCTGTGGGAGGTGGCCGGGTTCACTGACGACGGGGCCATCCGCTTCCGCCAGGGAGAGCAGGAGAAAATTGTCGACCCGCAGGCCATGACGGAGGACCGTCATATTGACCTCGCCTATGCCCTGACGGTGTATGGCGTACAGGGGGCCAGTGAGCGCTTTGCCATTGCCCTGACCGGTACCGAAGGTGGCAGGAAAAGAATGGCGTCTCTGGAGTCCACTTATGTGACGCTGTCACGAGCAAAAGAGCATGTGCAGGTCTATACCGACGATCTGGCTGGCTGGAGTGCCGGTGCCCGGCATTCAAATGCCGGACAGACCGCCCACGACCTGCTGCACCAGAAAAGTGACCACGAATCCGACACCGGCAACCGACTGCTGGCCACCGCCTCACGACTGGATAAAACCGCGCTGGGACGCCGGGTTTTGGCGGAAAACGGCCTGGAGGGCGAAACAATGGCGCGCTTCATTGCTGCCGGCAGGAAATACCCGACACCGTATGTGGCCCTGCCGGCGTGGACCCGTCACGGACAGGAAGCCGGGGCACTGCTGACCGAAATCCGCATTGAGGATGACGGGATGCGCGTGGTGCTCAGTGATGAGTCCCGGCTGCGTGGTGGGGAGGATGCACAGTTCGCCGGCCTGCAGGCCAGCCGTAACGGACAGACACTCATTGCTGATGATGCACAGACGGCGCTGCGCCTGGCACAGGAGAACCCGGAGAGCGGGGTGGTGATACGCCTGCACGGTGAAGAACGGTTGCTCAATGCAGCCCGCCTGACCGGAGGACGAATCACGGAGCCTGATGAGGTGGCACGGACAGTGCGCAGTGTGGCGGAGGTTGAATCGGCAGCGAAAGCGGAAGACCCCATTACGCTGCCTCCGGACGAGCAGCAGAAACTGGCAGAGGCACAGGAAAAAGCGGCCCGGGAGCTGGCGGAGCAGGCCCGGCAGGAACTGCTGCCGGCAGTGCCGGGTGAGGAGAGCACCAGACCCGAACCCCTGTTGTCTGCCGATGAAGAACGTCGCCTGCGTGATGGTACAGCCCGGGGAGAACGTGAGCTGGATGAGGCCATTCAGGAAGCGGTGGCGGAAGGTCGGGGTATCCGCCAGCAGGTGCGCGAACAGATGCTGCGTACCGAGCGTGAGTGGGTGGTGAATGTACCGGAAAAAGACATTGAGCTGGAAAAAACGCTCGGTGGGGACTGATTCAGGGAGGATATGTATATGGTTACCGGAATAATCATCATTGCCATTCTGCTCGCCGGATTTGTGGTATTGCTCAGGCAGGCCGGTTCAGCCCGGCATCCACTTTTGCAGAGACTGCGTGAAAAAGGGATTCGGCCGGGCAGAACTGAACTGTTGCTGTGCCGCCGACCGTCGTTCGTCAGTGCCGGTCAGCTGATGACGGAGCGGGAGCAGCGTTTTCTGCGCCGGCTCGACAGGGTGACCGATACCCGCCAGTGGCGGCTGTGCCCGCAGGTTCGAGTGGCCGATATCGTCAGAGTGGCGCCCGACCGTAAATCCGGGAGCCGTGAATGGTGGCAGCTGTTCCGCCTGGTATCGCAATGGCATTGCGATGTGGTTATCACGGACCGCGCCGGGCGAATCATTGCGGCAGTGGCGCTGGACGACCGTTCCCATCAGGCACCGAAACGTCAGCGGCGTGACCTGCTGCTGGAAGAGGTGCTGAAACAGGCGGGTATCCCGCTGCTGCGTGGCGATGATGAGCAACAACTGGCTGAGCGCGTCAGGGCACACCTTTGCGCACAACGACCGGAGGCTGCCGCATGAGTCCGGGAAAATCTGTTGCCCTGCATCCTTTCAGGCCGGTCCTGAATTTTTCCGCGCTGCAGCGCGATGTCATCCGGATGGCCGCATTTATGGCAATGGTGGGGGACCACATCGCCACTGCCTTTCAGCTGGATATGCCCTTACTGAACATTGCCGGGCGTTGTGCATTCCCCCTGTTTGCGCTGGTCAGCGGCTGTAACATGGCAGGCAAAACCCTGCGTCAGCACAGCCTCAACCGCCTGTGGCTGATGGCACTCCTGGCCCAGCCGGGTTACTGGCTGGCCTTCAGGGAAGCCGGACTCATGTGGTGGCAACTGAATATCCTGTTTGCCTTCGCCGTTGTCATGCAGGTGACCCGCTTCCTGCAGGCGGCGACCGTGCTTAATGGCGTTGCGGCTTTCACGGCCCTGGTGGGGTATCTGCCGCTTAGCTCTGCCAGTTACGGTATACCCGGTTTGCTGATGCTCGCCGGCGCGCTGCTTATCTGGCAGGTCCGGGACTCACTGCGGTCAGCCCTGTTTGCTGTCTGGCTGTTGCTGGTCGCCCTGCTTAATGCCCGGCATGGTGATGTGATGACGCTCTCCGGCGTACTGCTGACGTTGACTGTGCTGTTTTGCGTGCACGGGCTGGTACCGGCTCTCGGACGACGCCTGCAGGCCGGACGGTGGTTTGCACCAGCGTATGCCCTCCATCTGCTGTGTATTGGTTTTCTGGTCAGTGTTCTCTGACCTGTCTTTACTGTTGCTTCAATCAAACAAAAGGAATTCACATGACAAATAAGCAAATCGCTTTATATGCGGTTATCTCTGGTTGCCTGTCATTAAGCGGGCCGACGTTTGCTTCGTCAAAAGGGCCTGTACTTATCCATTCAGAACTACCTGAACAGATTCTGGCTGAGCCTCACGCGGTGCCGGAGCTGGTCACGACTAACGTGCTTCTGCGGCAGATTCTTGCGGAGGTGATAAAGACAAATAGCCTGAAGGAAGATAAACGCTGTAGCGATGGTGAAAAGAACTATTCTCCGGGCTACATCATCAGCGTTGGCAATAAAACGCTGCGTTGTGATATTGCCAAAGATTACCCGCAATGGATCGAGGGGGACAAAGCTTGATAGCGAAAACACTTCTGTCTGATCCTGGTTTGTTCAACTAAACGGCCTGACGCCTCCGCAGGGCGTCGTTGTCCAACCCCGGCAATCGGGGAAAAACGAGTTTCCCCCGATTCCGGCGTTTCTGAATACATCCAGCGAAGGAAATACCATGCAAACAATTTCTAAAAAACATATGTGCCGATGGCTTCTGCCCGGCCTGCTCGGTCTGGTTCTGTGCGCGCAAGTACCGAATACTTACGCTGCCACCATTGAGGCAGGATTTTCTCCAGAAGGTACAGCTCTCCAGCTGGTTCTTAAGACAATTGAGACCGCGCAACAGGAAATCCGTCTGATGGGCTATTCCTTCACCTCTCCGGAGGTGGCCTGGGCACTTGTCAGGGCAAAACGTCGGGGTGTCGATGTGGGCGTGGTTCTGGACTGGAAAGCTAATACCGGAAGGAACAACAACGCCAGTAAAGCAGCTATGAACCTTCTGGTTGGTGCTGGTATACCGGTTCGTACAGTCAGTGCCTACAAAATTCTCCATGACAAAGTGATTGTCGTTGATGGCCGCAACACCCAGGCCGGCTCATTTAACTTCAGCCGGGCTGCAGACCGTTCGAATTCGGAGAACGTGCTTGTCGTCTGGGATGACCCAGTCTTAGCCCGCAGCTACCTGAACCACTGGACATCCCGCTGGGCGCAGGGAACGGACTGGAAACAGACGTACTGACATCCCAAAAAACGATCCTGAAACGTAAACCGTGCGCCAACACAGGTTACGTTCATAAAGTAAGTCGCTGATTTCAGGAATCTGTAGTATTCTCTGCAAAGATCCAGATTTGATCCTTGAGGAGGCAGAGATGTCGCAGCCTGGAAATGCAGTTTCCTCATCGAAAGAAAAACGTGCGTACCGCAAAGGCCATCCGCTAAGTGCTTCTGAGCGACAACAAAGTTTTGTTGCGCGGAAACGTGAAACGCACAAAGAAATTAAGATCCTTGTGCCTAAAGAGCTCAAGAGCAAATTTCAGGAAATGTGTGCAGAAAGCGGTCTGAGTCAGGCAGAACTTTTTAGCCGTTTAATCGACAAAGCCAGTTAAACTGGCGTTATGGGCTGACATTCTTGCTTGAGTGGGCACGTAGTGCTAGATTACTGATCGTTTAAAGAATTTTGATGGCTGGCCACGCCGTAAGGTGGCAGGGAACTGGTTCTGATGAGGTGTCTACCCGGGACCAGAAAAGACAAAACCCCGATAATCTTTCAATGTTTGGCGACGAAGAAGATTACCGGGGCTTACCTAAACTGTATAGCCACCAATCAGGCTATGCAGGGAGTATAGTTTTATGCTCAGAAAAGTTCAATACTTGTTTCTGCGCCATTTACTCCTTCCGTGCATTGTAAGTGCAGGCGGGTTTGAATAGCGGAACATTTTCCGATGCTACCTCTTTCGACTGGTCGGAATACGACTTAGCGAATCTGCGTGAAGTACGCGATTGTGCTGTTGTTTCTCCGAAGCGTACTCGCCGTCGTCGCGGAACACACTCGACGGCGTGTAAGTGTGCTGATCCTAAATATCTTCGACCTGCGAACTTTAGCGAGCTCCCGAAAGTACTTCGGGACGGGTATCATCGTGCCCAGAAACGCCGTTTCTCACGGCATCCGTATTTCGTGCATATGCGCACAAATGCTGGCCGTGAGCGCGATTTCCGACAGGAACGCCAGCATCTCCTCGATGCACTGGCCGTTCTGCTGGTCAGCGGTTGCGACATTGCCACGTTTAACGTCGCCCTCAACAGTTCACAGATATGCAAGGCGTTAAGTCCAAAAGATTCCCGGGGTGAGGTAATACCTGGTGAAGAGGTCACGCCTTCCCGCATTTGCCGCGCACTCGATCTGTTAGAAAATTACGGCCTTATCGAGCCGTACATGCGTCGCCTGGACCCGTACACAAAAACATACCTCCCGCGTCATGTCACGTTAACAGAGCAGTTCTTCAGGCTCCTCCAGGTCAATCTCGATCTGCTGTTCAAAGAGCGTGAAGAACGTCTGCGCGCGCTGGCTGAGGGGATTCTTGCCCCTGGTGAAGTGATGTCCGTAAAAGCGGCCAGACAGCGCTTCTTTGACGAGAAAGTGGCGCAGGCCCTGAAGGTTCGCCGCGAGCGAGCGATAGAACAGAAGCGCCTATCCCGAATTGCTCGTTCTACCCAGCTCGATGACCGGCAGTTCCAGATTGCAGCCTGGCTGATCAACACGCGGCCGGAAGTCTCAGGCATGACTCCGGATGATTTCGAGTTGCTGGTCTACCATTACCTGCGTCAGATCAAGCTCAATTTTGACACTGAGCCACCAGGCTAACTTAACTTTCACTCCACGTTTTTCCTCTACCGCCGCTGGCGGTTTTTGTGTTTCCCCGCGTTTAAAAACTGGCTGAAAAACCATCAACAAAACCTGCCGTTACGACACGCATTACCGGCGAAAAACCCCCTGATGAAGCAAACTGCTCATGTCCCAGTAGTTATGCACAAATATCCGCAAACATAGAGGAGTTTTTACCCGCAATGACTGGAAGTATTACCCGCAAGTTTTTCTTAATCTTCTGGAAGCCCTTAGCTCTTTCTTACCAACGAACGCTTACGCGCCTTTGCCCTTTTTAAATATTCAATTAAAAAACGGATCTTATTCAGTCCCGCTTTCCTGTGGAAAACGGGGATAATGTCCGCCCTTGCAGCGGACTACGTCCGCGCCGGTTCGGAAACAGCATATGTACCTCCCGCCACTACGCGGCGGGCATCAGTCAGAGTAAAATAGTTACAACATCCAGAATATTCACGCAAAGACGTGAATCGTGCACACCTGAACCATCACAGCCCCTCCCACCACTGAAAAGCGAGGCCGCCCCGGCCCAAAGGGCCGGAACAACATCGCTTTTAATGCTGGATGATGTAACTAAACATTTGAGTGGCTGACAGTAACGTCGCGTCAGGTCCCTCTGTACAGCCCCCGGGCACCGGCTACGCCGGCACCACGGCTCCGGAAATCACGCCCTGTACGTCGCAAGCGCCGTACAGCCCGCTCACCGGAGTTAAAAGGGCTTAATGAAACCACATCATGGTTATAAGCGGGTTATAGCTTAGCAGGGCGAAGGGATGGATTGGTGGAACCTATCAACAGCGTAACCGGCTGCGCCGGGCTACGGCGCCATTAACAACCGTGCTCTGGTCAACTTCTGAGGGCGCCTCTATGCGCCTTTGGCGCATTCCCGGAATGCCTGCGCGCTGCTCGGCATTCTTAACCCGAATATTGAAGCTGCATTTCCGGCTACGCCGGGTCCCGGCGCCACTCACCATCAGTATTCTATTTACACCTGCTGGCGCCTCCATGCCGCCAGGCGGCATTCGTGACCACAGCTTATGCTCAGTACAATACTGACGTTAAGCCTCTGCCGTAGTATATTTTCCCTATTAGGGGGCTGACGCTCAGTGGAACGAAAACTCACGTTAAGCAATATTTTCTTCCTCCGAGGCCTCTTTTAAGGGGTCGTCTCAGAATTCGGAAAATAAAGCACGCTAAGGCGTAGTCACCCCGTGACTCCCCCGCGCCGATGCAGCGAGCTTCGTTCCGTCTTGCAGTGACGCAATCAGCGGGCAGGAAACGTTCCCTTTCCGCGCATGGCAGGCGCACACCAGTTCAGACAGCACGGCCTCCATGCGTGCCAAGTCGGCCATCTTCTCGCGCACATCCTTGAGCTTGTGCTCGGCCAGGCCGCTGGCTTCCTCGCAATGGGTGCCATCCTCCAGCCGCAGTAGCTCGGCGATTTCGTCCAGGCTAAAGCCCAGCCGCTGGGCCGATTTCACGAACCGCACTCGTGTTACATCCGCCTCGCCATAGCGGCGAATGCTGCCATAGGGCTTGTCTGGCTCCGGCAGCAGGCCCTTGCGCTGGTAGAACCGGATGGTCTCCACATTGACCCCGGCCGCCTTGGCAAAAACGCCAATGGTCAGATTCTCAAAATTAATTTGCATATCGCTTGACTCCGTACATAACTACGGAAGTAAGCTTAAGCTATCCAAACCAAATTTGAAAGGACAAGCGTATGTCTGAACCACAAAAGTCTGAACCACAAAACGGGCGCGGCGCGCTCTTCGCCGGTGGGCTGGCCGCCATTCTTGCGTCGGCCTGCTGCCTGGGGCCGCTGGTTTTGATCGCCTTGGGGTTCAGCGGGGCATGGATCGGCAACCTGACGGTGCTGGAACCCTATCGCCCGATCTTCATCGGCGCAGCGCTGGTCGCGCTGTTTTTCGCCTGGCGGCGCATCTACCGCCCGGCGCAAGCCTGCAAACCGGGTGAGGTCTGCGCGATTCCCCAAGTGCGAGCTACTTACAAGCTCATTTTCTGGATCGTGGCCGCGCTGGTCCTGGTCTCGCTCGGATTTCCCTACGTCATGCCATTTTTCTATTAATCACAGGAGTTCATCATGAAAAAACTGTTTGCCGCCCTCGCCCTCGCTGCCGTTGTTGCCCCCGTGTGGGCCGCCACCCAGACCGTCACGCTGTCCGTGCCTGGCATGACCTGCGCCTCTTGCCCGATCACTGTCAAGCACGCGCTTTCCAAGGTTGAGGGCGTGAGCAAGACCGACGTAAGTTTCGACAAGCGCCAGGCCGTCGTCACCTTCGACGATGCCAAGACCAACGTCCAGAAGTTGACCAAGGCGACCGAGGACGCGGGCTATCCGTCCAGCCTCAAACGCTGATCCGTTAACCGAACTCGGGAGCGACACATGGGACTCATCACGCGCATCGCTGGCAAAACCGGCGCGCTCGGCAGCGTCGTTTCCGCGATGGGCTGCGCCGCCTGTTTTCCTGCCATCGCCAGCTTTGGCGCGGCCATCGGACTGGGCTTCTTGAGCCAGTACGAGGGGCTATTCATTGGCATCCTGCTGCCGATGTTCGCCGGCATCGCGTTACTCGCCAATGCTATCGCTTGGCTCAATCATCGACAGTGGCGACGCACGGCGCTCGGCACGATAGGCCCGATCTTGGTGCTGGCAGCGGTGTTTTTAATGCGGGCTTACGGCTGGCAGAGCGGTGGACTGCTCTATGTCGGCCTGGCCTTGATGGTTGGGGTGTCGGTCTGGGATTTCATCTCGCCAGCACATCGCCGCTGCGGGCCGGACAGCTGTGAATTGCCAGAACAACGTGGCTGACGGCAACAGCCGTAGCCACCACAGAAAAGGAAAAATACATGACCACCCTGAAAATCACCGGGATGACCTGCGACTCGTGCGCGGCTCACGTCAAGGAAGCCTTGGAGAAAGTGCCCGGCGTGCAATCGGCGCTGGTGTCCTATCCGAAGGGCACAGCGCAACTCGCCATTGAGGCGGGCACGTCATCGGATGCGCTGACTACCGCCGTGGCCGGACTGGGCTACGAGGCAACGCTTGCCGATGCGCCACCGACGGACAACCGCGCCGGCCTGCTCGACAAGATGCGCGGCTGGATAGGGGCCGCTGATAAGCCCAGTGGCAACGAACGCCCGTTGCAGGTCGTCGTCATTGGTAGCGGTGGAGCCGCGATGGCGGCAGCACTGAAGGCCGTCGAGCAAGGCGCGCAGGTCACGCTGATTGAGCGCGGCACCATCGGCGGCACCTGCGTCAACGTCGGTTGTGTGCCGTCCAAGATCATGATCCGCGCCGCCCACATCGCCCATCTGCGCCGGGAAAGCCCATTCGACGGCGGCATGCCACCCACACCGCCGACGATCTTGCGCGAGCGGCTGCTGGCCCAGCAGCAGGCCCGTGTCGAAGAACTCCGTCATGCCAAGTACGAAGGCATCCTGGACGGCAATTCAGCCATCACCGTTCTGCACGGTGAAGCGCGTTTCAAGGACGACCAGAGCCTTATCGTTAGTTTGAACGAGGGTGGCGAGCGCGTCGTGATGTTCGACCGCTGCCTGGTCGCCACGGGTGCCAGCCCGGCGGTCCCGCCGATTCCGGGCTTGAAAGAGTCACCCTACTGGACTTCCACCGAGGCCCTGGCGAGCGACACCATTCCCGAACGCCTTGCCGTAATCGGCTCGTCGGTGGTGGCGCTGGAGCTGGCGCAAGCCTTTGCCCGGCTGGGCAGCAAGGTCACGGCCCTGGCGCGCAATACCTTGTTCTTCCGTGAAGACCCGGCCATCGGCGAGGCGGTGACAGCCGCTTTCCGTGCCGAGGGCATCGAGGTGCTGGAGCACACGCAAGCCAGCCAGGTCGCCCATATGGACGGTGAATTCGTGCTGACCACCACGCACGGTGAATTGCGCGCCGACAAGCTGCTGGTCGCCACCGGCCGGACACCGAACACGCGCAGCCTGGCATTGGAAGCGGCGGGGGTAGCCGTCAATGCGCAGGGGGCCATCGTCATCGACAAGGGCATGCGCACCAGTAGCCCGAACATCTACGCGGCCGGCGACTGCACCGACCAGCCGCAGTTCGTCTATGTGGCGGCAGCGGCCGGCACTCGTGCGGCGATCAACATGACTGGCGGCGATGCGGCCCTGGACCTGACCGCAATGCCGGCCGTGGTGTTCACCGACCCGCAGGTCGCCACCGTGGGCTACAGCGAGGCGGAAGCACATCACGACGGGATCGAGACCGACAGTCGCCTGCTAACACTGGATAACGTGCCGCGTGCGCTTGCCAACTTCGACACACGCGGCTTCATCAAGCTGGTCATCGAGGAAGGTAGCGGACGGCTCATCGGCGTGCAAGCGGTGGCCCCGGAAGCGGGTGAACTGATCCAGACGGCGGTGCTCGCCATTCGCAACCGTATGACCGTGCAGGAACTGGCCGACCAATTGTTCCCCTACCTGACCATGGTCGAAGGGCTGAAGCTCGCGGCGCAGACCTTCAGCAAGGACGTGAAGCAGCTTTCGTGCTGCGCCGGATGAGGAAAAGGAGGTGTTCAATGAGCGCCTACACAGTGTCCCGGCTGGCCCTTGATGCCGGGGTGAGCGTGCATATCGTGCGCGACTACCTGCTGCGCGGATTGCTACGGCCGGTCGCGTACACCACGGGCGGCTACGGCTTGTTCGATGACACCGCGTTGCAACGGCTGCGCTTTGTACGGGCTGCCTTCGAAGCGGGTATCGGCCTGGACGCACTGGCGCGGCTGTGCCGGGCGCTGGATGCTGCGGACGGTGACGGTGCGTCTGCGCAGCTTGCCGTGTTGCGGCAACTCGTCGAGCGTCGGCGCGAGGCCCTGGCCAGCCTCGAAATGCAACTGGCCGCCATGCCAACCGAACCGGCACAGCACGCGGAGAGTCTGCCATGAACAGCCCAGAGCACTTGCCGTCTGAGACGCACAAACCGATCACCGGCTACTTGTGGGGCGCGCTGGCCGTGCTCACCTGTCCCTGCCATTTGCCGATTCTCGCCATTGTGCTAGCCGGCACGACGGCCGGCGCGTTCATCGGGGAGCACTGGGGTATTGCAGCCCTCACGCTGACCGGCTTGTTTGTCCTGTCTGTGACGCGGCTGCTGCGGGCCTTCAAGGGAAGATCATGACCGCTTCCCAGCCAGCCGAGAGTGGGCAGCTTTGAGCTTCGCTACCAATCTGGAGGAGTACCACCATGAACGCAAACGCCCCGAACACTGCCAGTTGCACCACCTGCTGCGTATGCTGCAAAGAAATTCCGCTCGATGCCGCCTTCACCCCGGAAGGCGCGGAATACGTCGAACATTTCTGCGGGCTGGATTGCTATGAACGCTTCCAGGCACGCGCCAAGGCCGCGACAGAATCTGACATTGCGCCTGTCCCTGGCGGTTCGCAGCCGTCAGATTGAGGCATACCCTAACTTGATGTCAGATGCCATGTGCAAACGATGTCAGAATAGAGTTAAATTTCCTATTGATTGACATATTCCGTCAAAGGTAATAGATTTCATCCTGACACTTTTGCCTTTGGAGGCATCTTGCAAGGTCAACGCATCGGCTATGTCCGCGTCAGCAGCTTCGACCAGAACCCGGAACGGCAATTGGAGGGTGTTCAGGTGGCGCGGGTGTTCACCGACAAGGCTTCTGGCAAGGACACCCAGCGTCCCGAGCTGGAAAGGCTGCTGGCCTTCGTCCGCGAGGGCGACACCGTGGTGGTGCATAGCATGGACAGGCTGGCACGCAACCTTGATGACCTGCGCCGCATCGTCCAAGGGCTGACACAACGGGGCGTGCGCATGGAGTTCGTCAAAGAAGGGCTGAAGTTCACCGGCGAGGACTCACCGATGGCCAATCTGATGCTGTCGGTCATGGGAGCCTTCGCTGAGTTCGAGCGCGCCCTGATCCGCGAACGTCAGCGCGAGGGAATCGTGCTGGCCAAGCAGCGCGGTGCCTACCGGGGACGAAAGAAATCGCTGAACAGCGAACAAATTGCCGAGTTGAAACGGCGAGTTGCGGCAGGCGACCAAAAAACCTTGGTGGCCCGTGACTTCGGCATCAGCCGCGAAACCTTGTACCAGTACCTGCGGGAAGACTGACCATGCCACGCCGCTCAATCCTGTCCGCCACCGAGCGCGAAAGCCTGCTGGCACTGCCAGATGCCAAAGACGAACTGATACGGCACTACACGTTCAACGAAACCGACCTGTCGGTGATCCGTCAGCGTCGCGGCGCCGCGAATCGATTGGGCTTCGCTGTGCAGCTTTGCTACTTGCGATTCCCTGGCACCTTTTTGGGCGTCGATGAGCCTCCGTTTCCGCCCCTGTTGCGCATGGTGGCCGCGCAACTCAAGATGCCAGTGGAAAGTTGGAGCGAGTACGGCCAGCGCGAACAGACACGGCGGGAGCACTTGGTCGAGCTGCAAACGGTTTTTGGGTTCAAGCCCTTCACCATGAGCCACTATCGGCAAGCCGTGCATACATTGACCGAGCTGGCCTTGCAGACCGACAAAGGCATCGTGCTGGCGAGCGCACTTGTCGAGAATCTGCGGCGGCAGAGCATCATCCTGCCCGCCATGAATGCCATCGAGCGCGCAAGCGCCGAGGCCATCACCCGTGCCAACCGACGCATTTACGCGGCGCTGACCGATTCTTTGTTATCACCCCACCGTCAGCGCCTGGACGAACTTCTCAAGCGCAAGGACGGCAGTAAAGTGACGTGGCTGGCATGGCTGCGCCAGTCGCCTGCCAAACCGAACTCTCGCCACATGCTCGAACATATTGAGCGCCTGAAATCCTGGCAAGCACTTGATCTGCCCGCAGGCATCGAGCGGCAGGTTCACCAGAACCGCCTGCTCAAAATCGCTCGTGAAGGTGGCCAGATGACGCCTGCTGATCTGGCAAAGTTCGAGGTGCAACGACGCTATGCCACGCTGGTAGCGCTGGCCATCGAAGGCATGGCCACCGTCACCGATGAAATCATCGACCTTCACGATCGCATCATCGGCAAGCTGTTCAACGCGGCCAAGAACAAGCATCAGCAGCAGTTCCAGGCTTCCGGCAAGGCGATCAACGACAAGGTGCGGATGTATGGGCGCATCGGTCAAGCGTTGATTGAGGCCAAGCAAAGCGGCAGCGATCCGTTCGCCGCCATCGAGGCCGTTATGCCCTGGGACACCTTCGCCGCCAGCGTCACCGAAGCGCAAACATTGGCGCGGCCTGCCGACTTTGATTTCCTGCACCACATCGGTGAAAGCTATGCCACGCTACGCCGCTACGCGCCGCAGTTCCTGGGCGTGCTCAAATTGCGGGCTGCGCCCGCCGCCAAGGGTGTGCTCGATGCCATCGACATGCTGCGCGGCATGAACAGCGACAGCGCGCGCAAGGTGCCCGCCGATGCGCCAACCGCATTCATCAAGCCGCGCTGGGCAAAGCTGGTTCTGACCGACGACGGCATCGACCGGCGTTACTACGAGTTATGCGCCCTGTCGGAGCTGAAGAACGCGCTGCGCTCCGGTGATGTCTGGGTGCAGGGTTCTCGCCAGTTCAAGGACTTCGACGAATACCTGGTGCCGGTCGAGAAGTTCGCCACTTTGAAGCTGGCCAGCGAATTGCCGCTGGCAGTGGCCACCGACTGCGACCAATACCTGCATGACCGGTTGGAATTGTTGGAGGCGCAACTCGCCACAGTCAACCGCATGGCTGCGGCCAACGACTTACCGGATGCCATCATCACCACCGCGTCAGGCCTGAAGATCACGCCGCTGGACGCGGCAGTACCAGACGCCGCGCAAGCCATGATCGACCAGACAGCTATGCTGCTGCCGCACCTCAAAATCACCGAGTTGCTGATGGAGGTCGATGAATGGACGGGCTTCACCCGCCACTTCACACACCTGAAGACCAGCGACACGGCCAAGGACAAAACCTTGCTGTTGACGACGATCCTGGCCGACGCGATCAACCTGGGTCTGACCAAAATGGCCGAGTCCTGCCCTGGCACCACCTACGCCAAGCTGTCTTGGCTGCAAGCCTGGCACATCCGCGATGAAACCTATTCGACGGCGCTGGCCGAGCTGGTGAATGCGCAGTTTCGGCAACCCTTCGCCGGCAACTGGGGTGACGGCACCACGTCATCGTCGGACGGCCAGAACTTCAGAACCGGCAGCAAAGCAGAAAGCACTGGTCATATCAACCCGAAGTATGGAAGCAGTCCAGGACGGACTTTCTACACCCATATCTCCGACCAGTACGCGCCCTTCAGTGCCAAGGTGGTCAACGTGGGCATTCGTGATTCAACTTACGTGCTTGATGGCCTGCTGTACCACGAGTCGGACTTGCGCATCGAGGAACACTACACCGACACGGCAGGCTTCACCGATCACGTGTTTGGCTTGATGCATTTGCTGGGATTTCGCTTCGCGCCGCGTATCCGTGACTTGGGCGAAACCAAGCTATTCATCCCCAAGGGCGATGCCGCCTATGACGCGCTCAAGCCGATGATTAGCAGCGACAGGCTGAACATCAAGCAAATACGCGCCCATTGGGATGAAATTCTGCGGCTGGCCACCTCCATCAAGCAAGGCACGGTAACGGCTTCGCTGATGCTGCGCAAACTCGGCAGCTACCCGCGCCAGAACGGCTTGGCCGTGGCGTTGCGCGAGCTGGGGCGCATCGAGCGCACGCTGTTCATTTTGGATTGGCTGCAAAGCGTGGAGCTGCGCCGCCGCGTCCATGCGGGGCTGAATAAGGGCGAGGCGCGCAACGCGCTGGCCAGGGCGGTCTTCTTCTACCGATTGGGTGAAATCCGCGACCGCAGTTTTGAGCAGCAGCGCTACCGGGCCAGCGGCCTCAATCTGGTGACGGCGGCCATCGTGTTGTGGAACACGGTATATCTGGAGCGTGCCACCAGTGCTTTGCGTGGCAACGGCACGGCGCTGGACGACACATTGTTGCAATATCTGTCGCCGCTGGGGTGGGAGCACATCAACCTGACCGGCGATTACCTATGGCGCAGCAGCGCCAAGGTCGGTGCGGGGAAGTTTAGGCCATTGCGACCGCTGCCACCGGCTTAGCGTGCTTTATTTTCCGTTTTCTGAGACGACCCCTTTTAATGGCCGCAGATGCCCTTTTGTCACCAGTTCTGCCAGCGTGAAGGAATAATGGCCGAGCATATTGATATGTCCGTAGCAAAGTGGTGAGAGGCGTGCGACATCTTCATCATTCACGGTTTCACCCTGTTCCCGGAGATAATCCAGGGCTGCCTGCATACAGCTGTAGCTCAGGCCGAACGCAGGAGGATTTTAGAACGTACAAACGAAGGGCGGCAGGAGGCCAGGCTAAAAGGTATCCGGTTTGGCCGAAAGCGCATCATCGACAGAAATAGTGTACTGCACTTCACCAGCAGGGAACTGGCGCAACGGATATTGCCCGTTCGACTGTTTATAAAATTCTGGAAGATGAGAGTCGGGTTAATCAGAGCAAAATTGAGGACGAACATGAATGATGTAACGGCATTCAACAACTGCATGAACGTGTTCTGGCGACAGCATGAAGCCGAACTCTCTCGCTTTCTGACATCGAAGACAGGCGATAGAGAAAAAGCGGCAGACCTTCTGCAAGAGCTATTCCTGCGTGCCCGTGTTCATTCAGACAGTTTCTGCGAGATGGAGAATCCGCGAGCCTGGCTGTATCGGGCGGCGAGGAATCTGCTGATTGATGAGTACCGCAATACCAGGGAATTCGTTGAGCTGGAAGAAGAGGTCCATTTGCCCGATGTTTCTCCTGATGCAATCTCAACGCTGGATATTTGTCTGCCTGAAACATTACAGGCTTTACCCGAAGATGAGCGGTGGCTGATTGAAGAATCCGACCTTAACCGGCGTCCCCAACAGTCCCTTGCCGATGAACTGGGAATCACGCTTACAGCGTTTAAATCCCGTCTGCTTCGGGCCAGAAAGCACCTGAAAGAAACTATGACAGAACTTTGTCAGATTGAGGCGGGTGACACGTCTCCCGTCTGCTGCCACAAAAAAATGAATTAATCGCGCATCTTTTTCCCTTCACTCTCGTTTACCTCAGTGTAAAGCCAACCGACTAAACACTGAGGTAAAAAGTCCATGTCAAAAATTGAGATCTTTGAAGCAGCAGGCTGCTGCGCAACCAGTAGCGTTGTGGTCAGCGACGAAGCCGTCAAATGGAACGCTAGTGCCGAATGGGCTAAAAAGAATGGCGTTGATATTCAACGCTACAGCCTTGCGAAGAACCCGCAGCAGTTCCTGAACTCGCCTGTCATTAAAGAGTTTCTGAACACATCAGGGATGGACTCCCTCCCTGTCACCTTGCTCGACGGCAAACTCGTGATGGCAGGCAAACTCCCGACTCGTGAAGATATCGCCCGTTGGGCAGGTATTCCGCTTAGTCAGGACTGGAGTGAAGACAGCACGCAACCACGCTGCTGCAGCATTCCACGTATGCCTTAATTCCAGAGGAGCTATCACTGATGAATATGCCATTTTTAAAAGACATTCCCCCGTTTATCTTTTTCACCGGTAAAGGTGGAGTGGGTAAAACATCCCTGGCCTGTGCAACTGCGGTATGGCTGGCCGATCAGGGTAAGAGAACGCTTCTGGTGAGTACCGATCCGGCTTCCAATGTCGGCCAGGTATTTAGCCAGACTATCGGCCACCGAATCACTGATATCACCACCGTAGAAAATCTTGCGGCGATGGAAGTTGATCCGATGGCTGCGGCACAGGCTTATCGCGACCGTGTGCTCGACCCTGTTCGCGAGCTGATGCCAGCCGATGTGGTCAGCAGCATTGAAGAGCAGCTTTCAGGTTCATGTACCACAGAAATCGCTGCATTTGATGAGTTTACTGGTCTGTTGACCAATCATGAGCTGCGGGAAAAATATGACCATATCGTATTTGATACCGCGCCAACCGGTCACACCATCCGCATGCTTGAGCTGCCGGGAGCCTGGAGCGGTTATCTGGAAGCGAATCCTGATGCCGCCGCTAACCTCGGACCGCTGGTAGGGCTGGAGAAACAACAGCACCAGTACTCCGATGCGGTTAAAGCGCTGTCTGATGCAGCTCTCACACGCTTAGTGCTGGTTGCCCGTGCCCAGGCTTCAACGCTGAAAGAGGTTTCTCATACGCACGATGAGCTGTCTGCTATCGGTTTGCAGCATCAACACCTTGCCATTAATGGTGTGCTGCCGCCGTTTGCGGGTGAGAATGATCCACTGGCGCAGAGTATTCTGGCTCGGGAAGAAAAAGCATTACAGGCAATGCCTGATAATCTGGCTAATCTTCCCCGCTCACAGCTGTATCTGAAGCCATTTAATCTGGTCGGTCTGGAAGCCCTGCGTGAGTTATTTACAGAGAGCAAAGCCTCACTGGCTCTCCCTGCTACCACGCTGAATGCTCTGGATTTACCGAAACTTGCTTCACTGGTTGATGAACTGAGCCAAACTGGCAAAGGGCTGGTCATGACGATGGGTAAAGGCGGAGTGGGCAAAACGACCGTTGCGGCATCAGTCGCGGTATCGCTGGCGAAACGCGGCCACAAAGTCCACCTGACCACATCCGATCCGGCAGCACATCTGTCTTGCACGCTGGATGGCTCTCTGCCCAATCTTCAGGTCAGCCGTATCGACCCTAAGGTAGAGACAGAACGTTATCGCCGCTTTGTCCTGGAAAATCAGGGCAAAGGATTAGATGCAGAAGGGCTGGCGGTGCTGGAGGAAGACCTCCGCTCGCCATGCACTGAAGAGATTGCTGTCTTCCAGGCATTCTCACGGATCATCAAAGAGGCAGACGACCATTTTGTCATTATGGACACCGCGCCAACGGGTCACACACTTTTGCTACTGGATGCGACTGGAGCCTATCACCGGGAAATGGTGCGCCAGATGGGGCAAACACATGACCATGTGATGACGCCAATGATGCAATTACAGGACCCGGAGAAGACGAAGGTGATTATCGTGACGCTTGCCGAAACGACACCTGTACTGGAAGCAGCAAACCTGCAGCAGGATTTGCGTCGCGCTGGCATCGAGCCGTGGGCATGGGTTGTTAATAACAGCCTGGCGGCAGCTGAACCGTCTTCACCCCTCCTGAAGACCAGGGCGAACCGCGAGCGGCCTCTTATCTCTGATGTCAAAGAGCTGTATGCAAAGCGTATTGCATTAACAGCGCTACAGAGCGAAGAGCCTGTTGGTATTGACCTGCTGGAAGATATGACGACGTAGTAATGAAGGGGGGCAAATGCCCCCTTCATCTTTATTTCAGTCTTTTACCTGCATTATCAACGACTTTTTCACCATCTTCCTTGGTGAAAGCCGCTTTCTGAGCATCTGGAAGGATATCCAGAACCACCTCCGAAGGACGGCAAAGTTTAGTTCCGAGTGGCGTCACGACAATCGGACGGTTAATCAGAATAGGATGTTGCAGCATAAAGTCGATTAGCTGGTCGTCAGTAAATTTATCTTCTGCAAGACCCAGCTCCTCATACGGCTCGACGTTCTTACGCAACAAAGCCCGGACGGAAATGCCCATATCTGCAATAAGTTTGACAAGCTCATCGCGTGAAGGTGGAGTCTCAAGGTAAAGAATAACGGTCGGTTCAGTACCACTGTTGCGGATCATCTCCAGCGTATTACGCGACGTGCCGCAGGAAGGGTTGTGATAAATGGTGATGTTGCTCATATCAGTATCTCATTACACAGTGAAAGAGAGACGTAGCGCCAGCGCGGCCAGCGTTACAAACAGCACAGGCAGAGTCATGACGATCCCGGTACGGAAATAGTATCCCCAGGTGATGGTCATATTCTTCTGTGAAAGGACATGCAGCCAGAGCAGCGTTGCCAGGCTACCAATAGGAGTAATTTTCGGTCCCAGATCGCAGCCAATCACGTTGGCATAAATCATCGCCTCTTTGATAACGCCTGTTGCGGTGCTGCCATCAATAGAGAGAGCGCCAACCAGCACGGTAGGCATATTATTCATGATGGAAGACAGGAAAGCCGTCAGGAAGCCGGTACCAAACGTCGCGGCCCAAAGTCCTTTATCTGCCAGCACGTTGAGCACACCGGAGAGGTATTCTGTTAGTCCGGCGTTGCGCAGACCATAGACCACCAGATACATCCCCAGAGAGAAGATGACGATCTGCCATGGCGCGCCACGAAGCACTTTGCCAGTGTTAATGGCATGGCCTCGTTTCGCCACCGCAAACAGGATCACAGCGCCAACAGCCGCAATCGCGCTAACCGGGATACCCAACGGCTCAAGGACGAAAAAGCCAACCAGAAGAAGGATCAACACTATCCAGCCGGTTCTGAAGGTTGCCAGATCTTTAATCGCTTTTACCGGTGCTTTCAGGAGAGCCAGGTCGTAAGTCGGTGGAATATCTTTGCGGAAGAACAGATGCAGCATCACCAGCGTGGCGATAATGGCGGCGATATCAACCGGCACCATTACCGACGCATACTCAGTGAAACCCAGCCCAAAGAAGTCTGCAGAAACGATGTTAACCAGGTTCGACACGATGAGTGGCAGACTGGCCGTATCGGCAATAAACCCGGCGGCCATGACAAATGCCAGCGTAGTTCCTTTACTGAAACCTAATGCAAGCAGCATGGCGATGACAATTGGAGTCAGAATCAATGCCGCGCCATCGTTGGCAAACAATGCCGCCACCGCTGCGCCGAGCAAGACGATATAGGTAAACAGCAAACGCCCCCGACCGTTACCCCAACGTGAAACGTGCAGCGCCGCCCATTCGAAAAAGCCGGATTCATCGAGCAGAAGGCTGATAATTATCACGGCAATAAAGGTCGCCGTCGCATTCCAGACGATATTCCACACAACAGGAATATCACCAAAATGGACAACGCCAGAGATCAACGCCAGTACTGCGCCCAGCGTCGCACTCCAGCCGATCCCTAATCCCTTCGGCTGCCAGATAACCAAAACGATGGTCAGGATAAAAATAGCGCCTGCCAGTAACATAAATCCTCCAGACAGGGCGGATACGCCGCCCTGTATAAACAAAATTAAACTGCCAGCTCTCTGAGTTTATCGATGCCTGTGGGCTCTGATGCCAGTACAGGTACTAACGCGATACGTTTGGCATGCGTGCTCTGCACGGCCTTGATCTGTGGAAGCTCTTGTTGAGCACGCAGACAAAGTAATGGTGAATGGGTCTGTGCAATGGAAAGGCTGTTATTAATAATCCAGCCCCAGGGATGAATCCCCGCACGCTCAAGATCGGACTGCAGGTTTGCCGCTTCCAGTACCGGTGTGGTTTCAGGCAGAGTGACCAGAAGGACTTTGGTACGTACTGGGTCCTGAAGCTGCATCATCGGAGTGGTAAAATGACCTTTATCTCCCATCTTCCTGGCAATCTCACGATGATAAGCCCCGGTAGCATCAAGCAGTAATAACGTATGCCCGGTAGGTGCCGTATCCATGACCACAAACCGTTTACCTGCTTCACGGATTACGCGAGAGAACGCCTGGAATACCGCAATCTCTTCTGTGCAAGGAGAACGTAAATCCTCTTCGAGCAGTCGTTTCCCGGCCTCATCCAGATCCCTGCCTTTCGTCTCAAGAACATGCTGACGATAGCGTTCGGTTTCATCGTGTGGATTTATTCTGCTGACCTGCAGGTTATTGAGGCTACCGTCCAGGGTTGTACTCAGGTGCGCAGCAGGATCTGAGGTAGTGAGATGTACATCAAAACCCATGTCCGCAAGTCGGACGGCGATAGCAGCAGCCATCGTAGTTTTACCCACACCACCTTTACCCATCAACATAATCAAACCGTGCTCACTGCGGGCGATATCATCAACCATGGCAGACAGCGACATGTTCTCTGGCTTGTTCTGTATGCTTTGTTCTGGAAGCGATGCTATCTCAGCGTGTTCGTTAAGCAGGCCTTTCAATGCGGACACACCAACCATATTCAGCGGCTGCAGGAATAGAGTGTCTATCGGCAACTCAGCTAACCCGACAGGAAGATTTGTCAGAGCCTCTTGCTCCCGTTGCCATATTGCAGCGGCCAGTGCATCACGTTCTGCTTCTCTCGCTGGCAGGACACCGTTAATGACTACATACTGATTTTTAAGGCCAATGGCTGATAGCTCGTCATGAGTGCGGGCGACTTCCTGCAATGTTGATTTTTGCAATCGCGCAACCAGCACCAGGCGCGTACGTTCAGGATCGGATAATGCCTCGACAGCATGAGCATATTGCTCGCGTTGTTTTTCCAGCCCAGCCATTGGACCAAGACAGGAAGCACCATCCGGGTTACTTTCAATAAAGCTGCTCCAGGCTCCGGGAAGCTGCAGAAGGCGAATAGTGTGGCCCGTTGGGGCAGTATCAAAAATGATGTGATCAAAGTGGGTCAGTAGAGAAGCGTCGGTCAGTAAGCCAGTAAACTCATCGAACGCAGCGATCTCTGTCGTACAAGCGCCTGAAAGCTGCTCGCTGATACTGTTAACGACGTCGTCTGGCAAAAGACCTTTAATTGGGTCAATGATTCTGGCGCGGTATTGCTGGGCAGCGTCCTGTGGGTCGATCTCCAGCGCCGAAAGGCCTGGCACCGAAGACACGGACTGGATAGTGTTGCCAATAGACTGATCGAATACCTGACCGACGTTAGACGCCGGATCAGTACTGACAAGCAGGACGCGCTTACCCTGTTCTGCCAGGCGTATAGCTGTAGCGCAGGAAATTGAGGTTTTACCTACTCCTCCTTTGCCAGTGAAAAACAGGTAAGGCGGGATATTCTGTAAAAAATTCATAAGTCCTCCTGACATAATCAACAACAGGAAGTATTACCACCACAGCAGCTTGTCGGAGCCACTCCTACTTTCTCCAGCGGAATACCAAACCAGCGAGCCAGTTCAGCGCGTTTGGGATATCGCCCCGCCATCACCGTTTCACCATCCAGCAACAGTAGCGGAAGCCCTTCGGCGCCTGATGCTTCAAGGAATGATTTCACTTTTTCGTTCTGAACGAAGCTCATAGGCTGCTGCGCCAGGTTAAAACGTTCGATCTGAACACCACGCCCTTTCAGCCATTGCACATCAGCAGAAAAATCGACCAGAACCTGATCAACATCTGAACCACAAACGCCGGTACTGCAGCACATCGCAGGATCAAACACGGTTAACGTTTTCATCTTTAACACCTCATATTTGTAAAACCATATATGTATAGGCAAATTTTTTAGATACAAACAGCTTTACCACTGCCAGAGCAGTTTGCTGATGCCAGCTTACGGGCGATGGCCTGAACGTCGTCCTGTTGGCTTAACCAGGCCTGCTCAATCACCTGAGCAGCCCAGGAAGGAATATGCGGGGATAAGCGATAATGAACCCATTTCCCCTGCTTGCGATCCAGCAACAGGCCACTTTCCCTAAGCATCGCCAGATGGCGGGAGATCTTAGGCTGTGACTGTTCTAGCGCAGTGCAAAGGTCGCACACGCACAGCTCTCCCATCTCTCTGAGCAGCAGCACGATACCCAGACGAGTTTCATCGGACAGGGTTTTGAAAAGTTGTAGGGGTGAGATTTCTGGCATTATATGCTCCGGCTTTGAATGAGCATTGTCGGCTTCAAAAAGAAACAAGTCAAATACATATACGATTTATCATATGTAAAGTTAGTTGTCACTATGAGGCTGTAAAAACGTCCTGCAGTGGAAAGCTACGTTAGCAGAACAGGTAAAAGGGTCTTTTGAGGCAACTCAAATAAATGAAACATTGCTTAACGTGAGTTTTCGTTCCACTGAGCGTCGGACCCCGATTATCCTTAGCTATGCTTAGGCTGGCCGGACGTGGTCAGGACTAATATGACCATCAGGGAAAGCATATGAGCGTTGAACCGGGAAGAGGTAAATTTGTCGATCAGGCGGCAGAAGCCAGGCCTTCTGTCTGGCGCAGAACAGCTGGGTGGATACGTGAGGAGATTCTGCATTCTCTGGGAAGGCCAGCCCGCCTGGAGGGGGCGATTGCTTCCGGGCAGCTAATTCCCTGTCCGATCATCGCCCCTGTCGACACGTTCTGGACACGGTCGGTGGTCTACTGGCAGGACTGGATGTCTTCTTCTCTGTCATCATTTCATTCCCGCCCCTGGACGATCGACTACCGCAAACCGGGCTACCAGCGCCGGCTTGAAAGCCATGCACTTGCTGTTCCTGAGGTTCAGCAACTGATTAGAAAAGAAAATGTCTCTCATTTTTCATGCGACATCACGGATATCCGGGGGATTTCGGCTTCGAAATCAATGGATCATGATATCCGGGACATCGATGAGTTTCCCTTACTGAGATGCCGTGAGCTGGCTGAACCTGTGACTGAAGAGCACCTGCAGAAAAATATGCGTCACTGGGAATTACGGCTCGACCGGATGCTGTTTGCTGAATATCCGTGGGCAGAGCGGAGGCTCTACTGGCTGAACGACGGTGGCTCACACCATTTTGGCGCAGCCCGCTATCAGGCATGCCGCCTGGGCATTGCGGTTCCACTAACAGGCAGACTCTGTCGCTACGGTGTAAATGTGCCGATGATCTCCGCTATACGTCAGCAATGGCATCTGTTTGCTGTTCCGACAGATGAACTCTTCAGCAGCTTTTTCGACGCCATGAATGCCTTTGAATGCCCGTTTGGTAATTCCGGTTTGCCGCGTCACATGCATGATACGGATAAGTCAGGAGTTGCTCTCAAACTGGTCTGGCTTGAACGTGGCCATCCCAGAGCCAGTGCTGTTGCTAATGTACTTTCAGCCGCAGGTTTTCCTGATTTCGGGAAGCAGCTCCAGCAACTGGCCAAAGAACCTTCGCCACGTTGAATAAGCCTGATTTATTTTCACTTACTTATTCGATTAAAGCTAATGTATGCGTACATTAGCTTTAATCAGGCATTTAATCCCCTGCGCCTTTCTCCCTGTTCTGATTTTTCCGGTAGTCCTGCTTCACTCTCCCGATATTCTTCAGGACGATCTGCCAGTGGTCGTCTGCCTGCTGCCGGTAGCGTTCGGCAACGGCAGCAATAATGTCAGGATCACTGTCATGGCTGCGGTGCATACGTCCCTTCTGGCCAAAGATATCAACAATAATATTCTGGCTGCCCTGCCTGTCGAAAAGATGAGCGCACAGGCGCTTCACAACCAGCGGAGTGTAGTCCAGCCCGGCCTCATCAGCGATCTGGAAGAAGAAGTACAACATCTCATACGTTTTGTAGCGCTTGACGGCCGCACTAAGCCTGGCGGCCCGTTGCGGTGCTTCCCAGGTGTCATCCCTGTAGTTACGCAGTTCTGCCTGGTAGTCAGATGCCAGGTCTTCCTCTGTATACCGGTGGTGCCGGAAAAAGTATTCCCTGGCCCGTTCGACGACTGATTCATCCTGCGGCATGTCTGTCTCTGGATAATGCTAACGTATGCGTACATTAGCATTAACATCAGTATCCGGCAAGGGGTGTGGCGTGCATCGTACCAGTGGTGCATCCCGCCCGGGCTCCGGGCATGCTATGCCAGCACTTCGACCAGCCGTGCGCTGTCCGGGTGTCCTTTTTCGCTACCCTGTCACGTTTTTAGTTTGTTTGTTAGTTTATTTGTTAGTTTGTTTGTGTATAATATAGACATACCCCGTTATGCGGAGACTGACAGATGCGTCCGGCAACATACGAACCAGAACAGATTATTGAAGCAGGGCTGGCCCTGCAGGCTGAAGGACGGAATATCACCGGGTTCGCACTGCGTAACCAGGTGGGTGGCGGCAACCCGACACGTCTCCGCCAGATATGGGACGAATACCAGGCATCACAGAGCACGGTCGTCACTGAACCCGTTGCCGAGCTGCCCGTGGAAGTGGCTGAAGAAGTGAAGGCCGTCTCCGCCGCGCTGTCCGAACGCATTACCCAACTGGCGACCGAACTGAATGATAAGGCTGTCCGGGCTGCAGAACGGCGGGTTGCGGAAGTCACACGTGCCGCCGGGGAACAGACCGCACAGGCAGAGCGGGAATTGGCCGACGCCGCACAGACGGTCGACGACCTGGAAGAAAAACTGGATGAACTGCAGGACGGATATGACCGGCTGACGCTGGCGCTGGAATCAGAACGTACACTGCGTCAGCAGCAGGATGTGGAGATGGCCCAGCTGAAAGAACGTCTTGCGGCCGCAGAAGAGAATGCCCGTCAGCGAGAAGAGCGGTATCAGGAGCAGAAGACAGTGCTGCAGGATGCGCTTAATGCGGAGCAGGCCCAGCACAAAAACACGCGGGAAGACCTGCAAAAACGGCTGGAGCAAATTTCTGCCGAAGCTAATGCGCGTACCGAAGAACTGAAGTCTGAACGCGATAAAGTCAATACACTCCTGACCCGCCTTGAATCGCAGGAAAATGCGCTGGTCTCAGAACGTCAGCAGCATCAGGCCACCCGCGAAACGCTGCAGCAACGCCTCGAGCAGGCCGTCGCTGACGCGCAGGCGCGCGCCGGTGAGCTTGCACTTGAACGTGACAGAGTCAGCAGCCTCACCGCGAGGCTGGAATCGCAGGAAAAGGCCTCCTCGGAGCAACTGGTGCGTATGGGCAGTGAAATAGCCAGTCTGACAGATCGCTGCACACAGCTGGAAAACCAGCGTGATGATGCCCGTCTGGAGACGATGGGGGAGAAAGAAACGGTCGCGGCACTGCGTGGTGAGGCTGAAGCCCTGAAGCGTCAGAACCAGTCACTGATGGCGGCGCTTTCGGGCAATAAACAGACCGGTGGCCAGAATGCGTGATGATGACAATTCAGACGCCTGTGATGAAGCGCCCCGGGCGGAGGAAAAATGCTACACCAGAGGGCGACTTCGGGATGAGTTCAGGATGAAGCCAGCCCCCGGTGTGGAACCGGTCAGAATGTACAAAAGTCCTTACGGCGGGAAATACGGCGTATGGCGGCTGGCTGACTGCGTCCCGATGCGGGCGAAACGCCCACAGACAGAAAAACAGCGGCAGGCCAGCGCTCGTCTGGGCCTGCTGGCCCGGATGAAGAGTGAGCGTGGCAGGTTCGCCATGCTGGCACATACCTGGTTAGCGCTGGACCCAGTCTTCCTCGATACCGAAACGACCGGACTTGATGCTGGTGCGCAGGCGCTGGAAATCGGTCTGGTGAATGCCCGCGGTGAGAGGATATTTGAGACCCGTCTTAAACCCACTGTCGCCATCGATCCGGCAGCAGCTGCAGTACACGGTATCAGTGACGAGGATCTGGTCAGAGCGCCATCGTGGCCTGATATTGCACAGCAGCTGCAGCACCATATCGGCCGGCGCCCGCTGGTTATTTTCAATGCTGAGTTTGATACGCGCATTCTGAAGCAGACAGCGGCAGCGCATAACGACCCTGCCAGCTGGCTGGACTCTTTGACGGTGTACTGTGCCATGCGGCTCGCTGCGGGTTATTACGGACCCACCAATCGTTACGGTACCATATCGCTTTCCGGTGCTGTCAGTCAGGCTGGCCTGCGCTGGATCGGGGAGGCTCATTCCGCCGTCACTGACGCCGTTATGACAGCACGGGTGGTAAACAATATTGCCGGATACTGGCATGAACTCCAGTGTGAAATGAATGATGACGCAGGGAGTGAGACTGCATAACGCTGCTCTCTGGCTGGTCAGACAGCTGCAGGTATTAATTCAGGAGTCTGGAATGGAAAATATGATGAAAACTATGCGTGAGCATTTCCCCGCGCGAACAGAGGTGATCGAACAGTCTCTGGATATGTTTGGTATCAAACGAAATGAGGACGGGACGTTACTCTTCCCCCGTCACTCCGATAAACGTTTTCCCGTTGCACGTATCCGTAAGCGACTGGCGGCATATGGCTGGCGAGGGGAACGCCTGAATAAGGAGGTGGCGCGTATCGTCGCGGGCCCTGATATCCTCCCTGACAGGAGGGAATACAGCATTATTTTCCCTTACGGATGGGAGAAGAAGCAGCTGACGCGTGAGATGCGGAGGATGTTTCCCCGTAAGACCGGCCGACGTGTGCTGATTATGCTCGATGAATTACATCAGTTTATTGACTCACGGGAGAAGCAGTGACGCTGACAGAAAAATCAGGCCATCTGGCATGGTGCGCCCTGGTGGCGCTTGCGCTGGCCAGACAGAACGGCGATATGCTGTCAGCTGCTCAGGAAAATCTCTTTCTCACCCGATGGCTGGCGACCGCGCTGAAACAACGGCGTTTTTCGCGTGATGTTGCCCCCGATATCGAATGGCTTCTGAAACAGGGACGTCAGCTGGGCGTCAGCGCGAAGCTGGCCAGCAAGCTGAATTACCTCTGGCGCTCCTGCACCGGCGAGTTGACTGAACAGAACGATCTGTTCCGGCTGACCTATGCGCTGGAAACAGCCAAAGATATGCACTGGAACTACCGTCTGCTGAGCGATCGGGAATGGTCCGGCCGGAATGCCGTGGCGCTCAGTGCGGGTGTGAACGCCATTTATCTCTCACGGGTCAACCTCGATGTTGCTTTTGACGACAGCGGCCGACAGATAAATCCACTGACAGCGCGTCTGACTGGGAACGTAGCGGGGGTAATGAAGCTGTTTAATCGCTGTGGCTGGCAGGCAGAGCCTGAGTCTGGTGCCTCCCTGCCCCACCAGTATTCGCTGATGGCCGGGCAGGGAGTGCCAGGAAAGGGGGATTAGTGGCGGATCTGCGCCAGGTCGTCTTCAGTCAGTCCGGTCATTTTCATGACGGTATTACGGTCAATGCCGTTCTGCAGCATGGTACGGGCAATTTTAAGGGTGGCTTCGCGCTCGCCTTTTTCAATGCCGCGTTGTTCACCGAGCTGAATCCCCTTCTCGATGCCCTTCTGTTCAAGCTGTTGTGCGATGGTCATAAGTGCGTCTCCGTGTTGCGGCACACGCTGTGCCAGTTCGCGTACAAAGGCTTCGGCGTCTGATGTTTCGCCTGCCTGCACTATATAGTGTACCAGCGATATTACCTGTGATGAAGACAGATATCCGGCCAGCAAGATGGGCGCCAGCCGGTCAACCAGTTCTGCCAGGTCCCGCTGGTGAATATGCTTTTGCAGTAAAGTCAGTGCGGCCATACTGCGATGGCCAGCGATTTCATCATCCGGAATGACCGTAACGTCTACCAGCGGGAAAGCGCTGCTGTAGAGCTTGCCTGCCAGCGCCGGATCGTCAAACTCATCCAGCCACCGGGTTGAGTACGGATACGGGCTGCGTTTACCCGTATAGAACAGCACCGGTATCACCAGAGGCAGTTTTTTATGCCCTGCCTCCAGGTGGCGCTGCATGGCGGCTACCGCATAGCGTATCAGGCGGAAAGCCATATGTTTGTCCGGCGTTGACTGGTGTTCCACGAGGACATGTATGTACCCGTCACCTGCTGTGGTTTTCAGGCTGTAGAGAACGTCACTGAAATACTGGCGGAGATCATCCTCAACGAACGAGCCGGATTCCAGTTTCAGCGTGCTGAGATCGCAGACTGCACGCAGCTCTGTGGGCAGGTGGATTTCCATGAAATCCCGGGCAATATCCGGTTGCGTCAGGAACTGCCTGAACGTGGCATCGTGAGGAGTGGGTGTGCTGTTTTTCTTCTTCATCAGCCCTGGCTCTGGAAAATGACCCTGAGATGTTATCACAGCCCGGAAAAAGCTAACATTGGCGGTGAACGGAATTGCCATTCCTTCAGGGGACTGTGCCGGGGTGGTTCGGTCCCCTCTCCTTTATTCTGGTAACTCCGGGCTGACTGCATCATCACGCAGGCGCATGATGGTTTGTCGTGAGGTACCAAACTCGCGGGCAACGGCGCTGATACTGGCACCAGCTTTCAGGTGTTCAAGAGCTGCCTGCCGCTGTTCCTGGTTCAGCGCCGGTGGCCGACCAAACCGTTTGCCTGCTGCTCTGGCCCTTGCAAGGCCAGAATGTGTGCGCTCAATCAGCAAGTCTTTCTCAAACTCTGCCACCGCCGAAATGACCTGCATGGTCATCTTGCCGGCCGCGCTGGTAAGATCCACGCCACCCAGTGCGAGGCAGTGTACGCGAATATCGGACGCTGCCAGCTGCTCTACGGTCTTTCGCACGTCCATTGCGTCACGGCCCAGGCGATCAAGTTTGGTCACTATTAGCACATCGCCATTTTCCATGCGGTCAAGTAACCTGGCAAAACCGAGCCGTTCGCTGGCGGCTACCGAACCGCTAATTTGTTCCTCAATCAGGCGCTGGGGTTTAACGGTAAAACCGGCTGCTTCAATTTCCCTGCGCTGATTTTCCGTTGTCTGTTCAAGCGTGGAGACCCGACAGTAAGCAAAAACTCGTGACATGGCGTTATTTTCTGTACTAAATGGATGTACGAATTATAACGCATGTCCGAAACTAATTTCACTAAGTTTTGGACAGATGTTGTAAGTGATGTACGAAACCGTTCGATTTCGTACACTATCATATGTGTGCCATTATATAACTATAAGCGTGCTATTTATTTTAACCTTTAGGGAGCAGAAAAAAGGAAATAGCAGCGAGCGGTCTGTTTCATTAAGACTGGGGACAGGTACAATATTTATTGTACGACATCGTACAGTTGGGCTTCAGACCCTTATTAGAGGTTTACTTGCAATGCACGGATTGGCTATAAATAATAGGAAATAAAAAAAAACGCTCCCTTTTGAGGAGCGTAAGCCAGTGAAATCGGCGTCAAAGGAGGGTCTAACAAGTGGAGCTGCGGGTTAATACGGGTTAATTCTGGGCGCTCTGACTGCGGTGTTTATCAGCCTGCTGCTGATGAATAACAGAAGACTGGCCGTTATTTGCCTTCTCATGCACCACAGCGGCTTTCTCATGTTCATTCATTTTGGAGAATGACTTTGCGCTTTCGCCGGTGGTTTCAGTTTTGGCGTTCATCATTTTTTTATGCATATCAGCCATATCCTGATGCGCGGCAGATGTGCCGTTCTGCATCATGTCATGTGACATCGCGGCCTGCTCGTGGTTACTCATATCCATCATTTTCATTCCTTCACCCTGAACGGCGCTTCTGGACGCAGAAGATTGCATCTGATGGGCCGGTGCCTGGGCATTATTTACCTGGTCATGCATATTCATGGTTTCTGCAGCCCAGGCGGATGAGGTGACAGCCATAATGGCTAAAAATGATACAAGCGTTTTTTTCATGGTAGGATCCCCGGTGTTTGGATGCCCTGACTGATCAATACCTTATTAATTTAATGAAAGCATTTGGTCACAGGGCGGATTAAGTGTTTATGTGACTGCATTATCACACTGCTCCTGATTTATAACTGAGTATAAAAAACCGCCTCTGTTTATTGCGTGACTGAATGATGACATTTCTGTCACCTGCGTATTTCACATGTAAAAAACGTCACCTCATCAACAGGCGTACACTAAAGAGGATAGTGCGGCCCTGTTGTTCAGCCGACAGCTCTCCGCCATGTGCGTGAATGATCGACCGCGTTATGGATAATCCCAGCCCGGCCCCTTCAGTGTTATGAACACGTGATGAGTCCGCGCGATAGAAGCGATCAAACAAGCGCTCCAGATTTGCAGGCACGCCGCCTGACACCGGATTCGAAATAACCACTTCAACATAGTCACTGCCCTGAGCGATCTGTATCGATGTACGGGTATTATCCGGAGAATATTTAATGGCATTGGAAAGCAGGTTGCTGAACGCGCGTCGCAGCATGTCACTGTCCCCTGCCACGATCCCGTCGCCTTCAACGGTGATTGTTTTTCCTGTTTCTTCGGCCAGGGGTTCAAACAGCTCACGTAATTCATTCAGCTCTTCCGCCAGATTCACGTCTTGTTTATCCAGCTGCAGCAAACCATGTTCAGAACGGGCCAGAAAAAGCATGTCACTGGTCATTCGTGATAATCTTTTGAGTTCTTCCAGGTTCGCAAATAAAATTTCACGGTAATGCGAAACATCTCTGACCTTGGCCAGGGCAAACTGCGTCTGCATCATCAGATTACTGACCGGCGTACGCAGTTCGTGCGCAATATCGGAAGAGAAATCGGACAGTTTCCGGAAGGATCCCTCCAGGCGGTCGAACATGTTGTTAAACTCCCGCATGGTCTCAGAGATTTCCGGAGGCGCCTGATCGGGATTGAGACGCTGGTCAAGGCTGTGGACAGTCATGGATGACGCCAGACTGGTCATTTCCCGCAACGGTTTCAGGCCGATTCGTGTGGTCAGCCAGCCCAGAAAAACCGAAATAAAAACCAGACCGGTATTAAACCAGAGCAGCCAGGTACTGAGCTTATCCATAAACAGGGTGTGATACCCTGTATCCGTGGCGACAGTAATGATGAAATGTTTACTTTTACCTTCTTCGGGCGCTATGGCTACACGTCGCGAGATACTGCGGTATACGGTATTATTTTCTTCAGTCTGGATCATATAGTCCAGAATATCTCCGGACTGGTTCAGCAGGGTTGCAGGGACCAGCGAATTTTTTGCGTAGAGCTCAACAATTTTTTCATTTTCCATATTTTTAATGGAAATGAATAATCCATTGTGCCCTACCATCGCGTCATTTATTTTATCGGATAAGGATTTAATATCCGTTTTGCTCCTGTAAGTTTCTGTTTTAAGAAACTCTTCAGTAAGCTGGAGTTTTCCTGTCAGGAAATCTCTGTCCTGGTTGTCAAAATAGCTGTTCAGTGTGCTGATCAGAATAAAACTTGAAAGCCACCATACCGTCAGCATGACTGCAGAAAATATCAGGCTCAGCCGGGTGGTCAGAGAAATATTGAACTTCACTCTTCTTTGATCTCCAGTACATAGCCGGCACCGCGAACGGTGTGGATAAGTTTGGGCTCAAAGTCATCATCAATTTTACTTCTCAGACGTCTCACGGCCACATCAATCACATTCGTGTCGCTGTCAAAATTCATATTCCAGACCAGGGATGAGATCAGACTTCGGGGTAATACTTCTCCCGTACGCTGAAGCAGCAACTCAAGCAGCACGTATTCTTTTCCGGTGAGATGGATCTTTTTACCCGACCGGGTTACGGTCCGACGGACCATATCAACGGTCATATCAGCAATGGTGCAGACTGTGGCACTTTGCGCACGTGCCCGGCGCAGTAGCGTTTTCACGCGTGCAACCAGTTCGGTAAAATCGAAAGGTTTGATCAGATAGTCGTCAGCACCCAGTTCAAGCCCTTTCACTTTATCCCGTACGTTATCCTTTGCCGTTAGAAACAATACTGGCTCTTCATGACCCGAGGCCCGCAGCGACGTGATGATTTGCCATCCGTCGAGATAAGGCAGCATGACATCCAGAATGATTAAATCGTAAGATCCCTTTGATGCCGCTCTGAGGCCGTCGCGCCCGTTATCGAAGAGGTCGGCCTGATATCCCTCCTCAATCAGTCCCTGCTGCAGATAGCGCCCTGTTTTCTGTTCGTCTTCAACGATTAATATACGCTGCATAGTTCACTCGCTGACATGATAGTCAAAATTTTACGGCTCACTCCTTCAGTATCCTAGCTGGCCTGAGACGGGGCAAGCATTCCAAGCCAGGAGACAGCCCCCAGAATGGTGACAGCAATGACGAACTCGGTCAGGATACTGTTTCGCATCAGCGCGACGCTGCGAACATAATTGCCTTCCCTGACCATGACCTCAAGCCGGGGACCAAGGTGAAACCGGTTTGCTGCTGCCAGCAGGAGCATCAGAACGAAAAGCGCTGTTTTTGCAAGCAAAATACTTCCCCAGGCGCTGCTGAACAGAGGGGCTAACTCACCCTCAGCAATATACAGATAGTTGACCAGCGCACTCAGGCTCAGGGCTACCACGATCACGGTTCCTGCCGTTGCAAATCTTGCTAATGAATCAGAAATAATGCTGACGCTCCGGGCGTTATGGTTATCTTTGCGCATCAGTAAGATGGCGAATGCGGCCAGTGCGCCGGTCCATGCTCCTGCTGCGCCAAGGTGTGTCAGGTCGCTGAACAAGTGGAGATAGTAATGTACGCCATCATGCATAACGGCATGTCCGCCCCATGCCAGTGTGGCCAGCGCCACGGCGCCGCTGATGGTCATCAGCAGACAGGAAAGCACTCTGTTTTTAGTGTACAGGAACAGCCCACCGAGTGTGATAAACAGGGCAAAGAGTCTGACAACCCAGCTGATCCCAACGTCGGTTTCTTCGATCACCATTTCGATAATATGAATGGATAATTCTCTGAAATCTGTCACCCCGCTCATGGCATTGGATACCAGCAGCATATTCATGCCTGTCAGCAGGATGCCGATCAGTACAGCTAAAGCGATAAACGACCTGAAATTAATTAAATTATGCATCTCATTCCTGACGCCGCTTATTCCATATATCTGGAAGAAAGGCAATCCAAATAAAATCATTAAATCAAGATACAGAAGGAAACGGATAACAATTATAATCAGGTCGTTCATGATATTACTTCACCGTAAAGGTATAATTACCGGTAATAGGATGTGTATCTGATGAAACCGCACGCCAGTCCACACGATAAGTGCCGGCGGGTAAAGGTTCACGCGGGATAATCATCATAGACTTGGGATCAGATCCTGGTGCCACTTTAGCCGCCACTGGCATCGGTGAATGCGACGACATACCTTTCATTCCGGTCATCGTCAGTTTCGCGCCTGAGAATTTTACGGTCAGATCTTCCGTAAAATTAAGCTGGATTTTCTCCGGAGCCGGCACGGCTGAATCAGCCTGCGGAACCGAGCTTTTTAATTCCGGATGCGCCATAGCAGAAAAAGCGACGCCCATAATCAGCCCACCCGTCAGAATGGCTTTTTTTAATATCAACATATTCTTTACCTGTTAAGTTGAGTGTTTTGTGTCAGTGCATTAAAACCAGATTCTTGCGCCCGCCAGGAATACTATCTGACTGTCTTTTTCGCCTTCCCTTTTCGCCATGTCGGACGTTGTTCCGTACAGCTGATTCCAGGAAACGCCAATATAAGGCGCAAATTCACGCCGGACTTCATAACGTAGCCGGAGACCAAGTTCGGTATCGGATATCCCTCTGCCCCGCCCCCGCGATTCATCATCCTGGCTGTAGATATTCACCTCGTAGGATGGCTGCAGTATCAGCCGGTTAGTCAGTAAAACGTCGTATTCTCCTCCCAGGCGAAGGGCGGCCTTTCCGCCATCACTGACAAACCCCGTGATTTCGGATTCAAAGTTGTAAAGGGCTAACCCCTGGAAACCGACGGCAGCCCACGTCCGGGCAGATCCCGGTCTGAAATCCTGTCTTATACCGGCAACCAAATCCCACCATGGGCCTACTGCGTGCCCCCAGAGAAACTGGGCTTCTGCCGTCTCCGTCTCTCCACCACTTCGTTCACCTTCGCTCTTGATCCACAGCCGGTCGATATCACCACCCACCCAGCTGTTCACGCTCCAGTTGAAATTATTCCGGTTGTCTGAACGCTGCCATTCAAGCTGATCGAGAAGAACCAGGTAATTAATTGCGCTGTCATGGACAGCATGGCCCTTTAAATTGCCAGACGCAGCCTTCCGATCGGCTTCGGTAACGGGCGGAACAGGCGTTCTGCTCTCAGTGACCACGGGCTCCATGGCCGTCATTTCAGTAAGACCGGCATCGGCTGACATCTGCATAGTGGACATATCATGCCCGGAGTGCGGGTCGGCGGGCGTTCCCGCAGCAAACGCGACAGGTGATGCAATCAAACCAGCTGCAAGCACAGATATGGCGCAGGTATTCATTTTCATGTGCATTACTCCTCCACCCGGACTTCACGAAACATTCCCATTTCCATGTGATAGAGCAGATGGCAATGGTAAGCCCAGCGGCCCAGTGCATCAGCTGTCACTCTGTAACTGCGCTTTGTTCCGGGAGGAACATCAATGGTATGTTTACGCACCATGAAATTACCGTTTTCATCTTCCAGATCACTCCACATACCATGGAGGTGAATAGGGTGAGTCATCATGGTGTCATTGACCAGCGTGATCCTGAGTCGTTCACCGTATTTGAGCACCACCGGCGCGGCGTCTGAAAACTTGATACCGTTAAAGGACCAGGCAAACTTTTCCATATGCCCTGTAAGATGCAGTTCAATGGTGCGGCCAGGCTCTCTTCCATCCGGATCCTCAAAGCGGCTTCTGAGATCGGCATAGGTAAGAACCTTACGACCGTTGTTGCGAAGCCCTATGCCTGGATCGCTTAATTTCGGGGAGACGCTCATTGCCTGCATATCAACCAGTGGATTATTGGTTTCGGACGCAGGATGGCTCTGCATTCCCGGCATTCCAGCCATCAGGGAATGATCCATACCGGCCAAACTGCTGTGATCCATTGGCGTGGAGGGTGCCGCGCTGTCCGGCATCCCGGAGCCGTCCATTGACATCATCTCTCCGCTGTTATCCATTCCCGCCATCTGGCCGTGATCCATCCCTGACATATCATGGCTCATTCCCCCCATACCCATATCATCCATTGTCAGCAATGGACGCGGATCGAGTGCGGGGACGGCAGCACTTACACCCTCTCGCGTGGCAAGCGTTCCCCGTGCGTAACCGGTACGATCCATCGATTGTGCGAAGATGGTATAGGCCTCATTCTGAGGCTCAACGATGACGTCATAGGTTTCGGCAACAGCGATCCTGAATTCATCCACGGTGACCGGATTAACATACTGGCCATCCGCAGCTACCACCGTCATTTTCAGGCCTGGTATGCGAATGTCGAAATAGGTCATCGCCGAGCCGTTGATAAAGCGTAAGCGTACTTTCTCACCGGGGCGGAACAGCCCTGTCCAGTTTTTCAGTGGCGCCTGTCCGTTCATGAGATAGGTGTAGGTATAGCCGCTGACGTCGGCGAGGTCAGTCGGGTTCATTTTCATTTCAGCCCACATTTTCCGGTCGGCAATGGTGGCTGACAGACCTTTGGTGTTCACATCCCGGAAAAAAGACCCCACGGTCGGTTTATTGAAATTGTAATAATCCGACTGTTTTTTTAATTTTTTCAGCAAGCTGTGAGGATTTTCATCCGTCCAGTCAGACAACATCACCACATACTCGCGGTCATAAGCAAAGGGCTCCGGTTCCCGGGCATCAATAATGATGGCACCGTAAACCCCCTCCTGCTCCTGGAGCCCTGAGTGGCTGTGGTACCAGTACGTCCCGTTCTGCCTGACCCTGAAGGTATAGACGTAGGTATCATCTGGTTCGATACCCGTAAAACTGAGCCCCGGCACACCATCCATGTTGGCCGGAAGAATAATGCCGTGCCAGTGTATGGACGTCTGTTCATCAAGGCGATTTTTGACTCTGAGGGTGATGGTATCACCCTCTTTCCAGCGCAGGGTCGGCCCCGGCAGCCCACCATTGATCGTCTTGGCCTGACGTTCGCTTCCTGTGATGTTTACTGCCGTTTCTCCAATGGTCAGGTCAAAATTGGTGCCCTGCAGGGACGCTGCAGGTGGCAGACTCAGGGTGGAGCGCGCATTAAAGCTCCATACGCCAAGACTTCCGGCTACGCCAGAGAGGGTTAATCCCTTCAGAAATGTTCGTCGTGACGTTTTTAACTGCATGCGAGTTCCCTTAATTAAATTGTGGCCATTAGCGGAATTCGAGAATTGGTTATAATCAATTTTCCGGTTCTGCCTCTTACAATGAAATGACGTTAGCACAACTAAAAAAACAATTTCATTACAATGCTGTAATGAAAGAAGTTGTATTACATTTACGTCATCTTTCCCACGGGAAGGTTATTTTTATATATGATCAAGTGGACATCTTATTATGCGCCACCGAAGGTATTCATTATGAAAATTTTTATCGCAGTTATTATATTATCCACGTTATCTATGGGTTCAGCGTTTGCTCAGCCCAGTAACCTGTCTCATGATGCACATCGCTTCGTAAATAATGCCACAGCGTTTCCTCATGTTGAGGCAGCCAGGCATGAACAACCCCGCGTAAAAATAAACAAAGCCAGCGCAATTTCTTTCTCAGAAATGAATGAACATGAAAGAGCAATTATTGCCCATTCCTTTATGAATAACAGTACGTCGTATGCCCATCAAAAAATGATTGAGGGGCATAAAAAAAAGCTGAACAAAAGTGAGACAAACACAGCATCCTCATCCTTCAGTGAACTGAATGCCGGAGACAAAGCCGCCCTGGTCCATGAGCGTGTCAATAACGCAGGGGCTGAAGCTCACCAGATACAGGCGAGAAACCTTCGTGGATTGTATGAAAATAAGGAGTAGCTGACGGAGTGCGTGCGGCTTTCGTATGACCCGTCAGCCTCACGGAAAGGACACAGGACGGGGCGTTAATCTCACGGCGTCCCGCCGAAATCTTTTCTCCCATGCTATTCTTCGTTGTCCGGGTGGTCATAAAGCAGCCAGAGCATCTGCAATAAATGGATTAAATGATATGTTACAAAAAGGACAATCATCAGTGTAGCTCCGGGAATACTGGCAGATGACTTATCTCCTGAAATCCCATAGCATATCGCGCAGTGATAATGCTAACGGCGACTTTCAGTAAATGTACTCTACCGATGTTGTAAAAGATAATGCTTATGTAGCTGCCTCCCGTGCAGGCCTGGAAAAAAATGAAATTGCTGTCCTCCAGCGCTCCCTGCCTCCCCGGTACGATCTTCGACATTTAAAAAATAATGAATCACTAAAACTCCTGCTTCAAAAAAAAGCAGGACAATCCCGGGTCGTGGCCTATAAATTCACGTCAGGTAAATTTAATTACACCGCTTATCGTATTTCAGACAAGAAATTCTACAACCTGTCGGATACCGGCAGCAGGGCCGGACTGGATTATCCGCTGCCGGTCACCGCAAGACTCAGTTCACCTTTCAACCCGGCCCGCCTTAATCCTGTGTCGGGGAAGGTCAGTCCGCATAATGGTATTGATTATTCAATGCCAATGAATACGAAAATTGTCAGTGTTATCAACGGGAAAGTTACCCGGGCCGAATACAACAGCACCATGGGCTATTTTGTTGAAGTGTCCGGCAAAGACAATGTTAAAACGCGTTATCTTCATCTCAGTAAAATCCTCGTTAAAAAAGGAACGCCAGTTTCCCGGGGAACTGCTATCGCGTTGTCCGGTAACAGCGGGCGCTCATCCGGTCCTCATCTTCATTATGAGCTGGTCATTAACAATAACCCGGTCAATTCACTGGCTTTCAGGGCGGCAGGGCCTGCGGATAACAATAAACTCGAACAGCACGCGTACGCCCATGCCCGTGACTATGGGCGATATCTGGACTGATACCCGGGCCGCAGAGCGGCCCGTCGTCGGTCAGTTTTTTTTATCATCCGACCCGTCGTGATGCTGATGTTGCCCGTGCCCTCCGTGGCCATGAAACAGGTGCATGAGGGGACATATCAGCAGCAACAGATAAGGCCAGTAGCCGGCCAGATGTGACCAGTGCTCCCGTAAAAGTGCAAATACCGCGATCGCGGCGACAGCAATCAGAGCATAAGTGGTACTTTTCATGACGGACTCCTTATGTCAGCAAATGCGCATTTATTCATGCGCTTCTTTGCCGAGCCTGATACTTCTGAGACGTAACGCATTGACGATAACGCTGACGGAGGAAAGGGCCATTGCTGCTGCCGCGATCACCGGCGAGAGGAGTATGCCATACGCCGGATAAAGCAGGCCTGCCGCCACGGGTACTCCGAGGGCATTGTAGATAAACGCAAAAAACAGATTCTGCCGGATATTCTTCATGGTGATCTCGGACAGTTGTCGGGCCTTGTTCAGCATCATCAGGTCACCTTTAAGAAGCGTGATGCCGGCACTCTCTATCGCCACATCTGTCCCCGTCCCCATTGCAATCCCCACGTCAGCTGCCGCGAGTGCAGGTGCATCATTCACGCCGTCTCCCGCCATCGCCACCACATGGCCTGATGCTTTCAGACGGCTAATCACTGCTTTTTTACCATCAGGCAGAACCCCGGCTTCAACCTCTTCTATTCCGAGCTTATGCGCCACCGCTTCAGCGGTAAGCTGGTTATCCCCGGTCAGCATGACAATACGGATACCCGCCTCACGCAAGGCCTTAAGTGCGTCGGGCGTGGTTGCTTTCAGGGGATCAGAAATAGCGATCAGGCCGGCAAGCTGCCCGTCTGTCGCCACATAGATAACGGTAGCGCCTTCCCTGCGTAAGGCATCCGCAGTCGCCTTCTGGCTATCAATAACGATACTGTTTTCCTGCATGGCCAGCTCATTACCGATAATAACCCGCAGCCCTTCAACATCCCCTGAAACCCCTTTACCCGACGGGGCATTAAAATCACTGACAGCCGGCACCGTGATCCCTTTTTCACGTGCGGCGTTGACCACTGCCATACCCAGCGGATGCTGTGATCCTTTTTCTACGGCGGCCGTCACACGTAACAGCGCCTCTTCGCCGCCCGGCTTCAGGCTGATTATGCCAGTCACCGTGGGCGCACCTTCCGTGAGCGTGCCGGTTTTATCGACAACCAGTGTGTTCACTTTTTCAAGGCGTTCCAGGGATTCAGCATTTTTGATTAAAACCCCTGACTGGGCCCCTTTGCCCACCCCCACCATTATCGACATGGGTGTGGCCAGACCCAGCGCGCAGGGACAGGCGATAATCAGGACCGAAACCGCGGCTATCAGACCGTGTGCCACCCTGGGTTCAGGCCCCCAGACAGCCCAGACCACAAACGCGACAACTGCAATGAGTATTACCAGGGGAACAAACCATCCCGAGACACTGTCAGCCATTCTCTGGATGGGCGCGCGTGAGCGTTGCGCATCAGCGACCATCTGTACAATACGGGACAGCATTGTTTCATCACCGACTTTCTCCGCCTGCATGATGAGGCTACCGGTCTGATTTATGGTTCCTCCGATAACGCGGTCATTTTCCGTTTTGGTAACCGGCATTGATTCCCCGGTTACCATTGATTCATCCACGGTGGTACGGCCTTCGAGCACGATGCCATCAACCGGAACACTCTCGCCGGGCCTGATACGGAGTTTATCGCCAGGCAGGACGTCTTCTGCTTTGATATCCGTCTCATGGCCATCAGGATCCAGACGTCTGGCTGTTTTGGGGGCGAGATTCAGCAACGCGGTAATGGCGCCTGACGTTTGTTCCCTTGCCCGTAACTCAAGAACCTGCCCCAGCAGGACCAGCACCGTGATAACGGAGGCCGCTTCAAAATACACGGCAACCTGGCCATTCATGATCCTGAAGGATGCAGGAAACAGAGAGGGAAAGATCGTGGCGATGACGCTGTACACCCAGGCCACTCCCGTGCCCATTGCAACGAGAGTAAACATGTTCAGCGAGCGGTTACGTAGCGAGGCTCCGGCACGCGAGAAGAATGGCCATCCGCACCACAACACCACCGGAGTGGCCAGAAGCAACTGCAGCCAGACGTTGTACTGTGGCGGCAGTAATTGCATCATTTTCGGAAACAAATGGGATCCCATTTCGAGCACCAGAACCGGTAACGTCAACAGCAATCCCAGCCAGAAGCGTCTGGTCATGTCGCGAAGTTCATCACTCTGGCCCGTGGATGCCGTGGCAACAAGCGGTTCCAGCGCCATTCCACAAACGGGGCAACTTCCGGGACCACTGCGACGTATCTCCGGATGCATCGGACATGTCCACACGCCGTCAGACATCGCTTTCTCACTCTGCCGGTGTGACGGTTCTACCCTTTCAGGGCTGGCTTCATGATGGTCATGATGATGGGAGGTTTCACTGGCGTTTCCGCTCAGATAATGATCGGGATGGGCTGAAAATTTGCTCTCGCAGCTGGCAGAGCAGAAGTAAAACTGATGATCATGGAATCTGATGCTGCTGTGCGCCTTTTCCGGCAGGATGGACATTCCGCACACGGGGTCCCTTACCTTTCGCACTGACTGACTGTCGTCTGCGGATCGCGTCTGTTCAGAAGCAGGCTGGTGAACGTGTTTCACTGCATTATCATTTTTCACAGTAATTCTCCTTATGCACACCTGAAGCGTCTTATATCTACAGGGTATGTCACGGATGCGATTACCACGAATAATGCCGGCATCAGACTGGATGATGCCGGCGTCCCGTTATCAGCGTCTATTCGATTCTCTGGAAGACGTTCTGACTTCCATCCGGGGCAAAGGCGATAACATCGTAAGCCTCTTTTCGGTCGCCCATCTCCATTCCCGGGCTGCCTGCAGGCATGCCGGGGGTGGCGAGACCGTAAATACCCGAACCTGACTGCATTGCCTGATGTATCGTCGTCGCCGGGACATGGCCTTCGATGACCAGCTCGCCTGCAACCGCTGTATGACAACTGCGTAGTCCTGCCGGAACAGAATACTTTTCTTTCAGGGCTGACAGCGCCTGATCGTTCATGACGTGTGTTCGCACTTTAAACCCGTCTTTTTCCATCGCCTTGCCCCATAAGGAACAGCACCCACAGTGTTCAGACTTGTACATATCTATGACTTTTTCACTTGCGATTGCCGGCAGTGACAGGCCGAGAGCCAGGGCCACTAACACCACTTTTTTCATACTCACCTCGGTAAATTAGCGATATAAACCGTGTCGTTCACACGAATCTGTTCAGAAGGGCACCCTCCCGGGGTGCCCTTTCAGGATTAAGACACGCTTTTTTTATGTCTGCGCAGCCAGATTAATTTGTAGGCGGCAGGAATAATGAACAGCGACAGCAGCGGAGCAGTGATCATCCCGCCAATCATCGGCGCCGCAATACGGCTCATGACCTCTGAACCGGCGCCGGTTCCCCAGAGTATGGGCAGCAGACCCGCAATTATCACCGCCACGGTCATGGCTTTCGGCCGGACACGCAGCACGGCACCGTGATAAAGGGCTTCATCAAGGCCTTCCGGTGTGAACGTCTCCTTACGGGACAATTCCGGATGCGCTTCGATGGCATGACGCAGGTACATCAGCATGACCACGCCAAACTCCGCCGCCACCCCGGCCAGGGCTATAAACCCGGTGCCGGTGGCCACAGACATATGGAAGCCCTGCCAGTAGAGGAACCATATTCCTCCGACGAGTGCGAACGGCAGACTCATCAGAATGAGTAAGGCTTCATCAACGCGACGGAACGCCAGGTATAACAGAATGAAAATGATCATCACCGTCATCGGTACCATCAGTTTCAGCTTTTTATTGGCATGCTCCAGTAATTCAAACTGCCCTGAAAAGGATACACTGGTACCCGGTCTCAGTTTCACCTTCTGGCTGATGGCCGTCTTGATGTCGTTTACCACTGACACCATGTCCCGGTCGCGGGCATCAATATAGATCCAGCTGGCGGGTCGGGCATTTTCCGTTTTCAGCATCGTCGGTCCGGAAACCACCTTCACATCAGCGACATCACCCAGGGTGATTTGCTGCTTCATCGGTGTCAGGATCGGCATCTGCCTCAGGGCCTGCGGACTGTTCCGGTAATCCTGCGGATAGCGGATATTAATCGGGTAGCGGGCGACGCCTTCCACCGTTTCGCCTACCATCGCGCCACCGATGGCTGAGGAGACGAACATCTGGACATCGCCGACTGTCATCCCGTAACGGGACGCTTTTTCCCGGTTGATATCGACATCAATGTAGCGGCCGCCTTCCAGACGTTCAGCCAGAGCAGATACCACACCCGGCACGGTTTTGGCTACCGCTTCAATACTCTGTGCTGTCGCATCGATATCCGACAGAACGGTTCCGGAAACCTTGATACCGATCGGGCTTTTAATCCCGGTCGAGAGCATATCGATACGGTTACGGATAGGGGGAACCCACAGGTTTGCCAGACCCGGTAAACGGACCGTCTTATCCAGCTCGTCAACAATCTTGTCAATCGTCATGCCCGGTCGCCACTGATCTTCGGGTTTCAGCTGAATGGTGGTTTCCACCATTTCCAGTGGCGCAGAATCCGTTGCGGTCTCAGCCTTACCGGTTTTGCCAAAAACAGACGCCACTTCAGGCACGGATTTGATGAGCTTGTCCGTGGTCTGCAGGAGCGCCGCTGCCTCTGCCGGCGACACGCCCGGCAGCGTTGACGGCATGTAGAGCAGATCTCCCTCGTTGATCTTCGGCAGAAACTCCCCGCCCACCTGACTCAGTGGCCAGATCACCGTGAAAATGGATAAGGCCGCAACCAGCAGGGTTGTTTTTGGCCAGTGAAGTACCCTGAGCAGTAAGGGGTGATACGCCTTAATCAGCCACCGGTTGAGGGGATTACTGGTCTCAGCGGGTATTTTCCCACGGATCCAGAATCCCATCAGGATTGGAATAACGATGATGGCCAGCGCGGCCGCACCTGCCATGGAATACGTTTTCGTGAAGGCCAGTGGCCCGAACAGGCGCCCTTCCTGCCCTTCCAGGGTAAAAATAGGAATGAACGACAGGGTGATGATCAGCAGGCTGATAAACAGCGCCGGCCCTACTTCCACGGAAGCATCGGTGATGACCTTCCAGCGGGTGGCGTTATCTATCTCCTCGCCAGGATGCTGATGGTCCCACTCTTCCAGCCGTTTATGCGCGTTTTCAATCATGACGATGGCCGCATCCACCATCGCCCCGACGGCAATCGCGATCCCCCCCAGCGACATAATATTGGCGTTCAGGCCCTGGAAGTGCATGACAATAAAGGCGATGCACAGGCCAAGCGGCAGAGAAATAATCGCCACCAGTGCTGATCGGACATGCCAGAGGAACAGCGCACAGACAATGGCTACAACAATAAACTCTTCAAGAAGTTTATAGCTGAGGTTGTCAATGGCCCGGTCAATTAACTGGCTGCGATCGTAGGTGGTGACAATCTCGACACCTTCAGGCAGGCTGGCCTTCAGCGTATCCAGCTTATCCTTCACGGCGGTAATAACCTCGCGCGCATTTTTACCTGAGCGCAAAATCACCACGCCGCCTGCCACTTCACCCTGGCCGTTAAGCTCGGCAATACCGCGACGCATTTCCGGCCCGATCTGTACGCGGGCAACATCACGCAGGTAAACCGGGATCCCGTTCTCGCCGGTTTTCAGGACGATGTTATTGAAATCATCAATGGTCTGAAGGTAGCCGCTGGCCCGGACCATATACTCCGCTTCTGCGATTTCAACGGATGAGCCACCGGCCTCCTGGTTAGAGGATTCAAGCGCCTGCTTAACTTCGGGCAGGCTGATGCCATACTGTGCCAGTTTTTCCGGATTCACCTGGATCTGATACTGCTTCACCACGCCGCCCACCGACGCCACTTCGGCAACATTCGGAATGGTTTTCAGTTCAAATTTCAGGAACCAGTCCTGCAGGGAGCGCAGTTCCGCAAGGTCGTGTTTTCCGCTACGATCGACCAGAGCATACTCAAATATCCAGCCCACGCCGGTGGCATCAGGACCTATTTCAGAACTGACACCGGCAGGCAGCTTGCCCTGAACCTGGTTCAGATATTCCAGAACGCGTGACCGCGCCCAGTACAAATCGGTACCATCTTCAAAAATGACGTACACGTAGGAGTCACCAAACTGAGAAAAGCCGCGCACGGTCTTTGCGCCCGGTACCGACAGCATGGTAGTAGTGAGCGGATAGGTGACCTGGTTTTCAACAATCTGCGGAGCCTGGCCGGGATAGCTGGTTTTGATAATCACCTGCACATCAGACAGGTCGGGAAGCGCATCCACGGGGGTATTGATGATTGTCCAGGTTCCCCAGACGCTGAGGAACAGGGCTGCCATCATCACAAGGAAACGGTTGGCGACTGACCGCCGGATAATCCATTCAATCATCGTCGTCTCCTCAGTGTCCTGAATGCATGTTTACAGGCTGGTCAGTCATTGCGGGCATTGTGTCGTCCGTTTTTTCTGGATGGCGCATGCGCTCCAGTGCACCGGTAATATTAGCCTCCGAGTCAATCAGGAAGAGGCCGCTGACCACCACGGTGTCGCCTTCGTTCAGCCCGCTACCAATACCAGACTGTTGCTGTGATTCGTGCAGAACGTGGATTTTTTTCGGCACAAACCGGCCTTCATCATCAACGGTGATCACACGCTGTTCTTTACCGGTATCAATCACGGCCTGGCTCGGTATCAGCAGCATTTCCTGGCTTTGAGTATTCAGTTTCAGATACGCATTCATACCCGGCTTAAGCAGTTCGTCTTTGTTCGTGACCTGCAGACGTACCTGCAGCGTGCGGGTTGTCTGATCTGCGCTCGGGAGAATGTTCCATTTTTCAACATGAAATGTTTTGTCCGGATAAGCCGGTACCGATATTTCAAACTGTGAAGTGTCTTTCAGCAGATAGGCGATGGATTCCGGGACTGCCGCACTGATCCAGACCGGATCCATCCCCTGGATCTGGGCCACTACTTTATCTTTCGAAATGTTCATACCGGTACGCAGGTCAAACGCAGTGATGACACCATCGATAGGTGCCTTAATGGTAAACCGGGTCTGAATACTGCGGGTGGAACGCAGTCTCTGAATGTCCTCTTCCGGCATGCCTGCCAGGCGAAGCCGTTCCAGAACGCCTTTCAGTTGCGTGGGCGTGCCGCCGGTCCCGGACAGCAGGAGGAACTCACTTTGCGCCTCCACCCATTCCGGAATGGTAATATCGATAAGCGGCGTCCCTTTCTTCACATGATCGCCTGTTGTCAGGGGATAGACTTTTTCAACGAAGCCGTCAGAACGGGCCTGAACAATAACAAACTGATATTCGTTATAACTGACGTTGGCAGGGATTGTCTGGGAATAATTCAGCATTCCGCGCGAGACTTTTTGTGTTTTCAGTCCCAGATTCTGCACCTGAGTCGGGTCAATACGGATCCCGCTGCTGCCTTTATCTTCGTTTTCATCAGCATATTTAGGCACCAGATCCATATCCATGAAGGGGGATTTACCGGGTTTGTCAAATTTGGTATCCGGCTTCATGGGGTCATACCAGAAAAGCACCTTGCGTTCCTTTTCGGTATTTTCTGTTTTTTCAGCTTTCTGTGCGGAATTTACAAACTGCCAGGCAGTGACAGATATCAGCCCTCCCGCTATGAGGCTGCTGATAATTATTGCAGCATATTTTATCTTTGAAGAAGCCATACAATTTCCCGCTAAAAAATCAAAACCCCTGGCATATGCGCCTGATGATTAATTAACAGGCGCACAGGTTACATTCGCTCCGGATTGTCAATCAGGACTGCGTATCGTTGATGCTTTTGAGTAAAGAAATATTGCCCTGCTGAACAAACGTAAAGTCAACATGAGTGCCCGCCTTCAGCGCCGTAATGCTGTCGTCTGCATTCACAAAGGTAAAGCGCATAGTCATAGCAGGCCAGCCAACCGCCGGGATGGCTTCGTGAGAAATCGTGATTTTCTTACTGCTGAGGTCAACGTCTTTGACAACCCCCGTTCCTTTAATTATCTGCTGTGCTGAGGCATCACCGGCAGCATTCATTTCGCCGTGCTGATGGGTTTCTGCATGCAGCCCCGCTGAAAACATTACGGAAAGAGCACTAAATACAACTGCTTTAAGTGAATTACGCATTTTATATTTCCTGATGAATTAAATAGCTTTACTCTACCCAACCGCCACCCAGCGCAGTGAAAAGATTAATTTCATTGACCTGCCGGGAATAGGTAAGATCCAGAATGGCTTGCTGCGTGGTAAACAGAGAACGTTCTGCATCAAGCACTTCGATATAACTGACGGCGCCACTGGAATATAATCCTCTGGCACGCTGAAGCGTTATCTGTAATGAGTCAAGATAACGCTGTTGTGCCTCCAGTTGCTGATTAATGCTGTCCCGCAGCGCGAGCGTGTCAGCAACCTCTTTAAATGCCGCCTGAATTTTTTGTTCGTAATTAACCACTGACTGCTGCTGACGAATTTCAGCGAGTTTCAGATTGGCTTTGTTTCTGCCGGCATTAAAAATCGGGATGTCAATTTTCGGGATAAAATTCCACATTCCACTCGCCGGTGTGAAGAGGCTGGATAATTCCGTGCTGCTTGCCGAAAGCCCGCTGGTCAGCGTGATGGACGGGAAAAAGGCGGCACGCGCTGCGCCGATATTGGCATCAGCGGCTTTCAGCTGATATTCCGCCTCCATAATATCCGGCCGCTGCAGCAAAATCTGCGATGACAGGTTTGGTGGCAGTTTTACTGGTTTGATCGCATTGCCTTCCATCCTTTTTTCCGATGGAAGCGCGCGATACGTTCCCAGTACCAGCTGCAGGGCATTATTGGCCTGAGCCAGGTCGCCTTCTCGCTTGGCGATCTCTGCACGGGTACTTTCTATCTGCCCGCGAGCCTGTTCCAGTGCCAGAACGTTTGTACTGCCGGTGACCAGCTGTTTCTCAACGAACGCATAGGACTGTTCGTAATTCTTCAGCGTTTCCCGTGCGATACGGAGTTGTTCATAAGCCAGCTGCTGACTGAAATAGCTCTGGGAAACATTTGAGACCAGCAGGATATGTACGGCACGACGGGCTTCTTCGCTGGCGAAATAGTTCTGCCTGTCAGACTCGCTCATATTTTTGAGCTTGCCGAAAAAATCGAGCTCGTAGCTGAGCGTCAGACCTGCGTCATATTCCTGGGTGGTCGGTTTGTCCCCTTTCAGTCCACCACTGTAGGTGATCCCTGAAGAAGCATTTAGCTGAGGATAACGGTCTGCATCCGTGACGTTGTACTGAGCCCGGGCCTCTTCCACCTTGAGGGCGGCCATTCTGAGATCGCGGTTATTGGTCAGGGCTTCAGCGATAAGCCGGGTCACCTCGGGATCGGCAAAAAAGTTACGCCACCCGGTGTCCTGGTATCCCGTCACCGCCGGCTCCAGGCTGTTGCGGGACAGGGAGAACTGCTGGGGTACCGGTGCTGCCGGCCGCTGATATTCGGGCGCCAGAGAGACACAGCCTGCCAGGATGAATATCGTGCTGATGCTAAGTAGTTTTAATTTGAACATAACGCTTCTCGTCCAGGCCGACCTGGTAAATGGTTCAAATGAAGTCCGGATTATTGATAGGGATACTTTACAGAACGCTCTCTGTTTGCCGGGTGACAGAATAATGACAATGTTGTCATTATTGCTGTCATCCGTTGATAACGGTCGCGGGCGCAATAGAATGACATTAGCAGCCTGTCGGAGAGAAAGATGAAAATACTGATCGTTGAAGACGAAATGAAAACCGGTGAATACCTCAGCAAGGGGCTGACTGAAGCCGGATTCGTGGTCGATCATGCTGATAATGGTCTGACCGGGTATCATCTCGCCATGACCGCCGAGTATGATTTGGTGATCCTGGATATCATGCTGCCTGATGTGAACGGCTGGGATATCATTCGTATGCTGCGCAATGCCGGTAAGGGGATGCCGGTATTATTACTGACCGCCCTCGGCACGATTGAACACCGCGTAAAAGGGCTTGAGTTGGGTGCGGATGATTACCTGGTAAAACCTTTCGCGTTTGCTGAGCTTCTCGCCCGGGTACGAACCCTGCTGCGACGGGGTAATACGGTGATCACGGAGAGCCAGTTCCAGGTGGCCGACCTTACGATTGATCTTGTATCAAGAAAGGTCAGTCGCGCCGGGAACCGCATTTTATTGACCAGTAAGGAGTTCAGTCTGCTGGAGTTTTTCGTTCGTCATCAGGGGGAAGTTCTCCCGCGCTCTCTGATTGCCTCTCAGGTCTGGGACATGAATTTTGACAGTGACACAAATGCCATTGACGTCGCGGTCAAGCGGCTTCGCGCTAAAATAGACAATGATTACGAGCCGAAGCTTATCCAGACGGTACGGGGCGTGGGCTACATGCTTGAGGTCCCTGATGCGTAAAATGCTCTCCAGGCGCCCTTTCTCTCTCGCCCTGCGGCTGACCTTTTTTATCAGCCTGTCCACGATACTGGCGTTTATCGCCTTTACCTGGTTTATGCTGCATTCCGTTGAGAATCATTTTGCCGAGCAGGATGTCAGCGATCTGCAACAAATCAGCAAGACAATGCACGGCATACTCCAGTCGCCGGCCGATCCTGATGAAAAAAAGATAAGCAAAATAAAGGAGTCGATTGCCAGTTACCGTAACGTTGCCGTTCTGCTGATGGATCCGCAGGGAAATATCCTGTTCACTTCGGCACAGGGGGCGGCATTACGTCCGGCGATGAAGACGGCGGACTTCGGCTCACACACTCGCGCGCAGGATGTTTTTCTCTGGACGGTGGAAGATCCGGTCATGCCCGTGCACGGCGGGCCGGGCATGAAGATGGAAACCTACCGGATTATCGCCTCTTCAGGAACCGCGACACTGCAGGGAAAAAACCAGAACTATGTCCTGCTGACGGGCCTCTCCATCAATTTTCATCTTCACTATCTCGACGCGCTGAAAAAGAATCTGATTGCGATTGCTGTAGTGATAAGCCTGCTGATTGTGTTCATCATCCGCATTGCAGTTCGTCAGGGACACCTGCCCCTGCGTAACGTCAGTAATGCCATTAAAAATATCACCTCGGAAAATCTTGATGCACGGCTGGAGCCCTCACGTGTGCCCATTGAGCTGGAGCAGCTGGTCGTCTCTTTCAATCACATGATTGAGAAAATTGAGGATGTTTTTACCCGACAGGCCAATTTTTCTGCCGATATTGCACACGAGATCAGAACGCCGATTACTAATCTCGTGACGCAAACTGAAATTGCACTGAGTCAGGACCGGACGCAGAAGGAGCTTGAGGATGTCCTCTACTCCAGTCTTGAGGAGTATAACCGGATGACCAAGATGGTCAGCGATATGCTTTTCCTGGCGCAGGCGGATAATAATCAGCTGATCCCGGACCGGGTTATGTTCGACCTGAGTGCGGAGATCATCAAAGTCTTCGATTTCTTCGAAGCCTGGGCGGAGGAACGTAACATCACACTGAAATTTAACGGGGTGCATTGCCTTATTGAAGGTGATCCCCAGATGTTCAGACGCGCCATCAACAATCTGCTCTCTAATGCCCTGCGCTATACGCCGGAAGATCAGGCGGTAACCGTATCGATAAAGGAACAGGAAAATTATTTCGAACTCATGATTGAAAATCCGGGGAAACCAATCCCTGAAGAACATTTATCAAGGCTTTTTGACCGCTTTTATCGTGTGGATCCTTCCAGGCAACGGAAAGGTGAAGGCAGTGGAATAGGGCTTGCTATTGTAAAGTCAATCGTGGAAGCACATCACGGCAGGGTCCATGTGGAATCGGATGTACGCTCGACACGTTTCATATTATCAGTGCCAAGGCTTGAAAAAATAATAAATAGCACCCCACAATCGTGATTTAAGGGAATAAAATGACAAAGTTGTCATCAGCCTGTCACGTGGCAAACAGAAGCCATTCGATATAATTAGTGCAACTTATCAGGAAGGCTGTATTACCTGCCAGGAAATGTTTCCAGGAAGAATATACAGCCAGCCACCCGGTAAAACAGGTTAAGCGAAACAGCATTCTGTTTGTCACTGAATGCGCTGGCTTCAGTAACCGGACATCACTAATTCAGGAATGGAGAATTACCATGAAAAAAATTGTACTGGCAACTGCTTTAGGTTTTGGCCTGGTGTCTGCGTCATGGGCCGCTGAAACCGTGAACATTCACGAGCGCGTCAATAATGCCCAGGCTCCGGCTCACCAGATACAGTCAGCTTCTGTCCCGTCTGCTGTCCAGGGGGAGACCTCCCGGATGGCCGGAATGAATCAGCATGAACAGGCCATCATTGCTCATGAAACCATGAACAATGGCTCTGCGGAAGCGCACCAGAAAATGGCTGAAAACCATCAAAAGATGATGGGAAATATTGCCGTCAACGATACCCGCCCGTCAGTCTCGTTCGCAGCGATGAATGAACATGAAAGAGCGGCCGTAGCCCATGAAACCATGAATAACGGCCAGTCCGGGGCGCACCAGGCGATGGCTGAAGCGCATCGCCGCATGATCAACGCTGGCTGAGTACCGCTGTAGTATGAGTGCTGTTACCTTTTCCTTGATAGATATTTCCTTAACCGGATATGTTGCTGCATTTTTGCCCCCGAACGGGGGCTTTTTTATCCCTCTCAGCTACAATTATCCTGTATCAACCTGAATAAGGATTAATTGCATGAAAATCAAAACCTCCCTTCTGGTTATTTTAATGTTATCCATGCCTGCTATTTCTGCTGAACATTCTGATATGAAGATGGGTGACATGGGGTCATCTGCCTCGTCGCAGGCATATATGTCCGGCATGAATGAAATGCATGAGAAGATGATGGCTGCGGTTAAGGAACCCGACCCTGACAAAGCCTTTGCAAAAGGCATGATCGCACACCATGAAGGCGCAATAGCCATGGCTGAAACGGAGCTCAAATACGGCAAGGATCCGGAAATGAGAAAACTGGCTGAGGACATCATTAAAGCGCAGAAAGGCGAAATCGACCAGATGAACAAATGGCTTGATAACCAGAAATAAGGGTTGTCAATACTGTATGCCGGGCGTGGATTTTATATCGTGCCCAGAGTACAGGGGATCTGTTAATCGTTAATTAATAAAAACCCGAATTATTCCGGGTTTTTATTTTATTACCACTGAAGTCTGTTTTTCTGGAATGAGGAAGTCCGTCTGAGTTTCTCTGCCGATTATTCAGTGCGTCATGGAGATAATTTCGGTCAGGATCTCTTTCAGCTCCACTCTTTCCTGCACACCATCATGATAGGTGGATCTGGCGAGGATTTTATCCCCCGTCATCCGGGGCCAGAATGTATCCAGTACATTATCAGGCTTCATGCCGACCGCCCTGCCGATAATTTTTTTTGCATCACAGGTGTCCGTATAGGTGACCTGTACGCCGGTGAGTTCATGAATGAGATCCGGGCAAAGATAATTCTCTATCTCGCGCTTACGCGTGGCAAAAAACATCCTCCCGGCCTCCTCGACTTCTTTCTTTCGCTTCTGAATTGACTGGGCCTGAGAGGGATCTCCGCCCGTATCGGAGTCCAGAAATACGCACCAGGGCAGGCCCAGATCGTTGGCCAGGTTTAAGGTGACCCAGTGCTTGACACTCCCGCACCCCCCTATCAGAACAGGCACAACGCTGACATCTTCCAGGCAGGCGGGCAGTACACCGGACTGCTTCAGTGAACGTGCGGCATGCCTCAGGAAGGTGACATCCGATTTTCCTTCAACCAGCACAATGCCTTTCGCGCGTTCCATGCCGGTTTCCGGCAGCACTCCCAGGCTTTCCGTGGCTTCCTTCAGTACCGCGTGATCAGGCATTTTTACGACAGGTTCTCCTGACCGATCCCGGGTAACATAACGAACACCGTCGACAGGGATCAGTCCGGCAAGTGCCGGCACATGAGTGGTGACAATAATCTGACGGTGTGGCTGGCAGGCTAACGCCAGCAGCGCTTTCATCAGCAGAACCTGGTAGTTCGGATGCTGGGATGTTTCAGGCTCTTCAATGGCGTAAATGACATTTCGCTGCGTATTCGCCACCATTTTCTCGGCTTCAGCCCTGAAAAAATTCAGCAGAATTAGCCGCCTTATCCCGCTACCCCGCTTATTGATGGGGATACCATTTTCCCCGTCCAGGGTGAAACTGAAGGTCCACTTCGGTTTCTCCTTAAATCGTGGCGTCAGTTCACTGGCGAGTTCAGGTGCCATTTCCCGTAATTTATCCAGCGTACGCCGGGCGACATCCAGCACACTGTCCTGAATTTCGTTTTCAAGCGCTGTGATTTTATCCTGCAGTGCAGCCTGAGCATCCTTCACCGCCTGCTGAAGGGGATTTTTGGCTTCGGAATCCCCGTCGCTGCTCTCCCTGTCGGCTTTAAAGAGCGCAAACGTGGGCAGTAAATCGAGGATCTTGCCCCACAGCGATTTTGTGTCGGTACCAAACTCCTTGTCGACATCCAGTAAAATTTCCGCGCAGTCATAAGGAACGGCGGCTTCCCTGATAGCCTGGCGCCATAAGGATGCCGTGCGTTTATCTGCCACATTTTCTTCAACGGCTTTTCCCACGGCCCTGAGCTCCGCCATTTTCATCCCCATTAAATTTCTCAGGGGCTCGTGCGCAGGATGCATGCAGCGGATGCAGGTTTGTTCAGGTTTACCTGTCGTTGTGGCTTTAAAGGATTTTACGATCTCGAAATTACCGTCTTTATTGAGCAGATGTTCAGAGGCGAGTGTGGTCTGCACGCGTTCGTCGATAATTATAGACTCCGGCAGATCATCAAACTCGCACGCGATTTCAAAACGGCTCGCGCCTTCCCTCAGGCTGAAGCAGTTCATGTCATTTCTGTCAGCCTTCATCCCTTCCGTTTCAAAAAAAATAGCCAGAGCCTCAAGAATGGTGGACTTGCCGAAATCATTACGCCCGACAATACCCGTCATTCCCTCATCAATGTTTATTTCCGTTGTGTTTCTGTAGCCCCTGAAATTTGTCAGTTTTATTTTTCTGAGTCGCATAGGCAGTCCTGCTGTGTATTAGAAAAGGGGATCCTGTAGTCAGATGTAATATTTTTAAGAACCAGTCTGGCCGGTATCAGCATATCTCACTTGCCTTCAAGAATTTTGATCACGCTCCACTTTCTGATAACCCTTGTCCTTTCTGTCACAAAAAACGGCATGAATACAAGGTGATCAGGACACTGCGTTGGCAGAACCGAGAAGACTCGCATCTGTGGGATCACCGATTGGAGCATTTAATGAAACCGTTGAAACTATTGCTTTCTACGAGTGACCTTTTCATTCTTACACCAAACCAATCTCTTACGTGGGAATCCCATCAGAAGTGCTGCAGCTATCCTGGGGGCTTCTTGATGTGAAATGTCCATATGTGACAGACTGACGCGCTCACAGAGCTTGTCCAACCCCTCCTCTGCTCAGAAGCTAGTTCTGAACAGAGGAGGGGTTTTGAATTTGTAGACACTAATTTTAATGAGACCCGCCGCTCAGTGATGTACATTACTTTCATGTTCTATCAAAATATGTTGTACGTTCAAATTTGATGTGTACAATCTAATTAAAGTTTGTACGCCATGATGTGCAGGGAATCTATCTGTGAGGAAAAACGATGAAACGCGATTACGGTAGTGTGGGTACTATAGCGCTCAGAGCAAGTGCTTTACTCCAGGCTATGAGCCGGGATATCGAGGAGCAAAGGAAAGAATTTAATCTGACTGAATATCATCAGACATATACTCGAAATGCTGTGGCAAAGTTACCAAAATTGAGCCGTCGTATAGTTGAATTGGCCGTAAAAGAAATGGAAGAAAGCGGCTACGAATTCAATAAAAAGCAAGTTGGCAACGTCGAGCAATACGCATTAACAATTCAGAACGTCATTGATATATACGCCCACCGGCAGATACCTAAATACCGTGATATTCATAAAGATCCTTATGTGATTTTTGTCGTAAACCTAAAAGGTGGGGTATCAAAAACAGTCAGTACAGTAACGCTTGCACATGCGCTACGTGTACACCAGGACTTGCTCCGCCATGATCTTCGTATCCTGGTTATAGACCTTGATCCTCAGGCATCTAGTACCATGTTTTTGGACCACACTCATAGTATTGGTACTGTTCTCGAAACAGCCGCTCAGGCAATGCTGAATGATCTCGATGCTGAAACATTGCGAGAAGCGGTTATTCGGCCCACCATTATTCCTGGCGTTGATGTGATCCCTGCATCTATTGATGACGGCTTCGTGGCGAGCCAGTGGGAGTCTTTGGTTGCAGAACATTTACCTGGCCTTAAGCCTTCTGAAGTACTCAGGAAAACAATCATTGACCGTATCGCAGGTGATTACGATTTTGTGTTCATTGATACTGGCCCTCATCTTGATCCCTTCCTTCTGAATGGTCTGGCTGCGAGTGATTTGCTACTAACCCCTACCCCTCCAGCACAGGTTGATTTCCATTCAACCCTTAAATACTTAACACGTTTGCCTGAAATGCTCGAACGTCTTGAAGAGGAAGGTGTAGAGCCACGCCTGAGTGCAAGTATTGGATTTATGTCAAAAATGACCAGTAAGCGCGATCATGAGACGTCCCATAGTCTGGCTCGTGAGGTGTATGCAAGTAACATTCTGGACTCGTCACTTCCACGGTTGGATGGATTCGAACGATGTGGTGAATCTTTTGACACCATCATTAGTGCTAACCCTGTTTCGTACCCGGGAAGTGCAGAGGCACTGAAAAAAGCACGTACCGAAGCGGAACGTTTTACTAAAGCCGTTTTTGATCGCATTGAATACATTCGGGGAGCGTCCAAATGAAAAAGGTTTTAGCTAGAGGGCGCGTTCTGGGTAATAGCAATTCAGAGTTCGCCCGTATGCTGGAGAGTGACGGAGATGTCAAAACCTTTACACTTAAATCAGGTAAGCAGGCCAAATTTGTCAAAACGGTAGTGTTAAGCGGAGAGATTGAATTAAAGACGTTCGTTGATGCTTCGGTTAATGGACGCGATCAGGCTATGCTTTCGCGCGAGTCAGTTACTGACATTTCCCGCACGATTAAACTTCAACAATTCTTTCCTGCTATTGGTCGGGAAGTTAACGGACGAATTGAAATATTAGACGGTACTCGTCGTCGGGCTGCCTGCATCTATAACAACGTAAAATTCGAAATTTTGGTAACAAAAGACGATATTGATCTTGCAGACGCAAGGCAGCTTGCAAAAGACATACAGACTGCAAGAGAGCATAGTCTTCGAGAACTGGGAAAACGACTGGAAGTTACCTATGGGACCAGTATGACTAAAGAAGAGATTGCTCTGGCTGAAAATATCTCTTCTGCAAAAGTTACACGGGCATTTCAGGCGGCATCAGTACCGGACGAAATGATCTCTGTATTTCCTGTAATAAATGATATTTCGCTGTCGGATTATCAATTTTTATTGAAACTGTCTGAAGAAGCAAACCACAAAAAAACGTCAGTGAAGGAGTTGATGGATAAAGTGCGGCAAAAGCTGATGGCTCTGCCTGATTATCCAGCAATTGATAAAAGCAAAATCTTGTCAGTCTTTCGGGCAGAGAGCAAAGCTCTTATGGAGCCGCCTGCAAAAACTGTTGAAACTGAGAAGTTGAAAGAGTTTGCTGATCGCAACCAGTTTGCAAGGAAGAAAACTGACTCGAAGAAGCGGCTTGTTGTTTATGAATTCTCACGTATATCTAATGAAGTGCAGTCAGAGATTGATGAAGCTATTAAGCGTATTCTTGAAAAACTGCCTTCATCGGGGGGATAAAAATTCAAAAAAAAGGATGCCAAATGGCATCTTTTTTTTACTTTTTTCACCATGCTTTTTTGATGCTTATTGCATTGATTATAAAGTTTTTTTTAAAATTCTTTCATAGTGAAATCACCACGAGTTATCTTGTGTTTTTGCTTCGTCATAGTTTGGCTATTGGCAAATCAGACCAGCGAGTCGTATAGGCTGGTGAAAGCATTTCTCGTTTCATTTGCCACTCAGGAGCAATGCCTCGTCCCGCAAACCAGACTTTCCCAAGTCCTGAATGGTTAATACCGTCCACGACTTTCATCAGCTGATTACTGTTGCTTCGGGGCTGAGTATCATCGAACAGATTCAGCTGTGAAACACCGGTAGGAGTGAAATCATTGAGCATGCAACCTGCTTTTGCATATCGATGGCCATTCACCCAGATCCGATCCAGCGCTTTCACCGCTGCGGCTATGATGTCCCGGGTATCCTGCGTGGGAGTCATCAGCTTTTCACTGGCCACATTCCCGTAATACGGTTCGTTTACAGCGAACGGTGACGTCTTCACAAAAACGGCAATATGCCTGCAGAACTGACGCTCGCCGCGCAGCTTTTCAGCTGCACGCTCAGCATACTGACAGACTGCCTGCCGCATGGCTTCATATGTCGTTACACGCTCCCCAAAGGAGCGGCTGCAGACAATCTGCTGTTTCGGCGGAGGCGCTTCTTCCAGCGAAATACAGCTTTCTCCGTTGAGTTCCCGGACGGTTCTCTCCAGCACAACGTTGAAATTTTTCCTGATAAATACAGGGTTCGCGCGCGCCAGCTGCAGTGCAGTTGTTATCCCCATTGTGCTCAGTTTCTTCGAGATCCTGCGGCCAACCCCCCAGATTTCGTCTACTGGCTGCAGTGACAACAGTTTCTCCGTCCGCTTTGGATTGCCTGAAGTCAGAGCAAGCACGCCTCCAAACTGCCGCCATTCCTTAGACGCCCATTGTGCGCTTTTAGCCAGCGTTTTGGTCGGCCCCATCCCGACGCCGATGGTCAACCCCGTTCCGCTTCGCACGTGCTCGCGCAGCTGGCGTCCGAAATCCTCAAAATCCATACAGCCATCTATACCCCTGATATCCAGAAACATCTCGTCGATGCTGTACTGCTCCACGCGCGGCGCCAGCTCCTCAAGGTGAGACATCACTCTGTTGGACATAGATGCATAGAGCTCGTAATTGCTCGAGAACGTGATGACCGGCTCCGGGAATTGTGCCGTCTTCAGCTGGAACCAGGGGACGCCCATTTTAATACCAAGCCGTTTCGCTTCGGCACTGCGCGCGATGACACAACCATCATTATTACTGAGCACCACAACAGGCCTGTTACGCAGGTCTGGACGAAACACCTTCTCACAGCTCGCGTAGAAGCTGTTGACGTCAGCCAGGGCGAACATTAGTTGCTACCCCGCGTCTTATGTATGAATGCCATCACCACGCCGAATATCTGCAGTTCTTCCGGATAGAGGGTGGGGTAGGCGGGATTCATCGGCAGCAGAGCAATCCGGGGTTTAAGCTGCAGGCGTTTAACGGTGAACTCGCCATCTGTCTCCGCGATGACAATATCCCCCTGCATAGGTTTTTCTGCTTTATCGACAACCATTAAATCGCCGGAGTGCAGGCCCATATCTTTCATCGAATCACCAATGGCCCGGACAAAGTAGGTCGCGCTGGGGCGACGGATACAGTAGGCGTTCAGATCCAGTTCGTCTTCGGTATAGTCCGCGGCCGGTGACGGAAAACCTGCCGGACAGCGCTCTGTGAAAAGTGGTGCGGTAGACAGTGCTGGCTCAGATGCGGGAGTGACAAAAAGGATCATGGTATACCTCTTAAAATAACTGTTTTTATATACAGTATTATTTAAGATGTTTCACGTCCTGCAAGGAGAATTTTACCTGCTCCTGCCAGGTTATTGTTCTGGCAGATAAAACAGGCTCAGGGTTATCCACAGAAACGGTGCATAACCCTGTGAGTGGATGCCAGGTATATCTCCGTCTGCTAAGCCAGCGGCTCAATAAGTTCCCGGCCCTGGCTCCGGGGATTGCCAACAGCCCGACTGACGGGGTGCCATGTGAAATCTTCGGCCGAAAGACTGCCCTCACAGGCAATGTCTTCCGCCTCTTTACCGGTTGTGTTTTCGCTGAGCCATTTACGTGCGGCAGCCGGTGAGTACACGAGCGGTCGCCGATCGTGAATGTCCAGCAGTCCCTCATCCGCAGCTGCTGTGACGATAAGGAAGCCTTCCTGGTCATTGCCGTTCTCAAAAGGTGGTTTCCCGATGGCTGCGAGCAGGAGTGGATTTCCGTCCTTACGGTAAATGAAAAACGGCTGTTTCACGCCGTTTTGCTGTTTCCATTCGAACCAGCCGTCGGCAAAAACAATGGCCCGTCCGTGCTCCCAGAGTGGCCTGAACATCCGGCTGCCGGTCGCAGTTTCACTTCTGGCGTTGATAAGAGCGGGCTTGTTCCACCACTCCGGGGCATACCCCCAGTGAACTGGATCAAGCTGCAGCTGCGAGCGGCGTTCGCTCAGCAGCAATACCCGTGTCCCGGGGGCAACGTTGTAGCGGCCGACGGGTTCCGGATCATACGGAATATCCCGTTCTGCTTCTTCTCCGAGAAAGGAAAGGTACTTCTCGCGGGAGTGATACTGCGTAAACCGACCGCACATTGTGTTTCTCCGCTGTGGAGCTCTAATCAGGGTTCACCTCAGTTCTGAACATAGGCTGTATTTCAGGTTCCTGCCATCGTGTGGCCGCCGTGCCGCTACTGTAGCCGGGCCGCTTCGAATGCAAGGGTTCGCTCTGCCGGTGTCCTCACCCGGTCGCAGTTAATTTCAAAGGCATTACCCGCTGTCTTCCCGTCGTTTTCCGTCTCAGGTTTCGCCGTCAAACCGTCCAGCCAGCGTCTGCTTTTTCACTGCGCTGCGGCTTGCGGCACCGCCCCTGCATTCTCCGCTTTTCGCCCGGCTGTCGTATCGGCACGGCGTAACTGGCGCCGCATTTGAGAAAGGAGAACTACCATGTCCCGATTTATCCAGGGTAATTGCGTCCATATCATGTCCGGATTTCCGGATAATGCTGTCGATTTCATTCTGACCGACCCGCCATATCTCGTCGGTTTTCGTGACCGTCAGGGGCGTACCATCGCCGGCGATAAAACCGATGAATGGCTGCAACCCGCCTGCCATGAGATGTATCGCGTGCTGAAAAAAGACGCGCTTCTGATTAGTTTTTACGGATGGAACCGCGTCGATCGCTTTATGGCCGCCTGGAAAAACGCGGGATTCAGCGTTGTCGGCCACCTGGTGTTTACCAAAACCTACACATCGAAGGCCGCATATGTGGGCTATCGCCACGAATGCGCCTACATCCTTGCAAAAGGCCGTCCACGTCTGCCACAAAACCCGCTGCCGGACGTGCTGGGCTGGAAATACAGCGGCAACCGGCACCACCCGACAGAAAAACCCGTAACCAGCCTGCAACCGCTGATCGAGTCCTTCACACATCCCGGCGCGATTGTGCTCGACCCTTTTGCCGGCAGTGGTTCTACCTGCGTGGCCGCGCTCCAGGCTGGCCGTCGCTACATCGGTATTGAACTGCTGGATCAGTATCACCGGGCCGGACAGCAACGTCTGGCCGCCGTCCGGCGCGCCATGCAGTACCCGGCCGCTAACGACGAGTTCCCGGAGGCCGCGTAATGAACTATGCAGGACACGAAAAACTCCGCGCAGAAGTGGCAGCAGTCGCCAACAACATGTGTGACCTGCGGGCGACGCTGAACGGGATGGAGCACCGCTATCGCTTTGACTCCGATGTGCTGGCCGAACGCCTGACCCGTCAGACCCTTTTTCGCATCAATGCCCTGTTTATGGCGGCGTACAACGAAATTCTTGAGCTGGATGCCTGCTTTAAGGACTAAGGAGAAAAACATGTACGGAACCTGTGAAACCCTGTGCCGGTTGTTAGGTGAGCTGTATCCCGCAGAAACCCCGCTGAACCTGATTATCTGGTCCCCGGCGGATATCGAAGCGCTGGCCGACGGAATGGAATATGCCGTTTCGGAGCAGGACACAAGGGCGGTACTGGCGCGTATGGACGCCATTCCGGAGGAACAACGGCTTGAGTCGGGCGTGTCTGCCGGTGCGGTGATGGATCTGATTGAACAGGTGAAAGAGGCCGCGTCGGGAGTGGTGGTGCCGGTGGAACTGCTTGAAACCCTGCTGATCACTGCCGAACAGGCGTTATGGCACAGGGAATGGACCGCCCGGGATGAGAACCATCCGGTGCCGGAAAGCATTACCCGTCGCCTGGCTGATGCGGCGAAAGTTCGCGCCTTACTGAAAAAATGAAATCTGCACGCCGCTCGGGCGGCGTGTACTGACCCCATTCAGAGGAACCCATTATGCAGGAAACCACCACGTTAAACGCCCTTGTGATGCGCCGTGCGCGCGATTTGATTGCTGATTATGGATGGCCTGACCATACCGATGTTGATCAGCGTGATCCGGTCAATAAACCGGGCTGGATAAGCATTTATGTCCGTCTGGATGCGGCAAATATTGTTCATCTGCTGCCTTTGCTTTGTACCGGTGACGTACCCGCAGAGCTGCAAAGTGCCATGACAAAAATAGCCGGGACGCCAGCGCAGATTATTTTATCCGGCAGCCGCTATGCCGACGCGCCGCAGCTTCCGGAGGACGGAACACAGATAGCGTTCCCCTGGGCCGGGGAATGGCTGACGGAGCCGGAGATTCAGGCTGTAACGGATTGCCTGTCCCGCGCCGTGCGGGATGTCTCCCGGCAGGTATGGGAGGATGCGCGCCGGATAAAGGCGGCGCTGACCACGCGCGGGGAAACGCTGTTTTATCGCCAGACCCGAAATTTCCGTCTGGTTGTGAAGGAAAATGATATGCCCTGCTGGCTGGACGATGATGACAATTTGCCGGTGGTGCTCGATGCCATCCTGAACAAAGGGGCACGCTACAGCAGCGTCGAGTTCTTTGTTATCAGCGACAAAGTTGATCAAATCCTGGCATGTGGCCAGATGTGCGATGTGCTGCGTATTCCGGGCGAGCCTCCGCGCCGGTGGATGGATTTAACCCTGTTACATGAGGTCATGGCAGAAGCGCGTGCAGAAATCAGTCTTGTCCGCAATGCCCTGTCAGCAATCCGGCCAGTGTAGCGAACAGCAGGGGGCGGCGGCCCCCTGAATCTACAACGAAGGATAAGGATGTCGCCGGCTCCGCTTTTACGGCTCTTCCTCCACGTTGTTCCGGCTTCGCGGTGAGTAACGTCCCGTGCGGCCTGCGGCAAACGCCGTGCCTCTACTATAGCCGGGCCGCGGCTGATGCAAGGGAAGCGTAAACGCCGTCACCTTCACTCGGTCGCAGTTTATTTCATACGTTATCCGCCGTCTTCCCGTCGTTTTCCGGCTCATTTTTCGCCGTCAAACCGTCCAGCCTGCTCCTGCTTTTTTACTGCGCTGCGGCTTCGGTGACGCCCTTGCATCCTCCGCTTTTCGCCCGGCTGTCGTGTCGGCACGGCGTAAGCCGGAACTCAGACGACATCGACTATGGAGGATTTTTTATGAGCACTACGACCACCACACCGGCTGTTTACGTGGGCACCTGGCATAAATACAACTGCGGCAGCATTTTCGGCAAATGGTTTGATCTGACGGAGTTTGACGGCAGGGAGGATTTTTACGAGGCCTGTCAGGCACTGCATGCCGATGAATGGGATGCCGAGTTTATGTTCCAGGACTGGGAAGGTATCCCGTCACACTTCGTCTCTGAAAGCTCCATTGACTGGGATTTTATCGCCGCTTACAAACGCGCCGAAGAAGAGAGCAGGGAAGCCGCTTTTATCGCCTGGGCGGAGTATACCGGCGAGTGTGACTATGACGCGTTTGATGATGCGTACCGCGGCGAGGCGGAAAGTGAGGAGGACTATGCGCGGGAGATGGTTGAGGACAACGGCCTGTTAAATGAGGTGCCGGAGCCGTTGCGCAGCTATTTCGATTTTGAAGCCTGGGCGCGTGACCTGTTCAGCAGCGGCTATGTGTTCTGTAGTGGATCACAAAATCAGGACACCGGGATAACCTGTTTCCACTTTTCTTCA
>ENA-UOIW01000041-UOIW01000041.1-human-gut-metagenome-genome-assembly--contig:-P58-NODE-41-length-122732-cov-26.410696_pt1 | contig 122732 bp, 106 predicted proteins | sample MGYA00242334_ERZ723881 | MGnify/ENA metagenome assembly ERZ723881 | reverse complement strand
TTCTGCCCACGATACTTGGCTGGAGACGGCCCGGAAAAATAGGTAGCGCCAACACAAGCGGACATCTTCGGATGTCCGCTTTTTTTGCTTGGTTCATAAAGTCAACCCCCGGCTCTGCCGGGAGAAACAGAAGGCCTATGGCGAGGGGAAGATTAGACAAGAAAAAATCTCCGAGTTAGAGTAAGAAAAAAGGCTTGTCGACCAAGACTTACAAAAACAAGGAGACTAATTCATGACAAGTAATAAAACCAACGACAAACAAAAGCTTGACTGTGACGGTGATGGCCTGTTTACGGGCGGTAGGGCAGAGAATGTGCGTGAAGAAAATTCGGTGCTCTTTGAGGGACTTGCCAGTAATAGGCCCTTACAGGGCCAGATCAGACCTCAGGCTTAGCCGGAGGTTTTGATTTCGGGTTCCGACCTTGACAGATGCCGCCGAATCCGGTAATATAGTGGCGGAAATGCTCAAGATATTGGAGGGAATGCCCATGGACATTCAGCAGGCGGTGGCGGAGAACATCCACCGCATCCGAAAAGCGCAGAAGCTCAGCATCGACCGGGCGGCGGAGCTGTCCGGGGTGTCCAAGAGCATGTGGGGCCAGATCGAGCGGGGCCTGGCCAACCCCACGGTGTCGGTGCTCAGCCGGGTGGCCCTGGGGCTGCACGTCCCCCTGGAGCAGCTGATCGCCTGCCACGACGACCCGCCTACGGCCCTGTATCGGGCGGTGGACGTGGCCGGACAGCGGCTGTGCGGCGGAAAGGTCATCGCCTATCGCCTGTTCCCCTTTGACCCGGAGTCCCGCAGCGAGTCCCTCCAGCTGGACCTGTTCATCAGCGGCCGCTATGAGGGGCCGGACCGGATTCCCGGCTCCTGGGTGTATGTCACCTCCCTGTCCGGAACGGCGGAGGTCACCGCCGGCGGCGAGACCTATCGCCTGGAGAACCGGGACTGCCTGTCCTTCCCCGGCAGTCAGCCCTATTGCTATGAAAACGTCGGCAACAACACGGTCCGGCTTATCCAGCGGATCGTGTATAAAAAATGAGGCGTCCCGGCAAACTACGGGACAAGGAGGAGCGTATCATGTATAAGAATATCGAAAAGCAGACCGCCCTGGAGCTGCGGGAACAGGTGGACTATCAGGCCGGTCAGATCATCAGCCGCACCCTGGTGCAGAATGAGCTGATGAGCATGACCCTGTTCGCCTTTGAAAAGGGCGAGGAGATCAGCACCCACGCCGCCGGCGGCGACGCCATGGTGACGGTGCTGGAGGGCACCGGCCGCTTCACCGTGGGCGGGCAGGAGTTCCTGCTGCATGAGGGCCAGACCCTGATTATGCCCAAGAACATCCCCCACGCGGTCTATGGCCAGGAGCGCTTCAAGATGCTGCTGACCGTGTCGTTCTGAGAAAAGTCCTGAAAAAGCACCGCCGGAGGCAGCGCCTCCGGCGGTCTGTTTTCACGATTCCATGTGCTTTCCCAGGAAGGCGGACACGGTTTGGGCCAGCTTATACTCCCCCTCGCCGGGGACCTGGCCCTCCGCCGACAGGAACAGCACCAGGCCCAGCACGTCGCCCTCGCAGAGAATGGGCGCGGCCACGGCGGCGGTGTAGCGGTCGTTTCCGTCGGTGACGGGCAGGGGCTGGTCCGCGCCCTGGCAGCAGTAGATGCGGCGCTCCTCCATGACCCGGGACAGAGCCTCAGACAGGGACTTGCCCAGCAGCTCCCGCTTTCCGGCGCCGGTGATGGCGATCACGGCGTCCCGGTCGGTGACGGCGGCGGTGAAGCCGCTGGTGCGGTTGAGGGCGTCGCAGAACTGCGCCGCAAAGTCCTCCAGTCCCCCCAGCAGGGAATACTTCTTGAAAATGACCTCCCCCTCCCGGGAGGTGTAGATCTCCAACGGGTCGCCGTCACTGATAACATGGACACGGAAAACCTTGTCCTCGCGGTTTTTAGCGCTTTGGACGAGTTCTGTTTCGTAGGGGTCGATGCCCTCATCGACCCGTGGGCGGATGTGGGCATCCGCCCCTACAGATTGCAATTCGATATTTTCCGTGCCTTCACGAAAATTTGCGGCGTCCTCCGTTTCCGCGGGGAGCGTTCCGCAGCGCAGCAGCGTGTCGATGTCGGCTTTGAGCTTAATTTCAAGATGATCTTCATAGACGAGAATCTTGTCAATCAGCAGCTCCAGGTCGTTCCGCTCCAGCTTGTCCTTTTCCAGAATGTCGCGGAACACGTCGATGGCGGTCTTGGCCACGCGGTTCACCTGAATAATGGTGTTGCGCTTGTCGCTCAGCAGGTCGATCTGGTGGTGGATGCCGTCGATTTTCTTCTGGAGGTCAGCTTCCATCTCGTCATACAGCGCCTCGATGGAGGCTTCCTGCTCCGGCTTTTTCATAATCTCCCGGATGCGCTGGCGCTTCGTGACCTTCAATTCTTCGGTGAGATCGGCCAGCACCGCCGCCAGATTGTCGGCAGACTGTTCCGTTTCCGCCACCTGCTCGGTCTCTCGCTTTAATTCCTCGTTGAGCTGTTCGAGCATGGCGGCAGAGCTGTCCGCCAGCTTGCACACATAGCTTTTCAGCAGCTCGTCCAGTTTATCAACGCGGATGTGGTGGCTGGTGCAGCCCTTGAGGCCGCGCCGGTGATACGTCCCGCAGGTGTAGGCGGGGGCTAAGTCGCTGCGGCTCATGGCGAACAGCGGACTGCCGCAGTCGCCGCACTGCAAGAAGCCGGAGTACACGTTGTCGTTGATCTTCACGCCGCGATAGTTGCTGCGGCTGCGCTTTTCCCGCAGCGCGCGGGTGATGGCGAAGGTGCGGTAGTCGATGATGGCCTGATGGTGGTTTTCAATGACGATGTGCTCGTCGTCGTTGCGCCTTACATCCTTGCCGTTGATCTTGGCGCGGGTGTACTTGCCCTGCCGGAGCGTGCCGATGTAGAAATCGTTGTCGAGAATGCCCTGCACCGTGGCGATGGCCCACGCGTTCTTGGCCTCCCGCTTGGTCTTCTTGCCCGCCGCCTCCTTACGCATCCGCTCGGACATGCGCGGCGTGGGAACGCCCTGATCGGTGAGATAGTTGGCGATTTTCTTATAGCCCCAGCCGGCGTTGCTGTAGAGATCGAAAATCCTGCGGACGGTCTCGGCCTCGGTGGGGATGATCTCAAACTGCTTGTCCTCGGTGACGAGATAGCCGTAGGGCGCGGCGCAGATCCACTCGCCGTCGTTCTGCCGCCGCTTCACAACGCTGCGCACCTTGCGGGAGGTGTCCGTGACGGGCATTTCGTTCACAAGGAACTGAAACTGGATTTTCAGCCAGTCGTCGTCATTGGGAAAGTCGATGCCATCGCCGATGGAGATGATGCGCACGCCCGCGTCGCGCAGGTCTTCCAGCTCCACGAGGCCGCGCGAGTTGCGGCGGGAGAAACGGGAAAAGTCCTTGATGATGAGAATGTCGTATTTGTGCTGCATCAACCCCCGGCGCAGCTCCTGATAGCCCTCGCGCTGGTCGAAGGTGTAGCCGGAGCGGTCGCGGTCTTCAAAAAACATCAGCGTGCTGCCGGGAAAGTGGGTTTTTACATAATCTTCGATGATGGCCTTCTGGTTTTCAATGGAGATGTTCTTCTGCTCCTGCTCATCGTCTACGGAAATGCGGGCATAGCCCGCAATGTCAAATGTTTCGATCAATCTGGCTCACCACCCTTCAGATATTTTGCCATCTCCCGGTCAAACTCAGAGATGTATTCGGCGTCCTGTTTTTTGCGGAACTCCTCGTAAATTGCGCCGACCTTCTTTGCCGCCGCCTCCCGCGAGATATGCCCCTTGCTGTTGAGCACCTTGCGGCGGTTATTGGTGAGAAATCGGTCGGTTTCGTCCAGCCAATCCTGCATACTCATAAGCTGCTCATCCTCCGCCATCAACTCGGCGTAGTCGATAAACATGGTGACCAGCCGATTCAGATGGGCCAGCTCCTTTTCGTTCAGGTAGTTTTTTGCCACCAGCGTGTCGCTTTTGAGAATTTTGCCGTCCGGTGCACCCTTCCATGTGGTCAGGCCCATGGTGGGGCTGTCCAGCGTTGCCCGCTCGGAAATCAGCTCTGCCGCCGTCATGCCGGTGACGGCATAGTGCAGCTTGTTCTGCACGAAGGCATAGAACGCTTTCGTGGTTTCGCTGTTTTTGTCGTAGTCGTAGCTGCACTGCTCAAACACATCGGCAATTTTCTGGTAAGCCCGACGCTCGCTGGCGCGGATTTCCCGGATGCGCTCTAAGAGCTCATCAAAGTAATCCTTGCCGAACGGACGGCCGTTTTTCATCATCTCATCGTTGAGGACAAAGCCCTTTTGAATGTACTCCTTCAGCGTTTTCGTCGCCCACTGGCGGAAACGGGTGGCTTTTTTGGAGTTCACGCGGTAACCCACGGCGATGATGGCGTCAAGATTGTAAAAATCTACCGTCCGTTTTACCTGCCGCTCACCCTCCTGCCGAACTGTTTCCATTTTGGAAATAGTTGCATCACGGGAAAGCTCCTGCTCTTCATAGATATTTTGCAGGTGCTTTGAGACGGCCGGAACATTAACATCGAACAGTTCTGCCATGGCCTTTTGGGTCAGCCAGAAGGTTTCGTCCTTGAATACAACGCTGACATATTCTTTGTCGCTGCCGTTGCTATACAACAGGATTTCGCCCTGTCCCATCATTTCATTTCCCATTTGCATTCTCCTCTATTTGTTCCAACGTCGGTGAGGCGGTTTTTGCTGTCTGCTGCCCGCATTTTCAACTGGTGACGATTCGTCACCAGTTCACTCCCCTCCGTTTCTGTCGCAGTGGACATATGACACTTGTATCTTCACATAAGTTTATTATTTTAGATAATATTGTACACGATACTGATGCTCTTTGCAAGTCCAAAAAGAAAAAGGCGGAAGGGATTTTTCCCTTCCGCCCGAAGTTCAGCGCACCATGCCCGCGGCCTTCTGCTTTTTCGCCTGCTGCACGGTCTTCTCGGCGCTGCGGCGGCGGTTGAAGAGCAGCAGATCCCGCGTGTTCTCATAAAGATCGCCCTTGCCGGACTCGAACACGGCGACCATGTATTTCTTCGTCTTATACTTGGCGTAAATTTCCTTCAGCCCCTCCCGCAGGACGGGGTCAATTTTTTCTGCATTCGTCAGCCAGATTTCAACAAGCTTCTGATCGTCCCTGACGTTCATCTCCAAATAGAACCGACCTCCTTTAACAACCTTAGTTTCCTCATCTTTCCTGCGGCTTATGCGCGGCCACCTGCTTTGCCGCCTGCAAAATCTCCGGTGGCAAGACGTCCACCATGCGGTGCAGCTCGTCCAGCTCCCGGAGCTTTTCGTTGATCTCCAGTTTTTTCAGGACGCTTTCCTTGGAGGCAGCGCCCAGCTGCTTTTCGAGCGCCGCATTTTCGGCGGTCAGCTCCCTGTAAGCTGCGTCGTACTTTCTGAGCTTTGTCCGCATGGCCTCCGCGCCGGGGATGTACTTGTCCAACAGCGCTGCCAGTTCTTCCGCCTTGGTTTTCTTGTTGAACGGATTGGTGTCGTTCAGAATTGCCATAATCTGCTCCTTCCGCCGGTTCAGGTGAACAGCTTCCTTGAAAAGCCGCGGCGGAATGTGGGTGCGTCCGGTTTCGCTGGCGCTCTCGCCCCGCTCCAGATCGGGATATTTCTTGACCATGTGCTTCCAGAACTCATCCTGCCACCATGTCAGCTTTTTCTTGTTGCCGACAATCTCTTTGGCACTGAGCCGTCCATCCTCTGTCAGCGGGACAAAAGAAAGGTGCATATGGGGCGTTTTCTCGTCCATATGCACCACAGCGGATATGATTGTTTCTGGCTTCTGGTTTTGCTTGATGAAGTCCAACGCTTCAGCAAAATAGGCTTTGATCTCGCTGCGCTTCTTGCCTCTGAAAAACTCCGGACTGGCCGTCACCAGCGCCTCCACCACCCGCACACTGTCCGACCGCGTGCGGCAACCGGCCTTGGCGATCTGCTTTTCCGCCTCGGCGCGGTACTTGCGCTGCGGCGTCACCAGATGAAAATTCAGGTGGCTGCGGGACGTGTCCACATCGGGATTGCTGGCATATTTTTCCTTGGTGCGCTCGTTGTGGGATTCAATGTGCCCGATTTCCGGCCCCTTGTATTTGGCGAAGCGAAGGATAGCGTACTGTGCTTTCATCGACGCTTCACCCATACGATATCGCAGCCTAGCACGTCGGCCAGCTCCACGACCTCCTTATAGCGGATACTCTCCCGCTGCAATTTTGCCGAAAGATTGGAAACACTGTCGCTCCAATCGTATTCCTCGGCCAGCCGGTCCAACGCTTCCTGCATGGTAAAACCGGCGCGAATGATCTGTGACTTGATTTCGTTTCTGATATTCATAAAATCCTCCCTGAATTCTTGATATGAAAACAGCGAAGCTGATGCACGCTTTTGCAAATCGGCTTCGCTGTCTGGTGAAATGTTCTGTCTCTCCCAAATCCGTTGGAAATTCTGCATTCGATGCATTCCTCGCAGGTGCATGACATCGACTTTTCAGAACTGTGTGCCTTTTCTCCGAATCGTGCAGGGGCACGCCCATCCGTGAAGCTGGTGCACGGTTCCAAGCAGCGCGGCTTCGTGAAATGGTTTCGTTTCCACGCAAATTTCTTTCCGGTTCTCATCGCTCCTGAAAATACCCTCTTCTTTTCAGCTCCTTCGCAGCTGAACTGAAAATCATCCATCCCATCCGCCCATCTATCCGGGATGCTTGGGATGGATGGGATGGAGCTTTTTGCGTTTGCGCTCATAAAACCGGCGGTGTGACCAAGGCCTCGATGCCCCAGAAGCCGTTGACCCGCTTGCCGATGGCGTTCTGGATGTGATTGTCGTGCTCTAGGCCGAACTCATCGGCGTGCTTTTTGAGCGTCATGCTCACCGTCCGTGCGGCGAGCGGCTTGTAGGCGTTGTCATTGCACCACATGGTATAGATAGCGTACAGATTGGCCGATGTAATGGTGCTGTCGGCCTTCAGCCGGATATACCCCTCCGAGCGCAGGAACAGCAGCACATTGTCGGCCTCCCGCCGGGCATCCTCACGGTTTGCTTTCGTCTGACTGCTCTCTGTGAAGCGGAAGTTATTGGCCTGCAAGCGGCGCAGGCCTTCGAGACACCAGAGGAAGATGCCCTCGATCTCTCCGCAGAGCTTGTCCGCGAGAAAGGGGTCGTCCTCGCGGTTCGGCGGCCTTTTCTTCACCGACAAAATGAGCTGGCGGCGGTAAAAGCCGTCCGAGTGGTCGTAGAGCGATTCCAGATCGCCGTTGGAAAAGGCCAGAAACCGAACGTACATCTGCCCCTGATAGCTCTGCTCGCCCTTGCGCTCCAAGTCCATGGGCATTTCGGCGGTGATGAGGGATTTGAGGTAGTGGGTGGATTTCAGGGCTTCCATCTTCATGTCGTCATCCACCATCAGAAGCTCGTGCTCCAGATCGGCCCGGGCAAAGGGGCTGCGCTCTACCTTGGCGATGCTGCCGTTCTTCAGATTGCCGCCCAGCAGCTTCTGCATTACCACGCCGATGCGGCTTTTGCCTTCGCCGCCGTTGCCCTTCAGCAGCATCATGACTTGCCCGCGATTTGTTGGAATCAGGCAGTAGCCGAGATATTCCTGCAGGGTCAGAATGTCCGTCTCCTCCAGCAACTCCGACAAAAAACGCAGCCAGTGAACCGGCTGCGGCGCGTTGGGATCAAATTTAACCGGCAGGCGGTTGCGGCAGAACTCCTTTTCGGGTCGGAACGCGCCGCTGAGGAACAGCGTGCCGTTGGACACGTGAATCCGATCCTCGTGCAGGGGCAGGTCCGGCGCATAGGCTTCCAGCTTAAGCATTTCCAGCAGGCCGGAGGCGCGTTTTGCAAGACCGCAGCTGAAATGCGGTCGGAGCATTTCGTAAATCTGCTTTCGGATGCTCTCCTCATCGGTGATGCGGCCATCCACGGTAAAAAAGCTGCCGCTGACGCATACCATGGGGTGCGCCGCCAGTAAATCCTCACAGAACAGCACCTCGTTGAAGTGCTTGTCCTGTATCCAACGCGGCGTTTCAATCCTGTCCATGTGCGTCCTCCTTGATTTGGCGGTTCCGCGCTTCCATGAGCCCAAGGCGGTTGTCTTTCTGCATATCGGCCACTACCTCTGCGCGTTCCTTCGGTGCGCCGGAAGTCAGAATATCCAGCATATTCCCAATACGCTCCAGCATGTGGCACGCTTCCACGTAACGCGGGTCAACAGGGTCATCCGGCGACTGCGGCGCACAGTGCTCCTTCCAGTCCTGCAAGATGCCGAAGTAATCCCGCAGAACCCGAAAACAGTGACGTTCGGCTTCCGCCTGCGTCTTTCCGCGCTTCAACCTCACCAGAACGGACGGCTTCTGCTCGGCAACGCCAAAATCCTCTGCCAGTTTCTTGGCAGCTTCCGCTGGCGGCAGGTGAAAAAGCCTCGCCACAAAGTCGATCACATCTCCGTGGGCTCCGCAACCGAAGCAGTAGAAGTAATCCTCATTCAGCTTCATGCTGGGCGTGTGGTCGGCGTGGAAGGGGCAGCAGACCATGTTGCCGCGGTTTACTTCCAATCCGTAGTATTCGGCAGCCTCTTTCACGGAAATTGCCATCTTGATTTGTGTAAATAAATCCATACCTGTTTCCTCCTATAAAATAATTGAACTTCGCCGTTCTGCCCGATGCCGTTCCTGCCCGAGAATCTCACTCCGGCGTTTCGTTCTCCTTGGCACGCGGAATGCGGTACTTCGCCGGAAAACATATCCTCATCGGATGGTCATGAAATTTTCAAGGTGCTGCGTAGGTTATGGCTAAATTTTAGTAAGAAAACAGGCCCTTTCCCGTATATCCAAGAGGTAGGAAAAGTGGGAGAGACGGCGGATTTTCCACGCTTTTAGACAAAAGCGAAAAAGTGTGATATCATACAGGAAAAGTCGAAATGGAGGTGGGTGTATGCAGGTTAAGCTGACAATCGGAGAGCGTTTGAAAGATTTACGAGTCGCGAAAAAGTTGACCTTAGAGCAGCTTTCCGCTGAGGTGGGCATCTCAAAATCCGCGCTTGGCAAATATGAATCGGATAACGGCAAGGACATCAGCCCGTACAGCATTTCGATGTTGGCGGACTACTATGGCGTTTCTTCTGACTATCTGATGGGGCGGACGGAAACAAAAAATCACCCAAACACAGCTCTGCATGAGCTGCATTTGAGTGATGCTTCGATTGATATATTAAGAACAGGCAAGTTCAACCACCGGCTGCTGTCGGAACTGATCTGCCACAAGGATTTCCAGCGTTTCATGCTGGATGCGGAAATTTACGTTGACCGGATCGCAGATATGCGAATCAAGGATATGAATACCGTGCTGGAAGCCACCCGTCAGATGGTTCTGATGGAACATGGCGAGGTAGCTGACGATCTGTACCTCCATACTCTGAAAGCGGCGCAGATACAGGAAGAAGAATATTTCGGACATCTCGTTGCGGGTGATCTGAGCAGCATCCTGCGGGACATCCGGGAGGAACACAGGACGGATGCGCTGACCGCGGACGATGACCTGTCCGCTGCCGCTGTGCAGAAGCAGTTGATGGAGGCCGTACATTTTGAGGGCAGCTCCGAGGAAAAGAAAATCCGCGCATACCTTGCAACACTTGGCATTGATTACGACACGCTCACGAAAGAAGAGTTTGTTTCGCTGATTGGAATCCTCAAGAAGTCCAAGCACATGAAAAGTCCTATCAGCCAGCGAGGGAAAACGACCATGACCCACGGCAAGGGAAAACGGAAGAAACGCTGAAACAGGGGTGTCGCTGCGGCGGGACGGGGGTGTATATACCTTTCATTCCTTTTCCGGCCAGTCGGATTTTGTCTCTCAAAAATCCCGCATTAGTGTCACCTTGGTGTCGCAAAATCCGCCTGTCCAGCTCTGCATAAGTTCCGCTGGCGAAATCAAAGATTTCGAGCGTCACTTATACTGCCGCCGAAAAGCGTCTGTCGACCGCTATCTGTCCGTACAGCAGATGGCGAGGCCAACCCCTCTTCCGCGCCAGCTGGAAGCAAAGGTATAACACACTAGACTTTGCAAGCAAAATCGTGTGCCAACAGGGATGCTGCGCGCCCCTATTGGAAACCCAGCGGCAAAGAGGCGCGGGTCTCCGGTGGAGACCTCAAAGCGTGAAACGCTTTGAAGCGCTGACCGAGCCGACAGGCGAGACCTCCCTTTGCAATCCCTCCATTTTCCTCGCAGGTGCATATACAGGCTGCAAAAACGCAGCTTGTCATGCCTGCTCAGAAAATACAAAAGGAAGTCCGTCCCTCGCAGGAACGGGCTTTCTTTTTTACCGTCAACTTCAATTTTGTCATTACTGCAAAAGTGAGAAAATTGCGATTGACGGTGATGCAATTTATGGGTATACTGTAACTGCATCATTGAATGATATTTGATGAAATTAAACGCTGAATGAGGAATTTGAATGAGAGAATTCGACTTCAAAGCAGAATATCAAAAGCTCCTGACGCCGGAGGTCGTGGCGTATCTGACGCAGATCCACGAGTACAAGGGGCAGCAGAACCTCTTTATCGAGGCCAAGGCGGATGCACTGTCCAATCTTTTGGAGGTTGCGAAGATTCAGAGCACCGAGGCATCCAACCGCATCGAGGGCATCATCACCACGGACGACCGCCTGAAAAAGATCGTCCGCGAAAAGACCATGCCCCAGACCCGCAGCGAAAAAGAGATCGCCGGATACCGCGACGTGCTGGCGACGATCCACGAGAGCCACGACTATATCCCGCCAAAGCCGACGGTCATTTTGCAGTTGCATCGGGACCTGTACAAGTTCAGCGGCAAGTCCATCGGCGGCAGCTTCAAAAACTCGGATAATGTGATTGCCGAGGAACTGCCGGATGGACGGAAGATCGTCCGGTTTGAGCCTGTCTCCGCGTGGGAAACGCCGGGGGCAATGACGGCACTTTGCGATGCCTTCCGGACGGCCATGCAGGACACGGAGTTTGATCCGCTGCTGCTGATTCCGATTTTCATTCTGGACTTTCTCTGCATCCACCCCTTCAATGACGGTAATGGCCGCATGAGCAGGCTCCTGACGCTGCTGCTTCTGTACCGCTCCGGCTATATCGTGGGCAAGTATATCAGCATTGAGAAATTGATTTCCGACACCAAGGAAACATATTACGAAGCTTTGCAGCAGAGTTCATACAACTGGCATGAGGGAACCAACGACTATGCCCCCTTTGTCACCTATATGCTGGGTGTTCTGGTGGCGGCGTACCGGGATTTCGAGAGCCGGATCGAGCTGCTGACCACCAAGGGCCTGTCCAAGCCCGACCGGGTGCGGGAGATCATCAAAAATCACCTCGGCAAGATCACCAAGAGCGAGATCATGGCCAAATGCCCGGACATCAGCCAGATCACCGTCCAGCGCGCGCTGGCGGAGCTGCTGAAAAACGGCGAAATCACCAAGCTCAGCGGCGGAAGATATACGGCGTATTTGTGGAGCGGGGAGGAATAGTTGGGCCGCGATTTAGAAAGCCAGGCATGGAAATTCAAAAGGAAGTCTGCATCAACGATGAGAGAAACCCTCTTTCGAATAGAATTACAGAAACACTTCGCATTTCAAGCTATTAGTGGGATACAAAATATCCGTACGCCAAATGTGAGATGTTGTCTTGTGACCTAAATTCTTTCAAACGAAATTTACATTTGATGTTTTTCCGTTTTTTTGCTATAATAAAAGAGTAAGCAATAAGAGATGAGCTGCAGCCGGGGGAGGTGATATAATGACTGATATGGAGCAGCTTTTGGCGGTTGCCAAGATGTACTATGAACAGGGGTTGACGCAGCAGGAGATCGCCGAAAAGGTGTTTCTGTCCCGGTCCCACGTCTCCCGCATGCTGAAGGAGGCCCGTGCTCTGGGGATCGTTGAAATCATCATCCGCTCGCCCTTTGAAAACCATGTCAGTTTGGAGATAAGCCTGGCAGAGCGCTTCGGAATGGAGAAGATTCTGGTGGCCTACACTGAAAACACCGGCCCTCGGGAGGAGTTCAACAGCGTGTGCAGCATGGGCGCGTCCTATCTCAACAGCATTCTCACCAACCGCAGTGTGCTGGCTGTGTCCAAGGGGAAAACGGTAGCTGCCACCATCGGCGCGCTGAAGCCGTCCAAAACCTTGCCGGATATGCGCTTTGTGCAGCTGGCCGGTTCTATGGAGAGCATCAATCCGGATATCGACGAGATGTTTATTCTGCAGCGGGTGGCCGCTCTGTACGGATGCGACTGCAAGCGCCTGCTGGTGCCGTATCTGCTGGATGATGAGGAGAGCAAGGCCCTGATCTGCCGGCACAGCGCCACCCGCGAGGTGCTGCGCTGCCGCAAGGACGTGAATACCTTCATCAGCGGTGTGGACACCATGCTCTATTGGGCGGAGCGCATGGACGAGAAGGACGTGCATCCTCTGATGAACCAGGGTGCCGTGGGCTGCATGTGGGGCTATTTCTTTGATATCAACGGCAACATTATCGACACGCCCTTGTATAACCGCATGATCATCCCCGATCGCAGCATCTTCCAATCCGCTCAGACCCGGATCTGTATCGCTTCGGACCGGTTCAAGGCCAAAGCCATTCTGGGGGCTCTGCGGGGCGGTATGTGCAATGTGCTGATTACCAATTCCAAAATTGCCAGCCAGATTCTGAATCTGGATGCAGTCTGATATAAGGGAGGACCATATGAGCGTTCTGTCTCTGGATGCCAGCCAAAGCGTGAAACTCACTCTGATGAAGGATATCTCCTATTGCCTGGTTCGTTCCGACAAGCTGGGCCGGCGCCGGGATGTGCTGGTGATGTTCAATGACCAGCCGGAAGGATATGTCCTGTCCTACGGTGATTGGCTGCACTTTATCAATCAGGTATCCGGCCGCCGCATTCTGTTCGGCTTTTACCGCCGGATGCGGAAGTATTTTTCCGGACGCACCCGGGAGGAATTTCAGCAGGAGCTGTCCCGCCGGGGCATTGCCTTCCGCCGGGAATGTCCGCCGGCGACCAATTGAATCACAAACAGCAGGAGCCCCTCCGGATGGAGAAGCTCCTGCTGTTTGTGTTTTGTATGTCCCGTAATTTCCTTTTGTTCCGATGAGGCCTGCGATTCAAAGAGTGGAGGCGTCGATGGCGGACAGAGCCCGCCGCAGCTCCAGCACCTTCCCGGGAACTACAGACAGCTCCCGCACACCGGCCTTGATATAGAAGGGAAGCAGCGCCTCGTTTCCGGCGGACTCTCCGCAGATGCCGCACCAGATCCCCCGGGCCGCGGCGGCCTGGGCGGTGTTCTGGATCAGACGCAGCACCGCCGGGTGAGAGGAGTCGAACAGATCGGCAACCTTATCGTTGAGCCGATCCGCCGCCAACGTGTACTGGGTCAGATCATTGGTCCCGATGGAGAAGAAATCCACCTCCTGGGCAAACTGGTCGGCCAGGATGGCGGCGGAGGGAACCTCCACCATCATGCCCACCTCGATGTCCCGGGCCAGGGGAACCTGCTCTGCCTCCAGCTCCCGGCGGCACTCCGCCAGCAGGGCCTTGGCCCGGCGAAGCTGGTCCAGGTCCCCGATCATGGGGAACATAATGGCCAGGCGGCCATAGTGCGATGCCCGCAGCAGGGCCCGCAGCTGGGTGCGGAACATGTCCCGGTGATCCAGGCACATGCGCACCGCCCGCCAGCCCATGGCGGGGTTTTCCTCCGGCGGCAGCGGCAGCCAGGGCGGCACCTTATCGGCGCCGATATCCAGTGTCCGCACCACCACGCGCTTGCCCTCCAGCTTTTCCAACACCGCCCGATAGGCCGCAAACTGCGTGTCCTCGTCCGGTGCGCTGTCGGCATTCATATAGAGGAACTCGCTGCGCATCAGCCCCACGCCGTCAGCGCGCACCGCCGCGGCGTTGTCCGCGTCCGTGACATAGGCAATGTTGGCGCAGATCTCCAGCTCCAGGCCGTCCTTGGTGCGGCTGGGGAGGTCGCGATACACCTGCAGATCCGTCTGCTCCCGGAGATAGGCCTGACGCCGGGCCGAATAATCCGCCAGGGTCTGCTCGTCCGCGTCCAGGATCACCAGCCCCTGGGAGCCGTCCACTACGACGGTCCCGGAGGCGGCGGAGAGAGCCTCCACCAGTCCGCCGACGCCCACCACAGCGGGGATTCCCATGGTGCGAGCCAGAATGGCAGAGTGCGAAACGTGGGAACCCAGCTCCGTGACGAACGCCATGACATGCTCCCGCTCCAGCTGCATGGTGTCACTGGGGAACAGGTCGTGGGCACACACCACGGAGGACTCCTTCAGGGCCTGGCTCTGCCCGCCGGTCAGCACCTGCAGCAGCCGCTGGGTGATGTCCCGGATATCGGCGCTGCGGGCCCGCATGACCTCATCGTCCATAGAGGCGAACATCTCTGCAAACTCCTGGCCGGCGCAGGCCACGGCGTGCTCCGCCGTATAGAGCTGGTTGGTGATGTTGTCCTCCACCGACTCCAGATAGTCCAGGTCCTCCATCATCATTTTGTGTATGTCAAAGATCTGGGCGGCGGCCTCGCCGGCTTCCCGAACGGTCTTTTCATACAGCCGGTCCAGCTGAGCCCGGGCCTCCTGCACGGCGCAGTCAAACCGGCGCTGCTCCGCCTGGGCCGTCAGCCGGGACAGCTCCTCATAGGCGGCCAGCTGCACCTTCTGATACAGCCATGCGGGGCCGATGGCCACCCCCGGTGAGGCGGGAATACCGTGAAGAGTGATCATTGCCGCATCCTCCTCACAGCTCCGCCTGGCAGAAATCCTGCAATGCCTGGCAGGCGGCGTCCTCGTCGCCGCCCTCCACGGTGACCCGCAGCTCCTGACCGCACTTGGCCGCCAGCTTCATCACAGCGAACAGGCGCTTGCAGTCGGCGGTTTTTTCGTTGGCGGTCAGGGTGACGCGGCTGTCCATGGCCTGGGCCAGCTTGACGATCAGTCCGGCCGGGCGGGCGTGAAGTCCCTCGGCGTCCTGGATCACATAAGTAAATTCTTTCATATAACAGCTCTTTTCTCAGGCCTTGCTGAGTTCATCCAGATAGGCCCGGGTCTTTTCTTCAATTTCCGCCTCGGACATGATATTCTTCAGCGGGATCACGTGGGCGCCCTTGCGCTTGGCATCGGCAAACTGCGGCTCCAGCGAGACGCTGCAATACACTACGTCGTACTTCTGGCCGATGGCCTTGCCCACGGAGACGGTGTTGGCCTCCACGTTGCACTTCAGGCCCAGCTTGGTGAACACGCGCTTGACCTTGAGGCTCACCAGCTGACAGCACCCGTTGCCGGCAGCGCAGCAGGCCAGAATGTTGAATTTTTTGGAAGTGATATCCATTGTTCGTTCCTCCTGTTTTGACAGTATGTATAATATGATGCATAGCGCCGCCGCCGGCAGCGCGGGATAACGGGGGCAAAGGGTACGTCACCTGCCGACAGACCTCCGCTTTCGCGGAGGCCCGTCAGCAGTGTGTAGAAAAGGGTGGTTGTCAGGTTTATTGGGTCAGCAAAGGGCCTTACAGGTCCTCGCCCATGACCTCCTTGTACTGCTCCCAGTCCTCGGCGGCCAGCCAGTAGCCCTTCTTGTTCTTGAGATACTGGATCTGGGGGATAGCCAGCATGATGACCAGCACCAGCGCATAGCCGGCCCAGCCAAGATACTTCCACAGGGGGGAGAAGGCGGACAGCGTGATGGCGTTATCCACCTGGAAGCCCACGCCGCCGTAGACGTCGAAGCCGATGATGCAGGCAGCGATACCGGCCAGGAACACGTCAGACAGAGCAACGGCGATGCAGGAGACCACCAGTGCCTTGATGCCGCCGCGGTGATGGGCAAAGATACCCACGGTGGCGCTGTCGAACATCATGGGAACAAAGCCCACCAGGCACACGAAGGGCAGATTCAGCAGCATGCCCACGGTGGTGAACACGGTCATGGTCAGGGAGCCCACCAGGAAGCTGACGGTGATGACGGAGCCGTTGGTCACGAAGCCGTAGAAGGCGGCGCAGTCGATGCCGGGCAGGGTGTTGGGCAGGACCTTCTCGGAGATGCCGCTGAAGGCCACGGTCAGCTCAGCCACGAACATGCGCATACCGGTCAGCAGGATCACCAGATACACGGGGAACTTGCCGGCGGTGTGGAAGATATACAGCGCGAAGCTGGTGTCGGCGGTGAGGCTGGAGTCGATGCCCATCATGGCCTCCTTGCCGATCAGGGAGATCAGCACGGCGAAATAGGCCAGCATAACGATAAAGGAGGCCACATACATGTCGTTGAAGATGGACAGGAAGCCGGGCAGCTCCAGATTGTCAAACTTCTTGACTTCCTTGCCCTTCTTCTTGGCCCGGCGCTCCAGCAGGCGGCCGTACTCATAGCCCAGGCGGTCCAGGATCATCTGGGTGTGGCCCACGCACATGTTGGCGCCGTCGGTAAGATCCTGAGCGGGCTCAACGGTGAGGTTGGACAGCACGCACCACTTCACGGCCAGATACAGACCCACAGCCAGGATGGTGGCAAAGTCGCCCATAACGGGGAACATCACCAGCAGGATGGGGACCATGTCGATGGCCTGACCGGACAGGATGTGGGCCTGAATGATCAGGGAGCGACACTTGGTGTATTTTTTCATCAGCACCAGGATGATGGCGATGCCGAAGCCGGCGGCCATGGATGCCATCTGCAGGCTGGTGGTGCGGCCAAAGCTTTCCAGAATGGCCGTCAGCGTGCCGGCGCCCAGGGAGTCATCGTTGACGATGATGTTCATGCCCAGCACCTGGCGCAGGCCCATCATGATGGGCTGGAAGGTGGTGTACAGGCCGCCGGTAGCGGTTTGATAAACAATATAGCCAATATAGGCCTTCAGAGCGCCCATCAGGGATTCCAGGAAGGGGCGCTTGGTCAGAAGCTGGCCGATAAACACCAGGACCATCATAAACATGGCAGCCCGGTCAAAGAAGTTATACCAGATCCAGCTCAGAACGGAAACAACAGAATCCATTATGATTTTCCTCCGTATTCACACAAAGTATGTTGGTAAAGAGCTTTTACGCGGTAGATTGCTGAGTATGGAAGGCACGAGCCCCGACGGGGCGGGGATAGATCCTCTCCTCTCTCCGGTCAAAAACTGATTGTGGGAATCCAAATTTAATTCAAACAAGCTCAGGAGCGGCTCAGCCCAGCAGCTTGTCAAAATCCTCTTTTGTTTTGGCGTCCAGCAGAGCCCGGACCGTCTCCTCGTTGTCGAACACATCCGCCAGGTCCATCATCACATCCAGGTGGGCGTTAAGCTCCTTGACGGCGATGGCGAAAAACAGCTCTGCGCCCATCTCCGGGTCGCTCTCGTCGTAGCACACGGGGCGGTTGATCTTCACGAAGCTTACCGCCGCCTGCCTGACCAGGTCCGTGCGCTTGGAATGGGGCATGCAGATGTGGGGCGCGATGAAGATGTAGGGGCCGTTCTCGGCCACGTTCTCTATGATGCTGTCGGCATAGGCCGGCTCCACCAGCCCCTGGCGGATCAGCGGCGAACAGGCCGCCTTCACGGCCTCCTCCCAGGTGTCAAACCCGCTGTAAACGTCGAACAGCCCGTCTTGATACAGCTTTTTCAGATAAGCCAGTTCCATGTGTTCTCCTCCCACGGATGAATGAATATGCAGTTTTGCTGCCCGGGTCCGCAGGGGCTTCTCTGGGCATATCCGACAAAACTCACACCGCCATTATGCACGATTTTTCTGAAATATGCAACTGCTGCACGAAAGATACACACAAGTCCTCCTTGCACACATGCGCAGAAAATAAGCCGTCATTTGCCTCTTTTTCTGGAAATTCCTGGAACATATAGGGAAAACTCCCGGTTTTGCTACACATTTGTGCAAATAAAAAACTGAAAATTTCGGTCGGAGGCATTTTTTCGGCCCCTGCCGGGTGTGCTGGATGACACGTTGTGAAATGTGACAAAACCTATTGCATTATCGGCCGCTCCATCATATACTTTCATCAATGCAGGGCGCAGACAGGCATCCGGTCGCCGCGATCCGTGCCCGGCAGCAGCGGCTTATTTAACGAACAAGGAGGATTATTCCAAATGCCGAAAGTAAGAACCGTACTGGGTGATATCGAAGCGTCTGAGCTTGGCTTTACCATGGCCCACGAGCACGTTATCCATTGTCCCCGCGGCCTGTTCGCTCCTGACAACGAGTGGGCGCTACGTGATTTCAATATCCAGCTTCAGATGGTCAAGGATTACAAGGCCATCGGCGGCGGAACCCTGGTGGACGCCATGTGCCGCGACCAGGACGGCCGCTGCCCCGCGTATCTGAAGGTCATTTCCGAGACCACCGGCGTTCATATCATCGCCGCCACCGGTATCCCCTTCGACTATCCCGGCGACCGGGAGCCCCTGATGGATCTATCCATCGTCTGGAAGGATAAGGACGTGGACGAGATCGCCGCCGGCTATGTCAAGGAGATCACCGAGGGCATGAACGGCACCAACATCAAGGCCGGCTGGATCAAGGCCGGCACGCAGTACTGCTATGCCACTCCCGGCGAGATCAAGGGCCTGAAGGCCGCTGCCCGGGCCGCTCTGGCCACCGGCGCCGCCGTTCATACCCACACCGACGGCGGCTCTTTCGCTCTGGAGCAGCTGGAGATCGTCCTTAACGAGGGCCTGCCCGGCTCCCAGTTCGGCGTGGCGCACATTGACCGCAACCCCGACTTCTGGCTGCACAAGAAGATCGCCGAGTCCGGCGCTTACCTGATCTATGACGGTCCCGGCAAGGTGAAGTACTATCCCGACTCCGTCCGCGTGGATCTGCTGCGCCGCCTGGTGGACGCCGGCTTTGAAAACCAGATCATGCTCAGCAACGACATGGGTAAGAAGAGCCATCACCAGAGCTATGGCTATGGTCCCGGCTGGGGCTTCATCAAGCAGAAGTTCATCCCCCGTCTGCTGGACGAGGGCTTCTCCGAGGAAGTCGTCCACAAGTTCATGTATGAGAATCCCGCCCGCTTCTACGCACTGAGAAAGTAAGAGGACAGCTATGAAGAATGATCGTGATGAACGGACCCGGCCGCACGTCCCCACCTCTCCTGAGGAGTGCGATCCCAACTCCGCCACCGTGCAGCGCTGGCAGCCCAAGCGCCTTCCCCTGCGGGAGGGCATTGCCCAGGCCTCCTGGTTCTGTCGGATCATGTATATCCTGATCGTGTTGGGAACGGGAGCACTGAACCTGATTTATTGGCAGAAGCTGCCCGATACATTGGTCCTGCGGACCTGGTTCGGGTATTCCGCCGTTGAGGTTCCCACCGTTTCCTACTTTATCGTGTCATTTCTCCTCATCTGCTATTTGGTATACCGCGATCTGGTAAATCGGTCCCTGTCCAGAAGAAAGGTGTTTATTCCGCTGATCTTCTTTTTGGGCAACTATTACATGATCGTGGAGCTGCTGCAAACCATGGCGGCGTGAGGCACATCACGGTCGTTTCCCAAAGCGGCCCGTCCGTCGGGCGGGCCGCTTTATACGGGGATCCCTGCGTTTTTTTACAAGCAAAGCCTATGAGTATGAATATAATGGAGGAATTATGAAAGCTCCTTATTTGCAGATTGCATTGGATAACGAATCCCTGGAGGACGCCTTCCACACCCTGCGGGGCGGACTGGGCAACGAGGTGGACATCATTGAGGTGGGCACCATGCTGATCCTGATGGAGGGCGTGCGGGCGGCGCGGATCATGCGAGCCTGCTTCCCCGACAAGATTATGGTGGCCGACGCCGCGCTGTCCGTGGCGCATTTCGGGCCCAAGGTCCTGGCTGCGGGAACCCAGTTTGTGACCATGTTCTCCCCTGCCCGCAACGAGGTAAAGGCCGCCATTCTGGCCCAGGCCAAGGCAGGCGGCCAGGACGTTCAGATCGAGTTGTACGGCGACTACGGCGAAAGCTGGACCTTCGACGACCTGCGGGAGTGGAAGGACATCGGCATCCGCCAGATCATCTATGGCCGGCCCAGCTCGGCCAGCGGCCCCTGGACCGCCCAGGACGTGGACTTCGTGCGCCAGCTGTGCGACATGGGGTTCGAGGTCACCGCCACCGGCGGCATCACCTATGAGGACCTGGACATCCTGGCGGGTCTGCCGCTGTATGCCGTGATCTGCGGCCGTTCCATCCGCAATGCGGAAAATCCGGCGGCGGAGGCCCGCCGCATCAAGGCCCGTATGCAGGAGCTGTGGACCTGAGCGCATCTCCATCAAAAATCTAAAGAAAAAGGTGAAATTCTTATGTGGATCGACAATATGTTTGGCGTAAAGAAGCCGATCATTACCATGCTGCACCTGGATCCCCTGCCCGGCGATCCCCGATATTATTACGGCGACTGCATGGACCGGGTGGTGGAGCATGCCCGGGCCGACCTGCACGCCCTGCAGGATGGTGGCGTGGACGGCATCATGTTCTCCAACGAGTTCAGCCTGCCCTATGAGCGGCACATGAGCTTCGTGACCCCGGCGGCCATGGCCCGGGTGATCGGCGAGCTGAAGTCCGAGATCCGCGTCCCCTACGGCGTGGACTGCATCTCCGATGGCCTGGCTGCCATTGAGCTGGCGGCCGCCGTGGACGCAAAGTTTATCCGCGGCACCTTCAGCGGCGTGTATGTGGGCGACGGCGGCCTGTACAACAACGACTTTTCCCAGCTGCTGCGCCGCAAGGCCGCCCTTCACCTGGACGAGCTGAAGATGCTGTACTTTATCAATCCCGAATCCGACCGCAACCTGGATACCCGTCCCCTGGCGGATATCGCCCGCTCCACTATCTTCAAGGCCCATCCCGACGGACTGTGCATCTCCGCCAACGCCGCCGGCCAGGATGTGGACGACGCGCTGATTGCCAGCGTGAAGGAGATCGCCCCCAACGTGGTGGTGCTGTGCAACACCGGCTGCCGCCCCGACACCATCGAGAAAAAGCTGGCCACCGCCGACGCGGCTGTTGTCGGCACCTATTTCAAGGAGGGCGGCCGTCTGGAGAACGACAACCTGGAGAACGTCCGTGTGGATATCAACCGGGTCAAGGAGTTCATGGACGTGGTCAAAGCCCTGCGGCAGAAGCTGTAAGGCCCCAGGAAAGGAGCAACCATGAAACGGATCATTCCCTCTGTGGCCTCCGCCAACCAGCTGTTCCTGGCGGAGGAGATCGGAGCCTTTCCCGCCGGAACCCTGCTGCATGTGGACATCGAGGACGGCAATTTTGTCAACAACATCACCTTCGGCATGCGGACAGTGCGTTCCATTGCCAACATGTTCCCGCAGCACCCCCTGTGTTTTCACTTCATGGCCACCAACCCCTCCCAGTATTTTGAGGAGATCGCCAAATGCGGTGCCAGACAGGTGGCGGTCCATTTTGAGGGCCTGCCCTACCCCTCCGAGGAGCTGTGCCGGATCCGGGAGCTGGGGATGATCCCCGGCCTGGCCATCAATCTTCGCACGTCCATCTCCCAGGTGGAGCCGTTTTTTGAATACATCGACTTCCTGATGGTCATGACCATGGACAGCGGCTATGGCGGCACCAATGGGCTGGGCTTCTGCTTCGCCAATCATGACCGCATCCGCCAGGCCCGGGCGGCGTTGCCTGCGGGCAAGGAGCTGTGGGTGGACGGCGCCATGGACGAAACCGAGATGAAGAACTGCTTCGCCCTGGGTGTGGACGCGGTGATCGCCGGGCGGATGATCTTCCCGGAAAAGCTGGCCCAGGCCGGCGAGACCCGCCGGGCCTATCTGCCCAGTGAGCGGCAGCAGACCCCGGCGCAGCTGCTGGAGCAGTATACCCGCCGCTATTGTATGGATGAATAGGAGAGACGCAATATGTACGAAAAAGAAAGACGCGCCCTGATCGACTGCGCCCTGCAGATGAAGGAATGCCGCCTGATCACTCTGTGCGGCGGCAACGTGTGCATGCGCCTGAATAACGGCAACATCGCCGTCACCCCCTCTGGCATGGACTATGAGATCATGACCTCTGACGACGTGGTCATCGTGACGCCCCAGGGCAAGATCGTGGAGGGCACCCGCCGCCCCACCTCCGACCTGGATGCCATCCTGTATATTTTTGAAAAATTCCCCTGGGTCAATGCCACCATTCATACCCACCAGCCCTACGCCACGGCGTTGGGCCTGGTGCAGGACGTGTTCCCCGCCACGCTGGTGTCCCAGATCGATGCCCTGCGGGGTGATGTGCCGGTGGCGCCCTTTACGCCGTCCTCCGACAAGGGGATGGGCGTTCTAACGGTGGAGCACTATAACGGCTCCCTGGCGGTGATCCTGCGAGGCCACGGTGTGATGGCCTTCGGCCCTACGCTGCAAATCGCCCTGTATGCGGCGGTTTATCTGGAGGAGGCGTCCCAGACCTATCTGGCGGCGCTGGCCACCGGGCGCAAGGTGGAGCCGCTGGACCCGGAAATGGTAAAGGCCGAGTTGGGCGAGCCGGATTCCTGGGCCAATTATCTGCAAAAATAAGTTGCATTTTCCCAGTCGGAAAGTATAATGAGATCATGAAAAAAAGGAGGCTCTTTTATGAACTGGAAGCTGGGTAAGCTGATCAAGAATAAGACCTACAAGCTCTGGGGTGTGAACATCTTCGATTATCAGTGGACGGATACCGGCGAAACGGTGCACCTGAAGGACTACACCGATGGCATCCGCAAGGATTTTACCATCTATACCATCGATGTTGAGGGAACCACGCACACCTTTGCCGCCATTGGCCGGGGTTTGAACACCTGGCTGTTCTATGTGGGTGAGTAACGATTTCCGGTGCTGAGCCGGGGAGCTGGATAATGCCCTGTGCTATAGACAGTGCCTATTGCTGGCAGGCGTCTCAAAACAATAAATATTGGGGTCAGGTTTCAGTACCTGGCCCCAATATTTATTGTAAAAAATAATTGGCCTTTTCCGTCACTATGTACTACTTCCAACCTTGCCTCTTGGCCAAATCGCCCATCGCAAAGCAGAATTGTTCCCACCGTGCCAATGTTATCTGTGACGGGTCGCCCTCACGGATGCGCATGGTGCGGCGGATCTCCTTGGGAATGACCACCCGTCCCAGGTCGTCGATGCGGCGCACGATTCCGGTTGCTTTCATATGATAACTCCCTTTGTAACTGAATATTGGCAAAGGTAGTATCTGCACTCCCAGGCAGATTATGCGAAAGCACCGGGCGCGGACGGCCGTGCGGAGACGAAATGTATCCGGATACGGCTTGATCTCTATCCGGCATTTTTAACGGATAAATGCCAACGACAGTTGCGATACACATACAATTATGGCATACTATACAGGCGGCAGGTTCGGAGAAATTGATAACAACAGGGAGGGGCTGCATCATGAAAAAGAAAACCACGCGCAGGCAGGTATTGTTGAGCTTTTTAGGGACCACCGATCCCATTCGCGGTGAGCGCGACGGCGCTATGCTGCACATCCTGCGCCACTACCGCCCCGAGGTGGTCTGCCTGCTGTTTACGCCCGAGGTGCGAAAGCTGGCGGAGGCGGACGAACGCTATGAAAAGGTGTTTTTCCACCTCAAGTCCCATTGGGACGGCTACGCTCCGGTGGTGTTGGAGCAGGATTTTTCCGTCAGCGATGTTTCCGATATGGACGAGCTGGACCAGCCGCTCCACGACGTGATGAACCGGCTGAGCCGCGAGTATGCGGATGCGGAGATCCTGGTGAACATCACCTCCGGCACGCCCCAGATGCAGATGCTGCTGTCGCAGATGGTGCTGGAGCTGCGCTATCATGCCCGGGGCATACAGGTGAAAACGCCGGAGAAGAAGGCCGGCACCACCGTTCGCACCAACGACAGCGAAAACTACGACATCGACCTGGAGATCGAGTGCAATGAGGACGAGCAGGAGGGCGCGCCCAACCGCTGCGTTGAGCCGGAATTGTTCTCCGTGCGCCGCAAGAATCAATGGCAGCAGGTGGAGGCGCTGCTGAATCAGCGGTGCTTCCGGGGCGTTGCGGAAATGCGCCCGGCGCCTCTGTCGGAGGAGCTGATGGCCCTGGTGAAGCACATGGCCTATCGCAATGACCTGCTGCCGGAGGAGGCCCGGAAAGCCGTGCGGGGATACGGGCTGAGCCTGAAGCTGTATCTGCCGGAGGCTGCCCCCGCGCATCAGGACATCTGCGAGTATGCGCTGCTGATGAAAAATCTGCTCTGCTCCCACAGCTACACGGAATTTGTGCTGCACATGGAGCCGCTGACCCTGCGCCTGCAGGAAACGCTGCTGAATCAGCTTCTGCCCAGGCGTTATGGGTATGATCTGACCCATGTGCAATCGAAGTACGGAGGGCGCATGAAAATCGAGCCCGGCCTGATGCAGACAAAGATGCCGGAGCTGTACGACCGGCTTTATGTGACGGGGACGTGGGAATGCCGCGAGTCCGATCTGAGCACGCCGTTCTGCGACGATATACTGGACATCCTGTCCACACAGCCGGAGGAAACCAAAACCTATTTCCGCTGCTATGCCGATCTGAAGGAGGTGCGCAACGGTCTGGCCCACCGCCTGTGCGCGGTGACGGCGGACGAGATCCGGGCGGCGTGCGGCAAGACGCCGGAGCAGATCGTTTCGCTGATCGAGCGGTGCATTCTCCTGCTGTTCCCCGCCTGCGACCCGGAGGTTTTCCACATCTATGAGCGCATCATCCGCTATATTCAGAGGCAGTATTGATACGGGTTCTTGATAAAAAATGAAATCCGGTGGGATGGCCTATTGAAATCAAACAAATGCGGTTGACCATTCCACGGAAACGCTGTATACTATTGCCGAAACAATTTACACCCCGCAAGGGGACGAGAACTGGTTGTAGCTGTCTCCCGTGCCGCAGTAGATTTGAAACAACTCACACCCCGCAAGGGGACGGAAACTAAATTCGGTGGATTGTCTGAATGAAATCGTTGAAACAACTTACACCCCGCAAGGGGACGGAAACAGCTTGGTCACGGCCTTGTTCACCATGTCCGGGGAAACAACTTACACCCCGCAAGGGGACGAGAATCCCACGCCGCCCTTCAGGTTCATAATCGCTATCATGAAACACCCACCCCCCGCAAGGGGACGAGAACGCGATCCCCTAAAAATGTTAGTAAACTGTGGAAAAAATTCACGAGACACCCCCACCCCGCAAGGGGACGGTAACGCCATCTCGTGGTGCGCATCGTTAGCCTTAATCAGAAACAACTCCCACCCCGCAAGGGGACGACCCTTTGGAAAGGAGGGATCCTCATGAACCCGCAAACCGTACAAGCCACCTTCGGCTGTCTGCTCCATGATGTGGGCAAGGCGGTCTACCGCGCCGGTATTTCCGACGGGCGGCACGGCGAGGCCGGATATCGCTTTGTCCGGGACATCGACGGCTACGGACAGGCCAAGGCCGTGCTGGACTGCATCCGCTATCACCACGCCGCCCAGCTTCGTCAGGCGAAGGACTGCGACCCCCTTGCCGCCATCGCCTGCATTGCCGACAACATCGCCGCGGCCGCCGACCGGCGGCAGACCGGCGACGAAACGCAGTTTGACCGCTATCTGCCCCTGTCGCCGGTGTTCACCCATCTCAACGGGGAGCATCCAGGGCATACCCTGCCGCCCCACGCCCTGGACGGCCGCCTTCGTCTGCCGCTGGACGGGTCCTTCCGCCTCTCCGCCGGCGACTATGAGCAGATCCTGCTGACCCTGCGCCGGGAGCTTTCCGCCCTGCCGCCGCAGGAGGAGTGGCTCAACTCCCTGCTGTCCGTATGGGAGAGCTGTATGAGCACCGTGCCCTCCAGCACCAACACCGGGGAAAGTCCCGACATTTCCCTGTATGACCACAGCAAGGTCACTGCCGCCGTGGGGGCGTGCATCAGCGAGTATCTGCTGGATCGGGGCGAAACGGACTATTTCACCGCCCTGGTGCAGCAGGAGCAGAGCTTCCGCCTGCAGCAGGCGTTTTTGCTCTATTCCGCCGATTTTTCCGGCATCCAGAAGTTCATCTACAGCGTGTCCACCAGGAATGCGCTGAAGTCCCTGCGAAGCCGCTCCTTCTTTCTGGAGCTGTGCATGGAGCATTACATAGACGAGCTGCTGCAGCTGTGCGGCCTCAGCCGGGCCAATCTGCTCTACAGCGGCGGCGGGCACTGCTATGTGCTGCTGCCCAACACGGAAAAGACCGTCCGGGCCATCCAGGCGTGGAACACCCGCTTCAACGACTTCCTCATTGAGCAGTTTGGCGTGCGGCTGTATCTGGCAGACGGCTATACCCCCTGCAGCGCCAACGATCTGACCAACACCCCGGCGGAGGAGGCCCCCTATCAGGCGATGTTCCGCCGGGTGAGCCATCAGGTGGCAAAAAAGAAGCTGCACCGCTATTCGGTGCAGCAGCTTCGCCGGATGAATCAGAGCCATCAGGACCCCGGCCAGCGGGAATGCCGGATCTGCGGCAGGACAGACGCCCTGCGCGACGGAGAGGAGGATACCTGCATCTGCCTCTGGTGCGCCCTGTTCGAGAGCCTGTCCCGGAAAATCCAGGGACAGGATGTGTATGTGGTCAGCCGCGATGCGGCCGGTGCAGACTTCGCACTGCCCGCCGCCCAGGGTGAGCTGTCCTTTATCCTTACCAATGAGGCCCGGGCAAGACAGCTTCTCGCAGGCGAGGGCGTGGCGCGCGTCTATACGAAGAATCGCTTCTGCGCGGGCCTGCGCTACAGCACCCGCATCTATGTGGGCGATTACGCCGCCGACAACAGCATGGCGGCGCTGGCCGGTGCCTCGGAGGGTGTGCCCCGCCTGGGCGTGTGCCGCATGGATGTGGATGATCTGGGGCAGTCCTTTGTCTCCGGCTACGAATGCGCCGCGGAGAGCGATCCGGTGAAGCGCCAGCACTTTGTCACGCTGTCCCGCACGGCGGCGTTTTCCCGGCAGATGTCGCTGTTTTTCAAGGGCTATATCAATCCCATCCTCAGCGGGGAATTTGAGCACTGCCGGGCCTTGCAGGTGGCCGTGGTCTATTCCGGCGGCGACGATGTGTTCCTGGTGGGCGCATGGACGGATGTGCTGGAGGGGGCGCGGCGGATCCGGGAGGCTCTGCGCCGCTATACCTGCGGCGCGCTGACCATCAGCGCCGGGATCGGCATCTATGGGGATCATTTCCCCATCCGTCAGGCCGCTTCTCTCACCGCCGGGCTGGAGGATGAGGCAAAGAGCCTGCCGCATAAGGACGGCATCGCCCTCTTTGCCGCAGGAGACGGACACTGCTACCCATGGGATACCTATCTGGAACGGATCTGCGGCGAAAAGCTGGTCACTCTGGAGCAATATTTTTCCTCCGGCGACAGCGAACACGGCACGGCCTTTCTTTATCGCCTGATGGAGCTTCTGCGTCAGGCGCAGGCTGGGGGCGGAATCGCTCTGGCGCGCTATGCCTACTTGCTTGCAAGACTGGAGCCGAAAAGAAACGCGCCCAATTACCCCGGCTATAAGCACTTTTCGGAGGATATGTACCGTTGGGCTTTGAACAGCGCCGACCGGGGAGAGCTTCTCACGGCCATCTGCATCTATGTGTATCGAAACAGAAAGAGGGGGTAGAAGGATGGGCTACAATGACAGAAACAGCCAGGGCAGGCAGCCAAACCGCAATGCATCGCGCCCGCCCCGCCAGGTCACTGCCAGGCCGCTGCCTGCAAATTATGTGGACGAGGCGGAGCGGGTCATCCGCTCGCTGTATGATGAACGGAACAAGATCAGCACCAACAAGATCCGCAATCTGCTGAGCCTGGTGTCGGAGATCTATAATCGGGAAAACCTGCGCACGGCGGATACCATTTCCGAGGAAAGCGCCTCGGGGCTGATCGCACTGCGGATCCGCATGGTCTATGAGGCGGGGCGCGACGATGCGGTAAAGCTGTTTTTGGAGCGCGCGCAGCTTCTGGAGTATATAAAGGGATTGGGTGATTCCCGGGCTAAGCTGATGGACTTCGCCCATTATATGGAAGCCTTGGTGGCATACAGCAAAAAGGAAGGTATTCCGGAGCGGGAATATCTGAACACCCTGCGTTTTGCCCGCGACAGCAAAGGAAAAACGCGCCTGGACGCCGTGAGCAGCCTTCTGCGGGGTGTGCTTGTTTCCGACAGCGAACCCATCCCCAACAACGCCATGACGCTGACCGGAAAGAGGGACGCGGCATTCGGCGGCGAGGTCAATGCCATCAATCTGTGCCGCGAGGCAGTGGCTCCGGGAACAAGGATCCGCTTTTCTCTGACGCTGGATCAATCCGTCCTGCATGGACAGCTGACGGCTGAGTCCATTGTGGACGCCATCGAGGCGTTTGACCGATACTATGAGGAAACCTACGCCTGCAGCTTTGCACTGCCGGAAGGGGCGGCTCTGGGCAGAATGAATCACTGCCTGATCCTCGGCGGCGGCGCAGGCTTCTTTTCCAAATCGTTGGCCTATCCCTACTATGGAGAGGAGCAGGCGCTGCATGAGGTCTCTGCATATATGCACCGCACCTTCCGGGGACATTACCATCAATATGACGAGGGGTGGGGGATGTCGCCCCATATGATGAAATACACCCAGTGGAACGGGAAAATGTATCCCTACGGAATCTGCGAGGTGTCTGTGCGGTGATCGGACAATATTGCTTCGCTCTGCGCTCTGCCGATGGGGCCCCCATTCCGTCTATGATGGCTTACCGCTTATATGGCTGGCTTCTGGAGCAGCTTCCGGAGGATATCGGCCGGCAGCTGCATGAGCAGGGAGAAAAACCCCTCTCGCAGTATATCCGCTATGATAAGGCGGAAAACCGGACCCTATGGGTCGTCAGTGTATTTCAAGGGGAGCTGTATGAGCTGCTGGAGCCCGTGCTGGAGAGCATTTCCTGCATTGCGCTGCGCCAAACAACGCTGCAGGCCGCTCTGCTGGACAAGCGGTGCTTTGCATCGGCGCAGGAGTTTGTTCTGTACGCCAGGGAGCTGCGGCTGCCCTCGCGGGTCACCATACGCTTTCACACCACCAGCTCCTTCAAGCAGGACGGCAGCTATGTGATCTTTCCCCAGGAGCGGCTGCTGCTGAGGAGTCTGCTGGCCAAATGGAGCGCATGGTTTCCGGAGTATTCGCTGGATGACGAGGATGCGGCAGCCGCATTGGAGCGCGGCGTCCGCATCACAGACTATCAGCTTCGCTCGGGGCGCTATACGCTGAAATCCGCAAGAATCCCCGGATTTTCGGGACACCTGACACTCTCCTCCTCCCTCAGCGCGCCTATGCAGGAGGTGCGGAATCTGCTGCTGGTGTTTTCCACTCTCTGCGGCATCGGGATCAAAACCACCCTTGGTATGGGCGGCGTAACACTTGAAATATCGCCCAATTCCCTGCTGAAAGAACAGGAAAAATGAAACCCCTCCGGCTGAGCCAAACTGACGTGATAGAGAAAAAGGTTCTATAATAAATGTTGGGGCCAGGTTCATCACCTGACCCCAACATTTATTATAGAACCTGAAGTAATGCATGACGTCTATTACATTACGCTACCGAACGATAGGTTGTCAAGCGGCGATGTTTTCGTCCGGATGCAAAAGGTGTAGGATGCAAAAGGATGCAAAAAACATCTATTTTTCCGGTTCGTTCTTGCAATTCCCGACCGCAACCGTTATAATAAACTTGTTACATTGTCCGCTGGCGGAAGCGATTGCAGCGGGCAGGAAAATGAGAGAAAGTAGGTGGCGGCATGGAGCAATCTCCCCAGTATGTGATCGAAATGCTTCACATCACCAAGGAGTTTCCCGGCATCAAGGCCAACGACGACATCACCCTGCAGCTGCGCAAGGGTGAGATCCACGCCCTGCTGGGCGAAAACGGCGCCGGCAAATCTACGCTGATGTCCGTCCTGTTCGGCCTGTACCAGCCGGAGGAGGGCGAGATCCGGAAAAACGGCAAGCCGGTGAAGATCAACGACCCCAACGACGCAACGGCACTGGGCATCGGCATGGTGCACCAGCACTTCAAGCTCATCGATGTGTTCACCGTCCTGGACAACATCATCCTGGGCGCGGAGGACACCAAGCTGGGCTTCCTGCAGAAAAAGGCGGCCCGGCAGAAGGTCCAGGAGCTGTCCCAGCGGTACGGCCTGCGGGTGGACCTGGACGCCAAGGTGGAGGACATCACCGTGGGTATGCAGCAGCGGGTGGAGATCCTGAAGATGCTGTATCGCGACAACGAGATCCTCATCTTCGACGAGCCCACCGCCGTTCTGACTCCCCAGGAGATCGACGAGCTGATGGACATCATGCGCAGCCTCACCAAGGAGGGCAAGTCCATCCTGTTTATCTCCCACAAGCTCAACGAGATCATGGCCGTGGCGGATCGGGTCACCGTTCTGCGCAAGGGCCGGTATGTGGGCACGGTGAACACCTGCGACACCAACAAGCAGGAGCTGTCCAACATGATGGTGGGCCGCCCGGTGCAGCTGCAGGTGGTGAAGGAGCCTGCCCAGCCCAAGGACCCCGTTCTGCGGGTGCGGCACATGTGCGTGGCCTCCCACCAGCACAAGCGGGACGCCGTTCACGATGTGAGCCTGGAGGTCCGGGCCGGAGAGATCGTGTGCATCGCCGGTATCGACGGCAACGGCCAGACGGAGTTCGTCCAGGGCCTGACGGGCCTGGATAAGATCACCGGCGGCACCGTGGAGCTGTGCGGCAAGAACATCACCCATACCTCCATCCGCCGCCGGGGCGAGAACATGAGCCACATTCCCGAGGACCGGCACAAGCACGGCCTGATTCTGGACTTCACCCTGGAGCAGAACATGGTCCTGCAGCGGTATCTGGAGCCGCAGTTCCAGAAGGCGGGCTTCATTAAGAACGCCGCCGTCCGGGAATACGCCCAGCACCTCATCGACCAGTACGACGTGCGCAGCGGCCAGGGTCCCGTGACCATCGCCCGCAGCATGTCCGGCGGCAACCAGCAGAAGGCCATCATCGCCCGCGAGGTGGACCGGGATAAGTCCCTGATCGTGGCGGTGCAGCCCACCCGCGGCCTGGACGTGGGCGCTATCGAGTATATCCACAGCCAGCTGGTGGCCGAGCGGGACCGGGGCAAGGCGGTGCTGCTGGTGTCCCTGGAGCTGGACGAGGTCATGAGCCTGTCCGACCGCATCCTGGTGATGTACGAGGGCCGGCTTGTGGGCCAGCTGAATCCGAAAACCACCACCGTGGCCGAGCTGGGCCTGTATATGTCTGGCGCCAAGCGGGACGATATGGGAGGTGACCAGGCATGAAAAAGAACGCACTGGCAGCGCTTTACGAAAAAGACGGCACCAAAAAGGTACTCTCATCCCTGATCTCCATTGTGGCGGGTCTTTTAGTGGGCGGCATCGCCGTTCTGATCGTGGGCCTGTGCAACGAGAAGATCTCCCTGAGCGGCGCATGGGACGGCATCCGCATCATCTTCGCCGGTATCTTCAGCACCGGCCGCGACGCCGCCGGTACCCTGACCTGGGGCTTCAACGCCGTGAACCTGGGCAACATGCTGTTCCGGGCCACGCCCCTGATCATGACGGGCCTTTCCGTGGCCGTGGCCTTCAAGACGGGCCTGTTCAACATCGGCGCCCCCGGCCAGTATCTGATCTCCACCATGGTCACCCTGATGGTGGCCCTGTCCATTCCCTCCAGCGCGGTGCCCGCGGGCGTTATCTGGGTGCTGGCCTTCCTGGCCGGGTGCCTGTCCGGCGCTCTGTGGGGCGCGATTCCCGGCCTGGTGAAGGCCCTGCTGAACATCAACGAGGTGCTGGCGTGCATCATGACCAACTGGATTGCCGCCAACCTGGTGACCTGGATGTTCGACATCAGCAATTTCAAGAATATGGTCGAGAGCACCAAGTCCGGCTATATCTATAAGACCACTTTCAACGGCGTGGCCACCCCCAAGCTGGGGCTGGACGCCATCTTCCCCGGCTCTCAGGTCAACGGCGGCATTCTCGTTGCCATCGTCATCGCCATCGCCATGTACATCCTGATGAACAAGACTACCCTGGGCTATGAGCTGAAGGCCTGCGGCGCCAACCGTCACGCCGCCCGCTATGCCGGTATCCGGGACAAGCGCAACATCGTGCTGTCCATGGCCATCGCCGGTGCTCTGGCCGGTGCCGGCGCGGCGCTGTACTGGCTGTCCGGCAACACCGAGTTCTATTGGTCCACCTATCAGGCCCTGCCCGCCGTGGGCTTCAACGGCATCCCCGTGGCCCTGCTGGCCCTGAACAACCCCATCGCGGTGATCTTCACCGGCATCTTCATGGCCATGCTGAACATCGTGGGTCTGCAGCTGACCAACCTGACGGCCTATAACGAGTATATCACTGACGTCATCATCTCCGTGATCGTGTACCTGTCCGCCTTCTCCCTGGCCATCCGCATGATGCTGTCCCGGAAGAAAAAGCCCCACGCCCATGTGGAGGAGACTGCCGCCCCGGCGGCGGACGCCGCACCCCCGGAGGAACCGGCGGAGGAACCCACGGAACCGGCAGAGCCGATAGCGGCTCAGACGGAGGAAGGAGGCGACCAGGCATGACGTTTCTGATCCAACAGACTTTGATTTACGCGGTGCCCCTGATGATCGTGGCCCTGGCGGGCGTGTTCGCCGAGCGAAGCGGTATCATCAACCTGGCCCTGGAAGGTATCATGATCTTCGGCGCCTTCATCGGCGTGCTGTTCGTGCGGCTGATGCAGGGGTCCCAGGCGGTGCTGGCCGCCAAGCAGGCCGGTGACTGGGTGGCCCTGCAGGGGCTGGAGCTTCTGACCATGCTGGTGGCGGCGGCCATGGGCGCGGTGTTCTCCCTGCTGCTGAGCTTTGCGTCCATCAACCTCCGGGCCGACCAGACCATCGGCGGCACGGCGCTGAACCTGATGGCCCCCGCTCTGGTGCTGTTCCTGATCCGCATCATCGCCAACCAGAATACCCTGCAGATGGCCACCGGCGACTCTGCCAGCTGGTTCATGCTGAAAAAGTCCACCTTCGGCGTGGATAAGAACGTGGACTGGGGCTTCTTCGGGGAAACCTTCCTGAACAAAATCTACCTGGCCACCTACATCTGCATCCTGCTGTTCATCATTCTGTCCGTCATCCTGTACAAGACCCGGTTCGGCCTGCGTCTGCGGGCCTGCGGCGAAAATCCCCAGGCGGCGGACTCTCTGGGCATCAACGTCTACAGGATGCGCTATGCCGGCGTCACCATTTCCGGCGCTCTGGCGGGCATGGGCGGCTTCGTGTACGCCATGACCACGGCCAACTGCTCCTCCAACGGTGACGTGGCGGGCTTCGGCTTCCTGGCTCTGGCCGTTATGATCTTCGGCAACTGGAAGCCTCTGAACATCGCCGGGGCGTCCCTGCTGTTCGGCCTGTTCAAGTGCATCGCCGCGGCATACGCCAGCATCGACATCAACGGCGACGGCGTGTTCCTGCTGGCCAATATCGGCATCAGTGCCCACCTGTACCGGATGCTGCCGTATCTGATCACCCTGCTGGTGCTGGCCTTTACCTCCAAGAAGTCCCGGGCCCCCAAGGCCGAGGGCATCCCCTACGACAAGGGTCAGCGGTAAGCGAAAAACCTATATCCTCCCAATACCCCGGCGCACTGCGCCGGGGTATTTGTCATAATTTGTTACATTTTGTTTCCTCTTTTTAACTGGACTTTTCCGCCGGGGCCGCCTTATAATATGCCTTGCGAGATTATCCGGGGCCCGGCCCCGCCAGAATTAAGAGGGATATTTTCATGGGTTTTAATACACTTCCGTTTGTGTTTGTGTTTCTGCCGCTGTTTCTGGCGGCGTTTTATCTAGTCCCCGCCCGCTGGCGGGCGGGCCTGCTGTGCCTGGGGAGCCTGGTGTTCTACGTCATCGGCGTGTGGCAGCGGCCCTGGTGCCTGGCTCCGCTGCTGGGTCTGGCGGTTCTGGTGTATCTGCTGGGCCTGCGGATGCGGCCCCGGGAGAGCCGGGGACTGCTGGTGCTGGGCCTGGCGGCCCTGTTCGGCTGCCTGTTCTTCTTCAAATACGCCGGACTCCTGGGTCTGGGAGTGACGCTGCCCCTGGCTATCAGCTTCTATTCCTTCCAGCTGGCGGCGTACCTGATCGACGTGTACCGGGGCCGGGTCCCGGCGGAAAGAAAGCCCCTGCTGTTTTTCACTGGCGTGCTGCTGTTTCCCAAGCTGCTGTCCGGCCCGCTGATGGACCCCCTGTCCCTGCATGAGCAGCTGTCCGACCCGCCCCGGCCGGGCCTGGAGGACTTTGACAGCGGCCTGCGGGAGTTTATCCTGGGCCTGTCCATGAAGGTGCTGCTGGCCAACCAGATCGGCGGCCTGTGGCGTCAGGTGGGGAACATCGGCTATGAAAGCGTGTCCACGCCTCTGGCGTGGATGGGCATCGCGGCCTACTCCCTGCAGCTGTATCTGGACTTCTGCGGCTATTCCTGGATGGCCCTGGGCCTGGGCCGGATGCTGGGCTTCCGGCTGCCCCGGAACTTTGAACACCCCTACGCCGCCCGCTCCATGCAGGACTTCTGGCGGCGGTGGCACATCAGCCTCAGCTCCTGGTTCCGGGATTACGTCTATATCCCCCTGGGCGGCAGCCGGGAGGGGACGGCCCGGACCTATCTGAACCTGCTGGCGGTGTGGGTCCTGACGGGCCTGTGGCACGGCAGCACCCTGAACTTCCTGCTGTGGTGCCTGCTGCTGTTCGCCCTCATCGCCCTGGAGCGGGCCGGATGGGGCCGGGTGCTGGCGCGCAGCCGGGTAATCTCCCGGGTGTACATGGTGCTGATGATTCCCCTGAGCTGGCTGCTGTTCGCCATCCCCTCGGTGAGCCGCATCGGCGTTTACCTGGGCCGGCTGTTTCCCCTCGTGTCCCGGGGGATCGCCGTCAACGCCGGGGACTGGCTGCAGTATGGCAAACAGTATTGGTGGCTGCTGGTGCTGGGCATCGTGTTCTCTACCCCCGGGCCGGAGAAGCTGTGGAACCGCATCCGCGGCACCTGGCTGGGCACGGTGGTCCTGGCGGTGCTGTTCTGGGCCTGCGTTTACTGCATGTCCGTGGCCACCAACGATCCGTTTATGTACTTCTCGTTCTAAAGGGGGCGTTATCATGAAGCATATCAAGAATTTCCGCCCCCTGGCCCTGGCCGCCATCCTGGTGGTCACCGGAATCGCCGCCGCCGTGTGCGGCCTGGTGATGAAGGGACAGCTGCAGAAATACGTGGGCGGCTATGACGACAAGTGGGCCATCGCCGTGCCCTTTCTGATGCTGCGGGACGACACCGACTGGCAGCGGATGCTGGCGGCGAAAAACGCCCCGCCCGCGCCGGACCCCGAACCGGAACCGGAACCCGAACCGGACCCGGAACCGGAACCCGAGCCGGAGCCGCCGGTGGTGGTCACCAACGCCGTATACGGCCAGGACGAGAGCTTTTTCGATGATGCCCTGTTCATCGGCGACTCCCGGATGGTGAACGTGGCCAACTATGCCCGGCTGGGCAGCGCCGACTACTTCGCCGACGTGGGCATGACGGTGTTCAAGATGTTCTCCACCACCGCCTCCGACAAGAATTTCGGCGCGACGGACCTGGGGCCCCTGCTGCGCAGCAAGCAATACAGCCACATTTTCGTGATGCTGGGCCTCAACGAGGCCGGTTATCCCCTGGGCAACCTGTTCGACACCTACCAGAGCGACCTGGAGCAGCTGCGCCAGCTCCAGCCGGACGCCACCATCTACATTCTGAAGGTCTACGGCGTCACCGCCGACGTGGCTGCCGGGAATCCCAGCTTTGCCCACAGCCGCCTGACCGCCGTGAACCAGGGCTTTGCGGAGCTGGCCGACGGCGACCGCATCCGCTGCCTGGACTCGGACACCCTGTTCTGCGGCGACGACGGCTTCATGCTGCCGGAATACACCGGCGACGGCGTCCATCCCTACGGAAAGTTCGCCTATCAGTTCTCCCAGTGGCTGTGCGAGCAGATCACTCAGGGGAAGTGACACAAAACGCGACAAGGCCCTCCGGCGTCAGCCGGAGGGCCTTGTTTTCTGCAATTCTTTATTCCGCGAACAGGGGGGTGGACAGATACCGGTCGCCGGTGTCCGGCAGAAGCACCACGATGGTCTTGCCTGCGGACTCCGGCCGCTGGGCGATCTGCAGAGCCGCCCACACGGCGGCGCCGGAGGAGATGCCCACCAGTACGCCCTCGGAATGGCCTACCTCCCGGCCCAGGGCAAAAGCGTCCTCGTTGGTGACGGGGATGATCTCGTCATAGACCTGGGTGTCCAGCACCTGGGGCACAAAGCCCGCGCCGATGCCCTGAATCTTGTGGGCCCCGGCCACGCCGGTGGACAGCACCGCCGAGCTTTTCGGCTCCACCGCCGCCACTCGGACGGCAGCGTTCCGGGACTTCAGATACTGCCCCACGCCGGTGATGGTGCCGCCGGTGCCGGCGCCTGCCACGAACCAGTCCGCCTGCCCGTCGGTATCCTGCCAGATCTCCGGCCCGGTGGTGTCAAAGTGGGCCTTGGGGTTGGCGGCGTTGACGAACTGGCCGGGGACGAAGCTGCCGGGAATCTCCCGGGCCAGCTCCTCGGCCTTGGCAATGGCCCCCTTCATGCCCTTGGCCCCCTCGGTGAGCACCAGCTCCGCGCCATAGGCCTTCATCAGCTGGCGGCGCTCCACGCTCATGGTTTCCGGCATGACGATGATCACCCGATAGCCCCGGGCGGCGGCCACGGAGGCCAGGCCGATGCCGGTGTTGCCGGAGGTGGGCTCGATGATGACGCTGCCCTCGTGCAGCAGGCCCCTGGCCTCGGCATCGTCGATCATGGCCCGGGCGATGCGGTCCTTCACGGACCCGGCGGGGTTCAGATACTCCAGCTTGGCCAGGATACGGGCCTTCAGGCCGTATTTCTTCTCCAGATGGGTCAGCTCCAGCAGGGGGGTGCGGCCGATCAGCTGATCGGCGGAGGTATAGATATGAGACATGGTTCATTTCTCCTTTATATTGTAAGATGTTGGTTGTTTTCAGCGGACGGACACCTTACAACATCGGAAAACCACAGACGCTTCCATGGAAATGACCTCGGTTCCCAAAAACTACTACCAATGTGGTATGTTGGTAGTATATTCCCGTCACGCACAAAAATCAACCCCTCTGCGAAATTTTTCCGCAGAGGGGTTGACGCAAAGTTACAGACTCTTTTCCAGGGCGTGGACCCAGTCGGCCTTCAGGTAATAAATCAGGAACACCACGCAGCTGACGCTCCAGGTGATGGGATAGGCCCAGAAAATGGTGGCAATATCCGGCCAGACCTTCAGGGCCAGGGTGATATAGCTGACCCGCAGGATGCACCAGCAGCCCAGCATGGTGTACATAGGCACCTGGGCCCGGCCCGCGCCCCGCAGCACGGCGGACACACCGTGGGCAAAGGCCAGGAAGCAGAAGAACAGCGCCTCGATGTGGGACTGACGCACGCCGATGGCCACCACGGCAGGGTCATCGTTGAATAGCCGCATGGCATAGGGGGCCAGGAAAAACAGCGCCACGCCGATAAGCTCCGCCATGGCCATGGAGCACAGGATGCCGATCCGGGCCCCCTGCTTGGCCCGGTCAAACTGCCCCGCTCCCAGATTCTGGCCGATGAAGGTGGTCAGAGCCATGGCGAAGGCGGTGATGGGCAGGAACACGAAGCCCTCCACCTTGGAATACGAGCCGCAGCCCGCCATGGCGTCGGAGCCGAAGGTGTTGATGTTGGACTGCACCACCACGTTGGCGATGGCGATGATGGAGTTCTGCACGCCGGAGGGAATGCCCTGGGAAGTGATTTTCTTCAGCAGAGGCAGATCAAAGCCGATGCGCTTGATCTCCAGCCGGTACGGCCCGTCGGACCGGGTCAGCTTGATGATGCACAGGACGGCGCTGACCACCTGGCTGATCACGGTGGCTACGGCGGCGCCTGCCACGCCCATATCCATGGCCCCCACAAACAGCAGGTCCAGGGCCACGTTGACCACCGACGAGATAACCAGATAGTACAGGGGGCTGCGGCTGTCGCCCACCGCCTGCAGAATGCCCATGCCTGCGTTATACAGGATGGTGGCCAGGCTTCCCAGGAAGTACAGCCGGAAATACAGAATGGAGGTGTCCAGCACGTCCGCCGGGGTGCGCATCCAGGTAAGGATGGTGGGGGTGAAGAACACGCCCAGCAGGGTCAGCAGCACACCGCAGCACAGGGCAAAGGCGATGTCCGTGTGCACAGCGGAGCGGACCTTTTCATAGTTCCTGGCCCCGAAATACTGGGCGATGACGATGCCCGCCCCGATGAACAGGCCCATAAAAAAGCCCGTCATCATAAAAATGAGGTTGCCGCTGCTGGCCACAGCGGCCAGAGCCTGCTTGCCCACAAATTTGCCCACGATGACACTGTCCACCGTGTTGTACAGCTGCTGGCAGAGATTGCCCAAAAAGACCGGCACTGCAAAGCTGACCATGCGCTTCCAGATGGAGCCGGTGGTCATATCGGTGCTGCGGTTGATGGCGGCCACGCCGCATCGCCTCCTTATGCAAAGAAATCGTCAGTTCCTTCATTATAGGGGGAAAATGCGGAAAGGTCAACCCTTCATCGCCAAAATAAGTGTTTTTGTCTTTCAATCGTGCACAAATGCGAAAATACGGCAAACGGATTCGGTGAAATCCGGCAGAAAAAATAGTTCTCCGCACAGCGTCGGACCGCTGCGCGGAGAAGCAAAGGGGGGATGAGAGAGTAAAGCGTTGTCAGTCGGCCAGGATCCGCACCGCACCCACATAGGTGCTGCTGTAATAGCCATCGAAATAGCTGATCTTGACCCCGCCGTTGGAGGTGGCGTGGATGAAGGCCCCGCCGCCCAGATAGATGCCCACATGGGAGATATCGCCGCCGCCATAGGAGAAGAACACCAGGTCCCCGGCCAGCCGCTGGGCGGTGGACACCCGGGTGAAGGCGTACAGCTGGTCGCTGGCCCCGTGGGACATGCGATAGCCGAAGTGGGCGTAGACGTACATGGTGAAGCCCGAGCAGTCAAACCCGCTGGGGGAGGCCCCGCCCCACACATACCGGGTGCCCAGGAAGGACTTTGCATAGTCCACCAGGTCCTCCCGGGCGCTCTTCACGGCGGAGGTCCCGGCGTAGTCGCTGTACTGCACGGTCTGGCACCCGTCAGCCCGGACATAGCCGGTGGTGCCGCTGAAAGTGATCTGATACCAGCTGCCGTCCTCGGTGACGTCGTTGAGCCGGGCCACCTTGCCCTGGCGCAGGGTCCGCAGGGAGGCGGCGCTGTCGCTGGGTGCGGCGTACACGGTGATCTGACGGGCGGCCATGGCGCCGTCATAGGCGTCCAGCAGGGCCTGGCGTGCGGCCTGACGGCCGGTGCGGCGGGCGGCCTCGCGGTTGGCCTGGCGGGCGGCTTCCGCCTGCCGGGCTTCCTCCTCCTGCTGCAGCTGCACCGCCTGAACGGCCAGCTGGGACAGGTCCACCGTCTCCTCCTGCTCCAGCATCCCCAGGTCGATGGCGATGTTGGAATTGGCCTGGGCGGACTGGGACAGGCCGGCCTCCTCCAGCGCCTGCACGGCGGCGGAGTAGCTGGCGGCGGCCTCGGCCGCATCCTGTATCTGATGGCTCTGATCTGCGCTGACGATCCAGATGCTGGACAGCGTCATGGACACGGCCAGGAACAGACAGGCGAAACGTCGGGATACCATGGGTAAGACTTCCTTTCCATAAGGGGATTTTCTAACGACAAGAGATACTATACCACAATGGTTTCAAAAAAGCTACAAAAAATTACAGATTGGTAACAAAAGTTTTCAAAATGGTAAAAATTTACTGCCGTGTCACGCAAAACACGGCAGTAAGCTCGATATTCAGGATAAAATCCTCATTTCCGCAGGTCGGCGATGGCCTGGCCCGTGGCCAGGATGGACTCCCCGGCCCGGCGCACCCCGGCTCCGGCGGCCTTCATCAGCTCGTCCTTCACGTCCACCGCCAGGCGGCGGAAGATCTCGGAGATGATCTTTTTCTTCTCCTCGTCGGCCCCGGCATACTCCCGGATCAGGGCCGCTCCGGCGGCCAGACCGCCGCTGCGCAGGTCCTCCAGGGTCTTGGTGCGGCCGCCCCGGCTGAGGATGTCGAAAAACGCCCGGGAGAACTGCTCCCGCTCCCGGGAGCTCATGGAGCCGATCCACTCCCGCAGCACTCCGTCGGACAGCTGGCCCAGCTGGGACCGCTGGCCCAGGTGGACGAACCGGGGGCCCTCCACGCACCAGGACAGGGGCTCATGCTGCATAATGGACCGGGCGGTGCTGTCCACCACCTCATAGTCCTCGGCGTGCTCCAGCAGGACCCCCACGATGGAGGAGGCGGGGATATAGGTGAACAGCCGATCCGCCACCGCCTGATAGCTGGGGGTGTCCACCAGGTCCCGGCTGAAGCCCGGACCATCGTTGTTATAGGCGGCGATAAGCCGCTGGCGCTGGAGCTTTTCGTCCAGGTGCACCGCCGCCCAGGCGGCCAGATTGCCGCCCTTGGAGTGTCCGCCGATGCGCAGGGCACGCCGGGGGCAGGCCCGGGCCACGGCCCCGGCATACTCCGCGGCCTTCACCTGGGCGGGGACGGCGGAAAGGAAGCTCATATTGAAGTCCTCCTGCCAGCCCACAATGGTCATGTCCGTGCCCCGATAGGCGGCGTATACGCTGCCGTCCGGCAGCAGGAAGGACACGGCGGCAAACTGCATCTGCCGGTCCTCGTCGTGGAGGCTCTCAAAGGCGAACAGGGACACCTCCCGGAACCGGGGCGTTTCCGCCGCCTGGCGCATCAGGGGGATGTAGTCCAGGGTGGACAGGCCCAGCTGTTCGTCCTCCTCCGTCAGCAGGCGGCACACGTCCCCCATGGGCATGGCGTCCTTGGGGTCGAAGCTGCGCAGCCGGGGGATGTTCTCCAGCTTGATATAGGAAATGATGCACAGGAGCAGGTTGTCCACCTCGTTGAACCCGTCCTGGGCAAAGGTCAGGTCGCCCCGCCACCGGAGGTAGTCGGACACGGTGGCGCTGGCTTTCGTCTCGTCAGACATGGGGGGATACCTCCTATTTGGTTATTGCAAAGTCTTGCACCGCTCGTCGGTGTTGTGGATCACCTGGGCCACGCTCTGACCCAGGCCGGGATACCCGGCGGTCAGGGTGTCCGGGGTGATCTCCTGGACCTCCTCCGCTTGGCTCAGGGCCCGGCGGTACCGCACCTGGCTCATGGTCATGTCCGCCTGCACCAGGCCGCCGTCATAGTCCCCGGGAGACACGGCAAAGAAGTCCTCGTTGCCGCCGCCCCGGCGATACAGCTGCCGCAGCAGGGCATACAGCGCCCCGCTGAGATAGTCCCCGGCGGCGGTGACGGCCTCCCGGCTGCCGGTTTTGCCCAGCTGGTCAAACAGGACCCCTGCGGTGTTCACCACCAGCTTTTTCTGCAGGGTGGCCATGATGCTGCCCCGCAGGCTGCCCTTTTCGCCGGAGGAGTCGTACACGTCCCCAGCCTCGATGATGGACCCGTCCCGGCTCAGGGTCCGGCCCAACAGATAGTCCGCCGACACGTGGTAATAGTCGCACGCCCGGGTCACGAAGGCCAGGCCCGGCTCCCGGATGCCGTTTTCATAGTGGCTCAGCAGGGCCTGGCTGATGCCCAGCTCCGCCGCCGCCTTCCGTTGGGAAACGCCCTTCTCCTGCCGCAGCAGGCTCAGCGTGCGGGAAAAATCAGTTGCCATTCTCTCTCACCCATCTCTCTATTTTATACAGGAAGTAGATTATACCGCACTTTATACAAAAAGTAAATCCCCAATTTTGCCCGGGTGAACTATCCGCCGGATGGCTGTTCCCCGGCAAATACCGGCGGATTTTCCGGAATTTACCGGGAATTAAATATGAAAAAGCTGTTAATTCCCGTGAAATCCCTTGACGGATGGGGGAAAACCATGTATCATATATTTTTGTAACGAATTTGTAACTTTTTGAGGCAACCTGATTATGAAACAAGACCTTATGCATAAAGACGTCAACGACGTCAACATCACGCCGGAGGAGCGGCGCAGCATCTGGCAGCTCTGGCGGCAGAATCTGAAGGACTGGGCCTGGTACATCCGGGAAAATCCCGACTGGCTGGACCTGGACATCCAGACCGCCGTGAAGCGCCACGTCATCGCCCCCCTGCGGGAGGGCTGGCATCGCCTGCGCAGCCTGGCCCACCAGAAAAAGCGCCGGGAGTTTCCGGAGTCCGAAAACCGCCTGGCCCAGCTGCTGCTGTTCGCCTGGGGCAGTATGCCCCGGATGGGCGCGGGCCTGCGGGAGCGGTTTGCCCTGCGCCGCAGGCACAGCATCCGCCGCAGCGGCAGCATCCGGGGCCTGCTGGAGCGGCTGCACCTGCACCCGGCCATCTTCCTGGGCACCTGCGTCACGGCGGCGGCAGTGATCGTGCTGCTGTCGGTATACACCATCGGCACCACCGTCCGCTATGACGGCATCAACCTGGGTACCGTTGGCTCCCGCCGGACGGTGGACCAGGCGGTGCAGCAGCTGGAGACCGTCACCCGCCAGACCTTGGAGGACCAGGACTACGCCATCGACACCGCCCTGCTGTCCACCCAGACCCATGTGGTCCCCCGCCGGGACCTGGAGAGCCGGGAGGAGTTCGCCGAGAACCTGACGGACCAGATCGGCGACGTCACCTATGGCTATACCCTGTATGTAGACGGCGAGGCCGTGGCCGCCACCACCTACGCCGGAGCCATTGATCAGCTGCTGGAGCAGATGAAGGCGGGCTATATCACCGAGAACACCGTGGACTGCAGCTTTGTGGAAAACGTGGAGATCAAGGAGGGCTATGTGGACAGCTCCCTGATCTCCAACCTGGGCTATATCGCCGAGAAGCTCAACGCCACCAAAGAGGGAGCCGTGGTATACACCGTGAAGCCCGGCGACGTGTGGTCCGCCATCGCCGAGGACAACGGCATGACCAACCAGCAGCTTCTGACCCTGAACCCCGGCTATGACATCGCCGTGCTCCACGCCGGGGACCAGCTGACCATCTCCAACGCCGTGCCCTACCTGACGGTGGTGGCCGTGGAGCGGCAGAACTACATCCGTGACCTGCCCTATACCATCACCTACCGGGACGACGCCAGTATGTACCAGGGCGACACCAAGGTCCTGTCCAAAGGCGTGTACGGCAAGGCGGACGTCACCGCCAACGTGACCATCATCAACGGCGAGGAGACCGCCCGGGAATATGTGGCCTCCGTGACCCTGTCCCAGCCTGTGGCCGAGGTCCAGGCCCGGGGCACCAAGGTCCGGCCCACCTGGTTCCCCACCGGCAGCTTCCGCTGGCCCTGCTACGGCGTTATCACCTCCTACTTCGGCCCCCGCCGGGCCAGCGTGGCCGGCGCCTCCACCTATCATGAGGCCCTGGACATCGCCAACAGCTACGGTACCGCCATTTACGCCGCCGACGGCGGCACCGTGACCCTGGCCGGGTGGTACGGCGGCCTGGGCTACTGCGTGAAGATCGACCACGGCAACGGCTTCGTCACCACCTATGGCCACAACAGCTCCCTGCTGGTGTCTGTGGGCCAGCACGTGTACAAGGGCCAGCAGATCGCCCGCATGGGCTCCACCGGCATCAGCAGCGGCCCCCACTGCCACTTCGCCGTGACCCGCAACGGCACCCTGGTGGACCCGCTGAACTACCTGCCGTAAAAAAATCAAAGCTCCGGGATGAGGTTCTCATCCCGGAGCTTTTGCATGGCAATTATTCCTTGTCCTGGGAGTCCTCCGGCTGGGGGCCCTCCTGGGGCTTTTCTTCCGGCTTGTCCTCCGGTTTGTCCTCCGGCTGGCTGTCGAAGTCCGGCATGGGGATGGGCTCCGACACGATGTTGATGTGCTTGGCGGGGGCCTCGATCACGTCCGGGGTGGAGGGGCGGAACAGCTTCTGATCCTCCTCCCGGGTGGCGCCGTAGTTGTCCACGGTCTCCGGGTCCCGGCCCTCGATGATGGCCATCATCTCCTGACCGGTGATGGTCTCCTTCTTCAGCAGGTACGCCGCGATTTTGTCCAGCAGTTCCCGGTTTTCGCTGAGGATCTGCTTGGCGTCCTGATGACACTGGCGGATGATGGCGATGGTGGCCCGGTCCGCAGCGGCATAGGTCTCCTGGGCGCAGGTCATGGAGTAGCCGCCGTCCAGATACTGACTCTGGACGGTGCCCAGGGCCATCATGTCGAACTCGTCGCACATACCGAACCGCGCCACCAGGTTCCGGGCCATCTCCGTGGCCCGCTCGATGTCGTTGGCGGCGCCGGAGGTCATGGTGTTGCACACGATCTCCTCCGAGGAGCGGCCGGCAAGCAGGGTCCGGATCTCCGCCAGAATGTCCTCCTTGGACATGAGAAACTTCTCCTCCTCCGGCAGGTGCAGGGTGTAGCCCAGGGCCCCCTGGGTGTGGGGCACGATGGTGATCTTGCTGACGGGCTGGGCATTCTTCTGCTTGGCCGCCACCAGGGCGTGGCCCACCTCGTGATAGGCGATGATGCGCTTTTCCTCCTGGGTGATGACGGTGCCCTTCTTCTCGGAGCCTGCGATGACGGTTTCAAAGGCCGCCAGCAGGTCGTTCTGGTTCACGGCCTTGCGGCCCTTGCGCACGGCCCGCAGGGCCGCCTCGTTCACCAGGTTGGCCAGGTCCGCGCCTACGCACCCGGCGGTGGCCTGAGCGATCTTGTCCAGATTCACGTCCTCCGCCAGGCGGATGTTCCGGGTGTGGACCTGCAGGGTGGCAAGTCTGCCCGCCAGGTTGGGCCGGTCCACGGTAATGCGCCGGTCGAAGCGGCCGGGCCGCAGCAGGGCCTTGTCCAGCACCTCAGGCCGGTTGGTGGCGCCCAGAACGATAACGCCCTTGCTGGGGTCGAAGCCGTCCAGCTCCGCCAGCAGCTGGTTCAGGGTCTGCTCCCGCTCGTCGTTGCCGCCGAAGCGGCCGCCGTCACGGGATTTGCCGATGGTGTCGATCTCGTCGATGAAGATGATGCAGGGAGCCACCTTGGCGGCCTCCTTGAACAGGTCACGGACCCGGGACGCGCCCACGCCCACGAACATCTCCACAAAGTCTGAGCCGGAGATGGAGAAGAAGGGCACGTTGGCCTCGCCGGCCACGGCCTTGGCCAGCAGGGTCTTGCCGGTACCCGGGGAGCCCACCAGCAGCGCGCCCTTGGGGAGCTTCGCGCCGATGGCGGTGTATTTGCCGGGGTTGTGGAGGAAGTCGATGATCTCCTCCAGGGACTCCTTGGCCTCGTCCTGACCGGCCACGTCCTTGAAGGTGACGCCGGTCTGCTTTTCCATATACACCTTGGCGTTGGACTTGCCCACGTTGCCGATGCCGCCGATGCCGCCGCCGTTTTTGGACACGATCCGCATCACCAGCACGATCAGCCCCATGGTCAGCAGCATAGGCAGAATGTACATCACCAGGATGTCGCCCAGGACGCTCCAGGAGCTCTTGACGGGGCTGGAATACTCCACGTCGTGCTCATCCAGCAGGGGAAGCAGCCGGATGTCCGTCAGGTAGGTGGTGTACAGGGTGATGGGGTTCTTCTCGCTCTGGGTATAGGTCCGGGGCTGCTGGTTCTTGTTGGACGACTCCTGGGTATAGGTATAGCCGTCCACCGGGGTGGCATACAGCACGCCGTCCTTCAGCTGGATCTTCTTGATCTGGTCCTCCTGCACCAGGTTCATCATCTGGCTGTAGGTGATCTCGAAGCTCTTGCCGCCGCTGGTCATGGCCAGAATGTAGTTGAACACCAGGGTCAGCACCAACGCCCAGCCGATCAGGGAGAGGACGCTGCGCAGATTCCGGTTGTTCTTCTTGTTTCCGCCGTTGTTTCCGCCATTTCTGTTGTTTGAGTCCATCTTGGTCTCCTTCCGTCAAAAAAACTGCCCCCAGCCTGGCCGCTTCCGGGCAGATAGTAGTAGCATTCTTGCAGTATACCATAAAATAAATTCCGTCACAAGCGGAGAATGACGGCTTTTGTGTTAATTTTCTATGAATCCCCGGCAAAGGCATTTCCGACAAGCGGGCAGGCTCCCCGGACGATTTTCGCCCGGGGAGCCCGTTTATCGTATTCAGCCCTCCCGGCCTGCGTGGCGGCAGGAGGTCCGGAAGGTGGACCCCCATGCGTTCTTCATGGTCCAGGAGGGGGTACATACCCTGGGCAACTTCAAGCGGCACCTGAACCCCTGACGGAAAAAACCGTCCCGGTACAGAGCGGGACGGCCCGGAAAACCGGCGGTTTGTCCCGGGACAAAGGCGAGAAAAGGCGGGACGCCCAAGGCTGTGGAAATGCTTTGGGCGTCCCGCTGTTTTTTGAACCTATTCGCCTAAAATTTCGGCAAAAATTCCAATGCTGTCTGCTCCGGCGTCATAGACTTTTCCGCCGGACTGGGTCAGGGGCAGGGTCAGGGTCACGGCGCTGCCGCTGCTGTCCGTGAAGGTCAGCTCCATGGACATGGCGCCGGGGGTGGTGACGGAGGCGTCCGTGGGAACAAATTCCAGGCTCCGGGCGGCGTCGGTCATGGCCCGGACCTGGGCCGGGTCGGTGCAGGTAACGGTTTTTCCGGCGTAGGTAACGGTGACGGCGGTCACCGAATCGCCGGGCAGCGGCACAGCCGCCGGGGCGGCGCAGGCCGAAAGCGTCAGGCACAGCGCCAACAGAAGGGGCAAGAGCTTTTTCATGGTCCGTCTCCTTTCCGATATGCCACAATATTCCGATACTTATACAAAACCATTATACGCTTTTGGACGAATTTGTCAAATAAAAATGGACGTTTTTTTGCGAATCCGAACAGAGAGCATGCCGGTGCCCGTATCCGCAGGGGCGGACGGCACTGTCCGTGGCGGAAACGTGGATTTGCCCGGAGGACTTATTCTGCCCGGCCTGCGTGGCGGCAGATGGCCTCAAAGGTCTGCTGGCTGATGTCGTGCTCCATCTTGCAGGCGTCGGCCTCGGCGGTTTCCGGGTCCACACCCAGATGGATCAGAAACTGCGTCAGGGTCTTGTGCCGGTCCAGCATGCTGGCGGCGATGGCCATGCCCGTGTCCGTCAGGGTGATGAGCCCCTCCTTGTCCATGGTGATATAGCCGCTCTCCCGCAGGCGCTTGGTGGCGTAGCTGACGCTGGGCTTTGTCACGCCCAGATACTCCGCAATGTCAATGGAGCGAATGTAGCCATGCTTCTCCTTCATCATCAGCATGGTTTCCAGGTAATCCTCCGAGGCTCTTAAGATCTGCATGGCAAACAGTACCAACCTTCCAGTAAGATTATATATAGGTTAGCATATTTTAACCAAAATTGCAAGGAAGAAAAATTTTTCGCCAAAAGGGGTTGACAAGAAATGTTAGAGGTGTTAAACTATCCAGCGGTTAAGGGAGCTTAACCTTTTTCTTGGCAAAGAGGTTAAGGCAGATTAACCATTCATTTTTCACGATCGGTTAGCGACCCCTAACCACTATCACAGGGAGGGAAGCAGCTATGATGCCGCTGACATTAGCCAACATGGGCGAAGAAAATCTCATCCACCGGGTGGGCGGCAGCCCCGAGGTGAAAAAGCATCTGGAGGACCTGGGCTTTGTGGCCGGGGGCACCGTCACAGTGGTGGCGGCCCTGGGCGGAAACGTCATCGTCAAGGTCAAGGAGGCCCGCATCGCCATCAGCGAGGAAATGGCCCGAAAGATCATGATTTGAGAAACTAAAATACATAAAAGGAGAGAATCCACATGAAAACACTGCGCGACGTGAAAATCGGCGAGACGGTCCAGGTGGTGAAGCTCCACGGGGAGGGCCCCGTGAAGCGCCGCATCATGGACATGGGCATCACCCGGGGCACCCAGGTGTTTGTCCGGAAGGTGGCCCCTCTGGGCGACCCCATGGAGGTCACCGTCCGGGGCTATGAGCTGAGCCTGCGGAAGGCCGACACCGAAATGATCGAAGTGGAATAAGTTCCCGGAAAGGAGATACGAGAATCATATGGATAAGCAGATCAAAATTGCCCTGGCGGGCAACCCGAACTGCGGTAAAACCACCCTGTTCAACGCCCTCACCGGCTCCAACCAGTTCGTGGGCAACTGGCCCGGCGTCACCGTGGAGAAGAAGGAGGGCAAGCTGAAGAAGCACGATGACGTGGTCATCATGGACCTGCCCGGCATCTACTCCCTGTCCCCCTACACCCTGGAGGAGGTGGTGGCCCGGAATTACCTGATCGGCGAGCGCCCCGACGCCATCCTGAACATCATCGACGGCACCAACCTGGAGCGCAACCTGTACCTGACCACCCAGCTGACGGAGCTGGGCATTCCCGTGGTCATCGCCGTGAACATGATGGACGTGGTCCGCAAGAACGGCGACCAGATCAACGTCAAGGAGCTGTCCCGCCAGCTGGGCTGCGAGATCGTGGAGATCTCCGCTCTGAAGGGCGACGGCGTTATGGACGCCGCCGAGGCCGCCGTGAAGGCCGCCAAGGGCCAGACCAAGACCATCCCCATGCACACCTTCTCCGGCCCCGTGGAGCACGCCATTGCCCACATTGAGGAGGCCGCCGTCCACACCCTGCCCGAGGAGCAGCAGCGCTGGTATGCCATCAAGATCTTCGAGCGGGACGACAAGGTGCTGCAGAAGCTCAGCATCCCCGCCGACGTGATGCAGCACATTGAGCAGGACATCCAGGCCGCCGAAAAGGAGCTGGACGACGACGCCGAGAGCATCATCACCAACGAGCGCTATGTTTACATCGCCGAGATCATCAAGAGCTGCTACAAGCAGAAGCGCAAAGGCCAGCTGTCCACCTCCGACAAGATCGACAAGGTGGTCACCAACCGCTGGCTGGGCCTGCCCATCTTCGCCGTGGTGATGTTCCTGGTTTACTGGATCGCCATGGTAGCCGTGGGCGCTCCCGCCACCGACTGGGCCAACGACGGCGTGTTCGGCGACGGCTGGCACCTGCTGGGCATCGGCAGCAAGGAGTATAACGCCGTCAACGACGATTACACCGCCGCCATCCAGGCTGTGGACGCCTTCCTGGGCACGGAGATCGACCCCGAGGCCGAGGACTTTGACGCCCAGGCCCTGCTGGCAGAAATGCGGAGCTTCCAGCCCGGCTCCTCCACCGCCACCGTGGACGTGGAGGACGAGGAGACCCTGGCCATCAACACCATGACCGCCTACTATGACGCCCTGCCCGAGGGCGCGGACAAGATGGACGACGTGGTGCAGATGACCTTTGTGGACGCCGTGAAGTATCTCACTGAAAACGGATTTGACGCCCCCGATCCCGCCGACTACGGCGTGTGGGTCCCCGGTATCCCCGTGCTGGTCAGCAATGGTCTGGAGTCTGCCGGCGCCGCCGACTGGCTCAGCGGCCTGATCAATGACGGTATCGTGGCCGGTGTGGGCGCGGTGCTGGGCTTCGTGCCCCAGATGCTGGTTCTGTTCCTGATGCTGGCCTTCCTGGAGGCCTGCGGCTACATGGCCCGTATCGCCTTCGTGCTGGACCGCGTGTTCCGCAAGTTCGGCCTGTCCGGCAAGTCCTTCATCCCCATGCTCATCGGCGTGGGCTGCGGCGTGCCCGGTATCATGGCTTCCCGTACCATCGAAAATGAACGCGACCGCCGGATGACCGTTATGACCACCACCTTCATCCCCTGCGGCGCCAAGGTCCCCTTCATCGCCATGATCGCAGGCGCCATCTTCGGCGGCAGCGCATGGGTCTCCACCTCCGCTTACTTCATCGGCATGGCCGCCATCATCGTCTCCGGCATCATGCTGAAGAAGACCAAGATGTTCGCCGGTGATCCCGCTCCCTTCGTGATGGAGCTGCCCGCCTATCACTGGCCCACTCTGGGCAACGTGCTGCGCAGCATGTGGGAGCGGGGCTGGAGCTTCATCAAGAAGGCCGGCACCATCATCCTGCTTTCCACCATCTTCGTGTGGTTCACCACCTACTTCGGCTGGGTGGATGGCACCTTCCGTATGCTGGACGAGAGCGAGATCCAGAGCTCCATCCTGGCTGCCATCGGCGGCGTCATCGCCTGGATCTTCAAGCCCCTGGGCTGGGGCAACTGGCAGGCCGCCGTGGCCTCCATTACCGGCCTTGTGGCCAAGGAGAACATCGTGGGCACCCTGGGCATCCTGTATGGCGGCGGCGACGGCACCGTGTATCAGAACATCGGCGCGGCCTTCACCGGCATCAGCGGCTTCAGCTTCCTGGTGTTCAACCTGCTGTGCGCTCCCTGCTTCGCCGCCATCGGCGCCATCAAGCGGGAGATGAACAACCGCAAGTGGACCTGGTTCGCCATCGGCTATCAGTGCGGCTTTGCCTATCTCATCAGCCTGATGATCAACCAGTTCGGCGGCCTGTTCACCGGCAGCGTCAATGTCATCGGCCTGATCTTCGCCCTGGCGGCCCTGGCCCTGATGGTCTATATGCTGGTGCGCCCCTATAAGGAGGCCACCAAGCTCAACGCCACCGTCTGATCTGTTCCAACCCATCTTACGACATTTTCCGAAAAGGAGTGAAATTCCATGCTGCATTGGATCAGCGCCAATCTCTCCACCATTCTCATCACCCTGGTCCTTATTGCCATTGTAGTCCTTATCATCCGCAGTCTGATCCGCCAGAAAAAGCAGGGAAAGTCCTCCTGCGGCGCAGGGTGCGCCCACTGCGCCATGCATGGCCAGTGCCACCGCAGCCAGCCGTGACCTGATCCCCGGGGGAGACGTGGGCAGCTCCGCGTCTCCCCCGCCCTTTCACCCAGGAGGTTAGATATGTCTAATTGCCCACAGGCCATGACCCCGGCCTCCATCCGATATCTGCTGGTGCTGGACGATCTGTGCCGGGAGGGCAGGGGCGTCCGCTCGGTGGAAATCGCCGCCCGGATGAACGTGTCCAAGCCCAGCGCCCACTCCATGCTCCAGAATCTCTGTCAGGCGGGCCTGGTGGAAAAGGAGCGCTATGGCACGGTGTTCCTGACGCCGGAGGGCCGCCGGGCCGCCGCGGAATACGCCGCGTGCTTCGGCCCCCTGTGCCGCCGGATGCAGCAGGCCCTGGGCCTGGAGGAGGACGCCTGTCAGACGGCGGTCTGCGCCATCCTGGCCCAGTCCCAGGACCGGCTGCCCCAGCTCCGGGACCGCCTGCTGTCGGCGGAGCAATAGCCCCGCAGGAAAAACAACCCATTTCCTCAAGGAGGTATAACGCTATGATCGAAACCATTGTCCAGGTGGACGGCATGATGTGCGGCATGTGCGAAAGCCACATCAACGACGCCGTCCGCAGCCATTTCCAGGTGAAGAAGGTGTCCTCCTCCCACACCAAGGGCCAGACCGTGATCCAGTCCCAGGAGCCCCTGGACCGGGAGCAGCTGGTCCGGGTCATCAACGACACCGGCTATCAGGCTGGGGAGGTGGTGTCCCGTCCCCTGGAAAAGCGGGGCCTGTTGGGCCACCTGAAAAAGTGACCATGGAATCTGCGTGTCTGCATGAACCCTTGCCGCTGCCGGAGCACACCGTCCGCCGGGAGACCCCGGACGGGGGCCAGGCGGCGGTCACCCTTTATCCGGTGTTTCCCGGCATCGACATCCGCTATCACGATGTCCATGCCGCCTCCTGTCCCTTAGAACCCGCCGCCCCGGGGGTGCTGGAGATCAGCCACTGCCGGGAGGGGCGCATGGAGTACCGCTTGGGGAGCCGGTATTTCTATCTGGCCCCGGGGGACCTGTCCGTGGCCCGGCAGGACGTGCTGCCCACCCTGGCCGCCTTTCCCACCGGCCATTACCACGGCATCACCGTTACCGTGGACCCGGGGCTGGCGCCCCGGTGCCTGTCCTGCTTTCTGGAGGACGTGGAGGTGCAGCCCGCCGCCCTGGCGGAAAAATTCTGCGCCGCCGGGGGGTATTTTGCCGCCCGGTCCTCCCGGCGGGTGGAGCACGTGTTTTCGGAGCTGTATCAGGTGCCGGAGGACCTGCGCCGGGGGTATCTGAAGGTGAAGATCCTGGAGCTGCTGCTGTTCCTCAGCGCCTTAGAGGTGCCCGCCCAGCCCCAGGCGGCTGCGCCGGGCCTTTCCCGGGGGCAGGTGTCCCTGGCCAGAAAGACGGCGGACTATCTGCTGGCCAACACCGAAAGCAAGGTGACGGTGCAGGAGCTGTCCCGGCATTTCGGGGCCTCCGCCGCCCAGATCCAGGCCAGCTTCCGGGGTGTCTACGGCCGCAGTCCCGCCGCCTGGCTGCGTCTGCAGAAGATGCGCGGCGCGGCGGAGCTGCTGCGGTCCACGGACCGGACGGTGCTGGATATCGCCGGACAGTTCGGCTATGACAACGCCAGCAAATTCGCCCGGGCCTTCCGGGACGTCATCGGCGTGTCCCCCAACGAATACCGCGGCGGCCTGGATCAGGACTCCTGTGCGCCATAAATCAAAACCTCCGGCATAGCCGGAGGTTTTGATTTTATCGGCACAGATAGGAGAACCAGCCCTCGCTGCTGCGGGTCTCGGCAATGGTCCAGCCGTTATCCCGCAGGCACTGGGCCACCTCCTCCGCCCGGTCGTCGATGATGCCGGAGCACAGGAAGATGCCCCCCTCCTTTACCAGGGGCCGCACCGTGGAGGCCAGGGCCTTGATGACGTCGGCCACGATGTTGGCCACCACCACGTCATAGGGGCCGCCCAACTCCTGCCGCAGGGCCTGATCCGTTACCACATCGCCCCAGCGGACGGTGTAGCGGTCCCGGCCCACGCCGTTGAGGGCGGCGTTTTCATAGGCCACGTCCATGCACTTTTCGTCAATGTCGCAGGCCACGGCCCGGTCCGCCCCCAGCAGCAGGGCGGCAATGGACAGAATGCCGCTGCCGCAGCCCAGGTCCAGCACCGTCTGGCCGCCGGTGATATGCTTTTCCAGGGCCGTCAGGCACAGGCGGGTGGTGGCGTGGCTGCCGGTGCCGAAGGTGAGGCCCGGATTCAGCCGCAGGGCCACCCGGTCCTCCGGCACGCCGGTGCTCTCCCACTCCGGGATGACGATCAGCCGGTCGCCGATCTCCATGGGCTTGTAAAACTGCTTCCAGTTGTTCTCCCAGTCGGCGTCCTCCATGTTCTCCATGGTCAGCAGCAGCCGGCCGTATTCGGGGTGCTCCTGCTTCACCCGGGACAGGGCCATGCGGACCTGAGCCAGGGTGTTGTACCCGTCGGGACTGTCCTCCAGATAGAAGGTGATGCGGCACAGGCCCTTTTTCTCCTGCATCAGCTGGTCGTCCACATAGTCCCAATAGGCGTGGTTGTGCTCCAGAAAGTCCTGGAAATCCCCCTCGTCGTCAATGACCAGGCCGGTGATGCCCAGGTCCTCCAGCAGTGCGCTGACGGGCTCCAGTCCGGCAGGGGCGGCGTCGATCTTCAGCTCCAGCCACTTCATGCTCAGCGCTCCGTTCCCACGAAGAACAGGCCCATGGTGTTGGGGCCGGTATGGCTGCCGATGACGGGGCCGATGTAGTTGATATACACCTCTTTGACGCCGTAGCGCTGCTTGAGCTGGGCGGCCACGGTCTCCGCCTCCGCCTGGCAGTCCGCCTGGCAGATGAACATCACCTGATCCTGCAGGTTGATGCCCAGACGGCCCACGGTGTCGATGAGGGTGTTCAGACTGCTCTTGCGGCCCCGGGCCTTGCCCACCACCGTCAGCTTGCCCTCGTCGGAGGTGTGCATGATGGGCTTGATGGACAGCATGGTGCCCACCAGCGCCGTGGCGGCGGACACCCGGCCGCCCTTTTTCAGATAGTTCAGGTCGTCCACCGTGAACCAGTGGCAGACGTGGAGCTTGTTTTCCTCCACCCAGTCCCCCAGCTGGTCCAGGGTCAGGTTCTCCTCCAGCTTCTTGTGGGCGGTCAGGTACATCAGCAGGCCCTGGCCCAGGGAGGCGCTGAGGGAGTCGATGACCCGGATGCGCCCCTCCGGATACTTGGCCTGGACGCTTTCCGCCGCGATGCAGGCGGACTGGTAGGTGGTGGACAGGGCCGAGGAGAAGCTGATGCACAGGATATCCTTCCCCTGCTCCAGAATGGCGGACATGGCGTCCTCAAACTGGCCCACGTTGACGGCGGAGGTGGTGGCCATTTTGCCCGCCCGGATCCGCCGGTAAAACTCCTCGTTGCTGATGGCCGCGCCATCCAGGGTGTTGGGATAGTCCTGCCCGTCCATGTGCATGGTCAGGGGCAGCACCTCCAGCTGCAGGTCCTTTGCCATCTGGTCCGGCAGGTCGCAGCAGCTGTCGGTCATGAGAACATATTCGCGCATGGGAAAAACCTCCTTGGAAGGTATAGTTTTCACGTTTTCTCGACATCTAATATACCATATTAGAACTCACAAGGAAAGATGATTTTTAAAGTTTACAATTTGTTCACAATTAACAAGGTGCAAAAAACGCAGGACCCGGCAGCCCTGCGGTGTTTTTTGCGGTCCGCCGCCCGGCAGCGGCGGACCATTTGTAAGAGAGAAAAACTTGGAGGGTATATGCGGAATGGAAAAGGATGGAAAAGCGAATTTGCGTTACAGCAGCTTGCACAGCAGGTCCAGCTCCACGAAAGCCAGAACCGGCATCAGAAACGCCAGCACCACCGTCAGGCCATAGAAGTGGCCGGTGGCCGTGCTCACCAGCGTGAGTGCCATCAATACAGAAGCAACAACGGCCGCAACTACCATACCGGTGCGATTCGTCTTAGTCATTTGAGAACACTCCTTTCTGCTGTGATCCCGCGCCGCGTCCGGTGCGGTTCCCCTTCGGGCGAGTGATAAGATAACACGAAAAAAGGGATTTGTAAAATCGGTTCTTTTCCCTTATAATATAGGTCGCAATCTATAATTCCAGGAGGGCTCCGACATGACGGATATGGAGATCGAAACCTTTCTGACGGTGCTGCGCAGCGGGTCCATGACCGCCGCCGCCCAGGCGCTTTATATCACCCAGCCCACCCTTTCCGCCCGGCTCCAGACCCTGGAGGACGAGGTGGGGACGCCGCTGTTTGTCCGGGGCAAGGGCCTGCGGCGGCTGGAGCTGACGGAGGCGGGAACCCGGTTTCTGCCCCTGGCCCAGCGGTGGCAGCGGCTGATGGCCGAGATGCACGGCATTGCCGCCGCCGAGGCCCGGACCCACTTTCGCATCGGCGCTGCCTACACCGCCAACCAATATGTGCTGCCGCCGGTATACAAGCGGTTTCTGGAGCGGGACCTGCCGGTGGCTCTGCGGGTGGAGACCCTGTCCAGCCAGCAGGCCCAGGAGGCCGTTACCCGCCGGGAGCTGGACATGGCCATTGTGGAGGACGACGTGGGCTTCAACCCGGAGCTGCAGGTGACGCCCCTGTTCCGGGAGTCGTTCTATATGATCTGCTCCGAAGGCAGCGACTATCCGGAGCTGGTGAACCCCCACGACCTGGACATGTCCCAGGAGATCAACGTGTCCCAGCGGCGGGAGGTGCAGGTGTGGAACGACTATTGGTTCGGGTCCGATGCCCGGCCCCTGCTGAACACCGACACCATGCAGCTGGCGGATGCGTGGCCCCCTACCAGCCGGGTGTGGGCGGCGGCCCCGGCCATTGCCGCCGAGCACATGCGCCGGGCGGGCCGGGCCAAGATCTGCCGCTTCACCGCCCCGCCGCCGGACCGTATCAGCTATCTCATCGCCCCCCGGGCGGTGGAGCTGCCCCGGGAGGCGGCCCTGTTTCTGGAGGACCTGCGCTGGGAGCTGCAGCAGCACCCGGACGTGACCATCTATTTCTGACCGCACTCAGCTTGTCAAAAAAATCTTTTTTGACAAGCTGGAAAATGTGGAAAATTGGTAGCCAGATGGGAAAGAGTATGCTATAATTCATATATTATGTATCTGCCAGAATCGAGGCTTTCGCATATGAACCGGCAATATCCCTGTCTGGAAATCAGCCGCAGCCGCCTGCGGCACAATATGGAGGAGGTCATCTCCCGCTGCACCGCCCGGGGCATCCAGGTGTGCGGCGTCATCAAGGGGTGCAGCGGCCTGCCGGAGGTGGGCCGTATGTTCCGGGACTGCGGGGCCACCCAGCTGGCCAGCAGCCGCCTGGAGCAGATCGTCCGCTGCCGCCGGGCCGGGGTGCCGGGGCCGTATATGCTGCTGCGGATCCCCATGGAAAGCGAGCTGGAGGACGTGGCCCGGTGGTGCGACTATTCCCTGGAAAGCGAGGCCGCCACGCTGGACGCCCTGGAGGAGGCCTGCGCCCGGCAAGGAGCTGTCCACAAGGCCGTGATCATGGCGGACCTGGGGGACCTGCGGGAGGGCTTCTGGGACCAGGACGAGATGCTGGACGTGTGCGTCCATGTGGAGCGGGACCTGCCCCATGTGGAGCTGGCAGGCGTGGGCGTGAACCTGGGGTGCTACGGCTCCATCCAGCCCACGCCGGAGAACCTGGGTCAGCTGGTACATATAGCCCGGCGGGTGGAGGACACCATCGGCCGGAAGCTGGAGATCGTGTCCGGCGGAGCCACCAGCTCCTTCACTCTGGTCCACTGGGGCACCATGCCGGAGGGCATCAACCACCTGCGCATCGGTGAGGGTATCTTAGTGGCCAAGGATTTACAGGTGGACTGGGGCATTCACGACATGGACTATCTGCGGATGGACTGCATGACCCTGCGGGCCCAGATCGTGGAGGTGAAGGACAAGCCCACCCACCCGGTGGGACCCATTATGGTGGACTGCTTCTGCAACCGGCCCACCTATGAGGACCGGGGCATCCGCCGCCGGGCCATTGCCGGCATCGGCCGGGCCGACGTGGGGGATATCATGATGCTGCACCCCCGGACGCCGGGTATGACGGTGGTGGGCGGCTCGTCGGACCACTGCATTCTGGACGTGGAGGACTGCGACCCCTGCCCGCAGGTGGGGGATATCGTGGATTTCGACGTGATCTACCTGACCATGCTGTATGCCAGCGCCCGGGAGGACGTGGCCGTGAAATTTGTGGACTAATTATTATAATAGGAGGATAGATTTTTGGATAACGAAGGATTGATGATTTTCATTTTCCAGGCCATCATTGCGCTGTTTGCGTTTTTCGTGGTGGCCCCCTGCGTGCTCAACGCCGTCAGCCTGTTCACGGTGCAGAAGCGCTTCGCTAAGACCATGATCGACCTGGGCGTGGTGCAGGCGGACGTGGTGCACAAGCTCCATCCCAAAAAGGAGATCGCCGGGGTCATCATCTCCCTGGTGGTGGTGGCGGCCTTTGGCTACGGCGTGTGGCGGCAGGCCCCCATCAGCTATCTGTCCGGCGGTCTGCCCCTGGTGGTGGGCTTCCTGAAATACCGCCAGATCGTCCAGTTCAACAGCCTGACGGTGAAGCGGTTCCAGAACACCTATCAGGGCCAGATGGACGTGAAGAAGTACAACGACTATGTGAACAAGACCTTCTGAGTGCCAAAAGAGGACGGGGCAGCGCCCCGTCCTCTTTTCCTCGAAAAACCCCCGATTTGTTCACAAAATCCTGTTGATTTTCGCGGGACGGCGTGGTATCATATCCCAAAATTCCGGGGATTCGGACCCGGCTGACGCAGGAGGACGGCATATGAAAGAAGTAAAGCCCCCGAAAAAACCGTTGATCTATTATTACGGCGTCGCCCTGGTGGTGCTGCTGCTGATCAACTTTCTGCTGGTGCCCCTGGTGGCCCGGCACGCGGTGCAGGAGGTGGACTACGGCACCTTCATGACCATGACCGAAAACAAGGAGATCGGCCAGGTGGAGGTGGAGGACAACCAGATCATCTTCACCAACAAGGACGGCAGCAAGATCTATAAGACCGGCCCCATGAACGACCCGGACCTGACCCAGCGGCTGTATGACGCCGGAGCGGAGTTCACCCGGGACATTGTAGAGGAGACCTCGCCTCTGCTGAGCTTTGTGCTGACGTGGATCCTGCCCATCATCATCTTCATCGCCATCGGCCAGCTGATGACCAAGAAGCTGACGGACCGGGCCGGAGGCCCCGGCTCCATGATGTTCGGCGCCGGGAAGTCCAATGCCAAGATCTATGTCCAGTCCACCCAGGGCATCCACTTCTCCGACGTGGCCGGCGAGGACGAGGCCAAGGAGAACCTGCAGGAGATCGTGAACTATCTCCACGACCCCGGCAAGTATCAGGAGATCGGCGCATCCATGCCCAAGGGCATCCTGCTGGTGGGCCCTCCGGGAACCGGCAAGACCATGCTGGCCAAGGCCGTGGCAGGCGAGTCCCAGGTGCCCTTCTTCTCCATCTCCGGCTCGGAGTTTGTGGAGATGTTCGTGGGCATGGGCGCGTCCAAGGTCCGGGACCTGTTCAGCCAGGCCAAGGAGAAGGCCCCCTGCATCGTGTTCATCGACGAGATCGACGCCATCGGCCAGAAGCGCAGCGGCGGCCAGTACGGCGGCAACGATGAGCGGGAGCAGACCCTGAACCAGCTGCTGACGGAGATGGACGGCTTCGACGATAACTCCGGCGTGATCATCCTGGCGGCCACCAACCGCCCGGAGTCCCTGGACCCGGCCCTGACCCGTCCCGGCCGGTTTGACCGCCGGGTGCCGGTGGAGCTGCCGGACCTGAAGGGCCGGGAGGAGATTCTGAAGGTCCACGCCCGGAAGATCAAGCTGGCGGAGAACGTGGACTTTTCCACCGTGGCCCGGATGGCCTCCGGCGCGTCCGGCGCGGAGCTGGCCAACATCGTCAACGAGGCCGCCCTGCGGGCGGTGCGGGACGGCCGGAAGCTGGTGACCCAGGCCGACCTGGAGGAGAGCATCGAGACCGTCATCGCCGGATATCAGAAGAAGAACGCCATCCTCACCGACCGGGAGAAGTGGATCGTGTCCTATCACGAGATCGGCCACGCCCTGGTGGCGGCACGCCAGACCCACTCCGCCCCGGTGCAGAAGATCACCATCATTCCCCGGACCTCCGGCGCCCTGGGCTATACCATGCAGGTGGAGGAGGGCAACCACTACCTCATGAGCCGGGAGGAGATCGAAAACAAGATCGCCACCTTCACCGGCGGCCGGGCCGCCGAGGAAGTGGTGTTCGGCTCCGTCACCACCGGCGCTTCCAACGACATTGAACAGGCCACCAAGCTGGCCCGGGCCATGCTGACCCGGTACGGCATGAGCGACGAATTCGGCATGGTGGCCCTGGAGACCGTCACCAACCAGTATCTGGGCGGCGACGCCTCCCTGGCCTGCTCGCCGGAGACCCAGACCAAAATCGACCGGCTGGTGGTGGAGCTGGTGGAGCGCCAGCACCAGAAGGCATTGCAGATCCTGCGGGACGACCGGCAGAAGCTGGATGAGCTGGCCAGGTTCCTGCACGAAAAGGAGACCATCACCGGCGAGGAGTTCATGAGCATCCTCAACGCGTGAACCTGAAAAAGAGAACGCCCTGCCGGGGGCGTTCTTTTTTTGCCCCCGGGCGCATACGGTGAAGAAAAAACGGGGAGGGGTTTGCCATGAAAAAGCTGCTGGGGGCACTGCCGGTGCTGGTGCTGCTGCTGACGCTGTGTCCGGCCTGGGGGGTGGAGCTGCCGGTGCAGGCGGAGGCGGCGCTGCTGATGGAGAAGGAGACGGGACAGGTGCTCTACGCAAAAAACGAGCACCAGGCCCTGGAACCGGCCAGCGTCACCAAGGTCATGACCCTGCTGCTGGTGATGGAGGCCATCGACCGGGGGACCCTGGCCTATGACGACGTGGTCACCGTCAGCGACTATGCCGCCTCCATGGGCGGCAGCCAGATTTTTCTGTCCCCCGGGGAGCAGATCACCGTGGAGGACCTGCTGAAGGGGGTGTGCGTGTCCAGCGGCAACGACGCCGCCGTGGCCCTGGCGGAAAAAACGGCGGGGGTCACGGAGCTGTTTGTGGAGCAGATGAACAACCGGGCCCGGGAGCTGGGGATGCAGGACACCCATTTCGTCAACTGCACGGGCCTTCCGGCGGAGGGCCACGTCACCAGCGCATGGGACATCGCCGTGATGTCCCGGGAGCTGATCCGCCGTCACCCGGACATCCGGCGCTTTACCACCATCTGGATGGACACCCTTCGGGACGGACAGTTCCAGCTGTCCAACACCAACAAGCTCATCCGCTTTTATGAGGGGGCCACGGGGCTGAAAACCGGGTCCACGGACTCCGCCAGATACTGCATTTCCGCCACGGCGGAGCGGGAGGGCATGGAGCTGATCGCCGTGGTGCTGAAATCCCCCACCGGCCAGCAGCGGTTCGAGGACGCCAAGACCCTGCTCAACTATGGGTTCTCCACCTATGGCCTGGTCCATGCCGCCCCGGAGGAGCCGCTGCCGCCGGTGCCGGTGACCTTGGGGACCCGGGATGCGGTGCAGTCTATGGTGGACCCGGCGGAGGGCCTGCTGCTGGCGGAAAAGGCCCGGCTCCAGGGACTGGAGCAGACGGTAACTCTGCCGGAGTCGGCAGCGGCCCCGGTGCGTCAGGGGGACATTCTGGGGACCCTGACCGTCACCCAGAACGGCGAAACGCTGCTGGAGGTGCCCATCCGGGCGGCGGAGACCGTGGAAAAGCTCACCTTCGGGGAGATGTTCCTGCGCCTGGCCCGGACCATGTGCTTCTGCGGGTGATCCTTGGCGGAAACTGAACAGGAATGATATTGCGGCACAGAGGAAACAACGATACAATACAATGTAAACTTAGGAGGGTAATCATAATGCAAAATATTCTTCGATATCTGACCCCGGAGATCCTGGCCTGGGAGAGCGGCAATATCCAGGAGGTCCGGCCCCTGGGCAGCGTTCTGTGCCTGCCGGACGGGCGGGAGTGGTACGCCTTCGGCTTTACCCGGGATGCGTATTACGGCAGTCTCAGCCTGCTGATGGCGTCCTCCCGGAGGGAGTGCGGAGAATGGGCGCGGGCCAACAGTCCGGCGGCTATCCGCTTCGGCGCGCAGCGGTATCTTATTGATACGACCGCCTATAGGATGTTCAGCGGCAACGACGATCAGCTGTTCCGGCTGCCGCTGCTGCTGCGGGACCGTCCGCCCATGCCGGACTGGCTGAGAAGCACGCCGCTGCCCCGGCTCCTGATGGTGGACGCCCGGGTGGACCGGGCCCCGGAGCACATCCCCGGCGGTCCGGCGGAGCTGCTGCTGCGGGATGGGCGCGGCTGGGACCTGACCGCGCCCCGGGCAGAGCTGCGGACCATGTGATCGGATAGGATTTTCACCGTTTCGACGGGAATCCCCTTGTATTTTCCGGGAAAACGCGGTAAGATACGGTGTGATGAAAAATCCGATTTACACAGGAGGTAATCCCTATGATCCAGGTGGACCTGACCCATATGCGGCGATTTATCGCCCTGCCCTATGAGGCGGCGCTGGCGCCCCGCCTGCGCATCGCCCACAACCACTTGCAGAAGAACGATGGGGCCGGAGGCGACTTCACCGGCTGGGTGCGCCTGCCCCAGGAGTATGACCGGCAGGAGTTCGACCGCATCCAGGCGGCGGCCCGGCGCATTCAGAGCGATTCCCGGGCCCTGGTGGTCATCGGCATCGGCGGCTCCTATCTGGGGGCAAGGGGCGTCATCGAGTGCCTGTGCTCCCCCAACTATAACCTCAGGCGCAAGGACACTCCCAACATCTATTTTGTGGGCAACGGCCTGTCCGACCGGCAGCTGCGGGAGACCATGGAGCTGCTGGAGGGGGTGGACTTCTCCGTGAACGTCATCTCCAAGTCCGGCACCACCACGGAGCCTGCCGTGGCCTTCCGGTTCTTCCGGGAGCTGCTGGAGAAGAAATACGGTCCCGACGGCGCGGCCCGGCGCATTTACGCCACCACCGACCGGCAGAAGGGAGCCCTGAAGTCCCTGGCCGATCAGGCCGGGTATGAGACCTTCGTGGTGCCTGACGACATCGGCGGGCGCTACAGCGTCCTCACCGCCGTGGGCCTGCTGCCCATCGCCGTGGCGGGCATCGACATCCGGGCCCTGATGCAGGGGGCCGCCCGGATGCAGGAGGTCTGCACCGCCGGAGATATGGAGCAGAATCCCGCCTGGCAGTATGCCGGGGCCCGGTACCAGCTCTACCGCGCCGGGAAGAAGATCGAGATCCTGGCCTCCTATGAGCCGTCCTTCCGGTTCATGTCCGAGTGGTGGAAGCAGCTGTACGGCGAGTCCGAGGGCAAGGAGAACAAGGGCCTGTTCCCGGCCAGCGTGGAGTTCACGGCGGACCTGCACTCCATGGGCCAGTATATCCAGCAGGGGGAGCGCCATCTGCTGGAGACAGTGGTGCGCTTCGATCCGGAGGAGCAGGAGAGCACGGTGCCCTTTGACGCCGCCGACGGCGACGGGCTGAACTTCCTGGCGGGCAGGACCATGGACTTTATCCGCACCCAGGCCATGGACGGCACCCTGCTGGCCCACGAGGAGGGCGGCGTGCCCAACATCATCCTGCGGGCCGGGGCCTTGAACGCAGACACCCTGGGGCAGCTGATCTATTTCTTTGAATATGCCTGCGGCCTGTCGGGCTATCTGCTGGACGTGAACCCCTTCGATCAGCCGGGGGTGGAGGCGTATAAGAAGAACATGTTCGCCCTGCTGGGCAAGCCCGGCTATGAGGACATGGGCCAGGCCCTGCGGGAAAAGCTGGGCCGGTAAAAAACCGTATATTTTCCCATTGCCATTTCCGTCAAGTTATGGTATGGTATACATATATGCAAAAGGAGTGATCTCTTATGGTTAGATTGATTATGGGCGACAACGGCGCCGGCAAGACCAAGCAGCTCATCGAGCTGGTTCATGCCTCCGTGGCCGAGGAGGGCGGCTGTGTCGTCTGCATCGAGCCCGGCGCGGACATGACCTACGACATCAAGTCCTCTGTGCGCCTGGTCAACGCCGGTGAATACCACTTGGATTCTTTTGAGTGCCTGCGGGGCTTCATCAGCGGTCTGTATGCGGGCAATTACGATATTTCCCACGTCTATGTGGACAACCTGTGCAAGATCGTACATAGTGAGGACTTCGCCGCCGTGGAAAAGTTCCTGCACTGGCTGGACAGGTTCAGCGACGCCAACACCGTGAAGTTCACCGTGACCCTCACCGCCGACGCTTCCGTGGCCACCGAGGGCATGCGCAAGTATCTGTAACCGAATCAAGTAAAAAAATCCGCAGGGCACAGCCTTGCGGATTTTTTTATGGAGCGCAGAGAATCAAAGGTTCTATGCAATAGCCCCGGGACGCAATAGCATCCCGGGGCTTGCTGTTACCTTACGGAACCCTTGCGGAAAGGGGTCAGCTCAGGTGCTTTTTCTTGCCCAGCAGCAGGGCGGCGGCAGCCAGCAGGGAAACGGAGGCCGCAGCCAGCCACAGAGCGGTGTGAGCCTCGTCGCCGGTCTTGACGCCGGGATTCTCGGGCTCAGCGGGCTTGTAGTTGGGGTCGGTCTCGCCGCAGTTGGTGCACTTGCCGTCCTTGTAATCGTGGCCGGTAGCGGGGATGACTTCGCCCTTCTTCACGACCTCTTGGCACACGGTGCACACCTCGTCGCCGGTGTAGCCATCTTCCGTGCAGGTGGCGGGCTTAGCGCCTACCAGCTGGGTCTTGTGGCCCAGAGCGGGGATGACCTCGCCCTTCTTCACGGTCTCGCCGCAGACGGTGCAGACTTCGTCGCCGGTGTAGCCGTCCTCGGTGCAAGTAGCGGCCTTAGCGCCTACCAGCTGGGTCTTGTGGCCCAGAGCGGGAATAACCTCGCCCTTCTTCACGGTCTCGCCGCAGACGGTGCAGACTTCGTCGCCGGTGTAGCCATCTTCCGTGCAGGTGGCGGCCTTGGCGCCTACCAGCTGGGTCTTGTGGCCCAGAGCGGGGATAACCTCACCCTTCTTCACGACCTCCTGGCACACGGTGCACACCTCGTCGCCGGTGTAGCCGTCTTCCGTGCAGGTGGCGGCCTTAGCGCCCACCAGCTGGGTCTTGTGACCCAGGGAGGGCAGGGTCTCGGTGCGGGTGTCGGTATAGTTCTTGCCTTCCAGGGTCACGGTGGCGGTATAGGTCCGGACGCCCTCGGTGGAGCAGCCGGGCTGGGTGGTGACCTCGCTGGTGATGCTGGCGGGCAGGACCTTCACATGGCCGGCAGCCCGGGCGCAGGCGAAGGAGGCCTCGGCGGCGCCGCAGCCGGTCCAGGTCCACACAGGCTCGCCCCAGGCGTGGCCCAGGGAGGGCAGGGTCTCGGTGCGGGTGTCGGTGTAGTTCTTGCCCTGGAAGGTCACCGTGGCGGCATAGGTCCGGACGCCGGTGCTCTCGCAGGAAGCGGGGGTGGTGATCTCGCTGGTAACAGCGGCGGTGACCTCCTCCACATGGCTGGCGTCACGGCTGCAGGTGAAGGTAGCCTTGGCGGACTCGTAGCCGGTCCAGGTCCAGGCGGCCTCGCCATAGTCGTGGCCCAGCACGCCGATGGTCAGGGCCTCCAGGGTGGTCTCGTTCTTGCCTTCGGCGTCGCTGAACAGCTTGCCGCAGACGGAGCACACCCAGTGGGCCTTGACGCCGGTCTCCTCGCAGGTGGCGGGGACCTCCGCCACGGCGGTGAGGGTATGACCGCCGGCGCAGGGATCGGTGGCGCCGTAGGTCATGGTCACGTTGTCGATGGCGAACATGGCGTCGGTATCGTCATAGCCCTGGTTGGCCTTCTTATAGAAGTGGAAGGCGAACTGGGCATTGTCCGTGCAGAAGGCGGCGGGAACGGCAACGTTGGCCGTGCCCATGAACCAATAACCGCTTACCGGCTCCAGATCGGCTGCGGTCCAGATGGTGGTCCAGGTCTGGCCGCCGTCGGTGGTGGCCTCCACGGTCACGGAGCAGTAGTTGCCGATGACGGACTTGAACAGCAGGTAATCGAAGCTCAGCGTAGGCGTCTTGCCGGTGAGGTTCACCACCGGGGAGATGAGATACTCATCCTGCAGCTTGTCGCTGCCGCCGGCCATAGGCAGCAGGGGCTTGCGGATGCTGCCGACGCTCCAGGGATCACCCCAGGGATCTTCATAGTAATCCATGTCGATGCGGGCCTGCTTGGTGGAATTGAGCTTGGTATTGGTGCCCTTGTACCAGGTATAGGGGTTGTCGGTACGGGTGCCCTTCACGGTCCAGCCGTGGCCGGGGAAGGTCTCGGACTCGAAGTCGTTGTCGAACTGCACGTCGGAGGCCGTCTTGGTGAACACGGCGGCGATGGTGTGGTTGGCGGTGACATTCTCAAAGGTATAGCTGTCCACCGCGCCCACGCTCTGGCCGTCCACCAGCACGTCGGCGATGGCGTAGCCCTCCTGGGCGGCGATGGCGAAGGTCTGGGACGCGCCCTCCTTCACGGACACCGCACCGGCGGGGGTGATGGAGCCGCCCTCACCGGCGGTGGCGGTGATGGTGTACTTCTGGGCCACGGGGCCGTCCTCCACCGCCATCAGCTTCACGTTGTCGATGGCCAGCTGGCCGGTAGTGTCCTCATTGGGATGGACATAGCGGAAGGCAAACTGGACGCCGTCCACATTGTACTCGGCGGGCACGGGAACCTCTGCGCTGCCGGAAATGATGTAGTTGCTGGCCTGCTGGCCGGTATAGCTGTCTTGGAAATTCCAGATAGCGTTCCACGTCTTTCCGCCGTCGGTAGAAGCTTCCACCGTAGCGGTGAAGGTCTTGTTCTTGATGCCGTACTCGCCGTAGGCGAAGTCGAAGGTCAGAACGCCGTCACGGGTACCGGACAGGTCCACCACCGGGGAGATCAGGTACTCATCCTGTGCACCCTTCCAGTCGTTGCTGATGTAAGCGTGCTTGGAATCATTGCCCTCGTTCTTCCAGTTGTAATAGGTGGTATACTGCTTCCATGTGCTGCTGGTATCCTGCACCTTCACGGTCCAGCCGTGGAAGGGGAAGCTGTCGCCGGCCACGTCCTCGAAGTCATTCTGGAACATCACCACGGGGACGTCGGGAATCTTCTCGAAGGCGGCGGACACGGCATAGCTCTGGTCCATGACCAGGATGTAGGCGCCGTCCGTCACGTCCACGGTGCGGCCGTTGACCTTCACGGAGGCCAGCTGATAGCCGGTGTCCGGGGTGAAGGTGACCTTGACGCTTGCGCCGGGGGCGTAGCTGGTCTGACCGGCGGGGGCCACGGTGCCGCCCTCATTGGCGGTGGTGGTCAGGGTGACGGTGTCGCCGGACGGCTGGGCCTTCTGGAAGGTGGCAGAGATGGTGTGGTCCACGCCCACCCGCTGGAAGGTGTAGTAGCTGATGGGGCCGAGATCGGCGCCGTCCACGTTGACGTTGACGATCTCATAGCCCTGGGCGGGAGCGATGTCGAAGGTCTTGCTGGTACCCTTCTTCACCAGGGTCTGACCGGCGGGGGTGATGGTGCCGCCCTCACCGGCGGTGGCGGTGACGGACACATAGTTGTCCCGCTCCTCGGCGTACAGCTGGACGTTGTCCATAGACAGGGTGGAGCCGCCCTTACCGGTGTAGACAAAGGCGAAGCGCAGGTCCTTGCTGCTTTGCAGGCTCTCGGGGATGGTCACCTTGGCCTGGGTCTTGGTCCAGGCGGTGAACAGGCCGGAATCCCGCTGCAGGTTCCAGATCTCCTGCCAGTTCTCGCCGCCGTCGCCGGAGGCCATGACCTGCAGGTTGCAGTGCTTATACTCCACGGTGTACCAATAGGTGGTGTAGAAATCGAAGACCATGTGGACCTCGGTATCCACGCCGCTGATATCGGTGGTGCGGGAGATCAGCCACTCGTCCTGCTGGTTGTCGTCGTCATGATCCACGGCGGCCATGTAGTCCTCGTCGCGGTACCAGGTGTTCAGAGAGCCGCCCTTGCTCTGGACGCTCCAGTCGTCGGGGAGCCACTTCTCGTTGAAGTTCTCGGTCCAGAGGATGTTGGTGGGGGTGATGGTGCCGTGATCGTCGGGGTTGCCGGGAGCACGGACGGTATACACCTTGGAGTTGCCGGCGTAGTCGTGGACGATCATGCCGAAGGTCTCGCCGAAGCCGGTGATGTCATACTCCTTGATGTGGCTGGTGACGCCGGGCTTGTCCTCGCCGAAGCCCTGCATACCATAGAGCATCTCGCTGTTCTTGATGTTGTAGAACACCACGGCCGCCACATACTGGTTATCGGACACGTCCAGGCTCAGATAGTACCGGCCCTCGGACTCGGTGACCTTCAGGTTGTCGGCATGAGGCTCCTCGGTGTCGATGGTGATGGGGAAGGACCAGGAGTGCTTCTGGTTGGTCCCCACGCCATCGCCATAGGGCAGGGTGGCCTCGATGGTCACGGTGGCCTTGGTGTTGTTGGGTAGCTTGGCGTTGTGGGCGTCGGTGCCGTACCAGGGCTCAATGCCGTCATATTCGGCGTCCACACCGGCGGGCACAATGCGGTAATAGTCGTAGCTGTAGATGGACTTGCCCACATACTCGCAGTCCTTGCTGTAGTACACCTGGCCGTTGGCGCCGGTGATGGTATACCTCAGGCTCTTGGTGTTGCGCAGCAGACCGGTGTAGATGCCGGTGAGGCTGTCCATGAAGTCATCGTTGTTGGGGGAAATGGCGTTGCGGTCCGCCAGATACGGAACGGTGGTGTAGTTGTTGTCGCCCAGATAGGTGTCCACCGTGTTCTCGCTGGAGGAGGAGAAGGCGGTGTTCATGTACGCCTGGGCCTGGCTGGCGGAGCCGTCCAGCGTCTCCCAGTAATCGGTGGAGTCCATGATGGGAGCCTTGGTCCAGTCTCCGTAGAAGGCCAGGAACGGCAGGCCCAGGTCAATGGGGTCGGTCAGGGCGCTGCCGTCGGCGGCCACCTGGGTCAGGGTCACGAAGCCCTCCACATAGCTGCCGTTGGGGAACTGGGCCAGCATCTTCCGGCCCTCGTCGGTAACGGTGACGGTGACGGTGACATCGGCGGTCTTGCCGGGAGCCACGGCCACCCGGTTATTCCCGCAGTTGGTGGTGAAGGTGTGGGGGAGCAGCCGGGAGCTTCCGCTGATGGTGGAGAACTCCTGCCCGCTGCCGTTGACATAGGCCTCGGTGGTGTCCGTCAGGACGATGGGGGTCACGTCGTAATACAGGGTGTCGCTGCCGGTGTTGTGGACGGTGAAGTTCATGGTGTACATGCCCTTCATGGCGGGATCGTCCTTCAGCTCCAGCTTGGGACGCTCCATGCCCTCCACGGACAGATAACCCCGGGTATTCACGGCGTCGTTGATGCTCATCAGGCCAGCGCCCTGCTTCCGGGGGGAATAGGGCACGCCGTTGTCGTCATAGATCACATGGGCGGTGCTCATGAGCAGGGTGTCGGTCATGTGCTTGCGCTGGGCGCCGGTCATGCTGTTGTCCCGGGCCTTTAGGGCCTGCTGCACGATGGCCATGCCGCCGGCCACGTGGGGGGATGCCATGGAGGTGCCGTCCATGCTTTCATAACCGCCGGGCACGGCGGCATAGATGCCCGCGCCGGGGGCGGTGATCTCCGGCTTCAGGGTCAGCTCGGGGGTAGCGCCCCAGCTGGAGAAGTCGGCCATGCCATAGGTGGGGGATTCCACCAGGGCGTCGGCGGAGGCCACAGACAGGGTCTTGGTCTCCTGCTGCTTCATGTATTCACCGGCGGCCTGGGAGATAAACGCGCAGGGGATCTTCCAGTCGGTGATGGACATATACAGCATGCCGGGGACGTTGTTGTACACCAGCATGCCAATGGCGCCGGCGTTGGCGGCGTTGCGCTCCTTCTGCTCATAGTACATGCCGCCGCCCCGCTGCACCAGGGCGATCTTGCCGGTCAGGTCCAGGCCCGCATAGTCCTCCTCCGCGCCGTAGTTGGGAACCACCACATACTCGATGGAGCCCCGGGCGGACAGGCTGCGGAAGGGCTTGGCGTTCTCGTCCTCGCTGATGGTGGCGCTGTCCTGATAGGCCAGGTTCTTGCCGCCCACGGTGACATAGGGGCCCTTGACCATGCCGTTGGACACGGCGGCCACGGACAGGGACTCGCCATAGGTGGAGGGCTCGCTGACCAGGCCGTAATCGGGGTTGGAGGCCAGGGCCTTGCCGCCGAAGGCGTCGCCATAGGCGGCGTTATAGGCGTTGCCCGCGGCCACAGCCAGGGACACGCCGCTCTCGCCGGTGCGCTCGAACACGTCCAGCAGGCTCTTGGTGAAGGCGTCCTCGCTGTCATAGTCGATGTAGCCGCAGTCGGAGCCAAGGCTCAGGTTGGCCACGTCCACGCCCAGCAGGATGCAGTCCTCCAGAGCGGCCAGAATGTCCGCATAGGACGCGCCGCCGGTGGACTTGAACACGTTCATGTTGATGATCTGGGCCTGGGGAGCCACGCCCATGGCGGCCTCGTTGACGCCGGTGTTGCCGGCGGCGGTGGAGGCAACGTGGGTGCCGTGGCTGCCCTTATCGCCGGGCATGCCGTCCTTGTCCCTGTCGCCGTAGTCAAACTGGAAGGGGATCTTGGCGCTGTAATACAGGTCGGACACGCTGATGCCCTTGACGATGCTCTCCACCTGGAAATCATAAGTCTCCAGCATGGACTGGAGCTTCTCCCGGGTCAGGGAGGGGCTCTTGGGGGCGGTCTTGAAGATCTCGTGGCCCATGTCCACGCCGGTATCCAGAATGGCCACCAGCATCCCCTCGCCGGTGAAGCCCGTGGTATTATAGATACCGCCGCCGATCATTCGGTTGCTGTTGGCGGTGTCGGGCAGCAGCTCAAACGTGGGGGAAATGAAGGCGGACTGCACGCAGTCCAGATTCCGGATGGCCTTGTACTGGCCATAGGTCACTGTGGCGGAAAAGCCGTTGAGCAGGGTGGTATACTGCCGCTGGGGCTCCACCTGCCCGTCAATGGCCCGGTTGATCTGAGCCAGGGCGCTCTTCTGCGTGCGCAGCAGGGCGTTGACCTGGGCCCGGGAATCCGGGTCGGCCACGGAGTCGTTGACCACCACGATGATCTCGACTTCGTCGCTGTCGTCGAGCTTCGCGGTGTTCTCCATCTGGATTTTTTCGCCGTTTTTCTGGCCGCTGCGCAGGACCTGGCGGGCGATATCGTTGGCGATACCGCTGACCGTGGTTTCCTGCAGGGAGGCGTTGACCTCCTGCTCAGCTGCCTGGGCGAATGCCGTCACCGGCAGGGCGGTCAGGATCATCAGAACCGCCAGAGCCAGTGCGCAGCACCGTTTGATAGCTGTCATCTCGTTCCTCCTATAAAAAATATTGTCCGCCGCTGCATAAAAGTTCAGCGCGATTTACATATTATACCAGCTTTTGGGCTTTAATGCAATGACGTATCGGCATAAAATGCCAAAATATTTTCCAAATTTTCCGGCATTCTCCGGTCAAAAAAACGGCCCCGGGCCAGACACCCGGGGATGGAGCTTTCCGGCGCGCTGCAAGGCTATGCACTTGCGGACCGTCCGCGGCTCCGTCCGACGGATCGCGCGGGAAATGCCCGCAATTTCGAAAAATCCCTTGCGCAGCATAAAAATACGGCGCCTGCGAAAAATCCCGCCGGGAATCCGAAAAAATCGGGCTCCCGGCGGGGTTTTATGTTGACAAAGGGGCCGCGCCTGTGGTACAATAAGACGCTATATTGAGAAAATGGGGCCTGATGCCCCATTTCAATCTGCTGTTATGATACCAGCTTTCCCCCGAAATTACAAGTGGGCCCGGGCGAAAACAAACAACCGGGCCGAGCGTGTCAAAATCCCGGGAGAGCGGTTCCCAAGGAAAAGCACGGAGAAAATGCGAAAAGAAAGGCGTGAGTATTGAAGATGGCCAAGGACAAGTATTATGGCAAGACCCTGCGCAAGAACTTTGCCAGACACGAAGAGGTCATGGCGATGCCCAACCTGCTGGAGATCCAGAAGAAATCCTATCAGTGGTTCCTGGACACCGGCCTGCGGGAGGTTTTTGCCGACGTGGCCTCCATCGGCGACTATGCCGGCAACCTGGAGCTGAGCTTCATCGACTACAGCATGGACGAGAAGCCCAAGTACGACGTGGAGGAGTGCAAGGCCCGGGACGCCACCTATGCCGCCCCCATGAAGGTCAGCGTGCGCCTGCACAATAAGGAGACCGGCGAAATCAAGGAGCAGGAGATCTTCATGGGCGATTTCCCCCTGATGACCCACTCCGGCACCTTCGTCATCAACGGCGCCGAGCGCGTGGTGGTCAGCCAGATCGTCCGTTCCCCCGGCATCTACTACGGCAAGGAGATCGACCTGAAAACCGACCTGCCCCTGCTGACGTCCACCGTGATCCCCTACCGGGGCGCGTGGCTGGAGTATGAGACCGACAGCAGCGAGGTGTTCTGGGTCCGCATCGACAAGAACCGCAAGCTCCCCATCACCTGCCTGATCCGGGCCCTGGGCCTGAAGACCGACGGCGAGATCCTGGACCGCTTCGGCGACGATCCCCGCATCGTGACCACCATGGAAAAGGACACCTGCAAGTCCTATGAGGAGGCCATGCTGGAGATCTACCGCAAGCAGCGCCCCGGCGAGCCCCCCACGCTGGACTCCGCCGAGAACCTGATGCAGGGCCTGTTCTTCGACCCCCGGCGGTATGACCTGAGCACCGTGGGCCGGTATAAGTTCAACAAGAAGTTGACCCTGTGGGCCCAGGCCAAGGGTCAGAAGCTGGCCGAGCCCGTGGCCGACCCCGCCACCGGCGAGCTGCTGCTGGAGGAGGGCCACGTCCTCTCCGGCGGCGACTGCCGCACCCTGGACGCCATCGGCGTGGGTATGGTGAAGGTCCGGCTGGAAAACGGCGAGGTCATCCGCATTTTCACCAACCGCATGTGCGACATGAGCCGCTATGTGGACTTTGACCCCAAGACGGCGTGCGGCATCAAGGAGCGGGTGCGCTTTGACGTGCTGCAGGAGCTGCTGAGTCAGTATCAGGGCGAGGAGCTTATCGAGCAGTGCCGCCTGCAGGCGGACCGCCTGGTGCCCAAGCACATCATCGTGGACGACATCCTCACCTCCATCAACTATATGAACGTCCTGGCCCACGGCCTGGTGCAGAAGGACGACATTGACCATCTGGGCAACCGCCGCCTGCGCTGCGTGGGCGAGCTGCTGCAAAACCAGTTCCGCATCGGCTTTAGCCGCATGGAGCGGGTCATCCGGGAGCGGATGACCATCCAGGACCTGGACATCGTCACCCCCCAGAGCCTCATCAACATCCGGCCTGTCACCGCCGCCATCAAGGAGTTCTTCGGCTCCAGCCCCCTGAGCCAGTTCATGGACCAGACCAACCCCCTGGCCGAGCTGACCCACAAGCGGCGTCTGTCCGCCCTGGGCCCCGGCGGTCTGTCCCGGGAACGCGCCAACATGGAGGTCCGCGACGTGCACTACAGCCACTATGGCCGCATGTGCCCCATCGAGACCCCTGAAGGTCCCAACATCGGCCTGATCTCCTATCTGGCCACCTATGCCCGGGTCAATGAGTACGGCTTCATCGAGGCCCCCTTCCGCCGGGTGGACCGGCCCTCCGGCCATGTCACCGACGAGATCACCTATATGACCGCCGACGTGGAGGATCAGTATGTGGTGTGCCAGGCCGCCGAGCCGGTGGACGAGAACGGCTGCCTCATCGGCCCCCGTATCACCTGCCGCCACCAGGACGAGACCATCCAGGTGGAGCCGGAATACGTGGACTACATGGACATCTCCCCCCGTATGATGGTGTCCATCGCCACGGCCATGATCCCCTTCCTGCCCAACGACGACGCCAACCGCGCCCTGATGGGCGCCAACATGCAGCGGCAGGCCGTGCCTCTGCTGCGGCCGGAGGCCCCCATTGTGGGCACCGGTATGGAGCACAAGATCTGCCTGGATTCCGAGGTGGTGGTGCTGGCCGAGGGCGACGGCGTGGTCACCAAGGTGGACGCCACCAACGTGTCCGTCCGCTATGACAGCGGCGAGACCAAGGACTATAAGCTCATCAAGTTCCTGCGCTCCAACCACGGCACCTGCATCAACCAGAAGCCCATCGTTTCCGTGGGCGAGCGGGTCCACGGCGGCGACGATCCCACGGTGCTGGCCGACGGCCCCGCCACCGATCAGGGCGAGATCGCCCTGGGCCGCAATATCCTGGTGGGCTTCATGACCTGGGAGGGCTACAACTACGAGGACGCCGTGCTGCTCAACGAGCGGCTGGTGAAGGAGGACGTTTACACCTCCATCCATATCGAGGAATATGAGATCGACGCCCGGGATACCAAGCTGGGACCCGAGGAGATCACCCGGGATATCCCCAACGTGGGCGAGGACGCCCTGAAGGACCTGGACGAGCGGGGTATCATCCGCGTGGGCGCCGAGGTCCACGCAGGCGACATCCTGGTGGGCAAGGTCACCCCCAAGGGCGAGACCGATCTGACCGCTGAGGAGCGTCTGCTGCGGGCCATCTTCGGCGAGAAGGCCCGGGAGGTCCGGGACACCTCCCTGAAGGTGCCCCACGGCGAAAGCGGCATCATCGTGGACGCCAAGGTGTTCACCCGGGAGGCCGGCGACGAGCTGGGGCCGGGTGTGAACCAGGTGGTCCGTGTGTATATCGCCCAGCGGCGCAAGATCCAGCCCGGCGACAAGATGGCCGGCCGCCACGGCAACAAGGGCGTGGTGTCCCGGGTCCTGCCCCAGGAGGATATGCCCTTCCTGCCCGACGGCACCCCCCTGGACATCGTGCTGAACCCCCTGGGCGTGCCTTCCCGTATGAACATCGGTCAGGTGCTGGAGGTCCATCTGGGCTACGCCGCCAAGACCCTGGGCTGGAAGGTGGCCACCCCCATTTTCGACGGCGCCACCGATAAGGACATCACCGAGGCCCTGACCCAGGCGGGTCTGGACCCCCAGGGCAAGAGCTGGCTGTATGACGGACGCACCGGCGAGCGGTTCGACAACAAGGTCACCGTGGGCTATGTGTACTTCCTGAAGCTGCACCATCTGGTGGACGATAAGATCCACGCCCGGTCCACCGGCCCCTACTCCCTGGTGACCCAGCAGCCCCTGGGCGGCAAGGCCCAGTTCGGCGGCCAGCGCTTCGGCGAGATGGAAGTCTGGGCGCTGGAGGCTTACGGCGCGGCCTATACCCTGCAGGAGATCCTGACGGTGAAGTCCGACGACGTCACCGGCCGCGTGCAGACCTACGAGGCCATTGTCAAGGGCCACAACGTGCCCACCCCCGGCGTGCCCGAGTCCTTCAAGGTGCTGGTGAAGGAGCTGCAGTCCCTGTGCCTGGATATCCAGGTACTGGACGAGGACGGCAACCAGATCGAGCTGAAGGAGGACGAGAACGCCCCGGATTCCTTCAACCTGGCCCGGATGGACGCCGAGGACGACCGCCGCAATCGCTACGCCGACGAGAGCGAGCTGGCGGACGCAGGCTTCGACTATGTGCCCGAGGAAGAGGTGGAGGCCTCCTACGACGGCGCGGACGATGAATTTTAAGGAACAGGAGGAGCATAGAGCATGAGTTATCCCACTTTTGACGCCATTAAAATCGGAATCGCTTCTCCGGAAATGATTCGCGAGTGGTCCTACGGCGAGGTGAAGAAGCCCGAGACCATCAACTACCGCACCCTGAAGCCCGAGCGGGACGGCCTGTTCTGCGAGCGCATCTTCGGGCCCACCAAGGACTGGGAGTGCCACTGCGGCAAGTATAAGAAGATCAGCTTCAAGGGCAAGATCTGCGACCGCTGCGGCGTGGAGGTCACCCGGGCCAAGGTGCGCCGGGAGCGCATGGGCCACATCGAGCTGGCCGCCCCCGTGTCCCACATCTGGTATTTCAAGGGCATCCCCTCCCGGATGGGCCTGCTGCTGGACATCAGCCCCCGGATCCTGGAGAAGGTCCTGTACTTCGCGGCGTATATCGTCACCGACCCCGGCGAGACCCCTCTGCTGCGCAACCAGCTGCTGTCCGAGAAGGAATACCGGGACATGCGGGAGAAGTATGAGGACGATTTCGACGCCGGCATGGGCGCCGAGGCCGTGAAGAAGCTCCTGCAGCAGATCGACCTGGAGGAGCTCAGCGCCCAGCTCCATGCGGAGCTGAAAACCGTCACCGGCCAGAAGAAGGCCCGGGTGGTGAAGCGCCTGGAGGTGGTGGACGCCTTCCGCCTGTCCGGCAACAAGCCGGAGTGGATGGTCATCGACGTTCTGCCGGTGATCCCCCCGGAGCTTCGGCCCATGGTCCAGCTGGACGGCGGCCGGTTTGCCACCTCTGACCTCAACGACCTGTATCGCCGGGTCATCAACCGCAACAACCGCCTCAAGCGCCTGTTGGAGCTCAGCGCCCCGGACATCATCGTCCGCAACGAAAAGCGTATGCTCCAGGAGGCCGTGGACGCCCTCATCGACAACGGCCGCCGGGGCCGCCCCGTCACCGGCGCCAACAACCGGGCCCTGAAGTCCCTCAGCGATATGCTCAAGGGCAAGCAGGGCCGCTTCCGCCAGAACCTGCTGGGCAAGCGCGTGGACTATTCCGGCCGCTCCGTTATCTGCGTGGGCCCCGAGCTGAAGATCTATCAGTGCGGCGTGCCCAAGGAGATGGCCCTGGAGCTGTTCCGCCCCTTCATCATGAAGAAGCTGGTGGAGGACGGCTCCGCCAACAACATCAAGTCCGCCAAGCGCATGGTGGACAAGGGCGTCACCGAGGTGTGGGACGCTCTGGACGTGATCATCAAGGACCACCCCGTGATGCTCAACCGCGCGCCTACCCTGCACCGCCTGGGCATCCAGGCCTTTGAGCCGGTGCTGGTGGAGGGCCGCGCCCTGAAGCTGCACCCCCTGAACTGCACCGCCTTCAACGCCGACTTCGACGGCGACCAGATGGCCATCCACGTCCCCCTGTCCGCCGAGGCCCAGGCCGAGGCCCGCCTGCTGATGCTGTCCGCCAACAACCTGCTGCGGCCCCAGGACGGCGGCCCCGTCACCGTTCCTACCCAGGATATGGTGCTGGGCTCCTACTACCTGACCTTCGAGCGGTTTGAAAACGGCGTCAGCCAGATGGACAACGACGAATACTGGCCCCAGGGCGTGGACTTCTCCCTGGCCGGCAAGAGCTATGACGAGCTTACCGACCAGGAGCGGGCCAGCGTTCACATGAACATCTATCGCGACGAGGACGAGGTGCTCATGGCCTATAACGAGCACGTCATCGGCGTGCACCAGCCGGTTTGGATCCGCGTCACCAAGGAAGTGAACGGCGAAAAGCTGTCCCATGTGGTCCGGGCCACCGCCGGCCGCATCATCTTCAACCGCAACATCCCCCAGGACCTGGGCTTCGTGAAGCGGTATAACGACGACGGCACCCGTTCCGAGCACTTCTTCGACTATGAGATCACCGAGACCTGCGGCAAGAAGCTGTTGGGCAAGATCGTGGACCGCACCATCAAGCAGTACGGCTTCACCACCGCCGCCGAGGTGCTGGACAACATCAAGGCCACGGGCTATAAATACTCCACCCGGGGCTCCATCACCATCTCCATCGCGGACATGACCGTCCCCGAGAAGAAGTATGAGCTGATCCGGGAGACCGAACAGCGGGTGGTGGACATCGAGGACCAGTACAACATGGGCTTCATCACCGACGAGGAGCGCTATAAGCTGGTGGTCCGCGAGTGGGAAAAGACCACCAACGACGTTACCGACGCCCTGACCGCCAGCCTGGACCGCTACAACCCCATCTTCATGATGGCGGACTCCGGCGCCCGCGGTTCCATGAAGCAGATCCGTCAGCTGACCGGTATGCGCGGCCTGATGGCCAACACCGCCGGTAAGACCATCGAGATCCCCATCAAGGCCAACTTCCGTGAGGGTATGTCCGTGCTGGACTACTTCACCTCCTCCCGAGGCGCCCGGAAGGGTCTGGCCGATACCGCTCTGCGTACCGCCGACTCCGGTTACCTGACCCGCCGCATGGTGGACGTGTGCCAGGATGTCATCATCCGGGAGGATGACTGCGGCGTGCAGAAGGGCATTCTGGTGTCCGAGATCAGCGAAAACGGCCAGGTCATCGAGAAATTCTCCGAGCGCATCCGGGGCCGCTTCCCGGTGCATGACATCACCGACCCCAAGACCGGCGAGGTGCTGATCTCCAAGGATCACATGATGACCGAGAGCGACGCCGCCCTGCTGGAGAGCTTCGACATTCACTCCGCCGAGATCCGCACCGTGCTGACCTGCAAGGCCCACAGCGGCATCTGCGCCAAGTGCTACGGCATGAACCTGGCCACCTCCAAGCCGGTGGGCCCCGGCGAGGCTGTGGGTATCATTGCGGCGCAGTCCATCGGCGAGCCCGGTACCCAGCTGACCATGCGTACCTTCCACACCGGCGGCGTGGCCGGCGGCGACATCACCCAGGGTCTTCCCCGCGTGGAGGAACTGTTCGAGGCCCGCAAGCCCAAGAAGATGGCCACCCTGGCCGAGATCGGCGGCAAGGTCCGCTTCGAGGAGGCCACCAAGGGCAGTCTGCTGAACATCATCGTCACCGCCGACGACGGCGACACCCGCACCTATTCCGTGCCCCACACCGGCCTGCAGGTCCGTGACGGCGACGTCATCGAAAAGGGCAAACAGCTGCAGGACGGCGCCCTGAACCCCCACGACGTGCTGCGGATCCGCGGCGCCTCCGCCGTGCACAACTACCTGATCCAGGAGGTCCTGAAGGTGTACCGCCAGCAGGGCGTGGACATCAACGATAAGCACATCGAGGTCATCGTGCGCCAGATGATGCGCAAGGTCCGGGTGGAGGACGCCAACGACACCGGCCTGCTGTCCGGCGCCATGGCCGACGTCCTGGAGGTGGAGGACGAGAACGAGCGCGTCCGCCAGCGTATCGAAGCGGGCGAGGTCCGGGAGGACGGCGAGCCTCTGCAGGAGGCCACCTATACCCAGCTTCTGATGGGCATCACCAAGGCCTCTCTGGCCACGGATTCCTTCCTGTCTGCCGCGTCCTTCCAGGAGACCACCAAGGTCCTCACCGAGGCCGCCATCAAGGGCAAGGTGGACCACCTGGTGGGCCTGAAGGAGAACGTCATCATCGGCAAGCTGATCCCCGCCGGCACCGGCCTGAACGCCTATCGGCACTTCGCCGAGGAGCTGGTCCCCGTGACGGAGGAGGAGCTCCAGGAGGAGCAGTCCGAAGAGCAGGCCACCGGCGTGGAGGCCCTGCAGGAGGACGCCGCCCAGGTGCTGGAGGAGACTCCCGGCCAGGACGAGCAGGACCAGGAGTAAGACGACTCCGGGCATATACGGTTCGTTACGCAGCCCCCGGCGGATTCCCGCCGGGGGCTGTTTTCTTGCCTTTTTCCCGGCGGCGTGGTACAGTAAGGGTATCCGCACAAGGGAGGAGCCGTTTCGCCATGTCCGCATCCGCCGCCTGCTATCATCTGCCGGGCCTGTTTGAATTTTACGATTTTTACCGGGTGTTTCTGCCGCTGTTCCGGCAGCACCGGGAGTATTTTTACGATTGGTGCCGCATCGCCTCCCTGTATGGCGCACCGGCGGACTGCATCTGGGGCGGCGGCCGGGTGGGGTCCGGGGACCGGGACCCCCGGGAGGTGCTGGCCCTGACCCGGGAATACGGCATCTCCGCCCGGCTGACCTTCAGCAACTCCCTGCTGCGGCCGGAGCACCTGTCGGACCCCCGCTGCAACCGGCTGTGCCGCCTGCTGGCGGAAAGCCCCGGCCCGCAGAACGGAGTCATCGTCCACTCGGACCTGCTGCTGGACCATCTGCGCCGGACCTATCCCGGGCTGTACTTCGTCTCCTCCACCACCAAGGTGCTGACGGATTTTTCCCTGCTGCGCCGGGAGCTGGAGCGGCCGGAGTTCCGCTATGTGGTGGCGGATTTCCGGCTGAACCGGGCCTTCCGCCAGCTGGGCACCCTGCCCCAGGCCCTGCGGGATAAGGCGGAGCTTCTGTGCAACGAGTGCTGCGCCTTCGGCTGCCGGGACCGGGCCGCCTGCTACCGGTCCGTCAGCCGGGAGAACCTGGGCATGGAGGGTCCCGTCCACCGCTGCACCGCCCCGGACGCCGCCGGGGGCTATCGCTTCTCCCGGGCCATGGAGAACCCCGGCTTCATCGGCGTGAACGATATCCGGGACGTTTATCTCCCCATGGGCTTTTCCCAGTTCAAGATCGAGGGCCGCAGCCTGGGCACCGCCCTGCTGCTGGAGTTCCTGCTGCACTATCTGACCCGCCCGGAGTACCACATTCACGTCCGGGAGGCCCTGTATCTGGACAACACCCTGGACCTGTTCTGACCCGCCCCCTGCGTCCCGCCCGGGGCGCGGGGCTTCTTTCCAAATTCCCCTTGCCTTTTCCGAAAATCTCTGTTACAATTATGGCATGCATGCCAAATATAGGGAAGGAAGTGCGTATTACGACCATCACAAGCGCCAGTCTGCCCGCCAAAAAACGGATTCTGACGGTCTGCGTCAAGCTGTTTCTGGAGCAGGGTTACAAAAAAACCACCGTGGCGGAGATCGTCCACAAGGCGGCGGTGTCCAACAGCATTTTCCAGAATATCTTCCGGGCCAAGGACGGCGTCCTGACGGAGCTGGCGGAGTTCATGTTCTCCAACCAGTTCTCCATGGCCCGGGACGTCACCGGGAAGCAGCTGCCCCCCGCCTATGTCTACGCCGCGGAGACCGCCATCCAGATGACCCTGACGGAGCTGAACGAGAACCTGCGGGAGATCTATGTGGAGAGCTATACCCACAGCGAGGTGTCCGAGTTTATTTTCCGGGCCACCGCCCGGGAGCTGTACCGGATCTTCGGCCCCTATCAGCCGGAGCTGACGGAGGAGGACTTCTACACCCTGGAGCTTGGCTCCGCCGGCCTTATGCGGGGCTACATGGTCCGCCCCTGCGATGGGACGCTGACGCTGGAGAAGAAGCTGCGGATGTTCCTGACCCTGAGCCTGCGGGGCTATAAGGTCCCGGAGGAGGAGGTGCAGCAGATTCTGCGCTTTGTGGAGGGATTGGACATCCGCACCGTGGCGGAGCAGGTGATGCAGAAGCTGTTCCAGGCCCTGGCCATGCATTATGAGTTTTCCCTGTCGGAGGAAGCACAGGCCGCCGCCCCGGCGGCGCCGTCTGTACCGACCCCGCCGTCAGAACCGGCGACGAAAGCGCCGTGACCCTCTGGGCGGCCCTGCTGCCCCTGGCCGCCCTGCTGATGGCCCTGACCATCGGCCGCAAAAAGCGCCTGAGCGGACCGCTTTTTCTCCCATAAGCAACAAATAGCCCCGGGACGCGATAGCGTCCCGGGGCTATTGCTATTGCCTGACTTTTTTGGGGGTCAGCTCAGGTGCTTTTTCTTGCCCAGCAGCAGGGCAGCGGCAGCCAGCAGGGAAACGGAGGCCGCAGCCAGCCACAGAGCGGTGTGAGCCTCATCTCCGGTCTTGACACCGGGATTCTCGGGCTGCACAGGCTCATCGGGCTTGTAGTTGGGATCGGTCTCGCCGCACACGGTGCACTTGCCGTCCTTGTAGTCGTGACCGGCAGCGGGGATGGTCTCGCCCTTCTTGACGGTCTCGTTGCACACGGTGCAGACCTCGTCGCCGGTGTAGCCGTCCTGGGTGCAGGTGGCGGCCTTCGCGCCTACCAGCTGGGTCTTGTGGCCCAGAGCAGGGATGACCTCGCCCTTCTTCACGATCTCCTGGCACACGGTGCAGACCTGGTCGCCGGTGTAACCGTCCTCCGTGCAGGTGGCGGCCTTCGCGCCTACCAGCTGGGTCTTGTGGCCCAGAGCGGGGATAACCTCGCCCTTCTTGACGGTCTCACCGCAGACGGTGCAGACCTCGTCGCCGGTATAGCCATCTTCCGTGCAGGTGGCGGCCTTCGCGCCCACCAGCTGGGTCTTGTGGCCGGTGGCGGGGATGACCTCGCCCTTCTTGACGGTCTCGCCGCAGACGGTGCAGACCTCGTCGCCGGTATAGCCATCTTCGGTGCAAGTGGCCGCCTTAGCGCCCACCAGCTGGGTCTTGTGGCCCAGAGCGGGGATGGTCAGGGCCTCCAGGGTGGTCTCGTTCTTGCCCTCAGCATCGCTGAACAGCTTGCCGCACACGGAGCACACCCAGTGAGCCTTGACGCCGTTTTCGGTGCAGGCGGCGGGGACCTCCGCCACGGCGGACAGCTTGTGGCCGTCGGCGGGAATGGGCTGGGTCCGGACGTCGGTATAGGTGACGCCGTCCAGGACTACCTTGGCGGTATAGGTGCGGACGCCGCCCTCCAGGCAGGAGCTGCCGGTGGTGACCTCGCTGGTGACCTGGGCGTCCAGATGCAGCTTCTCATGCCGGGGATTCACGGTGCAGGCAAATTCGGCATAGGCGCTGAAATCGTCGTTCCAGGTCCACACCGGCTGGCCGTACACATGGCCGTCCTTCAGCTCGATGTTCACCGTGCCGGTGGGGCAGATCCACTCCTGGCCGGTCTGGCCGTCCCGATTCTGATAGAACACCCAGTTGGGGCCGCCGGGGATGTCCAGCCGGGTCAGGTCCAGGGACACGGTGATCTCCGTATCCTCCGCCGTCAGGGGCTCGGCGGTGAACTTCACATAGTCCGTCACGTCCCGGGTCATGCCGTTGGCCAGCAGGGCCGTCACCTGCATGCCGGCGCCGTCAAAGGTCTCGCCGATCTCATAGACGGTGCGCTCCGGCTGCCGGGTGATCTCCAGGACGGTGACGCGGCTGCTCAGCCGCATCATATAGGCCGAGTCGTTCTTGAAATAGATGTTGCCCTCGCCGTCCACAATGGGGCTGCAGATGGCGTACTGGGCCTGTGCGCCGCTGGGGGTGAACAGCACATACCCGGTCTCGATGGTGACCTCGCCGGAATCGCCGTTATAGGTCTCCATGGTGGTGTAGGTGTGGTCCACCTCGGTCATGCCGGGCTTATCCCGCAGGACCCGCAGCTTGCCGGGGGTATAGTTGTCGAAGAAGTACACATACGCATAGCCGTCCTGGTCCTCATAGGCCGTGGTCAGCAGACCGCTGGTCTGGGGATAGCCCTGGGTGGGGACGGTATAGGCGATGGAGAAGCTCTCCAGGTCCACCACGGTCATGTTGTGGCCGGAATAGGCCCCGAACTGGCTGACGCCGGACACGCCGATGTAGGCCCGGCCATTGTGGATCACCGGTGTGGAGGTGGACATGGGCGGCGTGTTGTCGTCGTTGCCGCCGTTGTCCAGGTGCAGGCGGTTCAGGGACCTTTCCACGAAGGTGCCGTCCTCGTTGGTGCGGACCTGATACAGGTCGCCGCCCTTGGAGGTGAAATAATAGGCGTCGGTGGCGGGGTCATAGCACACGCTGCTGCGCAGGTCGCCCACATTGGTGGCCTTCAGCTGGTCCAGCAGCACGCCGGTCTTGGGATCCAGGGACAGCACGGAGCCGTAGCCCGTGGTATAGCCGCTTTCGCCGTCGTCGGTGGTCACCAGGACGAAGTTTTCGCAGGCATAGGCCCCGGCCCAGTAAAACCCGTTGTGGGTATAGGTCCAGGCGGCCAGCTTGGTCTCCTGGGGCTGAGTGGGGTCCTCATCGGTAACGCTGATGCCCGCGAAGTTGGCCTGCTTGGTTTCGGAGTTCCAGAAGCCGGTGTAGATATACCCGTCGCAGTAGGCGATGGGGCAGTTGGGCTGACCGCCCAGGGGATCGGTATACACCCACAGGGACTCCAGGCTCTCCGCGTCGAAGGCCTGGATGCGGCCTCCGCTGAGGGCCACGAAGATCATGCCGTCGGCATAGGTGGGGGAGTTGATGGCGAAGGAGGAGCTGGTGACCATGGTGCCCTGGCCCACCACCGCGCCGGTGTCCTTGTCGATCTTCAGCAGCTTGTCCCGGGCATAGGCGTAGAGATACCCGCCTGCAATAATGGGGCAGGAGGCGGCGCTGGCGCCGTAGCCCTCGCCCACCTTGTTGGCCCACACCAGCACCGCGTCCTCGGCGGTGATGGGGGTGGGGGCGCTGACCACACCGTTGTTGTTGCTGTCCGCCCGGAACAGGGGCCAGTCACCGGGCTGGAGAATGTCGTTGTGGGTGCTCTCCGGGGCCTTGTCCAGCTTCACGGTGATGTTCTTGCTGTCCTCCCCGGCGATCACGTCCAGCTTCTGGCCCACATAGCCGCTGCGGGTCACCACCAGGGTATAGGCTCCGTTGGTGTCCAGGGTATAGGTGCCGGTCTCGCCGGGCAGGATCCGCTGGCCGTTGACGTTGCTGGTCAGGAACACCGTGGCGTCGGCGGGGTCGGTGGTGACGGCGGTCTCCACCGGCGGCAGCTTGTTGATCCGGATGGAATAGGTCTGCGCTACGGAGGTGGGCTCGCTGTGGGAAACGGTGACGGTGACGGCCTCCGTCTGCAGGGCGGTGTTCAGGGGAACGTTCACCGTCCGCAGGACGTTGGGCCTGTTGTCCGCGTCATAGGTCAGGGTCTGGCTCCAGTCGCCGCAGGCCACGGTAACGGTCATGTCCGCGTCCAGCCTATAGCCGGACAGGGGGCGCAGAGTCAGCTGGATCTCCGGCACCCGCTGGCCCAGGGACGTTGTGTAATCCAGCACCAGCTTGTCGAAGGCTTTGGATGCATCGTCCTTCTGGTTCAGGGGCAGGGCGCTGCCGTTGTTGTCCGCCAGCTTCATGGAGTTCAGGGTCATGACCCGGTGGGCGGAGATGAGATAGCTCTGATAGAAGGTGACGCCGCCTACGGCCTTGGCCTGGGCCACCTGCAGCTCCATGGAGTTGCCATGGCCGCCGGCGGCCATGAAGTTGGCCACGGAGCCGTAGCCATCGTCCTTGGAGGTCAGCACCTTTTCATACAGCTTGTCGGCGAAGTTGGTGTTATAGTGACCGTAATAGACCATGGTGGTCACATAGGTGCTGTCTGTCCTGGCCCGGTTCAGGAAGAAGGAGGCGTTGTTGGACTCCACGGCGAAGTCATACTCGTGGACGCCTGCGCTGAAAGCCGGGGTCATGGGATAGGGGATGGCCTTGGCGGAGGTGCCGCTCTTGGCGTCCAGCCCCTTGAGCCAGTCCTCCACAATGGGGGTGGGCACCTGCACCGTCAGCCCGGCGGAGGCCTTCACGGCGGCGGTGGTGTGGAAATAGCTGTTCTTGGTGGAGACATAGGTGTAGCTGTCGCCGGGAACCAGGGCGTACACGTCGGCGGTGCCGGTCTGCTGCCGGGGGGCGATCACCGCCCCGGCGTTGTTGGTCAGCTCCACCGTCACATCCTGCTCATGCTCCAGGGTCACCAGAACGCTTTCCCGCTTTTCCACCAGCACCGTATAGGTAACGGTGCGGCCCTCGAAGGTCAGTGCCACGGGCACGATATACTGTCCCTTGTCGTTCTTCTGGCAGCCGGCCAGGGTCACGTTCACGGGAGCGCCGCCCTGGGCCGCCTTCCCGGCAACGGTCAGCTTGGCCTGGGCGCACAGGGGGGAGGCGGTAACGGTCACCGCGTCCTCTGTGGTGGCCACGGTATAGCTCAGGGTTTTCTTGTCAAAGTCCAGCTTCAGCCGGGCGGAGGCGTCGGATACTACCAGGTCCGTCAGGCTGGGGGTGCGCAGAACGTGCAGGGTATAGGGCTGATACTGCTCGTAGCCGTCCACGGCATACCGGGCCTCCAGCACCACGTCCCCGCCCTCTAGGCTGCTGCCGGGAAGGACCCGGCTCAGCGCCGTGGCCTTGCTCTGCCAGGAGCGGGCGTACTTGGGCAGGGTCTCCACCCCGGCCAGGTATACCCGGACGTTCATCTGCCCCTCGGCGGTGCCGATGCCGTCTCCGGGGACCATGTAGGGATACAGGGTGCCATAGGAATAGTCAGGCACCCAGAAGGTGGCGCCGCCGTCGGTCTCGTCAAACTTGGGGACGTCCTCGCCGTCCTTCCACTGGTTGTCGATGCCCAGGCGGAGCTCCTTGATCCACTTGCCGGAGGGCAGAGGGGCGAACACGGCTGCGCCCTGGGCGGTGACCTCCACGGTGCCCCGGACGTGGTTGATGCCGCCGTCGGACAGGTCAAACTGATAGGTGGCGGGCACCAGCTGCACGGAACCGGCGTTCTTCACGGTGGTCACGGTGCCGAACTCGCTGGTGAAGGTGGCCTGCGCCGGGGTCACGGCGCTGCCGTCCTGGGTGGCGGCGATGGTCACGGTCACCCGGTCGCCCGCCTGGAAGGCCTCGAACTTGTCGATGGCCTTTTCCAGGGCGGTGCGCAGGGGGGCCGCCGCGGCGTTGGTGGCGGCATAGAAGCCGCTGTGGGCGGCGTCATAGGCCTCCTTGGCGGCGGCGTAGTCCTTCAGTCCGTTGGTGGACGTGTTGTAGGCCGCCATCCGCTCTGCCAGATGCAGCAGGTCATCGCCGTAGCTCTGATTGGCATTGGTGGTGAACCAGATGGCCGTCAGTCCCTTGGCCGAGGCGTCCAGGGCATAGCCGTCGCCATCGTAGTGCAGGGAATAGTTGTCCGTCCGGCCGTCCACAGCGGTGATGAACCCGCTGTCGATGCCGGAGAAGGTGTGGCCGCTGTTTTTCAGCACGTCCTTCACCGTGTCGCCGGAGCGATAGCCGATATACTCCGGCTCGATGACATAGCCGTCCTGGGCCACGGCCAGCAGGGCGATGCGCCCGTCGTCTGCCGCATAGGCCGGAACCGGCAGCAGAGACAGCAGCATCAGGCACGCCAGCAGCGCCGCCATCAGGCGTTTGGTAACTCTCATGTGATGTTTCCTCCTTTGTTCTTTCTCTATTCAAAACACCTTGCAGGTGATAAATCTTGAGACGAACCGGCGCAGGACCGGGGTTTGCTCCTGCCATACCCGGCGGGTGCTTTCCAGCAGGGCCAGGCACCGCCGCCGCTGGCCTTCCGTCATGGTGTGGCCGCTGTACCACACCTCCCGCTCCAGGTACACCAGGTCCTCCGCGTCCTCCGGGGACAGGGGGTCCTCCGGGAGGCCCGGCTGACCCAGCAGGTCATGGACGGCGCACAGAATGTATCCGCAGCCCATGCGGCAGTCCGGATCCTGATACCGGGCCGCCGCCTGCCGCAGCCGCCTGCGGCCCAGAACCGCGTGGACGGTCAGGGCCAGCAGCCCCAGCGCCAGCGCCGCCGCCAGGGTCAGCAGGGCGCTGCGGACATATTCCGCCCGCCGGTCCTGGGGCTGTTCCTCCTCCGGGACGACCTCCGGCTCCCGCTCCTGAACGGGGGTGTCCGGCACGGGGGTGTCCCCCTGGCCGTTTTCCCCCTCCGGGCCGTTTTCCGGCAGCCGGTATTCCACCAGGTCCGTATAGCCCGGGGCGGCGTCAAAGGGCAGCCAGCCCACGCCGTCCAGATAATACTCCGTCCAGGCGTGGCTGCTCTGCTCCGTCAGGGTCAGGGTGCCGCCGGGGGCCATGGCCTCCGCCTGCTGGCGGGTCACGACGTACCCCTCAGCGTACCGGGCCGGGATGCCGCAGCACCGCAGCAGCAGAGCCGCTAAGGTGGCATAGTGGATGTCGCTGCCCTGCTGGCCGCCGGAGGCCATGGCGGCGGCGATGTCGCCGCCGGACACCGAGGCCCCCTGGCGATAGCTGACGCTCCGGGAGAGATAGGCCAGCACCGCCGCCTTGGCCTGGGTGGTGGTCATATCGCTCTCCGGGGTAAAGGCCCGGGTCAGGGCCTCATAGGTGCTCTGAGGCACCGTCAGATAGTGGTCATAGACCCACTGGCGGTATACCGCCTCCCCCTGGCGATAGGGGGTGTCGTCCCCGGACCGGGACAGGGCGTCCTGCAAGAGATAGCTGTCCTCCACCGGGTAAACGGACAGGGTGACGGCGTCCGCCGGGACGCGGCCCCCCTCTCCGGCCAGGTCGGCGGCGTCCAGGGCATCTGTGGCCGCCCCATAGGGCAGATACAGCCGCTGGCGGCAGGCCCCGGTGTTGGCCACGGTGACGGTCTGGCTTTCGCCGCCGGATACGTCCTGCCAGGCGGCGGAAACCTGGGTGGAGGGGAAGAAATAGTCCCTTTGCAGGGTATACAGGGCGTCGGCCTGGGCCGCCAGGACCTCCCCCTCCAGGGGCTGCCAGCTGCGGCCGGTGTACTCCCCGGCGGCGAAGCCCCGCAGATACAGAGGCCCCCACCGGTCCATGGTCACGGTCAGGGCCGTCTGGCTGCCGGAGCCGTGGGGCCGGGTCAGGTCCCCCTCCGGCAGGGGGGAGGGATGGGACTCATACCGCAGCCGGTGCAGAAAGACGCCGTTCCCCTGTGCCGGGACAAGGCCGGGAATCAGCGGGACAAGGGCGCAAAAAGCCGCAACAAAAAGGGACAGTCCGGCCAGCATCGCCTGCCGCCCCAGCCCCTGCCGGGGCAGCAGGCACATCAGCCCGCCCACCAGCAGAACCGCCAGCGGCCAGCCCCCCTCCAGAAGGCCCAGCAGCCGCAGCACCAGCGCCGCCAGGCCCACAGCCAGGCAGAACCCCGGCCACCGGCGGCGCAGGGCCAGCGCCGTGACTCCGCCGGTGAGGACCGCCAGGGTCAGCACCAGGGGCCAGACGCTGCCGCCGCCGGAATAGGGCAGGTGATACCGCCCGGTCTGCAGCAGCAGACGGCTAATTGCCAGATTTCCCAGGGCGGCTGCGGCGGCGGTCAGCCGGTTCCGGCACAGGACGGCCCACGCCAGCCACGCGGCCAGCACCGCCGCCAGGGCCGTCAGCCGTCCGGGTTTTTCCCACCGGACCAGCAGGCCCAGGCACAGGGCGGCTGCGGCGGCGGCTATGGGGAGAACCGCCGGGGCCAGGCTTCCCGCCGGGTGCAGCCACTGCCACACCCCGGCCCAAAGCCCCGCCAGAAACACGACGCCCCCCGGCAGGGCCCCGGGGCCGGCGGGTTTTCCGCCGGCGGGCTTCTCTATTCGGATGGAGGATGATGGTTTTTTCACGTTATTGCGCACTCCTGATCCACTGCTGGATTTGTTGGGGCATCTGCTCCGGGGTAAAGACGCCGGGCTCGCCGCCCTGTTGGCTGCACCGCAGCACCAGGGCGTTTTCCGGCAGGTCCGGCGGCACCCGGCAGCACAGGCAGATCACCGTGCCCGCCTCCTGCCAGGGAGGCGGGTCGGACTCCTGAGCCGGGGACTTCATCAGCTCCGGCAGGGCCTGGGCCAGCTGTTCCTGGTTGCCCAGGGTGCGGCTCTCATAGCCCTCGGGGCCGTTCCAGGCCAGCCGGAAGCTCCGACCCTCCAGGGCCTGGCACAGGGAGGCCGCCGCCTCCATCAGGGCGTCCGCCAGAGGGGGCGGGGCCTTCTGCCGCAGCACCAGCACCGTCAGCCGGTGGTCCACCGGCCGGGCCGGGTCCCGGACCACCAGCCGCCCGGTTTTGCCGGAGAGCTTCCAGTGGACCTGGCGCAGGCTGTCGCCGGGGGCGTAGTCCCGGACCTGGAAGGTCTCCGTCCGGTCCGTTCCCCGGCGGCCGGGGTCATAGACGCTGCCCTCCCGCCGGGGGCGCAGGGCCTGAAAATCCTCCATATCCAGAGGAAAGGTATCCGGCATGACGCACAGCTGGCCCCGGGCCCGGCAGGGGGCCGGAACCGGCAGCAGGGAGAAGGCGTCCCACACCGTGACCCCGGTGATGCGCAGGGTCAGGCAGCCGCACAGACGGCCGGACACGGCGCTCTCCCCCTCCGGCAGGGTCATGCAGGCGGTTTCGCCGGTGACGGTGTTCTCCGCCGCCAGGTGAAACCGCACCCGTCCCACCGGCAGAGCCCGGGGACGGCGCAGGGTCAGGCGGACGGCGGCGGGCCGTCCCTTTTCCGCAGAGGCCGGGCAGGACAGCTCCGCCCGGAGCTTCCGGCGGCACAGCAGCACCGCCAGCCAGGACAGCACCGGAAGCATCAGCGCCGCCAGTCCCGCCGCCAGCACCGGCCCCGAGGGGGCGGCGATATACCCCGCCGCCAGCAGCAGAAGGCACAGGACCCACAGCGCCTGGGTCATAGGGTCCGCTCCGTCATGGCCGGGGCGGGGGTCTCCTCCAGCACCTGGGCCAGAATGGCCTCGGGGGTATAGTCGTTGAGCTTTGCCCGGGAGGACAGCATCAGCCGGTGGCCGAACACATAGGGCACCAGCTCCGCCGCGTCCTCCGGCAGAACGAAGTCCCGCCCGGCGGCAAAGGCCGCCGCCTTAGCGCACCGGCACAGGGCCAGGGCCCCCCGGGGGCTGATGCCCAGGCGCACCATGGGGTGGCTGCGGGTGGCCTCGGTCAGGCGGGCAATGTAGTCATACACGGGGTCGGCGATGTGGATGGCCCGGACCCGGCGGATGGCCTCGCACAGGGCCTCACGGTCCGCCACGGCCTGCACCCGGGTCAGGGGGTCCTCCCCGCTGCGGTCCCGGAGAATGTGGATCTGGCTCTGCAGGTCCGGATAGCCCATGCTGAGCTTCATGAGAAAGCGGTCCAGCTGGGAATTGGGCAGGTCCTGGGTCCCGGCGGAGCCCACGGGGTTCTGGGTGGCCAGCACCGCAAAGGGCTGGGGCAGGGGATGGGTAACGCGGTCCACCGTCACCTGGCCCTCCTCCATGGCCTCCAGCAGGGCGGACTGGGTTTTGCTGGAGGTGCGGTTGATCTCGTCCGCCAGCAGAAGATTGGTCATAATGGCCCCGGGCTGATAGACCATGCCGTCCTTTCCGGGCATGGAGAAGCCGATGATATCCGAGGGCATGGTGTCCGGGGTGAACTGGATGCGCTTGGTGTCCAGCCCCAGGGCCCGGGAGAAGGCCAGGGCCATGGTGGTCTTGCCCACGCCGGGCACGTCCTCCAGCAGGACGTGGCCCTCGGCCAGCAGGGCGATCCACACCTTGGAGATCACGTCGTCCTTGCCCACGATGGCCTTCTTCACTTCCGCCAGAACATTCCGGGTTATTTCGTACATACGCGTTTCCTCTTTCTTATAACGATGATGACAATGCCCGCCGCCGCCGGAACCGCCGCCCCGGCGATGAGCCAGGGAAGGGGGGAGGCGCTTGCAGAGGCCGCCGGGGGGATATCCCGCAGGTCATATAGCCGCCCCTGGCCTGCCCGGAGCCGGTCCAGGGCCTGCAGGGCCAGAATGGCCTGCTCGGTGGCCATCAGGTCCTCGGGGCCCTCCGCCGTGTGGCGGAACAGGCCCTCCCGGGTGCGATAGGACAGCAGTCCGTCCCGGAGGGTGCGGCCATTCTGGATAAACCGGGCATCCGTTTCCGGGTCCAGGCCCAGACTGCACAGGGCGATGAGCACCTGGGCGGTGCTTTCGGCGTTGGGGTCCCCCCAGCTGACGAAATCGCCGTTTTCCGTCTGCTGGCCGGACAGCCACGCCAGCCCCCGGCGGATGGCCTCCGCCGTGGCGGGGTCCTCCTGATAGGGGGCCAGAGCCTGCAGGGCCATGGCCGTGATGTCCACGTCCGCCGTCCCGGCGGAGAGGCCGAAGGCCCCTTCCTCTGTCTGGGCCGACAGAATGGCCCGGCGCATATCCTCCCGGGTATAGGCCGCCCCCTCCGGCACGGCGAAGCCGCCGCTGTCCAGAGTAATCAGGGCAAAAATCCAGCCGTTGAGCCCCTGGGCCCCCAGGGAGCGGGAGCGGGACCAGTTATAGGTCCCCTCGGCTACCAGGTCGATGGGCTTTCCCTCCCGGTCCCGGCCAAAGGCGGTGGGGTCCCCGCCCTGGGCCTGCACCGCCAGGGTGATGCGGTGCCACTCGGTGGCCTTGATGCGGTCCAGACCGCCGTTTTCCCGGTACATGGAGGTGACATAGGACTCCAGGTCCCGGAGATAGTCCGGCCGCTGAAGCCCGGCCCGGCCGGAGGCGATGGCCAGCCAGTCGGATACGGAGTCTCCCGCCGTCAGGGGCCGGTTTTCCAGCAGGGGGCGGAAATCCTCCCCCCAGGCGGGGCAGATCAGCGCCGCCGCCAGCATCAGGGCCAGCAGAGCGCCTGCCAGGGTTCTTCTCATGGAATGGGCTCCTCCTTCCGCTCCCCGCATCGGGAGCAGGTATAGATGATGACGCCGTCCCGGCGCTCCGTTTCCTGGAAGTCGTGGCCCAGGGCCGGAATTTCCTGGGTCCGGCCCACGTCGCCGCACACCTGGCAGGTGACGGCGGCCTGGCCGGGGTGGGTGCAGTCCGGGGCCGTGGTCTGCTGGGGCTGGCCCCAGCGGTGCTCGTCAATGTACTGGCCGTTGATCCAGCGGCCGCAGTAGGTGGACAGGGCCCCGTAATTGCCGCCGGTGGCGTCATAGCCGCCGATGTCCTTGCCGTAGGCCAGGGTGAAGCGCAGATACAGGGTGTCGCCGGAGGACAGGAAGTAATTGGACAGGCCCTTTCCGGCGTAGGTCTGGCCGCCGATGGAGTACATCCAGCCGGAGCCCTGGGTATAGTCGAACTCGCCCAGGCTGTCGTTGTCGTGCTGGCCGGTGAGGTTCAGGCCGTCCCGGAGGATTTTGGCCCAGAGGTTTTCCGGGATGTCGGGATAGTCCATGAACCCCGCCCGGCTGATGCGGCGCAGATAGAACCCGACGTCCGGGGAGCCGCTGTATTCGTATTCATAGCCCCACTCCTCCAGGGCCTCCATAACGGCGTAGGACGCCGGAACGTTCTGGCGCACCTGAACGGCAAAGGGCTCCTCCGGCAGGCCCATGCCCATGGTGGTGATGTCCAGGACCACATAGGCCGTGCCGATGACGTCGCCGGTGTCCACAAAGCGGTAGATGATGCGGTAGGACACATAGCGGGAGTTGCCCTGGCCGTCCCAGGCCCGGATGGAGATGGTGTGGGCCTCGCTGTCGCCGGAGAAGGGGTCGGGGAAGCGAAGCTGGTACTCGAACACCGGGTTGCCGGTGGGCAGAAGGACCTGCTTGCCGTCCAGGTATACCTGGATATTGCTCTCCGGCAGGGAGCGGCCGGTGTAGGCGGTGGCCTGCACCGTCAGGGTGAAGTTGCGGTTGGTGGTTTCGGTGACGCCCTCCAGGTTGGTGACGATGGTGGGGGGATGGTCGCCGATGGTGGGGTGGCGCTCGTCGGCCTTCTGGGCCGCGTAGCGGATGGCGTAGTTCACCTCCTGGACGGTTTTATTGCCGTCCTTGCGGTAGAGGGTGAAGTAGTTGGTCTCGCCCCGGCAGAGCCGGGCCTGATAGTTCCGGCCGTCGGCGGTGAGGTACTGGCCGTTCTGGGAGGTCTGGCTGTTGCGGAGCTTGACCTTCAGGGTCTGGCCGTTGGCGTTGAGGATATAGGCGTAAAAATGCAGGGTGTCGTCGGTGAGCTGGTCATAGGTGATCTCGCCGCTGCACAGGTCCGTGACGATCCGGGGGGAGGCGTCGTCGGAGGGGCCGGGGGTGGGATCGGTACCGCCGGGGGTGTCGTCCCGGGGGCCGTCGTCCTTGGGCGGGGCGTCCGGGTCCGGGTCCTGGCCGGGGTCCTCGGGCGGGGTGTCCGGCTCCTGGGGGGTGTCCGGCTGGTCGGGCTGATCCGGGGTATCCGGCTGTTCCGGCTCCTGGGGCTCCTCGGGGGTGTCCGGTTCTTCCGGCTGGTCCGGAGGCGTCTGGGGCGATTGGGACTGTCCCTCCGGGCGCAGGGGGTCCGCCTGGGCCTGGGGCAGGGGCGTGGGGCCACCGGTGGACAGGCCCAGCCCCGGCAGGGCCGCCGCCAGCACCAGGGCCGCCGCCAGAAGCACCAGCAGTCCCCGCAGAAGATAGGTTTTGCGATTTTTCATACCGTTTCCTCCCGGATAAACAAAAAATGGTGTTATTCTGCCATTGCAGAATAACAACATAACCGTTTTTGGAAATTATTCGTGTGCACACAGTAGGTCTCCCGACTCGTACCTCAAGCGGCGGGTCTGTCCTGCCTTCTCAGAAGGAGTGCCTTCCAATGACCGGCTTTCGCCGACGGACAGATGCCTTGGTACACACGGTGTTGGTCAACGCGGGGCTCGTCCCCATTCCCTTGTTCATCAATGCGCCTGACCCGCAGGGGGCCTTTGCGGCCACATTGCCTCTGGTGGAGTATGTCGAATTTATTATACAGGGCGGCAGGGGAAATTGCAACCCCCGGCTGTGATATTTTACATGCGCGGATCCTGCCGAAAAAATTTCGCTTCTTAACATGATTTTAGCGTTTTCTTAACGCTGAAATATGGTATAATGGTGAAAATACAGGCGCGGGGAGGGGAAAAACAGCCATGAAGCGCTTTCAGATCCGCTGGCCCGACGAGTGGCTGAAGCGGACTCGCCTGTTCCGGACGGACCTGCTGTCCTATTCCGGGAAGGATTTTATCGTATCCGTGTCGCTGTATCTGATCTCGGTGGGGTTCTGTCTGGTGCTGCGGAACTTCGACCCCAACAACGACACCAGCTATGTGTCCATGATCTTCCTGCTGGACGTGTTTTTGACGGCCCTGCTGACGGACGGGTTTTTCTTCAGCCTGACCATCGCGGTGTTCGCCGTGCTCAGCGTGGACTATATCTTCACCCCGCCCTTCTGGGAGGTCAGCTTCACGCTGGCGGGCTTTCCGCTGACGTTCCTGGTGATGATGACCATCTGCGTGGCGACCGGTATCGTTACCAGCCGGGCCAAGAAGGTCAGCGAGATGGAGCGGGAGGCGGAGCGGGAGAAGATCCACAGCAACCTGCTGCGGGCGGTGTCCCACGACATCCGCACCCCGCTGACGGGCATCGTGGGGGCCACCAACGTCCTGCTGGAGCAGGATGACGTCCTGACGCCCCAGCAGCGGCGGGAGCTGCTGAAAAATGCCAACGAGGAGGCCCAGTGGCTGATCCACATTGTGGAAAATCTCCTGTCCATCACCCGCATCGGCGCGGGGGAGGACGCGCAGGTCACCAAAACGCCGGAGGCGGCGGAGGAGGTCATCGAGGGGGCCGTGGGCAAATTCCGGCGGCAGTATCCGCAGATCGACGTCCGGGTGGAGCTTCCGGAGGAGTTCTTCCTGGTGCCCATGGACCCGCTGCTGATCCAGCAGGTGATGACGAACCTTCTGGAAAACGCAGCTGTCCACGGCGTCACCACCACCCGGGTGGTGGTATCCCTGGAAAAACGGGGGAAGTGGGCCCGGTTCACCGTGTGCGACAATGGCCGGGGCATCCCGGAGGGACGGCTGCACAACCTGTTCGACGGCACCCAGAGCGCCCAGAAGGGGGACAGCACCCGCAGCATGGGCATCGGCCTGTCTGTGTGCAAAACCGTGGTGGCAGCCCACCGCGGCAAAATAAAAGGAGAAAATATCAAGGGGGGCGGCGCCCGGTTCACGGTGGACCTGCCCCTGGAGGAGGATGAACATGAAGATCAAGGATAAGGTTCTGATCGTGGAGGATGAGCAGAGCATCAGCAATTTCATCTCCATGGTCCTCAACGCCAACGGATACGATACCATCATTGTGGGCAGCGGCGAGGAGGCGCTGACCATGATCGCCTCCCACTGCCCGGACCTGATCGTCCTGGACCTGGGTCTGCCGGATATGGACGGCATGGAGGTGCTCAAGTCCGTGCGCAAGTGGTCCAACCTGCCGGTGGTGGTGGTGTCCGCCCGGAACCACGAGCACGACAAGGTGGATGCGCTGGATTACGGGGCCGACGACTATCTGGTGAAGCCCTTCGGCACCTCCGAGCTGCTGGCCCGCATCCGCACCGCCATCCGCCATACCCGCACCACCCTGGCCAATTCCCAGATCGCCCAGTCCGGCAAGTTCACCGCCGGGGACCTGACCATCGACTATGACAAGCACCAGGTGCTGATCCGGGGCGAAAACGCCAAGCTGACGGTGAACGAATACAAGATCGTGGCCCTGCTGGGCAAATATGCCGGCAAGGTGCTGACCTATGACTTCATTATCCGGGAGCTGTGGGGCCCCAAGGCCAAGGCCGACAACCAGATCCTCCGGGTGAACATGGCCAATATCCGCCGCAAGATCGAGGACACCCCCGGCCAGCCCCAGTACATCTTCACCGAGATGGGCGTGGGCTACCGCATGCGGGAGGGAGACTGAGGTCGTCCACTTCCGGAGGGTGATTGGCGAAATACATAAAATTTATGCCATAAATTTGAAAAATAGGGGCTATCTTTTTCCGGATGTATATGGTACAATCAGAATATCCCAAATGTATGCGGTACAACACAGTGCCGGAAAAGGTAGGTCAAACGACATGGAACACAATGCGATCCTGGACAGCAAGCTGTCCCTGAGCAGCAACATCCCCCTGTACGCCCAGCTGGTGGGTATCATCAAGCGGGAGATCTCCTCCGGCGCGCTGAAAATCGGGGACCTGCTGCCGTCGGAGGCGGAGCTGTGCCGGGCGCTGGATATCAGCCGCAACACCGCCCGCCAGGCCATCGGCGAGCTGGAGGACGAGGGACTGGTGGTCCGCAAGCGGGGCAAGGGCACCTTTGTGGCCGATCCCAACAACAACCGCCGGGGCGTGCGCTATTCCTTCACCACGGAGGTCTCCTCCCTGGGCAAGACGCCGTCGTCCACCCTGGTGGATTTCGGCGTGGTGATCCCCACCCGGGCCATCTGCCAGCGGATGGACCTGCAGGAGGGAACCCCGGTGTATTGCTTCACCCGTGTCCGCAACGTGGACGGGGAGCCGCTGATTCTGGAAACCTCCTACTATCCCCAGTACATCTATCCCAACCTCACCCGGGAAATGGTCCAGACTCACAGCTTTTACAGCCTGCTGTATCATGTGGGGATCACACCCTTTTCCGCCGAGGACAGCTATGAATCCGTGATTCTGGACGCCCCCCGGGCCAGCCTGCTGGGGGTGGAGCCGGGCAGCTGCGCCTTTTATCATCAGCGCCGCACCCGCACCGAGGACGGCCGCATTTATGAGTATACCCGCAGCTATATCCGGGGCGACCGGGTCCGGCTGGACGTGCATATGCAGAAAAGCGGCATGAGCTTCACCCGCATCATCGACTGACAAAGTAACAGCAATATGAAAAACAGCGGCAGGCAAAGCCTGCCGCTGTTTTTTGTGATTATTCGGCCTGTGCAAGGTCCCGCTTCAGCAGGCGGAACAGCCCCTCCCGGTTCTCCCGGGTGATATACAGCACCCGGACGCCGGGGACGCCCCGCACCGCCTGCAAGAACGGGTCGTTCCGGTTTTTCACCGCCGCCAGCACCGGCTGGTCACCCTGCAAAGCCGCCAGCACCGCCTCCTGAAACCGGCGGGCGTCCCGCTCTAAAAAGCCCAGCTCGTCCATCAGCAGCAGGCCCGGCCCCTCCAGCAGCCGGGGGCCCCAGTCATCAAAGACCGGGGTACAGCGGACACTGCGGCGGCTGTCGCACCGGCCGATCAGATTCTCCGGGCCGTACTGCCGCCGGGCTTCCGGACAGGCGGCGGGGTGAATGTAAATAGGGAACAGGCCCTCGCCGTCCGCCACGGTCTCCCGCTTGGTGACAAAGCCCGACACCGGGCCGGGATACAGGGCCGTCAGCCGCCGGATGAGGGTGCTTTTCCCCACCCCCCGGGGGCCGCAGATGAGTATTTTATCCATGGGGATCCTCCTTCAGCTGACCTGCCGGGATGGCCAGCAGGCACAGGGGCTTGGGATTGGGCAGATACAGGGGATAGTCCGGCCAGGGGGATGGCTCCAGCCGGGCCTCCAGCTCCTGCCGGGCAGGCACCGTCCCGTCCCGGCTGTACAGCCGGAAAAACGCCAGGGCGTCCTCCACGGACCGGAAGGGCTGGCCGAATTCCAGGGTGAACCGCCGGAGGGTGCAGGTCAGCCCCCGGCGGCGCAGCTCCTGCTCCATGTCGGCGGCGGTGTGGCCCGCCATGCGGACGCCGGAGCTGAACTGGTGCTGCCGGAAGTCCCGCCGCACCACCAGGGCCGTGCCGCCGCACTGCCGGGCGGCGATGTCCAGAATCTCATCGGTGCCGCCGAACAGGCAGAACACCATGGCGTCATAGGGCTTTTGGGGCGGCAGGTCCCGGATGTCCCCGGTCAGGGCCGTCAGCCGGGGGTCATGGCCCCGGGCGGTCAGGTCGGTGATGGCCGCCGGGGAGCGGTCTATGGCGGTGACGTGTCCGCAGTAGGGCAGAAGGGCCCGGCTCAGCAGACCCAGGCCGCACCCGGCGTCGCACACCCGGTCCTCCGGGTGCAGGAACGCCCCCAGCTCCCGGGCCAGGTCCGTATAGTAGCGGCTGCGGTCCGCCGCCGTGTGCAGATAGCGGATGACCTCCGGACTCCATTGCTGCATGGTTTGCCCCCTTTCTTTCTTACCTTTCATCATACCATACCGCCCCCGGGGATGCAAGCCGGGGGGCGGATGATGGGGGATTTTGAATACGTATTGCAATTTTACGGTCGAAATATACGGAATGCAATCGAATTTGGCGGCGGGGGCGGTGGATGACCACCGGCAGCGGACCCTACGGACTTGGCTCTCCCTTTGGGAGAGCTGTCACCGAAGGTGACTGAGAGGGCCTGTAGGGGCGTGGGCCCACCAATGTGGCGCTTTCGGGCGGCAGGGCACATGGGCCCTGCCCTACAGGATATTCTATCGGCACACACTCCGTAGGGCGGGGCCCGCGTGTTCTGCCGTCAATTACAGACGATCTATCCGATTCATGTCCCAAAAGGGCAAAGCCCTTTTTGGACAATCAAAAAACCTGCCGCAGGCTGTGGCCCGCGGCAGGTTTTCGACAGGATTATTTGCGGCGGCGGCCGCCCCGCTTGGAGGCCATGTAGCGGTTCAGCTCCGACTGCTTGCTGTCGGACACGGACATGAACTGCTTGAGCTTGTCCTCAAAGGACAGCTCCGCCGGGGCGGCGGGCTGGGCGGGGGCGGAACGGGCGGGAGCGGGACGAGGACCACGGGGCCGTGCCGGACGGTCGCCATGGGGAGGCCGGGGCTTGGGCGGCTGCGCCTGCTTCACGGACAGGCTGATCTTCCCCTCCGGCGAGATGGACAGCACCTTCACGGGTACCTCCTGCCCCTGGGTGAGGAAATCGTGGACATCGCTGACGAAGGTGCCGGCCACCTCAGAGATGTGAACCAGCCCGGATTTTCCATCGGGCAGCGCCACAAATGCGCCGAATTTGGTGATGCTGGTCACCTTCCCGGTGATAATGGTCCCAACCGTTAATTCCATAAACGAATCTATCTGCTCCCTTCGAAAGTGTGGCGTGTCAGTTGTTCACGTCGTAAAAAATGCGCTCGCCATCGGAGGCCAGGCCCAGATCATCCCGGGCCAGACCCTGGATGAAGTCCTGATCCCCCTGGTGCTCCAGGTCGGACCGCAGGGCGTCATTCTGCTTTTCGGTCTGCTGGATCTGGGCCTCCAGCGCCTGGCTCTTGCTGCGAAGCTCCGGCAGACGGCTGCCGTATATCCGGACGATGCCTGCCCCTGCGGCGGCCACCAGCACCACGATCACCAGCAGAGCCGCCACGCGGCTGCGGCTGACGGGTTTTTTCTTGCTTCTTGCCATGTCTGCGGACTCCCTTCCGTGCGTCATCTTTTGGTCGTAGAAAACACTTCCACCTATATGTGTTTAGTATAGCGTACTTTGCCGCAGAATGGAAGCCCTTTTTTGCTTCCGGCAGCAATTTTTTTGCCTGATGGCGGCAAAAATCCAGGGGCAGCCGCAAAAGCCGCGCCAGCTCTCCGGCCACATCGGCCCAGAATTCCCACAGGGGCCGCAGCAGCGGCGCAGCCGCCAGCAGATACAGCAGCATCCCCGCCCCGGCTCCCAGCAGCAGATACAGCTGCGGCTCGCCGCCGCCTACCCGGGTCAGGGCCCACAGGGCCCCCAGCAGGCACACCAGGCCGAACACCGCGTCGGCGGCATGGGTCAGCCCCGGCCGCCTGCGGCGCAGCACCCGCAGCAGGTCGTATACCAGGCCCCCGGCGGCTCCCAGGGCCACGGCGGCTCCCAGGGCGGCCAGCTGACCGGCCACATAGTTCTCCATCCGTCCCCTCAGCCCAGCAGCCGGGTCAGCCAGGACCCCCGGGGAGCCTGCTGTTCCTCATAGGTCAGGGCCTCCACCCGGCCATCCACCTGGAGCTCGCCGCCGTCCAGGCTCAGCTTGCCGATGTGCAGCCCCTCCCCGGTGACGATCAGGGTCCCCTCGCAGGTGGCCATGACGATGCAGCCCTCGTCGAACCGCTCCACGTCCTCCACCCCGGACACCGTCAGCTTGTCCCGGCCCTCCAGCTCCACCCGGTGATACAGCTGCTGCCCCGTTTCATACGCCATAAAAAACCGCCCCCTCATATCAACAATGGAATATTTCAATCGAATATCCCATGTGTATGAGAGGGCGGGAAAAATTATACCGGTTGTCCCGGTCTGTCCCGGGGCTGTCTCAGCTTTGTCCCGGAGTTGTCCCGCCGATTTCCCGGTACATGGCGGCGGCGTCGGCCTTGCCCACGTTGTCCGCCACCGACAGCACCTCCACCTCCAGGGTCCTGGCCCCGAAGCGGATGGCGATCCTGTCCCCGGGCTTCACCTCGTAGGACGCCCGCTGCACCCGGCCGTTGACGCTGACCCGCTCATTGTCGCAGGCCTCGTTGGCCACCGTCCGCCGCTTGATGAGGCGGGATACCTTCAGATATTTGTCCAGTCGCATAGCAATCCCCTCCTTTTGCCCCGCATTATAGCAGAAATTTCCCGGTTTTGCAACAGAAGTCATTTTTTGTGGGGTATGTGAGTTGCACACTCCGGCGGGGTATAGTATAATATAGGATACGAATTTTCCAAATGCGGGAGGGACCCAATATGATGCATCCTACCATAGATATCAAAACCTTTCTCAAGCCCGGGGTCCGGGCCCACCTGGCCGGCATCGGCGGGGTGAGTATGTGTCCCCTGGCGGAGGTGCTGCTGGGCATGGGCCTGCGGGTGCAGGGCTCGGACATGACGGAAAGCGACACCGTCCGCCAGCTCCGGTCCCAGGGCATCGACGTGGCCATCGGCCACTCGGCGGAAAACCTGAAGGACTGCGACCTGGTGATCCGCACTGCCGCCATCCACGACGAGAATCCCGAGATCGCCGGGGCCATCGCCCGGGGCATCCCCGTGTATGAGCGGGCCCAGGCCTGGGGCGCTATCATGCAGCACTATGAAAACGCCCTGTGCATCTCCGGCACCCACGGCAAAACCACCACCACCTCCATGGCCACCCACATCTTCATGGCGGCCCAGGCGGACCCCACCGTGATGATCGGCGGCACCCTGCCCATGCTCCATGCGGGCTATCGGGTGGGCAAGGGAAACACCATCATCCTGGAATCCTGCGAATACTGCAATTCCTTCCTGAATTTCTTCCCCACGGTGGCGGTGATCCTGAACGTGGGAGAGGACCATCTGGACTTTTTCAGGGATCTGGCGGATATCGAGCGGTCCTTCCACGCCTTCGCCGATCTGGTGCCCCAGCGGGGCTATGTCATTGCCAACGCCGACGATAAGGGGGCCCGGGACGCCGTGGCGGGCCTGAGCCACCCGGTGTTCACCTTCTCCCTGGCGGACCGGACGGCGGACTGCTATGCCCGGGACGTGGCGTTTTTCGACGGCTGCGCCAGCTTCGACGTGATGATCCACGGGGAGCTGTATGCCCATGTGGACCTGCACATTCCCGGCAAGCACAACATTCTCAACGCCCTGGCGGCGGCCTCGGCGGCCTATGTGCTGGGGATCCCCGGCCAGGCCGTCACCCTGGGCCTGGAGGATTTCCACGGGGCCGGACGCCGGTTCGAGCACAAGGGCAGCTATCACGGGGCGGCGGTGTATGACGACTATGCCCACCACCCGGCGGAGCTTCACGCCCTGCTGACCACCGCCCGGTCCATGGGCTATGACCGGGTGATCTGCGCCTTCCAGCCCCACACCTACACCCGCACCAAGGCGCTGTTTGACGACTTCGTCCGGGAGCTTCAGCTGCCGGATGTGACGGTGCTGGCGGAGATCTACGCCGCCCGGGAGCAGAACGTCCTGGGCATCTCCTCCCGGGACCTGGCGGAGAAGATCCCCGGGGCCATCTATTGCTCCACCCTGGACAAGGTGGCCGACACCCTGGCGGGCCTGGCCCGGCCCGGGGACCTGATCCTCACCGTGGGCGCGGGAGATATCTTCCGGGCCGGTGAAAAGCTGCTGGAGCGGGCGTAAAAAGCAATACGATTCGTCATTTTTCTGCCGGATTATACAAGAAGTGATCGTCTGCCGGTGACGGAATGGCGGGGAAATCGCCGAAGCGCCGCCAGTGGCGGATGAAGCGAGGCGATTTCGAGGAAGTGCCCCGGCTGTCGGCCGCGGTAGCGGCCGAGAGTCGGCTGGCACGACGGTGGGCAGACATGGGCCCCGCCCTACGGAACGTTTATTGAAAGAATACTGTAGGGCAGGGCCCGTTTGCCCTGCCGCAAGGAATGGCTGCGTAAAACAAAAAGCCCCCGCCCCGAAGGGCAGGGGATGCGGCGGGCTGTAAAGTGCAGGAGCCTTACGTCTGGGGGGGCTGCTCGGCGGCCAGAACCTCCTGGGTGTCGGCCCCGCACAGGCGGATGAGCTTCTCCGCCAGAATTTTGGAGAACCCCGCGATCAGGGTGCTTTCGATGACCAGCCGGGACACGGCGGCCTCGCCGGGCTGGTCCGGCGTGCGGATATCCTCCGCCGCGTCCTGGACCTGCTGGTTGAAAAACAGGGCAATGTGGCGGAATTTCTCGGAATACTCCTGATAGATGGCCCGGACGTCCTCCTCGGGGATGTCCGCCGGGATGATCTTCTGCACGTCGCTGATGCTGATGCTCTGCTTCATGGTCAGGATCATGATGAGATAGGCGATGTGGACCCGGAAGTATTTCCGCTTTACCGGGGCGGGCATGATCTTCAGCCGCACATAGTTGTTGATGGTGGAGGAGGTGACAAAGCTTTCCTTGCCGCCGGGCATGGCCGGGATGAAGTTCAGATACTGGGCCAGCAGCACCACCACTTGGTCCATATACAGCCCCAGATCGGGGATGGCGTCCCACTCCGGCAGGTGGTAGTCGGTGATGAACCGGTCCCACCGGTCCAGCTTGTGGGCGATCAGCTCTTTGTCATATTGCATACAGCATTCCTCCGGCCTTTCCTTTTTCTATATAATATCAGAATATTCGGTTGGGCGCAAGAAGAAAACGGAAAATAATAGGTTGACTTGCCAGAACTAATATGCTATATTAGGAAAAAAGAGGGATGGAGGTCATAGCCATGCCGGATAAGATTTATATTTACGGAGACTCTCTGCTGAAGGCCACGGTGCCGGACGGAGATTTTCACTATCATTTTCACATCAATGAAGTCATGCAGCGCTACCAGACCAAGCTGGTGGAGGTGGTGAACCGGTCGAAAATGGGGGCCACCATCCGCAAGGGGCTGAGCCTGGTGCGGCATGACCTGGACCGGGGCCTGGAGGCCCGGTATGCCCTGGTGTCCTACGGCGGCAACGACAGCGACTTCGACTGGGCCGCCATCGACGCCGACCCCGAGGCCGATCACCGGCCCAACACGGAGCTGCCGGTGTTTGCCGACACCCTGCATGAGACCTTGGACGCCCTGCGCCAGGGCGGGGTGCAGCCGGTGATGATGACCCTGCCCCCCATTGACGGGGAGCGGTATCTGGACTTCCTGTGCCGGGACAATCTGCGGCGGGACCGCATTCTGGACTGGCTGGGGGAGCCTCAGATGATCTATCGCCACCAGGAGCTGTACGCCGACACGGCGGCGGAGATCGCCCTGCGGGAGAACATCCCCCTGATCCCGGTGCGGCAGACGTTTCTGCGGAACCACCGGCTGTCCCAGCTGATTGCCGCCGACGGCATTCACCTGACCATGCCGGGGTATGAGCGGCTGTTCGACACTCTGGCTGATTGGGTAAAGAAGAATATATAAGCATCTTAGGCAAAAATCTTGAAAGGAACTGTTTTAATATGATCCAGATCTTTGTGGATTCCGGAGCCAACCTGTCTGCGGAGCTGCGGGAGCAATACAACATCCACCTGCTGCCTATGGCGCTGACCATCAATGACCAGCCTGCGCCGGAGGGGCTGGACGGCCATGAGTATTACGAGGCCCTGCGCTCCGGGGCCGACGTGCGCACGTCCATGGTGAACCCCGACGATGCAAAAAAAGCCTTCGAGACCTATGTGTCCCAGGGGGACGACGTGGTGTATTTCAGCATTTCCGCCGGCATCAGCGGCAGCTGGTGGTCGGCAAAGCTGGCGGGGGACGAGCTGATGGAGGAATATCCCGGCCGCCGGGTCTGCCCCATCGACAGCATGGGCGCGTCCCTGGGCGCGGGCATCCCGGCCCTGAAGGCCTCCTCCCTGGTGCGCCAGGGCATGGAGCTGGATGAGCTGGTGGAGAAAATGACGGTGTACTGCCAGAATTACTGCCAGTATTTCGCCGTGGACGACCTGAAGTATCTGCGCAAGGGCGGCCGCATCTCCGGCGCGTCGGCGCTGGTGGGCTCCCTGCTGCAGATCAAGCCCATCCTCCGGGGCAACGAGGAGGGCAAGATCGTCCTGTTCGACAAGGCCCGGGGCAAGCTGCGGGCCATCGAGCGGCTGGTGAGCATCTATAAGGAGCGGGCCATCGACCTGGACGACCTGATCGGCATCTCCCACGGGGACTGCCCCGGCGAGGCCCTGCGGCTGGAGACCAAGCTGCGGGAGGCGGGCCATCGGGGGCCCATCCTGCTGGTGCCCCACGAGCCGGTGACCGGCGCCCATGTGGGCCCCGGTATGCTGTCGCTGTATTTCCACGCGGTGGGCAAGTAAGGCAAAATCGAATAAAATCCGCTGGGCCTGAGGTCCGGCGGATTTTTTCGCATAACCCGGCGTCGGTGCGGCAGACTATGGACAAGAGGTGATTTTTATGACGTCCAGACGCCTGGGCCGGCAGACGGTGGCTCTGCTGCGGCCCCCCAGCGTGGTGTCCTATGCCAACGTCGGCGGAAAATTCGAGGCCAACGGCCCCCTGGCGGGGCATTTTGACCTGTTGTGCACGGATTCCTTCTTCGGAAAGGACACCTGGGAGCAGGCGGAGTCCGCCATGCAGCAGGAGGCCCTGACCCGGGCCCTGGAAAAGGGCGGGCTGACCCCCGGGGACGTGGATTACGTCCTGGCCGGGGACCTGCTGAACCAGTGCATCGGCACCGCCTTCGGCCTGCGGGACTTTCAGATTCCGTTTTTCGGCCTGTACGGGGCCTGCTCCACCATGGGGGAGAGCCTGGCCCTGGGGAGCCTGCTGATCTCCGGCGGCCACGCCCGGACGGCGGCCTGCATGACCAGCTCCCACTACTGCACCGCCGAGCGGCAGTATCGTATGCCGGTGCCCTACGGCAGCCAGCGGACCCCCACCGCCCAATGGACCGCCACCGCCGCCGGGTGCTGCATCCTGGGGGACCAGGGGGACGGGCCGTATATCACCCATGTGACCTGCGGGAAGATCGTGGACATGGGCATCACCGACGTGAACAACATGGGGGCCGCCATGGCCCCCGCCGCCTATGACACGCTGTCGGCCCTGTTCCGGGAGACAAAAACCGGCCCCGGGGACTATGACCTGATCGTCACCGGGGACCTGGGGGCCCTGGGCCACGCCATCGTCACGGACCTGTTCCGCCGGGACGGGGTGGACCTGTCCCGGAACTATCAGGACTGCGGACTGCTGCTGTACGACCTGGAGAAGCAGGACATGCACGCCGGAGGCTCCGGCTGCGGCTGCTCGGCGGCGGTGCTGAATGGGTATCTGCTGGACGGCCTGCGGCGGGGCCGGTGGCGGCGGCTGGTGTTTGCCCCCACCGGGGCCTTATTGAGCCCCACCTCCTCCTTCCAGGGGGAGAGCGTGCCGGGCATCTGCCACGCGGTGGTGTTTTCCGCCGGGAAGGAGGGAGAAACGTGGCCTATCTGAACGCGTTTTTGTGCGGCGGACTGCTGTGCGCCGTGGGACAGATCCTCATCGACCGGACCCAGCTGACCCCCGCCCGGATCCTGACGGGCTATGTGGTGGCGGGGGTGCTGTTGCAGGCGGTGGGGCTGTATCAGCCCCTGGTGGACTGGGGCGGCGCCGGAGCCACGGTGCCCCTGACGGGCTTTGGCTATTGCCTGGCCAAGGGGGTGGCGAAGGCCGTGGCGGAAAAGGGACTGCTGGGCGCTCTGACCGGGGGGCTGACGGCCACCGCCGGGGGCATTGCCGCTGCCGTAGTGTTCGGGGTGCTGGCGGCGCTGATCTTCCGCCCCGGGGACAAGCGGTAAGCGGCTCACCAGGAGGATGGCACGAAAAAAGCCCCCGGCAGGGGGCTTTTTGCTCAGCTTGTCCAAAAAGGGCTTTGCCCTTTTTGGACAGAAGGCTTGCAGTCTGCCGCGCGCATAATTTGTTCGCTGAAAGCGAACAAATTCCACACTTGCAGACTGAGAAGTGTTTTTTGCGACGTACACGCCGCCGCAAAAAACGGATTGCAGCTTATTTGCCGCCTGCGGGCGGCAAACGCTGCGAGGCTTTTTGCTGTTTATATGCTGCTTTTTATCCGGCGATGGCGCCGAAGGCGGAGACTCCCAGCAGGCTCAGGGCGCCCATAATGCACCCGGCCAGCAGTACTCCGCCCATACAGGCCAGCACACTCTTGCGGAAATCCATATCCAGGAGGCTGGCGGCCAGGGTGCCGGTCCAGGCCCCCGTGCCGGGCAGGGGGATGCCCACAAACAGCAGCAGCGCCCAGAACAGGCCCCGGCCTGCCTTGGCCTGGAGCTTTTCGCCGCCCTTTTTGCCCTTTTCCAGGCAGAAGGTGAAGAATTTGCCGATGACGGGCTTGTCCCGGCCCCACTCCAGCACCTTCCGGGCAAAGAAATAGATCAGCGGCACCGGCAGCATATTGCCCACAATGGCGATGATATACGTCAGCCACAGGGGCAGGCCGAAGCCCACGCCGTAGGGGATGGCGCCCCGCAGCTCGATGATGGGCACCATGGACACCAGAAACACGATGAGACAATGCTTGAACATAAGGGCTCCTTTTGCAGCGTTAAGCCAGTCTAATTGATGGTATAATAACATAGTATACCCCGCCCCGGCGGGATACGCAAGAATTGTTATTTTTTTGCCGAAGGATTTTGTGGAATACACAAAGAATCCGGCGTTTTTTCTCCGCAATTCTCCATTCTTTTGCGGGGTTTTCCATCGACACGGCTCCCCGGAATTTGCTATACTATAGAACAGACATATACTGGGAGGGGAATGCGTATGGGTGCATCCGAGATCATCGGCCTGTTAGGCGGCATCGCGCTGTTTTTATTCGGCATGGCCATCATGGGCGACGGCCTGAAAAAAGTCGCCGGAAGCAAGCTGGAGCTGGTGCTGTATAAGCTGACCAGCACACCGCTGAAGGGGGTTCTGCTGGGCACCGGCGTCACCGCCGTGATCCAGTCCTCCTCCGCCACCTCCGTGATGGTGGTGGGCTTCGTCAACTCCGGCATGATGAAGGTGAACCAGGCCATCGGCATCGTCATGGGCGCCATTCTGGGCACCAGCGTCACAGGGTGGATCCTCTGTCTCAGCAATCTCAGCGGCGGCAGCGGCTGGGTGACCCTGCTGAGCACCGCCACTCTGACGGGCCTGGTGGCGGTGGTGGGCATCGTCCTGCGCATGGCCGCCAAGCGGCCCTCTACCCACCACATCGGGGACATCCTGCTGGGCTTTGCGGTGCTGATGTACGGCATGAGCACCATGAGCGACGCCGTCTCCCCCCTGCGGGACAGCCAGGTGTTTATCGACGCACTGACCTCCTTCTCTAACCCGCTGCTGGGGATTCTGGTGGGCCTGCTGTTTACCAGCGTCATCCAGAGCGCCAGCGCCGCTGTGGGTATTCTCCAGGCGCTGGCCGTCACCGGGGCCATCACCTTTGAGATCGCCCTGCCCATCATCATGGGCATCGCCATCGGCGCGGCGGTGCCGGTGCTGCTGTCGGCCCTGGGGGCCAACGTCAGCGGCAAGCGCACGGCCTTTGTGTATCTGCTGATCGACGTGCTGGGCGTGGTGATCTGGGCCACGGTGTTCTATATCGCCAACGCCATCGCCCACTTTGATTTCATGACTATGACCATGACCACCGTGTCCATCGCCCTGATGAACACCCTGTTCCGTCTGGCCACCGTTATCGTTCTGACCCCCCTGATCGGGCTGCTGGAAAAGTGCGTGTGCCTGCTGATCCCCGAGAATCCCGAGAGCATCCGGGAGGAGCAGGAGATGGACCGGCTGGAGGAGCGCTTTCTGCTGCACCCGGCTCTGGCCCTGGAGCAGAGCCGCCAGGTCACCGACGCCATGGCCCGGCGGGCCATGGACAACCTGCTGCGGGCCATGGAACTGGTGCACAAATTCAGCGACAAGGGCTGCCGGGCAGTGGAGGATGCCGAAAACGCCATCGACCGCTACGAGGACCGGCTGGGCACCTATCTGATGAAGATCACCGGCAAGGAGCTGTCCCAGCGGCAAAGCGAGGAGGTGTCCAAGTATCTGCACACCATCTCCGACTTTGAGCGCATTTCCGACCACGCCCTGAACATCTGCGACGCCGCCCGGGAGATCAACGCCAAAAGCGTGGTGTTCTCCCCGGAGGCCGAGCGGGAGCTGCGGACCCTGGAGCAGGCCATCACCGAGATCCTGCACCTGGCCGTCGGGGCCTTCGTCTCCGGCGACCTGGAGGGCGCCTCCCGGGTGGAGCCGCTGGAGGAGATCGTGGACGGCCTGTGCGACGAGATGAAGCTGCACCATGTGGACCGCCTGCAAAAGGGCGTGTGCACCCTGAACCAGGGCTTCATCTTCAACGACCTGCTGACCAACTATGAGCGGGTGGCGGACCACTGCTCCAACATCGCCGTGGCCATGATCGAGCTGGAATCCGACTCCTTCGACACCCATGAGTACCTCAACAGCGTCAAGGCCATGAAGTCCGCCTCCTTCGCCCGGTACTCCGCCGAATATCAGAAGAAATACACCCTGTAACCGGGGCTTATCCTGTTTTTCCCGCCGCGTCTGCGGCGGGAAAAATTTTTTCAAAAAATTTTCGCAAAAAAAGAGGATTCCGAGAATTTTAGGGGTATCTATAGATATCACGGGAATTCCGGCCGGACAGGAGGTGCAGCCATGCCGTTTCCCCAGAGCTTTCTGGACGAGCTGATCGCCCGGAACGATATCGTGGACGTGGTGGGCTCCTATGTGTCCCTGACGCCCAAGGGAGGCAGCTTCTGGGGCTGCTGCCCCTTCCACAACGAAAAGACACCCTCCTTCCATGTGCTGCCGGACAAGCAGTTTTATCACTGCTTCGGCTGCAAAAAGGGCGGCGGCGTCATCAACTTCGTCATGGACATCGAGAATCTGTCCTATCCCGACGCGGTGCGGTTTCTGGCCAAGCGGGCCAACATCCCGGTGCCGGAGGAGGCCAGCGACGGCACGGAGAAGCTCCGCCGCCGGATGCTGGAGCTGAACCGGGACGCCGCCCGGTGGTACTATCAGACCCTCCAGGCCCCGGAGGGTCAGGCCGTCCGGGACTATCTGGACCGGCGGCAGATCCACCGGAGGATCGCCGTGCGCTTCGGCATGGGGGCCGCGCCGGACAGCTGGGACGCCCTGCTGACCGCCATGACCGCCAGGGGCTATTCCAAGGACGAGTTAATCCGGGCGGGCCTGGCCGTCAGCGGAAAGAACGGGCACATATACGACAAGTTCCGCAACCGGCTGATCCTGCCGGTGATCGACGTGCGGGGCGACGTGGTGGGCTTCGGCAGCCGGGTGCTGGACAAGTCCGAGCCCAAGTATATGAACACCCCCGAAACCCTTACATACAGCAAGCGCCGGGTGCTGTACGGACTGAACCTGGCCAAAAAGACCAAGCGGCCCAATATCATCCTGTGCGAGGGCAACCTGGACGTGGTGACCCTGCACCAGGCGGGGTTCGACAACGCCGTGGCCTCCATGGGCACGGCGCTGACGGTGGAGCAGACCCGGCTGCTGTCCCGGTATACCAAGGAGCTGGTGCTGTGCTACGACAACGATAAGGCGGGGGCACTGGCCACCCAGCGGGCTCTGGAGCTGCTGAACCGGTCGGAGTTCACCGTTCGGGTGCTGCGGCTGCCCAACCGGTTGGTGGACGGGGAATATGTGAAGCAGGACGCCGACGATTTCATCAAATTCCAGGGGCCGGAGGCCTTTGAGCGGCTGCTGTCCGGCAGCGCCAACGGCATCGAGTTCCGGCTGCACGAGATCGCCGGGAAGTATGACCTGCGGGACGATCAGGCCCGGGTGGCCTATGCCCAGGAGGTCAGTGGGGTGCTGTGCACCCTGGAAAACGCCGTGGAGCGGGAGATCTACACCACCCGGGCGGCGGAGGCGGCGGGGCTGACGCCGGAGGCCCTGAAAATGGAGGTGCAGCGGTCCTTCCGCCGCATGGCCGCCAAGGAGAAAAAGACCCGGGAGCGCCGGGAGCTGAACCCGGCGGTGTCCCTGCAGCCCCAGGAGCGTGGCCTGCGGTACGACAACCTCCGCAGCGCCCTGGCGGAGGAGGGAGTCATCCGGCTTCTGCTGCTGGACGACAGCCTGTTCGGCGACACGCCGCCGGTTCCGGCGGAGTCGTTCTCCTCGCCGCTGCTGGGCCGGGTATACGCCAGCCTGTGGGAGAGCCACATGGCCGGGCGGCCTTTGAGCATCTCCTCCCTCAGCGGGGAGCTGACCGGCGAGGAGATGAGCCACCTGACCGGGGTGGTGCAGAAGCCGGAATCCCCTGCCGGAGGGGAGCGGGCCCTGACGGATTACTGCCGGGTCATCCGGGAAGAAGCGCAGAAACGCACCGCCGGGGCGGGAACGGACCCCCTGGCGGCTGCGGCGGAGAAATATAAAAATAAAAAGGGCTATGGAGGAAAGCACAATGACGGATAAAGTTTATACCCAGCAGGAGCTGAAGGAAATGGCGGACCAGCTGCTGGCCGCCGACGACAAGAAGAAGGCCGGAAAGGCCGCCGCCCAGAAGGCCGAGGAAGCAAAGCCCGCGGCGGACAAGGCCCTGGAGGAGAAGCTGGCCAAGTGCCCGGCGGCGGCGCTGCTGGCCGGGAACGAGAAGCTCCGGGAGCTGTTTATCAAGGGCAAGAAGAAGGGCCGCCTGGAGCCGGCGGAGCTGTCCGAGGTGGTGGACCCCCTGGACCTGGACGGCGACCAGATGGACCGCATCTATGACTCCCTGGCGGACCTGGGCATCGACATCGTCACCGAGGATTTCACCAACGACATCCCCGAGGACATGGAGCCTGCCATGGAGGAGATCGCCGAGATCGAGGAGGAGGAGCTGGTCGACCCCAACACCCTGGTGGATAGCTTCAACATCGACGACCCGGTGCGCATGTATCTGAAGGAGATCGGCAAGGTGCCCCTGCTGACCGGCGACCAGGAGGTCCGGCTGGCCACCGCCATGTCCGCCGGGAACGCCGCCAAGGAGCGGCTGGCCCAGGTGGAGGCCGGGGAGCTGACCCTGACCGATGAGGAGCTGGCCCAGGCCAAGGCGGAGCTGAAGGCCGGGGAAAAAGCCAAAAAACAGCTGGTCGAGGCCAACCTGCGTCTGGTGGTGTCCATCGCCAAGCGCTATGTGGGCCGGGGCATGCTGTTCCTGGACCTGATCCAGGAGGGCAACCTGGGCCTGATCAAGGCCGTGGAGAAATTCGACCACACCAAGGGCTATAAATTCTCCACCTATGCCACCTGGTGGATCCGCCAGGCCATCACCCGGGCCATCGCCGACCAGGCCCGCACCATCCGCATCCCCGTCCACATGGTGGAAACCATCAACAAGGTCATCCGGGTGTCCCGGCAGCTGCTGCAGGAGCTGGGCCACGACCCCTCCCCCGAGGAGATCGCCGAGGAGATGAACATGCCCGTGGACAAGGTCCGGGAAATTCTGAAGATCGCCCAGGAGCCGGTGTCCCTGGAGACCCCCATCGGCGAGGAGGAGGACTCCCATCTGGGGGACTTCATCCCCGACGAGGGCGCGTCCGAGCCCAGCGAGGCCGCCAGTTATACCCTGCTGAAGGAGCAGCTGGTGTCCGTGCTCAGCACCCTGACACCTCGGGAGGAGAAGGTGCTGAAGCTGCGCTTCGGCCTGGAGGACGGCCGCACCCGCACCCTGGAGGAGGTGGGAAAGGAGTTCAACGTCACCCGCGAGCGCATCCGCCAGATCGAGGCCAAGGCCCTGCGGAAGCTCCGTCATCCCTCCCGCAGCAAGAAGCTCAAGGACTTTCTGAACTGAGGTGACGGGCCATGACGCTGGATTTTGACCGCATGCCCTCCCTGGTGCAGCCCCGGTTCAAGGGCGGCCAGGGGGAGGCCGAGACCCGGATCTTTCAGGACGACATGGGGAAGATCCTGCGGCTGACGCTTCAGCCCGGCTCCTCCATCGGTCTGCACACCCATGAGGACAGCTGCGAGATCATGTACTTCCTGTCCGGCACCGGGGTGTGCCTGGACGACGGCGCGGAGGTGCCGGTGGGCCCGGGCCTGTGCCATTACTGCCCCCGGGGTCACAGCCACAGTGTCGTCAACACCGGCACAGAGCCTCTGGTGATCCTGGGCATCGTGCCCAATGCAAAATAAAGCAAAGGGAAAGAGCATATCCATATGAACCTGCAAGAATTTTTCGCGGAAAATCCCCGGGTGGCCATCGCTTTTTCCGGCGGGGTGGACTCGTCCTACCTGCTGTATGCCGCCCTGCACTACGGGGCCCGGGCAAGGGCCTATTATGTAAATTCCGCCTTCCAGCCGGCCTTTGAGCTGGAGGACGCCCGGCGTCTGGCCGGGGAACTGAACGCCGACATGAAGGTCCTGCCGGTGGACGTGCTGGCGTCGGAAACCGTAACGGCCAACCCGCCGGACCGGTGCTACCACTGCAAGCAGATGATCTTCCGCACCATCCTGGCCGCGGCGGAGGCGGACGGCTTCACCGTGCTGCTGGACGGCACCAACGCCTCCGACGATGCCGGAGACCGGCCCGGTATGCGGGCCCTGCGGGAACTGGCGGTGCGCTCTCCCCTGCGGGAGTGTGGCCTGACCAAGCGGGATGTCCGCATGCTGTCCCGGGACGCAGGACTGTTTACCTGGGACAAGCCCGCATACGCCTGCCTGGCCACCCGCATCCCCACCGGACAGCCCATTACGGCTCGGGACCTGGCTGTCACCGAGGCGGCGGAGAGCGATCTGTTCTCCCTGGGCTTCACGGACTTCCGGGTGCGGATGGTGGGCCGCAGCGCCAAGATTCAGTTGCCCGCCGCCCAGATGCCAAGGCTTTTGGAGCACCGGCAGGAGATTTTGCAGCGCCTGGGGCCGGATTATGACGGCGTATGGCTGGATTTGGAGGGACGAGGATGAACAGCGATACCAGAAAGCTGCTGGAGGCCGTGCAGCAGGGCGCCATGTCCGTGGACGAGGCGCTGCTGGCCATCAAGAAAGAGCCCTTTGCCGACATCGGCTATGCAAAAGTGGACATGCATCGGGGCATCCGCCAGGGGGCGGCGGAGGTGATCTACGGCGCGGGAAAAACCGTCGCCCAGATGATCGGCATCGTGGGCGTCATGCGCCAGCACGGCCAGAAAACCATTCTCATCACCCGCCTGTCGCCGGAGTCGGCGGCGGAGATCGCCGCCGTGTATCCCCTGGATTACCGGGCCGAGGCCCGGTGCGGCATCATCGGCGACCTGCCGGAGCCTGACGGCATCGGCCGCATCGTTATCGCTACCGGCGGCACCAGCGACGTCCCCGTGGCCGAGGAGGCCGCCCTGACGGCGGAGGTCCACGGCAACGAAGTGCTGCGGCTGTACGATGTGGGGGTGGCGGGCCTGCACCGGACCCTGCACCATATGGACGATATCATGAGCGCCTCGGTGATCATCGCCATTGCCGGCATGGAGGGAGCCTTGGCCAGCGTCATCGGCGGTCTGGCGGACTGCCCGGTGATCGCCGTGCCCACCAGCGTGGGCTACGGCGCGTCCTTCGGCGGCGTGTCGGCTCTGCTGTCCATGCTGAACTCCTGCGCCAGCGGCGTGTCGGTGGTGAACATCGACAACGGCTTCGGCGCGGGGTATCTGGCCAGTATGATCAACCACATGGAGGTGAAAAAATGAGGACCCTGTATCTGGACTGCGGCATGGGCGCTGCCGGGGATATGCTAACGGCGGCCCTGCTGGAGCTGCTGCCCCGGCCGGAGGAGTTTGTGAAGCGGCTCAACGGCCTGGGGATTCCCGGCGTGACCTATCACCGGGAACAGGCGGAAAAGTGCGGCATCACCGGCACTCACATCACCGTGACGGTGGACGGCCACGCAGAGGGCGAGCACGACCACGAGCATGACCATGAGCACCACCATCACCACAGCGGCATGGAGGAGATCAGCCATCTGATCGGCCACCTGCCGGTGTCGGAAAAGGTGCGGGCGGACATCCGGGCGGTGTACGACAGCATTGCCCAGGCGGAGAGTCACGTCCACGGCGTGCCGGTGACGGACATTCATTTCCATGAGGTGGGCACCATGGACGCCGTGGCGGACGTGACGGCGGTGTGCCTGCTGATGGAGGAGCTGGCGGCGGATCAGGTGATCGCCTCCCCGGTCCATGTGGGCAGCGGCACCGTCCGCTGCGCCCACGGCGTTCTGCCGGTGCCTGCCCCGGCCACGGCATATCTCCTGCGGGATGTGCCCATCTATGGCGGGGCCATCCAGGGGGAGCTGTGTACCCCCACCGGGGCGGCTCTGCTGCGGCACTTCGTTACCCGCTTCGGCGATATGCCGGTGATGACCCTGGAATCCGTGGGCTACGGCATGGGACAGAAGGAGTTTCCCCGGGCCAACTGCCTGCGGGCCATGCTGGGGGAGACGGCGGCGGAGAGCGGCGATGTGGTGGAGCTGGCCTGCAACCTGGACGACATGACCGGCGAGGGCATCGCCTTCGCCATGGAGCGGCTGCTGGCCGCCGGGGCACTGGATGTGTACACCTTGCCCATTGGCATGAAGAAGTCCCGGCCCGGCGTGATGTTGTGCGTCCTGTGCCGGGAGGAGCAGCGGGAGGACATGGTGCATCTGCTGCTGCGGCACACCACCACCCTGGGCGTCCGGGAGACCCGGCACCGGCGGTATACCCTGTCCCGCAGCCAGGACACCGTGGACTCCCCCTGGGGCCCCGTGGCCCGGAAAACCTCCCAGGGCTGGGGCGTCCGGCGGCAGAAGCCGGAATATGAGGATCTGGCCCGCATCGCCCGGGAGCAGAACCTGACCCTGGACCAGGTCCGGGATCGGCTGAAATGAAAACAAGAGGACCGGCTGCCGAAGCAGCCGGTCCTTTTTTGCGCCTTGATCCGCTTATACCAGAACCTGTTAAAAAGCTTTTCAAGCTTTTTAACAGGTTCTGTATGAGACGTCACAGCGTGTTTTCACACGCTGTGCGTGCGCCGGGCGCACGGGATTCTTGATTCAATTTTTGAATCAGGAATCAGTATTAATAGCCGAACAGCATATCCCGGCGGATCTCCGCCAGGTTGTGGGCGCCGCACATGGCCATGGTGTCCGCCAGCTCCGCCTGGAGCTTGTTCACCAGCACGGCGGGGCCCTCCGATCCGCCGCCATAGACCATGGTGACGAAGGGACGGCCAATGAGCACGCCGTCCGCGCCCATGGCCAGGGCTTTGAAGATGTCCGTGCCGTTGCGCAGGCCGCCGTCCACCAGGATGGTCAGCTTGCCGCCCACCGCGTCGGCGATGGCGGGCAGCACCTCCGCCGTGGAGGGACACTGATCCTGGACCCGGCCGCCGTGGTTGGACACCACGATGCCGCTGGCCCCGGCCTCCAGGGCCTTCAGGGCCCCGCGAACGGTCATGACGCCCTTGATGATAAAGGGCTTTTTGGCGTAGTCGATGATCTGCCGCAGCTCCTCCACGGTCTTGCTGCCTGCCGGGGGGGTCAGCCCCTTCAGGAAGGGCAGGCCCGCTGCGTCAATGTCCATGGCCACGGCCATGGGGTCCGCCCGGCGCACGGCGTCCAGCTTGGCAAACACCGTCTCCATGTTCCAGGGCTTCACCGTGGGCACGCCCAGGCCCCCGGCGGCGGTGATGGCGTGCAGAGCGCCCTCCATCACAGCGGGGTTGGTGCCGTCGCCGGTGAAGGCGGCGATGCCCGCCTGGGCGCAGGAGGACACCAGAATGTCATTGTAGGTCAGATCGTCGTATTTATCCCCATAGTGGAGCTTCATGGCCCCAACGGGGGCGGCGAAGATGGGGGCGGCAAACTTCCGCCCGAACAGAGTGAAGGTGGTGTCGATGGGAGCATTTTCGCAGATGGTGTCCATGTTGATGCACACCTCCTGCCACTTCTGATAGTTGCGCAGCATAGTGGCGGCGGTACCCTTGCCGCCGGGGCCGGGCACCTGGGTGCGGCAGGCCATGCCGTTGCATACGGGACATGCCTTGCAGTACGGGCCGCTGCACTCCCGGGCGTTTTTGAGAATTTCGTTGTAATCCATAGGGAAAACCTCCTCAATTGCGTGATATAGCCCTATCATAGCGCACCGGAAACGTTTTTGCAACCGATTTTGTCGGTCCGGGGCGAAAAAAGACCGGTTACAAAAGTATACTAAACGGTAACAAAACCGTTACAACGGTTAAAAATGGTTACAATACACGAAAATCTATTGTTTTTTTGCGGAGTAACTGTATAATACAATCATGGAGTCCGGATATTGTCCGTTGGAAAGGAGAAAACCATGAACTCGAAAAGACGATTTTTCAGCGTATGCACGGCCCTGTGCCTGATGCTGCTGCTTCTGGCGGGATGCGCCGCCAAGCCCCAGCCCGCCGGAGTTGGTACGGACCAGCCGGACCCGGTGCGGGGTCTGGGCCTTCCGGAGGCGGGCGAGTGGACGGTGCCGCTGCTGACGGTCTATCGCCTGGACGGCGGCGAGGACAACCAGGTGCAGCAGTGGTACACCGGTCAGTGGGACCTGCAGAAGGGCTGCATCACCACCGGAGAGCTTTATGAGACGGAGCAGTGGTCTATCCTGACACCTCGGAGCCTGCCGGAGGAGTGGCAGCCGCAGTTCATCGACCAGTATGACGGCTCATTCGCCTGTACCAAGGACGGCGAGACCCTGCGGGAGACGCCGCCGGAATCCGAGGGAGCCCTGCGCCAGGTGGTTCTGGACGGGGACACGGTGGTGGCCGTCTACTACAAGTCCGAGTCAGATCAGAGCGGCCTGGTGACGGGACTTACCGTCTCCGTGGCCCGGTATCCCCAGGGACAACCGGGCCAGGCGGAGTGGACCCGGATGGAGGTAGGCTCCGATTATGCTTCCGATGTTCTGGTTGAGAATCCGGTCTATTCAGGCGGCAAGCTGTATATGGCGGCAGGAGAGACCATACTGGCCTTTGACCCGGTGACCCAGGAGGTCACGGAGCCCCTGGACATTGCCCGGCTGGACACCCTTTGGCCGGAGGGAACGCCCAACAGCCCGGAATGGGGATATGAGGGCGTTGTGATTGTGGGATGCTATGACGATGTGCTGATCGTCAACCGGATCCTCTATGCAGGGGGCAGCTATCACGGCATGGACGCCGTGTATAAGGGCGGCGTGCTGGCAGGGGTGATGGAATACCGCTCGGAGTCCCCGGAGCAGCTGTATCTCTATGACGGCGGCCTGCGCCAGGTGGGGATCTTCACCCCCCTGAGCCAGAATGGCCTGGAATTTTTCACCAACAAGTACCCCATGCAGTTCTGATACTGATTCTTGATTAAAAATTTTAATCAAGAATCCCGTGCGCTGCGCGCACGCACAGCGTGTGAAAACACGCTGTGACGTCCCATACAAAACCTGACGCACCTTCGGTGCTATAAAAAGCTTTTCAAGCTTTTTAACAGGTTTTGGTATGATATAAATAAACCCCCCGCCCGGCCCTGCGACAAGCAGAGTCGGGCGGGGCAGCTTTTCAAAAGAGCCTCGCAGAGTTTGCCGCCCGCAGGCGGCAAATCAAATGCAATCCATTTTCGCCCGGGGCGTGTACCTGGGCGAAAATTCTTCTCAGTCTGCAAGTGTGGAATTGGTTCGCCCATGGCGAACCAATTATGCGCGCGGCAGACTGCAAGCCTTTTGTCCAAAAAGGGCTTCGCCCTTTTTGGACAGTCTCTCCCCGCCCGGCCCTGCGGCAAGCAGAGTCGGGCGGGGGTTGTATTTTATTCCGCTTCCTGTTCCGGCTCCTCCTCCGTGATGGTGGGGATGAAGGCCCGGGCCAGCTTGCCCCGGCCCCGGTGCTTGATATAGAAATATCCGATGGTGCTGAACACCACGGCTCCCACGAAGTTCACGAACAGGTCCTCCATGGTGTCGTACAGGCCGATGTCCAGGTATCCGTCAAAGCCCAGGTCCTGGCCGTTGACGGCCACGGAGTGGATGCCGTCGATGGTGACGGGGATGTTGCTGTTGGTGGGGTCCAGCATCACGGAGGTGACGGACTGGATCACGGTGTCCTTCTGCATGTCCATGTGGAACAGCCGGTCCATGCCGAACTCGAAAAACTCCCACATGACGCCAACGGTCATGGAGAAGCAGAAGGCCGCCAGGGCCACATACACCGGCGAAAGCTGGAATTTGATGCGGCTGTTGCGGTTGAGGATGTCGATCAGGGCGAAGCCCGTGGCGGCGCACAGGAACCCCGTGGTGGTGTGGAGCATGGAGTCCCAATAGGGATAGGTGATGAAATAGCACCCCAGCTCCCCCAGGATCTCCGCCGCGAAGATGAACAGCAGAATGATGATCTCCAGGGTAGAGGGCAGCTCGATGCCGAAGTTCTGCTGGATGAAGAAGGGCAGCATAAACAGCACCAGCACCAGCAGGCAGATGAAGGCGCTCTCATACTCCCGCCGGAGGATGGAGGACACCAGAACGGCGATGACGATCAGACGCAGCACCAGGTATACGGCGAACACCGCCGGGCGGCGGCGGATGATGGGCCCCAGGTCCCGGAGCTTGCGGCGGGGCGGCTTGGGTTCGTGCTTCATAAAATGATTCCTTCCTCGTGCATTTCCTCTTGCATAGTGGGATAAATTGTAACATATTCCAGGAGAAAATGCAACAAATAACGCAAAATAACGCATCGGAGGGCCCGCCTGTCGGCGGACCCTCCGGATAACCATGATGCTTTTACAGGTTTGGCTCCATCAGGAGAACCAGCCCAGGCCGAAGAAGCTGTCCAGCTGACCGGCCAGAATCAGGATCATGATGATGGGGGTGATATACTTCACGCACACGTTGAAGAATGCCTTGCTCTTGAAGCGGTTGCCCTCCAGGCAGCACTCGTCGTCCACGATCTGGGGACCCAGCTCCCAGCCGATGCAGATGCACATCAGCAGAGCGCCCAGGGGCATCAGGATACCCTCGGCCACGCAGTCGAAGAAGTCCAGCCAGCAATCGCTCCAGCCGCTGGCCTCGATGTTCAGCAGGGTGGCGGGGGCAATGCCGTTTTCGCCCAGGCCGTCCAGGCACACCAGCACGCACAGGACACCGGCAGCGATGGCAGCCAGGATGGAATAAGGCTTGCGCTTGTCGCCCTTACCGGCGTCGCGGGCATCATCCACGAAGTGGGCCACGATGACCTCCAGCAGGGAGATGGAGGAGGAGATGGCGGCAAAGACCACCAGCAGGTAGAACAGGATGCCGAAGATGGGGCCGATGGAGCCCATCTTGTCGAACACGTTCTGCATGGTGATGAACAGCAGCTTGGGGCCGCCCACGGCGCCTGCGGCGTCCAGGGCGAAGCGGCTGGGCATCACGGCCAGACCGGCCATCAGGGCGATCAGGGTGTCGCACACCACGATGACCAGGGCGTTCTTCTCCACGTTCTGCTTCTTGTCCAGATAGGAACCGTAGGTGATCATGATGCCCATGCCCAGAGACAGGGAGAAGAACATCTGACCGCCGGCGGTGGCGAGGATGCTGATGAAGTTGGGGATCTCGGTGACGTGCTTGACCACGGGCACACCGGCAACGGCACCGACCATGGCCCCGTCCACCAGAGCCTTGGCGGGCTCATAATAACCGGTGCTGGTGACATAGCCCGGCTGGAACATGTACTTCAGGCCGTCCAGGGCACTGCTGTGGATCACCTGCTGCACGGTGCTGCCGTCGGCCTGCAGAACGGCCACGGTGAAGTCGTTGCCGCCCAGGGTGCAGGCCCGGATGATGCAGATCACCAGCAGGATGAACAGGGCGGGCATACCCACGGAACAGACCTTCTCAATGCCGTTGCTGACGCCGCACATGACAATGAGCAGGGTGATGAGCACGAAGATCAGACCATAGATCACGGACTCGCCCTGGTTGGTCAGCAGGCCGCCGAACACCTCTGCGCCGCCCAGGCCGCCGGTGCCGAAGCCGGCGTTGAAGAGGTTGCCCAGGTTCACGGTGACATACTTGATGCAGTAGCCGCCCAGAGCGCAGTAGAACGACAGGATCAGGAAGGGTGCGATGATACCCAGCCAGCCCAGCCACTTGAAGCGCTTGGTGAGGATCTTATAGGTGCTGATGACGCCGCGGCCGGTCTTGCGGCCCAGGGCCAGCTCGCCCACCATGACGATGAAGCCGCACAGCGCCGCCAGGATCAGATAGATGACCAGGAACGTGAAGCCGCCGTTGGCGCCCATCTTGTTGGGGAAGCCCCAGATGTTGCCAAGGCCCACTGCCGATCCCACGGCAGCCATCAGGAACCCGAATGTGGTTCCAAAGCCTTTTCTTTCTTCCATTGAATTCTCTCCTTTTCTTTTTCCTCCTCCGCCCCGGCGGGGCGGGAGCCGGCGCAGGCCGTGCCGGCGGCATGCGTCTATTGGACATATTCAAAGTATACAGGGATTCGGTCAATTGCACAATTGACAATTTTAATAAACTTTTAACGTCAATTTCTGCGAATTTAACATTATGTGAACTTATTCACATTCTTTTTTTATGCACATTTTGCAATATGCCGAAATATTTGCCGGAAACCTACCTACCAAACCGCTCGTTTTTCTTTCATTGGACCCGGTGCTTTGTGAATAATTAAACGGCATTGTGTCAAATTTCACAAAAGTGCTGTTTTTCCGGTTTCTCTATGGGTTTTGCCTGATAAATTTTGTAACCATCTAAATTTTTTTGTATTTATTTTCATTTTTTTGCTGTTAGCGATTTACAACGCTGCAGAATTATGGTAAAATGACACCTATGGAACAAAAACCCGGAGGGGCCTCCTGCGCCCCGGCCCCCCGGAAAGAAAGGGTGACTGCCTTGGCAAACGTATGCGCAGTTAAAATGGAGAATATCACCAAGTGCTTCGGCAAGGTAACGGCCAACAAGGACGTTACGCTGGAGCTGTATAAGGGTGAGATCCTGTCCCTGCTGGGTGAAAACGGCAGCGGCAAGACCACCTTGATGAATATGCTCTCCGGCATCTATTTCCCCGACGAGGGACAGATCTACATCGACGGCAAGCCTGTGACCATCGCCTCCCCCAAGGACGCCTTCGCCCTGGGAATCGGCATGATCCACCAGCACTTCAAGCTGGTGGACGTGTTCACCGCCACGGAAAACATCATCCTGGGTATGCCCGGGAAGCTGAACCTGGCCGAGGCCCGGAAGAAGGTCCAGGAGATCTGCGACCGCTACGGCTTCGACATTGACCCGGATCAGAAGATCTATGACATGTCCGTGTCCCAGAAGCAGACGGTGGAGATCGTGAAGGTCCTGTACCGCGGGGCCAACATCCTGATCCTGGACGAGCCCACCGCCGTGCTGACCCCCCAGGAGACCGACAAGCTGTTTGCCGTCATGCGCAACATGAAGAACGACGGCAAGTCCCTGATCATCATCACCCACAAGCTCCACGAGGTGCTGGACGTGTCCGACCGGGTGGCGGTGCTGCGCAAGGGCGCGTACATCGGCTGCGTGCAGACCAAGGACGCCAATCAGCAGTCCCTGACGGACATGATGGTGGGCCACGCCGTCACCCTGAACATCGACCGCCCCACCCCCGTGAACGTGAAGCCCCGGCTGGACATCAAGGGCCTGACGGTCTTTGACGAGATGGGCGTCAAGCGCCTGGACAACGTGACCTTCACCGTCAACGCCGGCGAGGTGCTGGGCATTGCCGGTATCGCCGGCTCCGGCCAGCGGGAGCTGCTGGAGTCCATTGCGGGCCTGTATCCCGTGGCCTCCGGCTCCGTCACCTATTACAATCCCGAAAACGACCAGCCCAAGGAGCTGGTGGGCCTGAGCCCCATGGCCATCCGCAAGAGCGGCATCGCCATGTCCTTCGTCCCGGAGGACCGCCTGGGCATGGGCCTGGTAGGCTCCATGGGCATGACCGGCAATATGATGCTGCGCTCCTGGCGGAAGGGCGGCGGCATCTTCCTGGACCGCAAGGACCCCGAGGCCCTGGCCAACCGCATCTGGCAGGAGCTGGAGGTGGTGACCCCCAGCACCAGCTTCCCCGTGCGCCGCATGTCCGGCGGCAATGTGCAGAAGGTCCTGGTGGGCCGCGAGATCGCCCAGCAGCCTGCCGTGCTGATGACGGCCTACGCCGTCCGCGGCCTGGACATCAACACCTCCTATACCATCTATAATCTGCTGACCGAGCAGAAAATGAAGGGCGTGGCCGTGGTGTATGTGGGCGAGGATCTGGACGTGCTGCTGGAGCTGTGCGACCGGATCGTGGTTCTGTGCGGCGGTCAGGTCTCCGGCGTGGTAGACGCCCGGACCACGGACAAGCACCAGGTCGGCGCGCTGATGACGCTGGTGAACAAAGGAGGCAAAGCGGATGAATAAGAAATCCCTGTTCCACATTTCCAAGCGGGACACCCTGCCGTGGTACACCAACGTGGCCATCCGGGGCGGCGCCATCATCCTGGCGCTGGTGGTGTGCGCACTGGTCACCACCATCCTCACCGGCGAAAATCCCCTGAGCATTTACGGCACCATCCTCAAGGGCGCCTTCGGCACCGCCCGCAAGAGCTGGACCACCTGGGAAAACGTGGCCATTCTGCTGGGCATCTCCCTGGCGGTGACCCCCGCCTTCAAGATGCGCTTCTGGAACATCGGCGCCGAGGGCCAGGTCCTCATCGGCTGTCTGGCCTCCACCACCTGCATGATCTGCCTGGGCGGCAAGATGCCCAACTGGCTGCTGCTGGTGGTCATGACCATCGCGTCCCTGGCCGCAGGCGCTCTGTGGGGCTTCCTGCCCGGCTTCTTCAAGGCCAAGTGGAACACCAACGAGACCCTGTTCACCCTGATGATGAACTATATCGCCACCCAGCTGGTGGCCTACTTCATCATCATCTGGGAGGTTCCCAAGGGCTCCGGCAAGATCGGCATCATCAACCAGGACACCCAGGCCGGCTGGCTGCCTACCATCGGCAACCAGAAGTACCTGCTGGCCATTCTGGTGGTGGCCATTCTCACGG
>ENA-UOIW01000040-UOIW01000040.1-human-gut-metagenome-genome-assembly--contig:-P58-NODE-40-length-123978-cov-14.234492_pt1 | contig 123978 bp, 117 predicted proteins | sample MGYA00242334_ERZ723881 | MGnify/ENA metagenome assembly ERZ723881 | reverse complement strand
AAATAATAAATTGATACACATGAAATTTAATATGGAATAATTTATAACCACAATATGGATTTTAATGATTCAAAAGTAAAAAAAACCCTGCCATTTAGCAGGGTTTGTTGGCTCTGGAAAGCAATTAACGCGCCAGCCAGCCGCCGTCTACCGCAACGGTATAGCCGTTGATATAGTCAGATGCGCTGGACGCCAGGAACACGACAGGCCCCATCAGGTCGCTCGGCAGACCCCAACGCCCCGCCGGAATACGATCGAGGATTTCTGCGCTACGCTGCTCATCAGCACGCAGCTGTTGAGTGTTATTCGTCGCCATGTAACCCGGTGCAATCGCGTTGACGTTGATGTTATGTTTTGCCCACTCGTTCGCCATCAGACGGGTAACACCCATTACGCCGCTTTTAGACGCGGTGTAAGACGGCACGCGGATCCCGCCCTGGAAGGAAAGCATAGAGGCGATGTTGATAATTTTACCGCCGTTACCCTGGGCGATAAAGTGCTTCGCCGCGGCCTGAGACATAAAGAACACGCTCTTAATGTTCAGGTTCATCACGTCATCCCAGTCTTTTTCGCTGAAATCGATCGCATCGTCACGACGGATAAGACCCGCGTTGTTGACCAGAATATCGATATGGCCGAATTCTGCCACTGCGCGCTCCAGCAGCGCCGGAATACCGTCGATTTGACGCAGATCGGCGGTCAGGCTTAAAAAACGGCGGCCCAGTGCGGTCACACGTTCGATGGTTTCTGTCGGTTCAACAATGTTGATACCGACGATATCGCAGCCCGCCTCAGCCAGGCCCAGCGCCATACCCTGACCCAGACCGGTGTCACAACCGGTCACAACGGCGACTTTACCTTCAAGAGAGAATGCATTCAAAATCATTGTAAATCCTTAATTTTTTATAATGCCCGCCGCAGCAGGCACGGCTGTCGCCCGCAACTAGCGCAGATCTTTTACTGCAACATGGTCCATATCATCAAAGACCTGGTTTTCGCCTACCATGCCCCAAATGAACGTATACGCTTTTGTGCCGACACCGGAGTGAATAGACCAGCTTGGAGAAATCACCGCCTGCTCGTTGTGCATCACAATATGACGCGTTTCCTGAGGCTGCCCCATCATGTGGAATACGCAGGTATCTTCTTCCATATTGAAGTAGAAATAGACTTCCATACGACGTTCATGGGTATGACACGGCATGGTGTTCCACAGGTTACCCGGTGCCAGTTCAGTCAGACCCATGCTCAACTGGCAGGTTTCCAGAACATCCGGCACAAAGTATTTGTTGATGGTACGACGGTTACTGGTGAGGTTATCGCCCAGCGTCACTGGCGCAACGTCTGCAGGCGTGACTTTCTTAGTTGGGTAAGTCGTGTGGGCCGGCGCGCAGTTGTAGTAAAACTTCGCCGGTTTTGTCGTATCGATACTGGCGAATACCACTTCTTTTGCCCCTTTTCCGACGTACAGCGCGTCGCGATGGCCAATTTCATAGCACTGGCCGTCAACGGTAATCGTGCCCGGGCCGCCGATATTGATCACACCCAGCTCACGACGTTCGAGGAAATAGGTTACGCCCAGCTGTTTGCCGACTTCGCCACCCACAGAGACGGTTTTGGCCACTGGCATAATGCCGCCAACAATGATGCGGTCGATGTGGCTGTAGACCATGGTGTATTCATCTGCGACAAACACTTCTTCGACCAAAAACTCATTACGCAGCCCCTGAGTGTCCAGGGTTTTCGCATGCGCACTATGGATGCTTTGTCTTACGTCCACATTTACCTCCAGTGATAAATTGACCGTGAATGCTTAAACGAATAGCAAAACGCTGTTCCGTTTTATCTTATGCACTCATGATATTCCTCCCTGAATGTGTTTTCAATTATAAATAAAACTATGTTTCACTTTTTTCGCATCTTATTATCAAAAGTGTAAGTGCGATCACGCTAGCGCGTATGAATAGCGAAATGGACCTTAATAAAATGATTGAATAACAATACGATAAATTTATTTATTCATTAGGGGCGGGGATAAAAAATGGAAAATTCAGCCGCGATGATCAGTCGAAAAGACACCTTTTCTAACAAAGTGCGCAGTTAATCACATGAAATGAAACAATGTTTTGATAAATTGACTGTGTTTAGAGTGTATGTTTCTGTAACTGGCCTTGCCCTCCTGCTGGAGGGCTTTTTTACAGGTGCAGGGAAAACACGTAGAAAGGCGTTTAAGACGGTAAATGTAAGATCGTTAATCTCGTTCGATAGCGAGCGCCACCCCCTGACCACCACCGATACACAGCGTTGCCAGGCCCTTATGCGCCCGACGCTTCACCATTTCATGCACTAGCGAAACCAGAATTCGGCAGCCAGATGCGCCAATCGGGTGACCGAGCGCAATGGCTCCGCCGTTAACATTCACCCGCCGTTCATCCCACTCCAGCATTTTCCCAACGGATAATGCCTGCGCGGCGAAGGCCTCATTAGCTTCGATAAGATCAACATCAGCCAGTTGCCAGCCCACACGCTCAAGGCAGCGGCGCGTCGCATACACTGGCGCAATCCCCATGAGCGCAGGGTCGACCCCGACGCTGGCAAAGGCGCGAATACGGGCCAGTACAGGTAAGTTCAACTCTTGCGCCTTGGCCTCGCTCATCATCATCACCGCAGCGGCGCCGTCATTGATGGATGACGCGTTACCTGCCGTTACCGAACCGAGCCTGTCAAAGGTAGGATCCAGACGCGCCAGCCCTTCGGCGCTGGCATCGGTACGCGGCTGCTCGTCGGTATCCACCACCAATGATTGCCCATTACGCTGTGTTACCACCGGCACGATTTCATCTTTAAAGCGTCCAGCATCAATTGCCATCCGCGCTTTGTGCTGCGAGTGCAGCGCGTAGGCATCCTGTAATTCGCGGCTAATGCCGTATTCTCGCGCCAGGTTTTCCGCAGTAACGCCCATGTGATAATCGTTGAATGCATCCCACAGACCGTCATGTACCAGGCTGTCGACCAGTTGGCTGTTCCCCAGCTGTGCGCCGGTGCGGCTATCGGTAAGGACATGCGGGGCACGGCTCATATTCTCTTGCCCGCCCGCAATCACAATGTCGGCTTCGCCGCACTGAATAGCCTGGGTCGCCAGATGCAGCGCTTTCAGGCCCGAACCGCAGACATCGTTAATGGTGATGGCGGAAACGGTATTGGGTAGCCCACCATTGATGGCAGACTGACGCGCCGGGTTCTGTCCGGCGCCTGCGGTAAGCACCTGACCGAGGATCACTTCATCCACAGCATGAACGTCCACGCCCGTGCGTTCCAGCAACGCCCTGACCACCATGCTGCCTAATTCAACGGCAGAGTGGCGCGCCAGCGTCCCCTGGAAGCAGCCAATCGGTGTCCGTAACGCCCCGACTATCACAACCTCTTTCATCACCACCTCAGCGCAAAATAACACCGCAATAGTAGATGATTGTTAAAAATAGTTATCAAGGTTGTTTAAGAATGGTGATTTTTATCACAAAGGAAATTCGTATCATTTATTGGTCATCTGAACGCCACTCTGCTGTAAATGGTCGCGCAGCCAACTTCCCGCCACGCCAGGCGGTGATTTCTTATTCCACAACAGATCGATAGAGATAGCCTTTGGCCAGCCGGGCAGCTTTAATTGAACCAATGGTTTTTCTGCCGCAAACTCCTCCACCAGCGCACACGGGAGCGCGCACCAGCCGAATCCCTGAACAGCCATACTTAGCAATAACAGGTAGTTAGGAGCCGACCAGACGGGACCGCGCGCCACGTTAGTCCCGCTTTCCAGATAGGTATTCAAACGCAGCTCGCGCCAGGTGTGTAGCTGCTCCCACTGCAGTTTTTCTTGAGCCGCCAACGGATGCGAAGCCGCAACATATAATCCCATCCAGGTTTGCATCGGCAGACGCGTAACACCCATATCGGTCGGGTAATCCTCCCGCGCTTCGATCAACCCCACCTGAGCACGTCCTTTTTGCAGCAGATCGATCACGTCCTCGTCTTCGCCAATCAGACATTCAAACTCGGTATGGGGAAACTTGCGATCAAACTGCACCATCAACTCTTCCAGCACATCCGGATGCAGCGTGTCTGACAACACGAAGGTCAGACGCGCTTCCGTTTCACCCGACAGCGAAATCGCCGCTTCATCCAGTCGTTCGCTGGCCGTCAGAATCGCCTGTACATAACCCAGCACCCGCTTACCTTCTTCGGTCAGCGTTGGCTGGCGCGATGAACGGTCAAACAGCGCAAAACCAAGGTCGGCTTCCAGATGCGCAATGGCCGTACTGATGGTGGACTGGCTTTTGCGCAGCCGCCGGGCCGCAGCAGAAAATGAGCCGCAGGAAACGGTCTCTACAAATGCCGTTAACGCTTCAGGAGAGTAACGCATGAACTATCTACTTTATCGATGGGTACTATCTTTTAGATATCACATAAAACGATAAAATTGCCACCATTCCGTTATCCGGGCATCAAAGAAGGTTTTAGGTTATGCAACACGATACTGTCCAACGCCGCTCGTTAGTAGAGCGTATTTTTCATGCCGTCTGCTTTGAAGGCATTGCCACCGCTGTTCTCGCACCAACCACCGCATGGTTGATGCAGCGCTCGGTGCTGGAAATGGGCGGACTGACCATTCTTCTCGCCACTACAGCGATGATCTGGAATATCATTTATAACGCCCTGTTTGACCGTCTGTGGCCGTCGCACCTGGTAAAACGTACGGCGAAAGTGCGAGCATTTCACGCCTTAGGTTTTGAGAGTGGTTTTATTGTGATTGGGGTGAGCATCGTGGCGTATGTGCTGAACGTCAGCCTGTTTCAGGCATTCACGCTGGAAATAGGTTTCTTCCTGTTCTTCCTGCCGTATACCATGTTCTATAACTGGGCTTATGACACGTTACGCGAGCGTGTTATGAAGCGTCGCCAGCAGCGCGTTACTGCCTGATAATTAAAATAATAGTCGGAATTTTCTCGGTTCCGGCTATTCATCCATTCACCAGCCCGCTCGTTCACACCTCCCCCAGCCCCTGCCATTTGTGGTAAATTGCGCTTCTTTTTGTTTATTTTATAGTTGATACGTTCAAATAATGTCGAAATTTTGGTCAAAAGAAGAGACTCTCTGGAGCTTCGCACTATATGGGACTGCCGTCGGCGCAGGAACCCTATTCCTCCCCATACAGCTGGGTTCTGCAGGTGCGGTGGTATTGTTTATCACCGCTCTCGTCGCCTGGCCTTTAACCTACTGGCCGCACAAGGCGCTATGCCAGTTTATCCTGTCTTCAAAAACGTCGGCTGGTGAAGGGATTACTGGCGCGGTTACACACTACTACGGCAAGAAGATTGGCAGCCTGATCACCACCCTCTATTTTATTGCCTTCTTTGTGGTGGTGCTGATCTACGCCGTGGCGATAACCAACTCACTCACTGAACAGCTGGCAAAACATATCACTATCGACCTGCGGATCCGCATGCTGGTCAGTCTGGGCGTGGTACTGGTGCTGAATTTAATTTTTCTGATGGGTCGACAAGCCACCATCCGGGTCATGGGCTTTTTGGTATTCCCGCTCATCGCGTACTTTTTGTTCCTTTCGCTCTACCTGACCGGAAGCTGGCAGCCAACGCTACTCACCGGCCAGATGTCTGTCGATCAGCACACGCTTCATCAGGTTTGGATATCTATTCCCGTGATGGTTTTCGCTTTTAGCCATACGCCAATTATCTCCACGTTCGCCATCGACAGAAGAGAGAAATACGGCGAGCAGGCCATGGGTAAATGCAAAAAAATCATGAAGGTAGCCTACGTCATCATCTGCCTGAGCGTGCTGTTTTTCGTTTTCAGCTGTTTGCTTTCGATTCCGACAAACTATATCGAGGATGCAAAAAATGAAGGCGTGACCATTCTGTCAGCACTATCGATGATGCCTAACGCACCGGCATGGCTGTCGATTTCCGGGATCATCGTTGCCGTCGTAGCGATGTCAAAATCGTTCCTTGGCACCTACTTTGGCGTGATTGAAGGGGCAACGGAGGTAGTAAAAACATCGTTGCATCAGGTGGGTGTGAAGAAAAGCCGGGCCTTTAACCGCGCCCTGTCCATCATGCTGGTCTCGGCTATCACGTTTATCATCTGCTGCATCAATCCTAATGCTATTTCAATGATTTACGCGATTAGTGGGCCGCTGATTGCCATGATTTTGTTTATCATGCCGACATTGTCTACCTATCTGATCCCAGCGCTGAAGCCGTACCGTTCAGTGGGTAACCTGATCACCCTGATTGTCGGTCTGCTGTGCGTATCTGTGATGTTTTTTGGCTAGAACGCGTTGCTTAACGGCTCATTCCATCACGTGGATGAGCCGTTAAACTGGCTTATTTGATGTACGAATCCAGTACTTTCAGAATCACATCCAAATCTTCTTCGCGCTTAATTTCATCGCCCTGATGCACAATGTGCTCGGTCAGATGACCTTTAATCACTTCGCGCATTAATCCATTTACCGCCCCGCGGATCGCCGCTATTTGCTGCAATACCGCCGCGCATTCATGCGGTTCATCCAGCATGGTTTTCAACGCCGCTACCTGCCCCTGAATCTTGCTGGTTCGGGCTTTCAGCTTTTGTTTGTCGCGGATCGTATGTGACATAACTTTACCTTTTTAACGTCTGGCTGAAGGGACAATACCATCGACATTCTACTGGGGGGTAGTATTTGATACTGGGGGGGAGTAGAATCAGGCGAAATTAAACAACTAAGAATCATTCTCATGGGTGAGTTTTCTACGCTTCTTCAGCAAGGCAACGCCTGGTTTTTCATTCCCAGCGCGATTCTATTAGGTGTGTTGCACGGTCTAGAACCAGGGCATTCCAAGACGATGATGGCGGCCTTTATTATTGCTATTAAGGGGACAATCAAACAGGCGGTGATGCTGGGGCTGGCAGCAACGCTGTCGCATACCGCCGTAGTATGGCTGATTGCGCTCGGTGGGATGTATATCAGCAAAGCGTTTACCGCCCAGGCCGTTGAGCCCTGGCTGCAATTTGTCTCGGCGATAATTATTCTCGGGACCGCATTCTGGATGTTCTGGCGAACCTGGCAGGGAGAGCAGAACTGGCTGGCCCAGACGCATCACGACCACGATCACGGACATCACCACCACCATGTTCATGACGACTATCACCACCATCATCATGATCACGATGACGATCATCACCATCATCATGACCACGATCATAACCATGCCGCGTTAGCAGGGCTGAGCGAGGGTTCGAAAGAGTATCAGGATGCCCACGAACGGGCGCATGCCACCGATATTCAGCGCCGCTTTGCGGGCAAAGAGGTCACCAACGGCCAAATATTACTGTTCGGTCTGACTGGCGGGCTGATCCCGTGCCCAGCTGCCATTACGGTGCTGCTGATATGCATCCAGCTCAAAGCCTTCACGCTGGGCGCCACCATGGTGCTGTGCTTCAGCCTCGGGCTGGCGCTGACACTGGTAACGGTGGGCGTGGGTGCGGCAATCAGCGTGCAGCAGGCGGCCAAGCGTTGGAGCGGATTTAACACGCTGGCACGCAAAGCGCCCTATTTTTCCAGCGTGCTCATTGCAATGGTCGGCTTATATATGGGGATTCACGGCTATATGGGGATCGTCGGTTAATATATGGGAGCGCAGCAGCGATAGCCGCTGCGCGTAGAACCAGGCTAGCTTGCGACATTCCCCCACACCAGTTGCCCTTTATGGAAGGTCGCAGTGCGTGGGGAGATTCGCGCGACCGCTTCCGCTGAGCATGAAGCATCTACCAGCACAAAGCTGGCTTCATCCTGCGCTTTCGGCCAGACGCGCTCACCTTTATCGTTAAGCGGCAGCACATCACCGGTAGCGAGAAACAGCGCCCGCGACAGGTTGAGTTCATTCGGGCGAATATAGAGCTGCGCGTACAGATTCGCCTTCTCCAGCATGTCTCCCAGGCCGTACGGCGACCAGTGGTCAATCACGCTGTCGGTCCCGGTAATCACTTCCACGCCTTTGTCGCGCAGCTGTTTTAGCGGCATGTGCATCGTGCCAATCGGCACCGTCGAGGCAATGGTAATCTGCTGCGCCGCCATGCGGGTTGCGAGTTCATCCACCTGCTGTTCGTTCAGCGTAGACAGCGCAAACGCGTGGCTGATGGTCAGTTTGCCCTTTAACTGCGGCGTTTTCTCCACCGTTTCTACCATGTAATTCACCGCCGCCACGCCCGCCGGACTGGTTTCATGCAGATGGATATCCACGCCTTTGTTGTAATCGAGCGCAATCTGGAACATGGTATCGAGTGATTTTTCCATCGCCCCATCCACGCTGGTTGGGTCCAGACCGCCGACATAATGCGCTCCCGCCAGCATCGCTTCACGCATTAGCGGTTCAGATTTTGATAACAGCAGGCCATGCTGTGGAAATGCCACAATTTCACAGGCAAAACCCGGCTGGCGACGCGCCAGCACCGCCTGCAGGTTCTCCAGGTTTTTCAGTCCGGAAACCGGTTCTATGTTGCAGTGGCTGCGGGCAATCGAGGTGCCTTTTGATTGCAGCAAATCGATCAGCTTTTCCGCCCGCTCCTGGGTGTAAGGCTGGAGTTCAGGCAGCAGCTTTTGTTCCAGGCGGATCATATCCTGAATGGTGGTACCCGCCGGACGGTTCAGCGAACGCCAGGGACCGCCGTAAAAGGTTTTATCCAGATGGATATGCATGTCGCGCATGGCGGGCAGCATCAGCTTTCCACCCGCATCGTAGTGCGGCAGCGTCGCATCCGGATGCTGCTTATTCTCGCGCAGCGCAACTATTTTCCCGTCCTGGATTTCAACGGTTTGCAGCGCGGTACGGGTGTGCACCACCACTGAGCTTTCGTAATCAAACCCCGCTTCCAGCAGGACGTTATCCAGGTAATAGTGCTTATCGTTAATCGTCATTGTGCTCTTCGACCCGCAGGTGTTCCCGACAGGATTAGCAGCATACGCGACCGGGGCGACTGCGCCAAACAGCGCGGCAGCAGTGACCATTTTTCCGCTCTGGCTTAAAAATTCACGGCGGCTGTTACTTTCCTTCATTCGCATCTCCTCTCAGGAATGGACAATATGGGTGCCCGTTTCGCCGCGCAGTGCGGCGGGCAGGCATTCCGGCGTGGTGATGATCACTCGTTTACCGCCACGCTCCAGAAACGCCAGGCTGGCAACAATCTTGGGTAACATGCTGCCCGGCGGGAAATGTCCCTCCTGCATGTAACGGGTCATCGTGGCGACATCCACCGTATCCAGCGCCTGCTGGTTAGGTTTGCCAAAATGAATACAGACCTGCTCGACGCCGGTGGTGATCACCAGAATGTCGGCACGGATTTCCTGTGCCAGCAACGCCGTGGAGAGATCTTTATCAATCACCGCATCCACGCTCTGGTAATCCCCCTGATTGCTACGCACCACCGGGATGCCACCACCACCCGCACCAATCACTACAAACCCCTGCTGAGTCAGCGTTTTGATCGCCTCTGCTTCAACAATACGTTTTGGTTCAGGGGAAGCCACAACCCGGCGGTAGCCACGCCCCGAATCCTCAACAAAGCGCCAGCCTGGATTGACCCGCAGCAACTCATCGCGCTGCACTGCGCTAAAGAACGCCCCGATAGGCTTGGTCGGATTAGCAAAGCCCGGATCGTTTTTGTCGACCTCCACCTGCGTGACCACCGTGACTGCCTTCTGCTCGCCGCGCCGCGCCAGACGGTTGTTCAGCGCCTGTTGGATCAAATAGCCGATGCCCCCCTGCGTATCGGCGACGCAGTTTGCCAGCGGGGTAAGCGGCAACCCTTCACGCTCGTGCGCGATTTCCGCACGTCGGAGATCCAGCCCCACCTGCGGCCCGTTACCGTGCGTCAGCACAATGTTGTAGTCCGATGCCAACATCTCCAGCACCGTATCCGCCACCGCCTTCACCGCTTCAGCCTGGTGCTCAATCGACTGGCTGGCGTTATCTTTGATAATGCTGTTGCCGCCAATGGCAACGACCACAAGTTCTTTCATAGTGTTATCTTCCGCTTACAGGCGATTCAGGTCGTTTTCGTCGGTTCCTGCTCAGGCGCAGTCACCGCTTCACGGCTATCAAGAACATGCTTGAGGACAAACATGCCGCTCATCATCAGGTAGGCCACAACAAACATCATCGAGCTGCCCTCAGCAAAGCCAACTGCCGGGGAGTGGATCACGCCAAACAGCGATAACAGTGCCCCAAAGGCTGCGGCAATCGCCCCGCGCAGCGGCTTATTCATAATGGCGAAGATAGCGACGCAGCCCCACAGCATGCTGGCCAGCGGCGCACCGCTTCCCAGATGCACCAGTCCGTCGTAATAGACACCTTTGCTGTGCAGTAAGTCGCTACCCAGTTTCCCCGCGGATGTTCCGGCGGCGCCCATCACGCTGTTAACGATGGTCAATGCCCAGTTAGCGATCCACGGGAACAGGCAGATGAAGATGACAGGAACCTCGACTTTGGGCGTTTCTCGCACCACCTGGTTGGCGGTCACCACGCCGATAAACACCAGAATCGGCACTATCGCAGTCATCGGAATAATGGCGAGCATAAACGCGCCCAGGCCAAACAGCGGTACCAGGAACATGGTGATGCCTGAAGCGAGGGTATAGCCGATGCTGGCGCCCATCGCTTTCCAGCCCGCATGCCCAACATACACGGTCACCGGGAACGGGTTGCCCAGCATGCAGCCAAGCATGGAGGCAAAGCCGTTCGCCATCATCACCTTACGGGTGTTGTACTCATCCCCCGCCGCGTGCGCACTTTCAATGTTCTCAAGGTCGAAAATGTAGTTCGCCAGACCCAGAGGAACCGCAGAAGCCAGATACGGCAGTGCATGCGGCAAACCTTGCAGGAAGCTGTCGACATGAATTTCCGGCGGGTTGAAGCCAAAGGAAGACATCGACGCTTTAATGGCTTCCGGGCTTTGTAAACCGGAGATCCACGCCAGGGCCGTACCGGCAATCAGCAGCAGCAAACCGGTAGGAATACGGGCAAAAATCGGCTTCTTACCGAACCAGTTAATGAAGATCAGCAACAGGACGATGAAAGAGACGGTCGGCGCTTCGAATGCCTGCAGCATCGGGTTCATCGCCAGCAGCAACAGTCCCAGGCCGGACAGACAAGAAAGCAGTACCGTACGTGGGATCATCTTGCGGATGGTCTCGCCCAAGAAGGAGCCGCCGACCAGGATCAACGCTTCGACAAAGCACCATACCAGCGCGATTTGGATAGCGAAGTTGGCATCTTTGGTTTGCTGATAAACCGGCATCAGTACCAGGAAGGTGACGGTAAAGATTGACGGTGCGCTCGGTCCGGACGGCAGCGCCGTCACGTCTTTACGCCCGGTGTGCTTTGCCATCTGCAGGCCAAACCAGGCGTAGCAGACGCTGGCCACCAGCACCGCCAGACCAAAGGCAGGCGCAATGCGACCATAGACAATTTCGGTAGGGATCCCGACGACAAAAATGAGCAGCCCCATCATTGTCAGCAGGTTAGTCAGGTTGTTGGTCATCAGCCCAAAGTAAGCTGCCCAGTCACCACGTTTCCATTCTAGTTTTATGCTGTTCATGGAATATCCTTAACAGGTTAAGCATCGTTTGCGATCGCGGAGATCGCCCAGCCCTGCAGGTAAGCAACGTTTTTCGCTTCGCTACTGTGGGGCTAACCGCGTTAGCCCCGATTGTTGTTATTGGCAGTAGCGGTCGCGCCAGTTGAGGATCGCCTTTTCAAAACAGGCGAACGGCGGGTGGACTATTCCGGCGCCGATCATGCCGATCCCCGCATCTTTGTGCGCAATGGCGGTGTTAATCACTGGCAGAATGCCGGTGCTGCCCACGCGAGTAATATCGATAGCAGTCGGTACGCCCATAAAACCCAGCAGCGGAATGGTGACGTTGGGGTTTTCGCCGAGAGTGATTTCACGCATCTGGCGCGAGAAATCAACGGCCTCTTCGACCGTACCACCCACCAGTGCCACGATGGCCGGTGCCGTCGCCATGGCGAAACCGCCAATGCCGTAGGTTTCGGTGATCGCGCTATCGCCAATATCACGTCCGGAATCTTCCGGCTTGTAGCCTGCAAACATCGGGCCAATCACCTGCTGCGCCGGACCGGTAAACCACTGACCCGGTAAGCCGCTGATGCGCAGACCGAACTCAACACCGTTTCGCGCCATCGTCGTCACCACGGTGCTGTATTCAATGCCGTGGGCGGCGTCCATTGCGGCTTTACACATCGCCATCCAGGTCGGCCCGGAGAAGTAATCGCTGCTGAGGACGAACTCGAACACCTCACGCTGCTGCTCAACCGGATAACCGGTCTGAATAATCCACGGCGTCAGCGCCTGAATCAGCAGCGCCGTCCCGGCGTTGTTACGGTTATGGCACTCATCGCCCATGTGTAGCGCCTGCGCCAACATCAGGCGCAGATCGATTTCGCCCGCCAGCTTCATGGCATCGCGCAGCATCGGTCCCAGCACATCACGCATCCAGTTCAGACGATCAATAACGCTCTGATCGTTCGCGCCCATACGCAGGATCTTCGCCATCTGCTCGCTCATATTGGTATATGCGCGGTTGCCGTAGGTTTTGTTCTCAACGATGTGCATAAACATCGACGCAGAGGTCACACCCGCCATCGAGCCAACGCAGTCATGCTCGTGACATGGTGAGAAGATAATTTCACCCGAGGCGGCCAGTTCGGCAGCTTCATCCAGATCTTTCGCCAGTCCTTCAAACACCAGCGCCCCGGTGACCGCGCCCTTCATCGCACCGCACATTTTTTCCCAGCGGATCGGCGGCCCGGCATGCAGGATGGTGTTGCGGGTCATCCCCGGTACGACATTGATTGCCTGGTCATAGCCAATCAGCACCGGATGCGACTGAATAATACGTTCCAGCGCCTGCTGGTTAGCAGCAGCGATTTTGTCTGCCAGCGGCGAATCGGCAATCTCGTCCAGTGCAGCAACCACCTGCATGTTGCCCTGACCCGGCGGCGTCCAGTCGAGCTGGGTCACTGGAACGTTCTGCTTTTTCAGGTCATCGCTGAACATCGCGATACCGACGTTAATCACGTTCAGCGGCTGGTTAAACAGTGTCTGGCTCATCAGGCTTCCTCCCCTTTACAGATAAATTCACGCGCCAGCAATCCGGTGTTGGTGCTACTGCTCGCCCAGATAACGCCCGCATCAGTCAGCATCTGACATTGTTTTTCCAGCGACGGCGTATCAAGATCGGTCCCCAGCACATAGCCGAGGATCTCAAGCGGACGACCGTCTGCGGCGGCGATCGCTTTGGCTTCAACGATCGCGTCGAGCATCACGCCAACCGGATCTTCATGCGATCCAAAACCAAGGACGAAGTCCATCACGATCACGCCGACTTCAGGATCGCGCGCTTCCTGCAACAGACGACTAATGCGGTTGGTGGGATCGATCATCGGGTGCGGTTTACCGTTGGTAAAATCGTCATCACCGAAATCGAGGAAGGTATGCGCCACGCTGCGGTTGAGATCTTGCAGGCGGAACGCCGGGTCCGGATGAATGTTGCTGTAAACTTCGGCATGTTTTTCCATGGCAGCAAACATCGCCTCATCGCACAACGTGCCACCGCAGAACAAGCCACGGATGTACTTTTGTTGCGGGGTCAGACGGGCGCGAACCTCTTCAATCAGCGGCCAGTTGAGCGGATGCAGATCCAGGCTCTCTTTTTTCACGCCGGTAAGTAGTACCGCTTTCAACGCCGCCTCTTTAGTACCGCGGGCAAACTGCAGGCCTTTTTCATCCGCAGGCGCGGCTTCACGTCCGAGGAAACACACCACCACGGGCTTATGACAGGCGCGCGCACGTTCCAGCACCTTGCGCGCCACCGCTGGCGCAGGAGGTTTGGAGATAAGCGCGATGATCTCAGTTTGCGGATCGGCCTCCAGCATGCCAATCGCGTCAAGCATCATCAGGCCGCCAATCTTCTCACTCAGATCGCGTCCACCGGTGCCAATCAGTTGGGAAATTCCGCCGCCAAACTCGTGAATGCGTACGCTCAGCTCCTGGCTACCGGTACCGGACGCACCAATAATTCCGATGTTGCCGCGACGCACCGCGTTGCCAAAACACAGCGCCGCGCCGTTAATGATGGCGGTTCCGCAGTCTGGCCCCATCATCAACAGTCCTTTTTCGTGCGCCAGTTGCTTAAGCGTCAGCTCGTCTTCAAGAGAGACGTTGTCAGAGAACAACATCACGTTGAGGTTATTTTGCAGCGCCTGACGCGCTTCACGCGCGGCAAACAGGCCATTGACCGAGATCACCGCCAGGTTGCTGTCGGGAACGTGCTTCTTCGCGCTGGCGAGCGTGGCATAGCGCGCTTCGTGCTGGCCACCCTGCTCTTTATGCGTAAACAGATCGTCAATCGCCACCAGCGTTTGCGCGTTTGCTTCGTCGCTCGCGCCTTTAATGACAATCATCAGATCGCCACTCTTCGCCTCTTCCAGCTCAGGCGTGAGCAGGCCGAGATTCTTCAGCACGCCCTTATTCATTTCTGTCGCCATAGCCACGAACGCCTGCTCAACACCATCGAGCTTATTTGCGCGCGTGGAGATAGACATCAGTGAGACAGAATCAAAATACGTGTTCTTTTTAACAACTATCCTGATCGACATAATTCCCTCCGGACCTGTAGCTCAGGGCGCAGGCATCCGCCATGCCATACAGCATGTCGCAGCCAGAACTTGAGCCAATATTTTTAATGTCAGTAATATATTGCGTAGAAACGGGTTTTTGCTCAGTAATAAATTGGTTCAGCAGCCGTCCAACGCTTTCCCGATAACGCTGATGAAAAGCTTCCTCTAACGTTATTTTGCTGAGTAGCGTCGTATTATTTCCGGCACATTGTAAAGCTGCTAAAAAATCTTCACGATATTTCCTCAGCGGATGCCCGGGAATAAATAGAATAGTGCTTAGGCCCACTAAATAATCATCCGATGAGGGCGTCAGGCCAATCCCCAGACCAATTAAATGGCTGACCGCTGTAGAGATATTTTCTCCTGTACGCAACGCCGTCAGTAATGTTTGTCGGCGGTTGTGTAATTGACGGGTGATTTCCTGAAAAAACGGATTGTCACCCTGATACAGAAATAATGTGTCGTCGCTTCTTAGCTGTTGGCGGATAACCTCTTCCCAATGCTGCCAGCCGACTGCGGCAAGACTTGCTGCATGAGATGTCCACCGTGGTATTCGCCACAGCAGGCAACCGGCGGTTTCTATCCATTTATCATTGCCAACAACTATTCCCGACCCGCTAAAATTGACCAGCTCACCGGGATGAAACAGGTCTTCACAATGCGTCAGCGCCAGCCGACAGCTGTTAGGTGCGTTATCACAATCTTCACTCAGTAACGTCAGCAACCGCTGCTGTTCAGGTATCAACAGGTTTACCGCGTGGGAAAAAACCTGTTCAACCCGTCCCGTTCCCCGGAAAGTGAGAAACGCGCTGTCTGCGGTTAGCGCCCGTACGCATCGCCGTGATGGCGTAGCGATAATGGCGCTCCTGTGTCAGGCTCCGGCCGCAATCAGCAGCTCGGCAATCTCGTGGTACCCTTTCTCTCGCGCCAGTTCCAGCGGAGTTTTACCGTATTTATCCGTCATGTGCGGGTTTGCCCCATGGTCGAGCAACAGCTTAACGATATCCTGCTGCTTCGCGCCACCGTCATTAAGTACGATGGCTTCCAGGAGCGGCGTCCAGCCAACAAAATTAGTATGGTTGACATTGATATCGGTACGCAGCAGCAGCTCACGCACGATCTCGACATGGCCTTTTTCGCTGGCAGGCGTAATACCGACACCGCCAAAACGGCTCAGACAATTAAGGTCGGGGTTAGCCGGTAATACCGTACGCAACAGCGTTAAATCATTCGTCAGGCAGCTAATCAGGAAGGGGTTAAAACAAGTTTGATCTTGTTTATTAATATCGGCACCCTCAGCAATCAATAAAGAAACACAGTCATAATGTTTATTCAGGCTGGCAATAATAATGGCAGTACGCCCCTGGCGGTTAGTGGCATTAATATCCACATTTTTTGCCAGACAGGATTTTAATCCATCGGCATTGCCCTGTTCTGCCGCCAGCAGAAATTCAGTAATGAGTTCTTTCTCTGACATAATCGCTCTCCTGCAGTTTTTTAGACTTTTTAAATATCCGATAACCTGAGAATAGCAACAGAGTGCAGAGAATAACATCCGCTTAAATTTCATTCATCGTTAGTGCATCGATTATTGAATCAATTTTAACAATGAGAACAAAACGTGCTGTAGTGCAATCTTTCCCTTATGACTGGGGCCCTTTCAGCCACTAATCAGTAGTCCGGGGAATCAGGCGGTATGCTGCACGGATAGCGGCCTGCAATTAAAATACAGAAGTGTGATTGCCTTCAAATCAAATGTAAAACTAGTGTTAAATTTTGTTCAAAACTGATTGCTCTGTATAAGGATTACAAATACATTCAACAATCATCGTGTTGCGGATGCGCATTGTCGCCGGAGGGGAGAAAGATGAATTCAATATTTACCGAGGAAAACCTACTGGCGTTTACGATGGCTGCCCGCTACAGCAGCTTTAGCAAGGCGGCTGAAGAGCTTGGCTTAACCACATCGGCAATTAGTTACACCATTAAGCGCATGGAAATGGGTCTCGACGTGGTGCTGTTTACCCGCAGTACTCGCAGCATTGAACTGACCGAGTCCGGGCGCTACCTGTTTCGCAAGGCGACCGACCTGCTCAACGATTTCCACGCAATCAAGCGCAGCATTGATACCATCGCTCAGGGCATTGAAGCCCGGGTACGCATCTGCATTAACCAGCTGTTGTATACCCCTCAACATACAGCGCGGCTGCTGCAGGTACTCAAGAAACAGTTTCCAACCTGCCAGATAACCGTCACCACCGAGGTGTATAACGGCGTCTGGGATTCGATCATCAACAACCTGGCTAATATCGCCATTGGCGCACCCGATACGTTACTGGACGGCGGCGGAATTGATTACACCGAGATCGGCGCGATCCGTTGGTCGTTTGCGATTGCCCCGGATCATCCCCTCGCCTTTATGCCGGAACCCATTTCTGAGAGCCAGTTACGCCTGTACCCGAACATCATGGTGGAAGACACCGCACACACCATCAACAAGAAGGTCGGCTGGCTGTTACACGGACAGGAGTCGATTCTGGTTCCCGATTTTAATACCAAGTGCCAGTGCCAGATCCTGGGTGAAGGCATCGGTTTTCTGCCGGACTACATGGTGCGCGAGGCGATGGAAAAGTCGTTGCTGGTGACGCGGCAGATCCACAACCCGCGTCAGGATTCACGAATGCTGTTGGCCACCCAGCATTCGGCAACCGGTCGTGTAACTCAGTGGATTAAAAAAGAGTTTGGGCCACAAGGGATACTGACGGGGATTTATCAGGATCTGCTGCATCGGGAGTGATGAACCGGATGGCTGTTATACCTTCCGGTACACATAAGATGATCAGGCGCGGATATCGTCGTACTCGCGGGTTTTATCAAATTCATGTTTGGCAAACGGGCACAGCGGAATAACTTTGCGGTTTTCAGCGCGCATCTTCTCTACCACTTTCGCCACCAGCTGTTTGCCGACGCCCTGACCTTTCAGGCTGGGGTCGACATCGGTATGTTCAATGATGCTCAGATGCTCGCCCGTCGGCACAAATACTATCTCGGCAACCTGGTTGCCCTCAGCATCATTGACATAAAACTTGTTGTGGCCTGCAAGAATTTCCATGGTCCCCTCACTCATTTCTGGCGATATTTCAGCGCACCGCTCGGACAGGTATCGATGACCTTGATGACCGTCTCGACATCCACTTCATCCGGAATGATCCACGGTTTACGTTTCAGGTTAAACAGTTTCGCGCTTCCCCGCACGCAATTGCCCGAATGCTGACATATCGCCGTGTTGAAATAGACGTCAATCTTCTCGCCGGTATAGGCCCGGTAACCTGCATCCAGTAGTTCCTTATCCACGACATTGCCTCACATTTTTTTATTGTCTGGGTCTAATCATAGACCTATGCGAGGCTGAAGGAAGCTGCTGAAAGCAGAAATATCACTCGGGCCTGTTCTGCAACGACGGCTGCTGCTCTGGTGGCAAATACTCCAGCATCGCAGGCGTTGGCGGCGGGAGGCGGTTATCGGCAATATCCCTGTCCACATCGATATGACTGATTTCGCCATTCTCATGATGGTGGACCGTCAGCACCCTCGCCTTGTTCAGTTCCGTAACCAGCTCCCGGGTAATACGCAAACTTTCTGCCAGCTCATGGTCTTCCAGCCCGGGTCTGCGACTGCGGCGTTCCACCCGAAAACGAAACTGGTTGTACTTAGCCCAGCCAATTAGCACCAGGCCGTTGACCAGGGCGACAAGGATATAAAACGTGACCGTATCCAGCGTGGTGAAAAAGGGTCGCACCCCCATATACGGTGAATGCGCCAGGGCCGTGATCAACCCTTTATAGATCAGGTATAAGAAACCAACCCAGGCGATGAGCGTCAACAACACATCGATAATGCGAGGCAGCAGACGCCGCTCCGTAAAGATCAGTGGCTGATTCACGATTCGATCCTCCCAATTCCACGGTCAGGACTCACCCAACGCGCTCTGCCGCGTTTGCGTTTGAGCATCACTTTCGGGAACGCGACCAGCGTGGTGAACAGGCTTAGCATCCAGTACACCACCGGGAACCAGATAATCCAGAACAACGAGGCGCCAATGCCTTTTTCATAACGTCGTTCAATCATCAGGCTCACCGCAAACTGCAGCAAGCACACCACGCCGAGGATAAGTCCGGTAAAGGCTGGCGGGAACAGATGCTGCACATACAGCGAGTCCGGCATCGGGATCATCAGCCCTAACAGGAACAGCACGATACTGATCGCATAGGCAAACGACCAGGCGGTAGAAAAACAAAACTCAAGAAACAGCGGCCACATGCGACGGAACTCCCACGACCACAGACGACGCATGTTAACGATAAACACCTCTGCACCACCCTGCGCCCAGCGCAAACGCTGTTTCCACAGCCCTTTTAACGTTTCAGGCATCAGGATCCAACACAGTGCGCGCGGCTCAAAGAATACCGACCAGTGGCGCAATTGCAGCTTCCAACTGATATCGATATCTTCAGTGATCATGTCCGGGCTCCAGTAACCGACCTCGGCCAGCGCGCGACGACGAAACGCCGCAACTACGCCTGAAACGGTAAAGATCTGCCCATAGACTCGTTGAGTACGCTTAATTAAGCCGATAATGGAAGAGAACTCACCGACCTGCACACGGCCGATTAACGTAGAGCGGGTTCGAATACGCGGATTCCCCGTCACCGCACCAACGCGCGGGAACTGGATCAGTGGAGCCACAATATAGGCAACGGCATCACGATCCAGTAACGCATCGCCATCAATGCACACCAGGTAATCGCTGCGCGCCGCGGCCGCACCGGTCTTGAGCGCCAGCGCTTTGCCCTGGTTTTCAGCCAGATGAATCACCCGCAGGCTGGGGTATTCCACTGCCAGTTGTTCCAGCACGTCGTGAGTGTCATCCGTTGAACCATCGTTGATGGCAATCACTTCGATATTCTTATATCGCTGTGCCAGTGCGGCCTCAATGGTTTCACGCGCGTTGATCCCTTCGTTAAAACAGGGGATCAGAATGGAAACCAGTGGATTCCCCGGCAGGGTAGGTGGTGGCGTGTCATCTCCCCATTTCCAGTGACGTTCACGGTAAAACCAGAAATAGACTCCGCCGCTTATCCACAAAGCAGACATGAACAAAGGCCAGAAGAAGACGAAGTTCAACATCACTTCACCTGTAAAGATGACAGCCACGCCAAACGGCAGGCTGAACATCAGGCAAAGTATCAGGAAAGCAATAATGCGATCGGTCATTTTTGCGGATACCAGTATGAGGAGAACGTCGAGCGAATCTCTGACATCTCAGGTTTGTCGCTGATGAAATCATCCGGGTAATAGCCGTAGTTACCTGCACCGCTTAATTTCAGCTGGCGCATCCATTCGGCTATTTGTTTTCCGCTGATTTCAGCCTGATCCCCGGATTTACGCCAGTCTCGTGCCTGCAGTTCAAACACGGTTTTATCCAGCGCCCCAGGGTTTTGTGCAACGGCATTCACCAGTCGGTCAAGCCATGCGTTGGCATCATTGGCCGGGATCTGTTCCATGAATGGCATCGCCATCGGCGCCGTCCAGTCATAGGTATTGAGGAAATCATTCAGGTTTTGTGCAAACCAGGCTTCGCTTTCAGGCTCCAGTACCGGCATGGCGTAAATATTGCGCGCAGTTTGCACCTGTGGACCGCGAATATTACGCACAGACTGGGTCAGCTGTTTAGTGAAATCGATCAGCATCTTACTTTTCAGGCGCGTCCAGCGCTCGAACGCCTGAGGATTATTACGTATTTGCTCGATACTGCCCGGAAGCCCTGCGGCACGGTAGGCGGCTAACGCCTCCGGTGACGCATCTTCAAAGTCCGTCAGGAAAGCATCGTCATGAAACAAAATACCTTTGAAACTGGCGTGCTTCGCCAGGTCTTCATAGATTTCAGTGATGCGCTGACGCGCTTCGCTGCTCCAGGGTGAAAGGCGGACATAGTTCTCGTGATTGATAGCAGTACGTCCCGTTTTCGGATCCCATGCGGTTACGCGTGGAATAGACGCGTCGAGATCGAAAGCCAGAACCGGCATCCAGGCATATACCGTCACCCCTGCCCGCGTTTGTAATTGCCAGGAGATATAGTTAAAGAGATCGGCACGCATCGGCAGCCAGCGGTTGGGGAAATAGACCTCACGAATATTCCCGTCGCCTTGCGGATCGGCGTACGCCTGCAGGAAGACATGAGAAATACGCATGTCATAAACGCGCTGGATCAGCTTATCGATATTTCGCTTCTGCTGAGCAGGGTCCTTGTCATATACGTAATCCAGATCGACATGCATCACGCGCATCGTCTGTGGCTCACGGACCTGAGCGACCTGACTGGCAAAGTGCTTAAGGGATGGGTTATCAGAGATCAGCACGCGCGGAATATCATCGAGAAACGCGGCATTCGCCAACCCTTCATTAAGCGTAAAGGCCATCTTATAGCCATGCTCTTTGGCCAGGTTTAACGTCGTGCCGTTGGCTGCGCCGTACGGCCATACCCACGCGCGCGGCGATTTCCCTGTCACCGATTTGATCTTGTTAGTGATCAGAGAAATATCCGTGTTTATACGTCGCGTGTACTGTTCGTCCGTTTCGTAAGTGCCGGTTTTCTTATCATACAGGCGGTTCGCTACAGCTGGCTCTTTACTCCCCTGCGGATTGGCCTCAGCGCCAAAGTGCGAGTTCCAGGTGTGCGCACCGACTTCCACCAACGGCGATTTCCCCATTTCTTCGACCATTTTCCAGGTGGCGAATTTATCTCGCGCTGTCATTAAGCCGCCAAAATCGACTTTTTTGTTGGCTGGCGCATCAACCCAACTGCCTACTGGCGCCCAGAGAGCAGGCCAGTTGTAGGCTTTCAGCAATGGCCAGACGCGGGTATAAAAACTGCTATACCCGTCATCAAAGGTGAGTAATACCGCTTTTTCCGGCAGTACAATTTTACCGTCATGGGCATCCAGAATTTGCTGCACGCTGATCGGCTGATAGCCATTATCACGCAGCCAGGCCATTTGGTCGCTCAACGCGCTGGTACGCACAGAGAGGTAACGCTGGTCGGCAGCACCATCTTCAACATCGTGATAACCCAGTACCAGAAAACTATTTTTCGGCCACTGATGATCCGCCGTCAGCGGCGTTCTCTCCCCAGGAGGAACATAGCGAGGCGTTGTATTGTGCGCGCTGCTGCACGCGGTAATCATCAACCAGCCAGCGATTAATGCGCTAAGCCACAGGCATCTTTTCAGCATGAACAATCCTTAAAACCTGACATTTAAATCGAAAGCGAGGGAGATATTCCGCTCACGTTTACCGTCATAGGGGCGTTTATCCCAAATCAGCATCACCCCGCCATCTACGACGTTGTTCCATTTAAGCCGTTGTCCGTATCCTACCTGGACGATAGCGCCTGCATCTTCACCTTGCTGCCAGTAGCCACCTACGCCTGCCAGACCTTGCTGCGTCCAGACGGTATCATAGTGGCGGTAAAGAACCTGCTCTGCGCTCAGGCCAGGGACAACCGAAAAATCACTCTTCGGGTTGTAATACGGCACATTCTCTTTGGAGTTGGTGCTCCCGCCAATGCCCGGCGTAAAGTCCAGCGTGAAGCGAGGCGTGGTCCAGATGCGCTCTTTTCCGCTGAGTCCGTATTCGATGCGATCGTTACCGTCTGAGAAATGTGATGCAGCAAACGACAGTTGATATTCACGTCGTTCGTTTTGATACCAGCGAACGAACATATCGCCGCCGTTGGCATACACACCGCTACGCAGCGCGCGCAATGGCGTATTACGCGACAAGCGCTCGGCCGAACCGCCTACGCGCCAGTTGTCATTGAAGTCATGCCAGCCGGATAGACGCCCCCCAATCTTCTGACCATCGCCATAATTTCGGCCAGACACTTCCATTTCCGCCCAGTAATCACGGGAAGTCCATTCTGCACCCGCCGCCAGATCGCGGCTGATGCCCTTCCCTTCCTCAAATTCACCGGTAGCGAAGTTGAATCCAGTAAACAGTCGCCAGTTGTCATTAATCGGCGGACTGTAAATAGCCGTGTTGATGTTGAAGTCATTCTTACCGCTGACCGGGCTATCGGACGAGATCCCCTGCGTGCCACTAATGCGCACTTCCGACATTTTGTGGACATCACGAATACGCGCGAGGCGCAGCGTCGCTTCATCATCCGGGCTACGGGCAATAACGTCATCCGTCAGTTCATCGGCCTGCTTCCATTCCTGGAGATCCAGCGCAACGTAAGCCTGCTGACGCTCCAGCTCCAGGTTGCTTGGCTCAATCACTTCCGCCAGCTTAAGCTCTTTCTCCGCCGCATGCGGCAATCCACGCGCTTCAAGCACAGAGGCATAGGAAATGCGCAGTCCCTGGTTACCGGAGCCTGTTCGTGCCAGATGCTCTGCGAGCTTTTCTGCCTCTGGCAGTTCATTGGCAGCGATATGATATTGCGTCAGCAGCGACTGTCCGAGCAGCCAGTTATCGTTAGGCTGCGGCGTTGGCGAGCCATAGATACGCCGCAGATACGGACTCTCTTTGATCAAATCATCGACTTGTTTTTTGGCAGCATCGAAGTTTTCATTATCAATGTGTGCATAGAACAGATCTTGTTGATCCTCTGGACTGAGCGGCGTCACCGGAATAGGCCCATTCGGGTAGTAGATGCTCGCCAACATCACTTCGGTTTTTTCCGGCTGACGCTCGCTTAACCATGCTGATGCCACCCAACGTTTTGCGTAGTTTGGTACTTCGCCGCTTGCGGAAAGGGACTCATATTCCTCGATCACTTCGGCAGTACGTTTACGTACCAACAGGGCACCCATACGGTCTATTCTCGCCCGGCGGACATCATTCTGCGCAGACGGCTCATCTTTCCAGGCCGCCAACAACTGGTCATAACGGGCCAGCGCTTTATCTGCTACGATAAAACGTTCTTCTTCATTACGTGCGGACGTATAAGAGGATCGGACCATTTCAGCCGCCGCATCAAGCTCAAGGCGACGCTTCACAGGATCTGCCGTGGGTACGACTTCCGCCATATTTAAGGCTGGTCCGGAAACACGGTTCGCTGACAGCGCAGACAACAGCGTGGATTTTGCATTTTTGTTGCCAGGATCGACGTCATCCGCCTGGCTGGCAACCAACAGCGCGTCCCAATTTTTCCCCTGAGAATGATATACATAGGCAAGCAATGCGTCGGAATCTGCGCCCGGATGCGCCTGAGCCCATTTATTCGCTTCGGTAAGGGCTTGCTGATTGTAGCGCGCATCTGCCAGCGTCATTATCCAGCCGGTGCGTACATCAACGTTATCAGGTTCTTGCTGTAAAACGCGTTCCCACACCGCCAATGAATCATTCCAGTTTTTCTGGTTACGATACGCACGCGCTGCGGCGACTTTTCCCCGTGCAGGTACATCCATCTGCCCACGATACCGCTGCCAGATTTCAATTGTTGTTTTATCGTTGTTCTCAACCCAACTGGAAACTTGCAGCCAGTCGGCAACCTGGTTTGGCGTTAGCGCACTTTTCTTTCCCTGATCCTCAAGGTAGCGCAATAGCGGCGCACTATTCCCCCCCCGCGCTTCAATAACCAAAGCATCATAATCTGATACCGCAGCAGAGATTTGCATAGGGAAAAGAATGCTGGCCGTAAATAAACAGCTTACGGACTTAAAACGTTTAATGAAGTTGGCATGTCGACGCATACTGAACATATCTGCCCTTATATCTTACATCAGAGTAAAAATAAGCGTTTTCAATAAGTTAAGGTCAATCCCTGACGATTGCCGACCATGTAAGATGCACTGCCGCTTATTTCGTAATAGGGTTATAAAGCAATTAATTCTTTCGTCTTATTGACGACCCGCACTGCGTCCTCTAATCGTTGAGCAGGAGGCATAAACTCGGGAATTTTATCACTCCATGTAGTTCATGGCTACGTAATAAGAAAAGTCTTAGTCAAAAAAGTATTTTAGACTAAATAATCCTAATACTCTTGGGATTGAATTCTGGATTTAAACAAAGTTTGCCCGGTGACATAATGTGACGATGCTTACTATTGCTGGTTAGCATAGCTACACCGCGCAACTGTTTGCATGGTAACTATTTTGAGAGGTGAATAGAGAAAAATCTGATAATAGGCTCTCTGCTAACAACAAAATATAACTTAATTTTTAGGGCTCAAACAGGGCCAATGAAATGAAAATAAGGGTACAGGCGCAAGAAGAATTAGATACAGAAACAACACATTGAAATCAAATAACTTTCTTCATCATTTTTCGAAACCTACCATAATTGGTATTTTGATACACGCTCGAAGACGTGCACGAATAATTGTGTATTACTCTGCGCGTTAATGTATTTACCAACCTTGCGTATTATTGACAACATCAACCACAATCAATTATTTCCCCTTACAATATGAAAGCCTATTAGCATTGCAAGCAACTGTTCGAAGCATAATTTTTTGCACTTACCTTCCCCTCAGTCTTTCAGGTAATCTGGGCAAAGACGCCAATGGGAGCCGGTCAATGAAAATCGTTAACGCAGAAGAAAAGCACATCCCCGCCATACGCGATATTTATGCACATCATGTTCTTCACGGTACCGGCAGTTTTGAAACCGACCCTCCGGATGCTCACCAGATGTTTGCTCGTCTGGAAAAAATCCGCAGCCTCGGGCTGCCGTGGGTCGTCGCGCTACAGGAAGATAAGGTCATCGGGTATTGCTACCTCACCCGCTATCGCGAGCGTTATGCCTACCGCTATACCCTTGAGGATTCGATTTATATTGCTCCAACGGCTCAGCGTCAGGGTGTAGGAAAGGCTTTACTGCGTCATGTGATCGGCTGGGCTGAAGCACAGGGCTATCGGCAACTGATTGCCATCGTCGGCGACAGCAATAATCAGGGATCGTTAAAAGTCCATCAGCAGGCCGGATTTACGGAAATCGGCACACTGAAAAACATTGGCTTCAAACATGGGCTATGGCTCGACACGGTATTGCTACAACGTAATCTGGGTGAAGGTAACAGCACACTGCCACCGGATTTCGGTGTCGCTATTTAACATTTATAAAGAATAACTACAGGGAGAGAGTTTTGGAGCGGGCGAAGGGAATCGAACCCTCGTATAGAGCTTGGGAAGCTCTCGTTACTCCATCCCGACATTGTACATACGACTGTACCTGATGGTGTGATTTTAGAGGATCAAAATCATGACTATCAAGAACAATCAGTATCTTTTTCAAAGTCATTCCGGCGTATGGATTTTTCAGGTCTTTGTACCTGCGTACATGCGCCACCTGTTTGACAACAAACGAGCCTGGCGAAAATCCACCGGGACAAAAGACATCCTTAAGGCTCGTCACTTCAGAAATCATATGTTGATTGAGTTCAACAACCTGAAAGCCCTGTTGAATCCTGACCGTGAAGACATTCGCATTCAGAATGCGATCACCACACTCCACACCACAATAAAACAGGCAAAGAGTACACCTGTAGCAGTCTCTCCTATCCCAACGCTGGCGGTCATACGTGATGAATACATGACGGTTTATAGTGAACGCCGGGCTTTTTCCACACTAAGCAAATCAGCGCGAGCCGTCGAAGTGTTTCTCCAGAACATTGGGAAAGTCGATATTCCACTGGATAAGATCGGACGTAGGACCGTTACTAACTTCATCGAAGATCAGCAGAAAAAAGCAGCACCTCAGACCGTGCAGAACTGGCTAACCTCTTTGGGGAGTCTGTACGAGTTCGCCAAACGCCGCTACGACGCGATACCAGACAGCAACCCTTTTCACGGTCATAACCTCGAAGCACGTCGCACGATAGAGAGTTATCAGCCGTTTGAACCTAAACAGTTGCAAACTCTTATCAGAGAAGCTGATGACCTTCTACGTGATGTCATTTTGATTGGTCTGTACTCAGGGATGCGACTTGATGAAATCTCCAGCATCAAGCGGGAGGAGATAGTTATGATGGAGGGTGTGCGCTGTTTCTACGTCAGCAAGTCTAAAACTCACGCCGGGGTGCGGTATGTTCCTGTTCACTCTCTTCTGATCGGTATTGTTGATCAACATCTAGCAAGTAACAGCGGTGAATATCTTCTGTCGCAGTCAAACAAAATCATTCGGAAGGATGGCAAACGAGGGCCGTGGTACAGCCAAAAATTTACCCGACTGCGTGATAGCGTTTTGCCAACAGCTACAGATCGGCAATGTTTCCACAGCTTACGGGGAATGTTCATCACCTGCTTAGACCGTGCAGGGGTGCCAGAACAACGGATCGGAGCCATCACCGGACACACCGAACAGAAAGCAAAAACTGAAGCATTCAGAACGTACAGCAAAGGTGCAGGCATGAAAGAGTTATCAGGATATGTGGAGTTGGTGAGCTGCGAGGGTGTTGATCTGTAAGGAACAAACAACCCCGCGGTGAAACCTGCGGAGCTTGAATTCTACGACTAATTAGGCTGCGGCCTGTTGTATGGATAAGCGATAATCTTTTGCCTCTTGAATCCACATCAACTTAGCTTCTTCATTATCCCAATTAGCATGAGCATCGTTATCAATGAAATCAACTATATAATAGTATCTTATTCCATTGTTTACGAAGTACGAGTAGATAAGATAGCTATCGCTTGTACATTCCCATTGTGATAGCGGATCACCTTCTTCGTCGGTCCACACACTATCGTCTTGCCTGTTATGTAGGTGACTAAGGGTTTCCTGCGCTTGCAGAAAAGGCTCTTCGGTATCTACATTGCGGCGATCACGACCAAACAGGGGAGAAATTGAGGCATACTCTTCTTGTTCTTGTCTAGTCGGAGCAGAATGCCGATCACTATTACGCTTATAGGCGTCAAACTCCTGAATGAAAGGAGTAAAATCAGCATCGGTAGCTAGTTTGGCACAACAATTTATTTCAATTGCAAGCGGCATGGGCTTTACTGTATTGAGCTAAACGAAAGTCGGTTTCTTTAGAACTTTTACGGGCAACAACCCGTGTAGTTTTAACTACTGCAAGCAAAGTCGCTTTGTCCATACCAGTAGATACTGGCCTAACTTTAGCTTTTGCCATTCTGTACCTCCTATTTAGCGGTACGATTGTTTGCAACTTATTTATTTATGAATACAGGCTACGCAATCTACGTCAGAGTGTCAAGTAAATGCGCGAAAAACAAACACAATGAACCACTTGACAAAAAAAAGACCAACAGATTGATTTTTAAGTATTTTTTCTCATTCTCAACTTCAATAGGGCTTCACTAATAGCCTTCTCAATCCCGTTTTGTTCAACGTCCATCATGAACGAGGAGCGCGGAACCTTCAGGAACCGACACACGGCGCTAACGTTCAGAAAGTCTAAAACGCGCTCGTCTGCAACAGTCAGCAACGAGAATCCGTTGTTCGTCTGGAATTGAATTTTCATAGTAATCTCCTCTTCTTTGCCTCGCCCCTGTTGGGCTATTCTTCACGGTGGGGCAGAATGGTCAGCCCCAAAATCTGCTGTCTTACACTGCGTCGTTCGTCAGTTTGGTCACAAAGTCTGGACGGTACACCACAGGCAAAATTGAGTTTTCCGCGAATAGCTCAACGTTCTTAAACTTGTCCTGCACACTCCAGATACGGAAATCAACCGGATCAGCAAATGCCAGATCAAGATTTCGGCTGGTTGCCGTTGCTACATAACCGAAAGGCAACGCGATTTCAGAAGAAAGCGGTTTGCTGAAGCGGGGAACCAGGAAGGACTCATCCGGGCCAACTCCATAAAGTGCCTGATCAGTGACTTCCACTACGCGAACATTCTCGATGATGAATGTTGAGAATGCCGGAAGCACTTCTTTGTTAAACAACATATCGCGATCAAGCACACCAAACTGAACATTCTGACGGATATCAGGGTGATATTTGATGCCACGATAAACATTGCTACCAGCAAACAGGATAAAACCATCAAGCTGACCAGCCAGCCCCCCCATACGCACCTTAGCAGCAGTCACAGCGTCATCCAGGCTACGAAGCGGGTCACCAGAGCTAACGTTGGTTTTGATCGTTCCGGTCGCCTGTTGGTAACCAAATTCATCTTCCCACGAAATAATCGGTTGCTGGGTGTAAGTTGCTTCAACAGTATTTCGGAAAAGTGCGTCAGCGAAAATCTTTTCCCTGGTACGCATGTACTTATCATGCATTGCGAGAGCAGAAGCTGTCACAGCGTCCATCACAGACATTTGCAGGTCTGAACCTGGTTTGCGGTAAGGTTGCACATCTGCCGCTGTAATACGGTCCTGATAAGCGTAAAGCGGCGCTTCAATCAGGTGATTGCTGGCACTACGCTTGGGAATAGCTGACCACTCGGAACCATAACGATTGACAGAGCTTGCCACCTTCTGGGCAACTTCATCAATGATATCAAGGCTCACCTTTGGACTCATGGAAGTCTGGCGGTCACTGAAAACGTTAAGCGTTGAGAGCAGTGTGTTTTTTGCTTCCACGTTTACAAAAGTGTTGGTGTAATCAGCAAAGCTGAAATTGGTTGATAATCCCATTTGTTTTCTCCTTATTATTCTGCGTCCGGTGCGCTGGTACGGATTGCGCCCGTTTTAGTTAGTGCAGCAACAGCATTAGCGCCAGCGGTCGCGCCCATAACATCAATGATGGTGTCCTGTTTGATGTACACACCGCGATCAGCAACGATGACATGAGCATCATCTGCCGCCCTGTGGTGGCTCAGAACCAGCAGGCAATCATCCCCAGAAACATATGTAGTCCCGGCACTAGTAATGCAGCTACCCGGCTGCACTTCTACTGCCAAATCGACAGTAATTGTCTTGCGGTCAAAGTTTGGATCAACTGCATACGCGATCACCGAATTGTAAGAACGTTCTGTTGTTCCCATTTTCATATAATTAACTCCCGTTAAATTTCACATAGCTATGTAAACAAAAGGCCAGCGCCTGCTTGAGCCATAAACGGCGACAGGGCCAGCCTTTCGAATAGGGTTTTAGCACCCGCTAATGGCGGGCAGGAATGAGGAGGTGGCAACGCTCCAAAGAATGGGTAAGGAGCCCCCAAAACGCTGCCACCTGATGTTGTTTAGTGTCCAACGTGACAGCCCGACGATGAGGACGGGACTTTGGCAAACCCCGATCCAGGACCGGAGAATTTTGGTGCAGATTAATCCTGCTTTTCTGAATACAACAAGCGGCTATGGCTTAACCTTCCCGTGAGAGGCGGCGTATTGGTTGTATTTAGAAAAGGGCCGCGTGGTGAACACCAAGGCCCGTTAGGGTGAACGTTACCGTTCATCTTGATCCCTGTTCCGGCATTTGAAACCGGAGAATCAAGACCAGACCACACAGCCGCTTTGGTATAACAAGGAGAAGGAAAAACAATTGGCAGTAGTAATTCCCTATGTAACTATTTTACCATGAATAATTAACTTTAACAATAAAGACTTGGCGATATTGACGGAAAATCAGATGGTTACCGTTAAATCTGACACCGTTATTGGGGAACCCCAAGAATGAGATTTGTGTTATAAACATTATTCTCTCGGATTTTTGCATCAATAAGACCTTTCACAGCCCCATCATTGATATTGATGTCAACATCCTGATGAAGGCTGAGGTCTGCTGTCCCCGTAACACTGACAGGGATCGGCCCTCGCGTCACATCAGCAATTGTGGGGATTGAGAATGTTGGTTTAAGCAATGGTTGCGGTTGTTGGCCCTGATAGTTCAGACCTGGAAAATTCAACGCTAATCCGTCCCAGGCAGTGCCTGTGCCAATACTGTTAGGCGAAGAGCTGTCAAGCCACGGATAAATCTGCTTAAGGGTCTGGCCTACAGTGCGAGGGTCGAAGCCTATATTCTCTTTTACCCACTCGGCGGCGGCATTGCCTCCCTCGTCTACTGTGGTGTTGTAAACAGCATCCGGTAACGTAGCCCCTTTGCGTAACTCAGCACCAATGCTGTTGACCCAGGCTAAGATATTGGTGGTCAACTCACCTAACGACTGTCCAAGATGGTCAGCGATAGGGATCAGCCCCGTCATGCTCTGTCGTAGAGTGTCCGTGTTGGTAGCATATTGTCCCAGCCCCCCAACGAATGAGGCGCTGAAGTGGTCAGCGAGGCTGGTTTGTACTCGGTTGTACTCAGCACCTAATGCTGCCAGTTTGTCGAGATTGGCCTGCTGTGCATCGGACAGGGACCAGCCCTCAGAGGCCAGTTGCTGCATGCGGTCAATAACCCCCCGCCCTTCATCATCAAACACCCCGAGGAAGACGGAACCATCATTCACGGCTTCGGCCAGGTGACGAACCGCGTTATCAGTCCATTTGAAAGTCTTCTGCAACTGTTTCAGGTACAGTATGAATTCAGGAAAATTCATGGTCTGAATCTCGCCAATCACTTTCTGGGCGACCTTCTGGTTCCCGTTAGTGGATTTCAGCACGTTATTAATGATATCGGCAAACTCACCACCGCCAGAGAAAGTTACTTCACCTGTTTTTTTGTTGCGTTTGAAAGAGCCAGTATTCAGCAATTCTCCAGCTTTTTCTGTCGTATCCTTGTTCAGGTCAGCCAGTTTATCAGCGCTGAGCGAATAACCCGCCCTGCTCATAGATAAATCCTGGATAGCTGCGAACTCTAATTGCCCCAGACCATATTGCTCTAGTTTTTTAATATCACGAGAGCGCTCAAGGCTTCCCTGAAGCGTCTGACCAACACGAGCAACTCCCATGCTGCCGATCAATGTTGCTCCACCGACTGCACCTCCGGCAACAATCCCGCCACCAATACCACGTCGCCCTGTCAGCCCTTCTACACGCACACGACCAGCACGAATGCCAGCTGCTTTCTGTTCTTTGGTGATACGCTGTTGCAGTCGAGCCTGCTTGCGTAATTCTGAGGTTATACGGGCCATTTCGAAGCGGGTTTCTTCTACCGTGTAGCGCTCTTCTTTCTGGGCTTTAAGTGCCTCTTTTGCTGCACTGATGGCTTTATAACGGGTTGCAACGTCAGCGCCGTTCACGTTTGCCAGAGTCAGAGCGCTACGGCGCAAACTGTTGTAATAAGTCACCTCACGTTTGAGCGCTGCTTCTTTCTTTTCTTCAAGGGCAATACGGCGTTTCGCCGCTACAATATCATCGGAGATACGTTTATGGCCCCGATTCATAGCTGCTGTCTGTGCTGTTGCTAATCCCGGCTCTGGTACTGTGCCCCCCATATTGAGGTTATACATTACCGCACGACTGGCTGCCGCTGCCCGAATCCTCTCACTGATACGACTCAGACGAAGGTCCTGACGTGCACGGGCCTCATCCTGAGTTAGCGCCTGGGCTGCATTCTTCGCAGACAATGCCGCCATTTTTTTATTGTGGGCCAGTTCCTGATTGGCAATTTTTGCCTGCACTTGTGCCTGTTTTTGTTGCTCCGCAACCAGACGTTGTTGCTGCTTTATTCTGGTTGTATGGGCCTTTGCCGCTGCTAAAGCAGCCTTGCCTTCACTCTGGGCAGTGCGTTTCTTCGCCGCCTCCAGCGCTTTAGCGGGCTTCTCCTGGGCTGCTTTCAGGCTCTTAATGGCCTTGAGTGCCTTACCGTAGGATGTTTTATCTACGGACCATTCCACCACGTTGATGGTTTTCGTCACTATAATGTTAGCCATTCTTGCCTCCTTTGGAGGTTTGACGCTTGGTCAAAACACTTTGTGCCATTAAACCCCCTGCGGTTTGATAATATGCCCATAACGTTCCGGATCATCAGCAACCAGTCTTCGACAAGCGATCTTTGCTCTTTCGAGCGCATCAGGATCGATATCATGAGGTTTGAAAACTCCAGCATCAGCCCCCAACATCTTGATAATTTTTGTTTTGTTGCTTTTTTTATCAGTCGCTTTATTAACTGGTGAGTTTGTAGGAGCTTTGAGTTGTTCCAACCCGTTATCGGGTTTGCCTTCGGCAAATCTCCCTCGGAGATATTCAGGATTTTTCCTAAGAAATTCAGAGGTGACGCTCTTCAGATTGTCCCGCGCTTTTTGGAGTTCGTATTCCTCCGGTGTCATATTTTTCATAGCGGCAAACAGAGCATTTTTAATGCTGTCCAGTGTCATTGTGGTGTCTCCAAAGCAAATTATGGAACAAGCCAATCCCGGACAACAGACAATGGGCGACCATTGCCAATACGGGGATCAGCGATAAGTATTCAAGATAGCGGCCTAATGCATCGCAGGGCGATTAACGGCAACCGTTAACCCACTGGTGGGTGTCAGTGCAGGCGGGGAGCTTTCTGCTTGCGGTGTGCGTGGCGGCTGAGCGTTTTTCTGTACTCCAGAACCAGCGGGGCAGTTTCCTCCGGAAAACGGGCCAAAATCTCAGCGTGTGGGATACCTTCATCAGACAGGTAGCGCACAACTGTAAACAGCGGCAATTGCAGATCAGCGCAGATTTTTTCGAGCATCGCGCCGGATTCGAAATACTGACGTATAGTGACCCCGGTTGCGTGCTGGCTGGTATGTTTCACTCTTCGGAAACGTGGATTCCAGGTCTTAGCTAATTCAGCAACAAATTCAGGATCGAGTCTGAGGATTAGGGCAACTCTGCCAGAAGTCATGCCGTACACAAGAAGAGTCTTTGCGGTTTTAAGGATCGATTCATCCCTGCGTCGATTTTTGAAAAGACGCTTTAGTTTATCGCTTTTCACGGTTTGAAAGCCGTGATCTGTCTGGCTGTCACCAGCTACTTGCTCACACAATTCAATCCTCCATCATCAAAAAGGAATTGATTCCATTGAGAAATCTCTCTCTGAATAATCAGACACAGGTTCAGGTTTTGGCTGTAAGTGCACAGGGATGTATTCGGGCAAAGCCGCCTCAATCCAAACGGGGATACTGCGCTGGATCTCCTCTTCGGATTTTCCTTCCCGATGTGCCTGGTAAGCCTGAGCCATCGCATAAGCAAACCCGTATTTTTGAAGAGTTCCATCATCATTACGCTTGGGAGCTTCACCACGACTCAGGCCATTGATAAATTCTTCAGTAACCACACCATTTTCATCGAAAATCGTTATCTGACTGAAAGCATCAAAGTAGTGCTGGTCAATCAGGGCGGTGACCTTTTCAACTTCGGCTTCACCATGATTAGCGCCGTACTCCATAAAGCCGAAAGCAGAAGGCCCTTCCTCGCGCCAGAGCTTAAGATCAAAAATGTCGGCACGCTGTGGCGTTTCCCACCGTTCTGATTCCGCACCGTTCACCGCATCATTAGCGGAAACATCATCATGCTGATCGCTATGAATGTCAGGTACACCGTCTCGTTGTTCAGTATTGCCCTGATAAGATTCGTCATCGCCTTTTTTCTCCTCGTTTGTTGGCTCGTCTGTTCCGGTGGCGCTGCCATGATGCAGAGCATCACCCGTAGGGCCTACTGCAACTTTTTTCTTCTTAGGCTTGGATTTTGATTCGTTCGGATGTGGTGGGGTAATCCCCAGGGCAGCAACAGACGCGGGGGGGATCGCCACGTAGTTACTTGAATTAACGTTACCACGCACTTTTTCAGTGCCTTTTATAACTACCTTTGCAGCATCCAGAGCTTTAAGAGCGTCGATCAAAGCCTTTTCTGATACACCGATTTCCCACGCGAAAACATTGGTGTTGGTATGAATCGGATCATCATTTCCACGATCCTTATTCTCCTGAAACGTCCATATGTACGCATAAATCAACTTCATCGTAGCAGTGAATCGAATTTCACCTTCTGCCGTGCGTAGTTTAGTAATCCGGCGAATACTGGAATAAATGACATCGTAGGTGTCAGTTTTTTTGTTGCCCATCGTTGTTTCTCCCTGTTGGGTGCGGTTGTTGTTCGTTGCGTTGTTGAACATGTTTTGCCAGGTTCTGGCATATGTTGCGGATCAGCTGTGGAACACGAATCCCCAGCCGATCAGATTCTTCACGTAAAATTGCATATGTTTCATCGTCTAGCGACAGCTTCATCTCAAAATTCCCTCCGAATGCATAAAAGTCATCGCTCCTGCTATCGCGGATGGCGATCAGGAGTAAGAAGCCGTGTTTGCGGCGATTTCGTTTGGTGGCGTTGCTGCCAACGGAGTAAAGCAGAGAGTGGTTATTCGGTTGTGGTCAGTTCGGGAATGGCTTTTCCGGTAATGCCTTCGAGTTCACCGCCAGACTCAATCATCTTAAGCAGAAGGATCTGCTCATTCTTCAGGCCGATGCCATGAGAGGCGTAATAAACACGCCAGGCAGAAAGAACAGGTTCTATGATTTCCATAACATCACGGCCTTTTGCCAACTCATGGCTGTAAGGCTTCAGGATATCCCGGATGATTTTTGCATTCTTAGCCTGCTGGCGCAGACCTTTGATAATGTTCATTGCTTCGCGGGTTTGGGGATACATCTTGTCGGCTTTTTTGGAGCCACCAGGGCAACGGTTGCGAAAGCTGCGAAGATTGACTAAAGAAGTGATTTTGTTGTCGATTGCAGAAACAATCTCTGAGGCGGTAGCGTTCGAAAAGTCGAACAGGACTGGTTTTGTCATCTAATCTCCTGTGTTGTTTTAGTGTTTCCTTTTCTCAAGGTATGAATATATTATGTCATAAATCACACTTTTTGTCAAGTTTTTTTGTTGCGCCATGAATAAAAGTGTGCTAGCAACAATTTGAGCCAGGCCGCATAATTCCACAAAGCAACATACAATGTCATTAGCAATTTGTGCTGAGCATGAGAATTTGTATTGCATTCTTATTTTAGGTGGTAAATAATTCACGGTTGCATAAAGCCATACAATGCGCTCTGTGAGCCTCCTGTTATCTAGTCTTGATTGTCCGTTGTCAATCAACGGTCACAACAATCAAGATGAATCGGGGATTCACCGCATAGCGGCTTTGTGAAGTCTGAGGGGGGAGCGCCGCCCACCAAGGGGGAGTGTACGTCGCGTTTAAAGCTCCTCTGCGCCGTGCTCGATCCACATAGGCGAACAGGTTCGCATTTCCCACACAGAGTGTGAACAGTCGAAGCTGTTCACGATGCCGTAGCATTTGGGTTACCCGAATCAATGATTGGGATGACCACACACAGAAAAGGCTGTAAGCCTGTTGATGAGTTGGTTATCACAGAATGGTAATGAGGGTTAGGAGATCACGAGATGACGGGTCTGTTTACGTCATCGAAGAGAACTTCTTACCACACACATATCTGAAGTGGCTCCGCCACTTCAGAGCGGAGCGATAAGACATCACTCCTTAACACCAACAATTGAACGCATGTTCAACCAGTCTTTGACCTTAAGGTGTTGACCTTGGTTTTAATGATTTAGTCGAAAAGGATGTGTTAGTAAAAGAGTTAACGAAGTTAACAAGTGATATTAGTATACTGAACTTTCTTCAGTGGTAAAATCGCACTACACCACTTACCTTTCTTCAGTGGTTAGACGTTCTTATGGTCTGCCCCCAAGGAGTCCACTGAACTTTCTTCAGTGGACTCCTTGTCAATAATCCACACCATCCTAGGGAATTAAATACAGCTTAAATAGAGTTAAATACTCGTTAAATGACCCTCCTGCCGTCTGGTGTCACTGGCTCGCCTGTGGGATTTGGTGATCGTTATATCGAGATATACACAACAAACCCGCGCCAGTGCTGGATGCGTTAAATCTGGCAGTCGTGATGTGGATCAAGCAATGAACGTGATCCGCTCTTCAGACCGAAAAAATAAATTTTCTTCGCAAAAACAACTGAAAACCCTCCATTTATAGGCCTGTGAGAGTCTCTCAGCGGGGCGCTGCGCTATCAGTGAGTTAGTCACGATTGTGTGGAGATAACCCCGCTACATGCTTCTGGTAAAGCATACGGGGCTATTGGTGGGGCTGTTCACAACTGTGTGGAAAAAGGTACGGATCAATGACGCTTAGGCCAAGAGAACACCGCCAGGCGCAGGCTGATTGTGCTCACTGTTGCCCTTCATCCGATGGGTGTAAATCAGCCCCTAACTTACACAATATGAAAGTGTAAATTAGCAAGCCATTAATTCTTATAGATTGCATTGTGGATGAACGTCAAAGAAGTGTCTAAACGCTGTCTTATGCATCCTTTATGCACGTTCTATGCATCTGTGTTGTGTGTGCAAAGACTTACCTTGCGATATTTTGAAATAATGGTTCATTTTTATTGACACACTCTCAGCCCCGCCTAGCACATCAGCCCATACGCTGAGATATTTTCCGACACTGGAACCTGAAGAGTAACCCCAACTTTCATTTCTTTCCGGGCGGGGGAGCGGGTTAAATTACATATAAAAAATCCTTTACAATGATCATTTTATGATCAATATTTACCTTTTAATTTACATAACGAGATAACAGCGAGGGACGAAATGAAGCGAGTCGAGCCAGTCAGAAACAAAGACCAGATCGCAGAAGTTGAAAGACTGTTGCGCCAGCATAACAGCAGCCCGATCTATGGCGATTTGTGGGTGTTCCTGAACCAGACGGCGGCGCGAGTTGGTGATGCCCTCAGGTTGCGTTATGCCGACTTTAATCACATCGAAGGGAACGTGTTGAACCTGAAGGAACAGAAGACAAGGAAAACCCGCTCTATCATGCTGACTGCCAAAGCGCTTGAACTGGTAGCACAGCGCCGTGCTGATAATCCTGGTCATGAATACTTATTTGAAGTGGAAAGCAACCGGGCCAAGGGCAAACCGATCAGCCGTGTGACGGTCTCAGCAAAGTTTAAAGAAGCCGGTGATATGCTCAACCTTCACATTGCAGCCCACAGCCCACGCAAGAACCTAGGCTACCACGCTCTAAAACGTGGGGTAAGTCTGCCAACACTCACTAAGCTGTACGGGCATTCATCGCAGGCAGTCACATTGGCGTATTGTGGGATCATGGAAAAGGATGTCGAAGACGTATTCCAGACCATCGATTATTAACGACCGTTTACGGTTTTACTTCGCAAATCGCAAGGCAATTATTGAGGACATGATGATGAAGAGACTGTTTACATTGTGGTGTGTGCTGACTCTGCTGCCGCTGGCGACTCATGCAGGCAAAATCACCATGAGCAACCCCAACGAACAAGAGTTACAGGGAGGGAAACGGCTTTGCACTTATGAAAGCAGTATTTATCTGTTTACTCTGGTGACTCGATCCCAGTCCTGCCCATACTCGAAGACTTTCGACACAGAGGATAACGAAAAGTAAATGCAATACTTATCAATGTTACCAGTAACTTGGAGTCTTTATTCCCAATTCAAGTAGAATAGTTCTAAACTCGATCAAATTTTCATTTTTTTTCTCAATTATTGACATCCCCGCCAGGCCTTATAAGACGCGCTCTTAGCGATCCTTACCCTTTTGCAACCTCAATTCAACCTCAAAATCAACTCTTGTGCTGAAAAGAATCCCTATTAAAATGTTGAACATATAGGGGGAATAGCTTTAAACACCCCCTATATGTAGTGGCCGCGTATAAAACTCAGCCATGAAAAAACGGATTCACATAAGTGAATCCGTTCTATGAAGCATGACCACCGTGAGTTTGCAGACTCATAACGATTGTTAGCCTCGTCATCATTTCTAACGGCTTGATTGTGCCTGGCTTGGTTGGTTGTGTAAACCATAAGTTTTTACACAAAAGGAATTACTATGCTTATTCAGAAGAAGCGAATTAGAAACATCAACAATTACATCACTGTATTTGATGGTAGGGATGTTTTTATCGCTCACGCTTTGCCAAACCCGCAAAAGAGTGAATCAATTGGTTTCACAGCAAGCCAATCACTCGGCGAGGAAGTTCTTCCTCGCATCGTTGGTGCAATAACTCGTTTCAACGCCAATGGAAAATCAGTGCCAGACAAAACACAGCCTAAAGAAACGGCTTTTCGACAGGTATCATGGACCTGGAAAAAGTGGGCTGGTAGAGGCGACACCGAAGAGGTCACAGAAACTCGAGAAATTGAGTATCAACGTTACCAGAGGATTTTCACCCCACCACCAAGTATCGAGTTGAAAATTGTTGAGAACTTGAATGGGGAAAAATTAGTAATCTCCCCTAAGTTGACTTTAACAAATGAAAACAAGGATCTTGTGACACACTGTGTTAACTTGTTTTTGGAGTTATTTGGCCTTTGCGAAGTTGTTGACGAGGAACTCAACACTATCGTCACCACTCAATCTATAAAACTAAACTGGAGTCTCCTTCCTCAAGGACAATATCCTTGGACCGCAATTAGTTCGCAAATAATGTCAGCTATCAAACCTAGAGGAAAAGGTAATGCTGCTGTTGTAGAGGGTAGACTTGAACTCATTAACAGTAGACAACCTGATTTTGTCGCTGTCGGAAGAGCTGGCTTCCAAGGTTATGTAATTTTTGGGTTTCCTAACCACAATACCTACGTATTGGAAAGTTCGCAATGTAACAACGCAACCTATATTTTTGACAACAATTGGCAACAATTATCCCAGCTAACTAAAGCAGATATACTCGATGGAAATTTGCACCGCGCCAGAGTAATTCACCGAAGAAACTGGGCTGCTGAAATTACCAGATACTTACCTTAACAACTATGAGTGTGGGAGCTATGTCTCCCGCACTTTACCTAATAGTGTCCCCGCAACTTCAGGTAAAAGAAGCCATAAAGCCCCGTTAGTGGTACACACAGTAATCGGAGCGGAGCGACATCATCAGATTGTCAGAAGGGTCACACCTTATCAGGGTGCTCGTGTACCATTAGGAGCGTGAGCGAAGCGCTGGCAGAGCCGGATCTGTAGCTACCGGGGCATTACCACTATTCACCTGTTTACGCAGCCATAAGGCCGCACATCGGGCTTAAATGTGTGTGATCAATCTGTTTGGGAGTTATGCCTGGTATGCGGCTTTTTGTTCGTTGTTGTGCTGTCGCGGTAAGAACTTGGAACCACCGCCAGCGTGATGATATGCTCCCTTGTACCACAGACCAATCACGCGACAGGTGCGGGCGTAGAACAATGGGTAGTTTAAGTTGTACCTGCTAAAGCGGGGCAACGTAACTAACTGATAAATCATAACTTATTGATTTATCAGGAGATTGGAGCGGGCGAAGGGAATCGAACCCTCGTATAGAGCTTGGGAAGCTCTCGTTCTACCATTGAACTACGCCCGCATTGAAGTGCGTAAGGGATTATAAACCTTACGCTCTTCTTGGCAAGGGACTAACCGACTGACTGGCGATTAATTCACCGTCAGCATTTTGGCTTACTCCCCTGCGGCGGTAAATAACGCAGCGGATCGATAGCCGTTGCCCGGTAGCGGATTTGGAAATGCAGGCGCACCGTCGTCGCATCCGAGCTGCCCATCGTCGCTATCTTCTGCCCGGCCTTCACGTTTTGACCGTTGTTCACCAGCATGGTGTCATTATGCGCATACGCAGTGATGTAGTCCTCACTGTGCTTAATCATGATGAGATTACCGTAGCCCCGCAGCTGATTACCGACATAAACCACCTTCCCTGCTCCGGCCGCATAAATCGGCGTACCGCGCGCAGCCGAGATATCAATGCCCTTATTGCCGCCGTCCGCCGTAGAATAAGGCAGGATCACCTTACCGCTGGCAGGCCACTGCCAGCAACGTTGCCCTACTGGTGGCCAGGACGACTGCGGCACAGAAGAAGATGGTCTGACCGCCGCCGTTTTGGTTGAGGATTTCTTGGTTGTTTTGCCAGATCCAGAACTGGTTTTCGCGCCGCCGCTGACCTTCAGCTTTTGCCCCACTTCAATGGTATAGGGCGGTGAAATATTATTCAGGCGAGCGATCTCTTTCACGCTGGTACCGGTGGCGCGCGAAATACGGTATAGCGTATCTCCCCGCTTCACGGTATACACGGAGCCGGAATAACTTCCTGTATCAGACGACTTGCTCCCGGAACAGCCCGCTAACAGCAGACCGACACACAGCAGCATCACGATACCCAGGCCATTTTTCTTCAGGCGTCCTGCACTCAAAACAATACCTCGCAACATTTTCAGACGCTTTATCATAGCAGCCAGAAACCGGATGCCAAATCATATCGCGCAACGAACCGGCGGCTCTGGCATTTCACACCCTCTGTTAATCACTCTGACTTAATTAAGCATATAATGTGAGTGCTTAAGATTGATGGTGGACGCTATGCGACAGGAACATGTCATTTTATTGAATGAGCAGGACCAACCCTGCGGAACGCTGGAAAAGTATGCGGCGCATACCGCCACAACCCCCCTGCACTCCGCTTTCTCGTGCTGGATATTTAACAAGCAGGGCCAACTGCTGGTCACCCGCCGCTCGCTGCACAAAAAAGCCTGGCCAGGTGTCTGGACCAACTCTGTCTGCGGTCACCCGCAGTTGGGTGAAACCAACGAAGCCGCTATTGTCCGCCGGGCTCGCTTCGAACTGGGTGCAGACATCGACTTGCTCACCCCCGTATACGCTGATTTTCGTTATCGCGCCACGGACCCGAGTGGAATAGTTGAAAACGAAGTATGTCCGGTTTATGCCGCACATATCGTCAGTGAGCTACAGCTAAACCCAGATGAAGTGATGGATTGCCAGTGGAGCAATCTTGAGGATGTCTTAAGCGGGATTGACGCGACGCCGTGGGCTTTCAGCCCGTGGATGGTAATGCAGGTTGCAAACAAAGAAGCGCGTGCGCTGTTGCAGAATTACTGCCAACAAATTATTGCCTGATGGCGCTACGTTTATCTGGCCTACATAACGAATCGTAGGCCGGATAAGGCGTCAGCCGCCATCCGGCATTTCACATCTTACTTAACCGGGCGCATCGCCGGGAACAGGATCACGTCACGGATGGTGTGGCTGTTGGTGAACAGCATAACCATACGGTCGATACCAATGCCCAGACCCGCAGTCGGCGGCAGACCGTGTTCCAGAGCGGTAACGTAGTCTTCGTCGTAGAACATCGCTTCGTCATCACCCGCATCTTTGGCGTTAACCTGATCCTGGAAACGCTGCGCCTGATCTTCGGCATCGTTCAGCTCGCTGAAGCCGTTACCGATCTCACGTCCGCCGATGAAGAATTCGAAGCGATCGGTGATTTCCGGGTTTTCGTCATTACGACGCGCCAGCGGAGAAACTTCTGCCGGGTACTCGGTAATGAAGGTTGGTTGAATCAGGTGCGCTTCTGCAACTTCTTCAAAGATCTCGGTCACAATACGGCCCAGACCCCAGCTCTTCTCAACTTTGATGCCGATAGATTCAGCAATCGCTTTTGCAGAGTCGAAGTTATCCAGATCGGCCATATTGGTTTCCGGACGGTATTTCTGAATCGCTTCGCGCATGGTCAGTTTTTCAAACGGCTTACCGAAGTCGAAGACTTCTTCACCGTAAGGCACTTCAGTCGTTCCCAGAACGTTCTGCGCCAACGTACGGAACAGAGATTCAGTCAGTTCGATGAGATCTTTGTAGTCCGCATAAGCCATGTAGAGTTCCATCATGGTGAACTCTGGGTTATGGCGAACAGAGATGCCTTCGTTACGGAAGTTACGGTTAATTTCGAATACGCGTTCGAAGCCGCCAACCACCAGACGCTTGAGGTAAAGTTCCGGCGCGATACGCAGGTACATGTCCAGATCCAGCGCGTTATGATGGGTGATAAACGGACGCGCTGCCGCACCGCCTGGGATCACCTGCATCATCGGGGTTTCGACTTCCATAAAGCCGCGAGCAACCATGAACTGACGGATGCCAGCCATAATCTGTGAACGCACTTTAAAGGTATTGCGGGATTCATCGTTAGAGATGAGATCCAGGTAACGTTGACGATAGCGTGCTTCCTGATCCTGCAGACCGTGGAATTTGTCCGGCAGCGGGCGCAGCGCTTTGGTCAGCAGACGCAGTTCGGTGCAGTGGATAGACAGCTCACCGGTCTTGGTCTTGAACAACTTACCTTTCGCGCCGAGGATATCGCCCAGATCCCATTTTTTGAACTGCTCGTTGTAGACGCCTTCCGGCAGGTCATCGCGAGCAACGTACAGCTGAATACGGCCGCCAACGTCCTGCAGCGTAACGAATGATGCTTTACCCATAATACGACGGGTCATCATACGGCCAGCAACGGATACCTCAATGTTCAGCGCTTCCAGCTCTTCGTTTTCTTTCGCGTCGAAGTCAGCATGCAGTTGGTCTGAGGTATGATCGCGACGGAAATCGTTCGGGAACGGGATCCCCTGCTCACGCAGGCTCGCCAGCTTCTCACGGCGCGTTTTCAGTTCATTGTTAAGGTCGGCTACCGCGTCAGCGCCCTGTACGTGTTGTTCAGACATGTTGGTTCCTCATAACCCTGCTTTCAAACTTGCTTCGATAAATTGGTCCAGGCTGCCGTCGAGCACCGCCTGAGTGTTGCGGGTTTCCACCCCGGTACGCAGATCTTTAATACGCGAGTCATCCAACACGTAAGAGCGGATCTGGCTGCCCCAGCCGATATCGGACTTGTTGTCTTCCATCGCCTGCTTCTCGGCATTTTTCTTCTGCATCTCCAGTTCATAAAGCTTTGCTTTCATCTGCTTCATGGCCTGGTCTTTGTTCTTGTGCTGCGAACGGTCGTTCTGGCACTGCGTCACCAATCCGGTCGGGATATGGGTAATACGCACCGCGGATTCCGTACGGTTAACGTGCTGACCACCGGCGCCGGAGGCGCGGTATACGTCAATGCGCAGGTCGGCCGGGTTAATTTCGATATCGATATCGTCTTCCACTTCCGGGTAAACGAACGCGGAGCTGAAGGAGGTATGACGGCGGCCGCCGGAATCGAACGGGCTCTTACGCACCAGACGATGAACGCCGGTTTCCGTACGCAGCCAGCCGTAGGCGTAATCGCCAATTATCTTAATGGTCACGGATTTAATCCCCGCGACTTCACCTTCGGATTCTTCGATGATTTCGGTCTTAAAGCCGCGCGCTTCCGCCCAGCGCAGGTACATGCGCATCAGCATGCTGGCCCAGTCCTGGGCTTCGGTGCCGCCGGAACCGGCCTGAATGTCAAGGTAGCAATCGGCGCTGTCGTATTCGCCGGAGAACATGCGGCGGAACTCAAGCTGCGCCAGCTTCTCTTCCAGGGTATCCAGCTCGGCGACGGCTTCGTTAAAGGTCTCTTCGTCGTCCGCTTCCACGGCCAGATCCAGCAGGCCGGCAACGTCTTCCAGCCCCTGGGACATCTGATCCAGGGTATCTACGATGGCTTCCAGGGAAGAACGCTCTTTACCCAGCGCCTGGGCGCGTTCGGGTTCGTTCCACACGTCCGGCTGTTCCAGCTCGGCGTTTACTTCTTCCAGACGCTCTTTCTTGGCATCATAGTCAAAGATACCCCCTAAGAACGTCAGAGCGCTCCGTGAGGTCCTGAATGCGGTTATTTACCGGATTAATTTCAAACATTGTCTGATTTCTTTTATTGGACTAGTCAAAATGCGGTGATAAGAGCGGGATTGTAACTAATCCACGCCCTTTTTTATAGCGATTAGTGACGCTAAAGTGGCCAGATATTGTCGATTATAATCTGCAAGCTGCGGTTGCCGCGAAACTCGTTAATATCCAGTTTGTAGGCAAGCTGAACTTCGCGCACGCCGTTGTCCGGCCAGCAGGTGGTATCGACATTAAACGCAATACCGTCCAGCAGCGGACCACCGCCCACGGGCTCGACCATCACCTTCAGATGACGCTCACCGACCAGACGCTGCTGGAGCAAACGGAAATGCCCGTCAAACAGCGGTTCCGGGAACATTTGCCCCCACGGTCCGGCATCGCGCAGCATTTGTGCGATCTCCATGGTCATCTCCGCCGCGCTCAGTGGGCCATCCGACACCACTTCACCTTGCAGTAAGGCAGGATCCAGCCACTCGGTTACCAGTTCGCCAAAACGCTGCTGGAAACGCTCAAACTGCGCCTCTTCAAGCGATAAACCCGCCGCCATGGCGTGACCGCCAAACTTGAGGATCATGCCCGGATAAAGGGTGTCCAGGCGCTCCAGCGCATCGCGCATGTGTAGCCCCTGAATCGAACGCCCGGACCCTTTGAGAGTACCGTCACCTGCCGGGGCAAACGCTATCACTGGACGATGGAATCGCTCTTTAATACGCGATGCCAGAATCCCCACAACGCCCTGATGCCACTCGGGATGATACATTGCCAGGCCGCCCGGTAGTGTATCACTACTGCGTTCCAGCTTTTCACACAAGGTCAGTGCTTCGGCCTGCATACCCTGTTCAATCTCTTTGCGCGTCTGGTTGAGCGCATCAAGCTCATTGGCCAGCACACGCGCTTCGCCAATGTTGTCGCACAGCAATAGCGCCACACCAACGGACATATCGTCCAGACGGCCCGCCGCATTCAGCCGTGGCCCCAGGGCAAAACCCAAATCACTGGCTGCCAGCTTTAGGGGGTCGCGATTGGAAATCTCCAGCAGCGCTTTAATACCAGGGCGACACTTTCCGGCACGAATGCGGCTTAAGCCTTGCCACGTCAGAATACGGTTATTGGCATCCAGCGGGACCACGTCCGCCACCGTGCCAAGTGCAACCAGATCGAGCAAATCCGCCAGGTTCGGCGGTGCAATGCCGCTTTCATCAAACCAGCCTTTGTCACGCAGGAAAGTACGCAGCGCCAGCATCAGATAGAAGGCTACACCAACGCCTGCCAGCGATTTCGACGGGAACTCACAGTCGGGCAGGTTAGGATTAATGATTGCCTCTGCGCCCGGCAGCGTATCCCCTGGCAGGTGGTGATCGGTCACAACGACCGGGATCCCCAACGTTCTGGCATGTTCGACACCCGCGTGAGACGAGATGCCGTTGTCTACGGTGACAATCAGCTGAGCGCCCCGGGCATGGGCCTGATCAACGACTTCCGGGCTTAAACCATAACCGTCTTCAAAACGATTTGGCACCAGGTAGTCAACGTTACTGCAGCCCAACGCGCGCATCGCCAGGATGCTTAGCGCCGTGCTGGTCGCACCATCAGCGTCAAAATCGCCGACAACGATGATTCGGGTTCCTTCGCGAAAGGCGTTGTAGAGGATCTCAACCGCTTTTTCGACGCCGTTCAAATGCTGCCACGGCAGCATGCCTTTCACGCTACGCTCAAGCTCCTGCGCGCTACGTACACCACGGCTGGCGTATAAACGGCGCAGCAGTGGCGGCAAGTCGGCAGGTAGCTCGGCGGTCTCGTCGGCCTCACGCCGACGAAGTTGTATCTGTTGTTTCACGCGAATTATTTACCGCTGGTTTGTTTTGCATGTGCGTCGAGGAATTCTTTCATCTCTTTCGGGCCCTGATAACCAGGTACGACATAGCCATTGCTCAGCACGATCGCCGGTGTACCGCTGACGCCAAACTGTACGCCCAGCGCATAGTGGTTAGCGATATCCACATCACAGGTCGCCGCTTTTACACCCTTGCCAGTCATCGCGTCGTCAAAGGCTTTGTTTTTGTCCTTAGCACACCAGATAGACTTCATGTCCTGCTCAGCCTGGCTGTCCAGCCCCTGACGTGGGAAGGCCAGATAACGTACGGTGATCCCCAACGCATTGTAATCTTTCATCTCTTCATGCAGCTTGTGGCAGTAACCACAAGTGATGTCGGTGAAAACGGTAATGACGTGTTTTTCCTGCGGCGCTTTGTAGATGATCATCTCTTTTTCCAGCGCGTTCAGATGCTTCATCAGCAGTTGGTTGGTGACGTTCACCGGACTTGCGCCGCTCACGTCATACATCGGTCCCTGAATAATATGTTTACCGTCTTCAGTTACGTACAGCACGCCGCTATTGGTCAGTACGGTTTTCATGCCCGCAACCGGAGCAGGTTGAATCTCGGTGCTCTGCACACCCAGCTTTGCTAATGACTGGCGAATTGCCGCGTCGTCTGCATGTACCATGCCGGAAAACGCCGTCGCCAGCAGGGTGAACATCATAAAACGTTTTTTCATAGCCTATCCTATCCTGTCAGCACTCACGCTCGCGGGTGATGCTGTTGATGTAGTTGCCGCAAGCGCTCCGTTGCGACATGAGTATAAATTTGCGTTGTCGAGAGATCGCTATGCCCCAGTAGCATCTGCACCACGCGCAGATCTGCGCCATGGTTGAGCAGATGCGTGGCAAATGCGTGCCGCAGGACGTGCGGTGACAGCTTTTCGCTGTCGATTCCCGCCAACACAGCATAGTGTTTGATACGATGCCAGAAGGTCTGACGGGTCATCTGTTGCGCCCGCTGACTAGGAAACAGCACATCAATCGATACGCCGTTGAGCAACCATGGACGCCCATGCTCCAGGTATGTTTCCAGCCAGTACACTGCCTCCTCACCCAACGGGACAAGGCGCTCTTTGTTACCTTTACCGATCACCCGTACCACGCCCTGACGCAGGCTGACGTCACTCATCGTCAGTCCTACCAGTTCAGACACGCGCAGGCCCGTTGCATACAACACTTCCAGCATGGCTTTGTCGCGTAGCTCCAGCGGTTGATCGATAAGCGGCGCCTGCAGCAGTCGTTCTACCTGCGCTTCGCTGAGATCTTTGGGCAGACGCTGCGGAAGTTTAGGTGATGCAAGCGAGGCGCTGGGGTCATCTTCGCGATATTTTTCGCGGTACAGATGCTGAAAAAAACGTCGCGTCGCACTGAGCAAACGTGCAGAACTGGTGGCTTTATACCCTCCATCCATCCGCTCAGCCAGCAAGGCTTGCAGATCATCACTTTGCGCGGTCGCAAGCGAAGCGCCGCGGTGATGTAACCATTCCACAAGCATGGTCAGATCGCGACGATACGCACTTAATGTGTTTTCCGCCAGATTTCGTTCCAGCCACAGGGCATCAAGAAACTGCTCGATGCGCGCCAGATCCTGTTCCACTCGCGCCCCTTATTCCACTCTCATTTTTGATGCATTATGCCTCATTGTGCCGGGATTGCGGCGATTCTGTTACACTACCCGCAACGCTACAGCAGAATTGAGATGTTTACGTCATGAACATGGGTCTTTTTTACGGTTCCAGCACCTGCTACACCGAAATGGCAGCAGAAAAAATCCGCGATATCCTGGGTCCCGAACTGGTGACACTGCACAACCTCAAAGACGATTCCCCGACCCTAATGGAGCAGTATGACGTGCTCATTTTGGGCATCCCAACCTGGGATTTCGGTGAAATTCAGGAGGACTGGGAAGCGGTCTGGGAGCAACTGGACGACCTCAACCTGGAAGGAAAGATTGTCGCGCTTTACGGTATGGGCGATCAGTTGGGATATGGTGAATGGTTCCTGGATGCGCTGGGTATGTTGCACGATAAACTGATCACCAAAGGTGTAAAGTTTGTCGGCTACTGGCCCACCGAAGGCTACGAATTCACCAGCGATAAACCCGTCATTGCCGATGGACAGCTGTTTGTTGGTTTGGCGCTGGATGAAACGAACCAGTACGATCTCAGCGATGAACGCATTCAGGCCTGGTGCGAGCAAATTCTTGGCGAAATGGCCGAGCACTGGTCCTGAATTTCTGCCGACTGACGGCTAAGGTCGCAACCTTACCGTCAGTACTACTTCTGCTTCGCCTTTTGCAGCATCAACCGCCGTAAATCCCGCCACTCTGCATCATCCATACTGTCTGCCGCCAGCCACAAATGTTGACGTTTTCCGGCATCAGAGCGCAAACGCAGCATCATGCCTGTTTTAACCATCCAGGGGGCGCTAACGATAGACCACTCTTGCCCTTGCCAGCGCAGACGACCATCCATCAACAGCCGAATCTCACCCTGACAGGCGTTGATTCGACGCTGACTGCGAACGCTATCGAATACCACCAGAGAGAGCAAAACCAGCCATAATGGGGTGTAGCTCAATGGCCAGGGCATCAATAAAATAAACACCGCGACCAGCCCATGAATTAGCAGTGAAAGCCACTGCGCGCGCCATGATACGCGTAAATCAGATTGCCACTGGACCACGTTCCCGATTCCGTGTCTGGATAAGTCGCACCATCTGCTCCAGCTCAGCATCAGCTGGTTTCCCATGATTCATCAACCAGTTAAATAAATCTGGATCATCACATTCTAGCAGACGGATAAAGATACGTTTTTCTTCGTCACTTAAGCTGTCATATTCATGTTCGAAAAACGGCATGATCGAGATGTCCAGCTCGCGCATACCGCGGCGGCATGCCCAATGAATACGTGCTTTGTTGTTAATATCCATGTTCTTCTCCCTGTCTCGCGAAAACGAAGTATCCCGCTATTGTAACGTGTTTTTCCCGCTCTTTTACGGGAATATCAGTAAACTGAAGCTCGCTCGCTAAATAAAACCTTATTAAGCCAAAGGATTCACCATTTTTTGATGTTTCCTCGCAAAGCGCAATATATGGCACAAATAGCCTGTTTAAACCGCTTGCAATGGGCCATAGCTCTTTTACCATTAGTCATTATCACTGCGTTAAGCAAATCAGGACATTATTATGGCTTTTACATCTTTTCCTCCTCGCCAGCCTTTCGCGTCAACGCGTTTGCCTCTGACGCTAATGACGCTCGATGACTGGGCGCTCGCCACCATCACCGGTGTCGACAGTGAGAAGTATATTCAGGGTCAGGTCACAGCGGATGTCAGCCAGATGACCGAGCATCAGCACCTGTCAGCTGCACATTGTGACGCCAAAGGTAAAATGTGGAGCAACCTGCGTCTGTTCCGACAGGGTGACGGTTTTGCATGGCTTGAGCGCCGTAGCCTGCGTGATGCGCAGCTCACCGAGCTGAAAAAATACGCGGTCTTCTCGAAGGTGGCGATTGCCCCGGATGACGAGCGTGTCCTGCTGGGCGTAGCGGGATTCCAGGCACGTGCAGCGCTGGCCAATCTCTTTAGCGAATTACCGAACAGTGATAAGCAGGTCATTACCGAAGGTGCCTCCACGATATTGTGGTTCGAACACCCTGCTGAACGTTTTCTGCTGATCGTTGATGCCACCACAGCAGAAACCTTGGTTGAAAAGCTGCGTGGCGAAGCAGAGTTAAATAACAGCCAGCAGTGGCTGGCGCTGGATATCGAAGCGGGTATCCCCGTTATTGATACAGCCAACAGTGCACAGTTTATTCCACAGGCTACCAATCTGCAGGCTCTGGGCGGGATCAGCTTTAAAAAAGGCTGCTACACCGGTCAGGAAATGGTTGCTCGTGCAAAATTCCGCGGAGCCAATAAACGCGCCATGTGGACTTTGGCGGGTGCCGCCGGTCGAGTACCGGAAGCTGGCGAAGACCTTGAATTAAAAATGGGCGAGAACTGGCGTCGTACCGGTACCGTACTTGCCGCAGTAAAACTGGCCGATGGTCAGGTACTGGTGCAGGTTGTGATGAATAACGACATGGAGGCCGACAGCGTGTTCCGCGTTCGTGACGACGCAAAAACGCTGCAAATCGTACCGCTGCCGTATTCGCTGGAAGAGTAAATGAATAATGCCTGATTGCGATGCGTCTATCAGGCATGCTGGCTTTTGTTTTGTAGGCCGGATAAGGCGCTAGCCTCCATCCGGCGTCAGTGATTACGCCTGACCAACGTACAGATAGATCGCCAGGAAGTGGCAAACGCTGCCGCCCAGCACAAAGCCGTGCCAGATCGCATGGTTATAAGGAATGCGCTTACAGACGTAGAAAATTACGCCCAGGGAATACACCACACCGCCAACAGCCAGCAACGTCACGCCTCCCGCTGCCAACTTAACCGCCAGTTGATACACCACAATCAGCGATAGCCAGCCCATTGTCAGGTAGGTTACCAGCGACAGAACCTTAAATCGGTGCGCAATGGTCAGTTTGAATAAAATACCGATCAGCGCCAGGCTCCAGATAACAATCATCAGTCCACGTGCCAGCGGCGAATCAAGCCCCACCAGCAGAAATGGCGTGTAGGTCCCGGCAATCAGCAGATAAATCGCACAGTGGTCAAATTTTTTCAGCCAGACTTTCGCTCTCTGATGGGGGATCGCGTGATACAAGGTTGAGGCGAGGAACAGCAGGATCATGCTGCCGCCGTACAGGCTATAGCTGGTAATGGCCATAGCGCTGGCGTTGGTATCTACTGCCTGGACCAGTAATAACACCAGTCCGACAATCCCAAACACCAGCCCGATACCGTGACTGATGCTATTGGCTATTTCCTCTGCCAACGAATATCCCTGCGCGATTAATGGCTTCTGAACCATAAGTTACTCCCCAGAAACGAACACTTTCGTTATTGCGCCTCTAGCGTAACTGAGAATGGTTCCAGTGAACACCTGTTAGCTAAAATAAATATCACATTAATATTAATCCTTTAAAATCATTGTGTTGTAAGTGATTTTTCAACTAACAGATGTTTCTTTAAATCAAAGGCATTTAAAATCAATAACATAAAATTGCGTCTGATTCGGGTAAATCTCGGCAATCACATGTTTAAGTTCTTCAAGCGTCATGTTTTCCTGCTGGGCATGTTTATCCGTTAGCGTATCCAGCGTGACAGTTGAGGTGCCAACAACCTCAATCGTGCAGAAGTAACCGTCATCTTCGAAGCGCCCAACCCGTAAAATGTCCCCGGCTTTGAAGTGTGATTCGGACTCGTCACGAATGGTGATGGTCTTGCGTCCGGCCAGAATGTCATCCTGGAAACGCTGAAAAAAAGTGATGTCATTTGGCTGCATGTTATTATTCCCTGTAGATGAAGTCTGATGAGTGAGTTTTGCCATTGTGAGTATGTTCTCCCACGCTGCCATCGCCAGTCTCAACAATCTTGAGATGCTGGTCTACAACTATGTCATCAAAAACCGTGACAAAGTCATGTACATGACCATTCGCGAGCTGGCCGATGCCGTGGGTGTTTCTACTACCACCGTACTGCGCTTTTGCCGCAAGCTTAAATGTGAAGGTTACTCAGAATTTCGCGTGCGCTTCAAATTATATTTAGAGCAGAATGAACCGCAACAGGCTAATTTCGGTGCCAGCGAAATTATCAGTTTCTTTAAAGGCGTCAATAACGACGAGTTCGATAAACTGCTCGATCAGGCTGTTGATATTATATTATCGTCCGAACGTATTATATTCGTCGGAGCAGGAACGTCTGGAGCGCTGGCAAAATATGGCGCACGTTTTTTCTCAAACGTCGGTAAATTCAGTAATCACATTGACGATCCTTATTTCCCGGTCACTAACGACATGGCCAGAAACGCGCTGGCGATCGTGCTTTCCGTATCTGGTGAAACAGAAGAGATCCTGCGCTTTGCCAGCCAGTTCAGTCTGCACAACTGTAAGGTTCTGTCGGTCACCAGCCATGAACACTCTCGCCTGGCGAAACTCGCCGACTTTAACCTCTCCTGGCATGTTCCACAAACACGTATTGCCGGGGTATACGATATAACCACGCAGATCCCCGTTATTTATATTCTGGAATCACTCGGTCGCAAGCTGGCGAAAAGAATAGCGTAAAAAAAACAATCTGTTTTTTTGATGTAACAAATCACATTTACGCTATTTTGTTATATCGTGACATTTATCTTTCCTTTGTTAGACTCAAAATCAGATTGTATTAATTTGAGACTGAGCGCAGATGAAAAAACTTACCTTACCAAACGATTTTTTATGGGGCGGCGCGGTTGCGGCGCACCAGGTTGAAGGCGGCTGGAACAAAGGTGGCAAAGGCCCCAGCATTTGCGACGTACTGACCGGAGGGGCACACGGCGTTCCGCGAGAAATCACTCAGGAAGTTGAGTCCGGTAAGTACTACCCCAACCACGAAGCTGTCGATTTTTACAGTCATTACAAAGAAGACATCAAGCTGTTTGCCGAGATGGGATTCAAATGCTTCCGTACCTCAATCGCCTGGACCCGTATCTTCCCCAAAGGGGACGAAACCCAACCGAATGAAGAAGGGCTAAAGTTCTACGACGACATGTTCGATGAACTGCTGAAGTACAACATTGAACCAGTCATCACCCTTTCCCACTTTGAAATGCCGCTGCACCTGGTTCGACAGTACGGTAGCTGGACCAATCGTAAAGTCGTCGATTTCTTTGTCCGTTTTGCTGAAGTCGTTTTTGAGCGCTATAAGCACAAGGTCAAATACTGGATGACCTTCAATGAGATCAACAACCAGCGTAACTGGCGCGCGCCGCTGTTTGGCTATTGCTGCTCCGGCGTGGTGTATACCGAGCATGAAAACCCTGAAGAGACTATGTACCAGGTGCTGCATCACCAGTTCGTGGCCAGCGCGCTGGCGGTAAAGGCGGCACGTCGCATCAACCCGGAAATGAAAGTCGGCTGCATGCTGGCGATGGTGCCACTGTACCCGTTCTCCTGTAAGCCTGAAGATGTGATGTTCGCGCAGGAATCGATGCGTGAGCGCTACGTTTTCACTGACGTTCAGCTGCGCGGCTACTATCCATCATATGTACTGAACGAGTGGGAACGCCGCGAATTCAACATCCGAATGGAGGCCGGCGATGAGCAAATCCTGCGTGAAGGCACCTGTGACTATCTCGGATTCAGTTACTACATGACCAACGCGGTAAAAGCGGAAGGCGGCAGCGGCGATGCCATTTCTGGTTTTGAGGGCAGCGTACCGAACCCGCACGTAAAAGCCTCCGACTGGGGCTGGCAGATTGACCCCGTCGGTCTACGCTATGCCTTATGTGAGCTGTATGAACGCTACCAGAAGCCGCTGTTTATCGTTGAAAACGGGTTTGGCGCTTATGACAAAGTAGAAGAAGACGGCAGCATCAACGACGACTATCGCATCGACTATCTGCGCGCCCACATCGAAGAAATGATGAAAGCGGTGACCTATGATGGCGTAGACCTGATGGGCTACACGCCATGGGGCTGCATCGACTGCGTATCGTTTACCACCGGTCAGTACAGCAAACGTTACGGCTTTATCTACGTGAACAAACATGACGACGGCACCGGCGATATGTCACGTTCACGGAAGAAGAGTTTTGACTGGTACAAAGAGGTGATTGCCAGCAACGGCGAGAATCTGTAATTTTTTGCCGGATGGCGCTGCGCTATCCGGCAATTAAATCCCTACTTCCCGCCTGCCAGTTCCAGAAAACTGCCCGTTACGTAAGATGCCTTCTCGCTCAACAGCCAGGTAATTGCCTGCGCGACTTCTTCCGGCTGCCCGCCACGCTGCATAGGCAACAGTGATTTCACGCGATCGACTCTTCCCGGCTCGCCGCCTGATGCGTGCATTTCAGTGTAGATAAGACCTGGTCGCACGCAGTTTACGCGGATCCCTTGCGCCGCAATCTCCAGCGCCAGGCCGGTAGTGAGCGTGTCCACAGCGCCTTTCGAGGCCGCGTAATCAACATATTCGAATGGCGCACCAAGCCGCGATGCCGCCGAAGAGACATTTACAATCGATCCACCCTGACCGCCGTGCTTGAACGACATGCGCTTTACCGCTTCCCGACAGCACAGAAAATAGCCGGTAACGTTGGTTGCCAGTACGCGATTAATTCGTTCGGCGGTTAAGTTTTCAACCGTGCTTTGCTCAAACAAGATCCCGGCATTATTCACCAGGGCAGTCAGTTGCTCGCCTTCACGGTCAATAGACTCAAACATTGCCACCACCTGGCTTTCATCACTGATATCCGCACGCAAAGCAAATGCTTTACCGCCTGCAGCGACGATGTTGTTCACCACCTCGGTTGCCGCACGAATATTGTGATGAAAATTCACGGCGACCGTGTAACCCTCTTGCGCCAGTTGCAGCGCGGTTGCTCGACCAATGCCACGACTGCCGCCCGTCACCAATGCTATAGCCATAACGTTTCTCCCAAAAAATAAAGGCGCCGAAGCGCCTTTAAAAGATAGTTGAATCAGCAGATTACTGATATTCGCTCATCGGTACACAGGAGCAGAACAGGTTACGGTCACCGTAAACGTCATCAAGGCGTTTCACGGTTGGCCAGTATTTGTTCGCCACCCCCGCCGGGAAGACGGCGATTTCGCGGCTGTAACCGTGATTCCACTCCGCAACCAGCTCGTTTTGCGTGTGCGGTGAGTTAACCAGCGGGTTATCTTCCAGTGACCATTCACCGGCTTTCACGCGATCGATCTCAGCGCGGATTGCCAGCATCGCATTGATAAAGCGATCCAGTTCCACTTTGCTTTCAGATTCAGTCGGTTCAACCATCAGGGTACCCGCGACCGGGAATGACATAGTCGGCGCATGGAAACCGTAATCGATTAGACGCTTGGCAATATCCAGTTCGCTGATGCCGGTCTCTTCTTTCAGTGGGCGAATGTCGAGAATACATTCATGCGCCACGCGACCATCGCGACCGGTATACAGTACCGGATAAGCATCTTTCAGACGGCTGGCAATGTAGTTAGCGTTAAGAATCGCCACCTGGCTGGCCTGCTTCAGACCTTCTGCGCCCATCATACGGATGTACATCCAACTGATTGGCAAAATGGATGCGCTACCGAACGGCGCCGCAGAAACTGCGCCCTGACGGGTCAGCATCCCTTCAATCTGCACTACGCTGTGGCCCGGTACAAACGGCGCCAGATGTGATTTCACGCCGATCGGTCCCATACCTGGGCCGCCGCCGCCGTGCGGAATGCAGAATGTTTTATGCAGGTTGAGGTGCGAGACATCTGCGCCAATAAAGCCCGGCGTGGTGATCCCAACCTGAGCGTTCATGTTCGCGCCATCCAGGTAAACCTGGCCGCCGAACTGGTGCACAACGTCGCACACTTCACGGATCGTTTCTTCATAAACGCCGTGGGTGGATGGGTAGGTCACCATGATGCAAGAAAGGTTGTCGGCATGTTGTTCTGCTTTTGCTCGCAGATCGTCCAGGTCGATGTTGCCGTTCTTATCACAGGCGACAACCACTACCTGCATACCCGCCATCTGTGCAGACGCCGGGTTGGTACCGTGGGCAGAAGCCGGGATCAGACAGATATCGCGATGACCTTCGTTACGGCTTTCGTGATAATGACGAATCGCCAGCAGACCCGCATACTCGCCCTGCGCACCGGAGTTCGGCTGCATGCAGACGGCATCATAACCGGTCAGTTTAACCAACCACTCGGAAAGCTGGCCGATCATCTGGTGATAACCTTCAGCCTGCTCTGGCGGGCAGAAAGGATGCAGCTCAGCGAATTCAGGCCAGGTGATAGGGATCATCTCGGCAGCGGCGTTGAGCTTCATGGTGCAGGAACCCAGCGGGATCATTGCCTGATTCAGCGCCAGATCTTTACGCTCCAGTGAGTGCATGTAGCGCATCATCTCGGTTTCGCTGTGATAGCGGTTGAACACCGGGTGGCTGAGGATCGCATCGTCACGCAGCATGCTTTCCTGAATAGAACGGCTGTCGAGCGCCACGTCTTTATCCAGCGTATCGATGTTCAGAGCGTGACTGTCGCCCAGCAGTACATTGAACAACTGCACCACGTTTTCACGGGTGGTGGTTTCATCGAGCGTAATACCTACCGCGTTATGGATATCGCTACGCAGGTTGATTTCTGCCGCTTCGGCACGCGCCAGCACTGCGGCCTTATCGGCTACTTCAACGCACAGGGTGTCGAAGTAGTGCGCATGACGCAGCTTCAATCCTTTCTGTTGCAGACCGGCTGCCAGGATATCAGTCAGGCGGTGGATGCGATTAGCAATGCGTTTCAAGCCAACCGGACCATGATAAACAGCATACAGACTGGCGATGTTGGCCAGCAGGACCTGCGAGGTACAAATGTTGGAGTTCGCTTTCTCGCGGCGGATATGCTGCTCACGAGTCTGCATCGCCATGCGCAGTGCGGTATTGCCCGCCGCATCTTTGGAGACGCCGATAATACGGCCTGGCATGGAGCGTTTGAATTCGTCTTTAGCGGCGAAGAATGCCGCGTGTGGGCCACCGTAACCCATCGGTACGCCGAAGCGTTGTGCAGAACCGAAAACGATATCCGCGCCCTGTTTGCCCGGAGCAGTCAGCAGTACCAGCGCCATAAAGTCGGCAGCGACACTGACCACAACTTTACGGGATTTCAGCTCGGTAATCAGTTTGCTGTAGTCATGCACTTCACCGGTGGTGCCAACCTGCTGCAACAGCACGCCAAACACATCCTGGTGATCCAGTGCTTTCGCCGCGTCATCAACAATCACGTCAAAACCAAAGGTTTGTGCACGAGTACGCACAACATCCAGCGTTTGCGGATGGACATCAGCGGCCACAAAGAAGCGGTTGGCGTTTTTCAGTTTACTGACGCGTTTTGCCATCGCCATCGCTTCAGCCGCCGCGGTGGCTTCATCCAGCAGAGAGGCGGAGGCCATGTCCAGACCGGTCAGATCCAGCGTCACCTGCTGGAAGTTGAGCAGCGCTTCCAGGCGCCCCTGAGAAACTTCTGGCTGATACGGCGTATACGCAGTGTACCAGCCCGGGTTTTCCAGCATGTTGCGCAGGATAACCGGTGGCAACTGCACGGCGGTGTAGCCCATGCCAATGTAGGACGTGAAGCGCTTGTTACGCCCAGCGATGGCTTTTAATTCAGCCAGCGCAGCGTATTCGGTCGCCGCCTCGCCCACCTGCGGCGGGGTTGCGAGCTGAATGTCTTTCGGCACAATCTGGCCGATCAGCGCGTTTAACGACTCGGCGCCAACCGCATTCAGCATCTCTTGCTGCTGCGCGGCGTCCGGTCCGATGTGGCGTTCAATGAAAGCGCCGCTGTTTTCAAGCTGGCTTAACGTCTGTGTCATGGGCGATGGTTCCTGAAACGTGCAGTGAATCGTGATTGTCTCTGTCTACGAGCCCGGCAGCGCTAGCGCTTACCGGGTCTACGCATGCTTTGTAGGCCGGATAAGCGCAGCGCCATCCGGCAAAAGCGTATTTACTCGTCTTCTAACAATGCTTCATATGCGGCCGCATCCAGCAGCGATTCAATTTCGCTTTCATCGCTGGCTTTGATTTTGAAAATCCAGCCGCCCGCATACGGCTCGCTGTTGACCAGTTCCGGGGAGTCGCTGAGCGCGTCGTTAACCGCCACAATCTCACCACCTACTGGCGCATAGATATCGGATGCCGCTTTTACGGACTCCGCAACGGCGCAGTCATCGCCCGCGCTGACGGTTGCGCCAACTTCAGGCAGGTCAACGAAAACCATGTCACCTAACAGCTCCTGAGCGTGTTCGGTGATACCAACGGTGTAAGAGCCGTCAGCTTCTTTGCGCAGCCATTCGTGTTCTTTGCTGTATTTCAGTTCTGCAGGTACGTTGCTCATCAATCAATCTCCAAAAAAGGATGAATTACGCGACGGCTTTGCCGTTACGCACAAAAACAGGTTTAGTCACTTTTACCGGCATTTCGCGGTTACGGATCTGCACGATCGCAGTTTCGCCGATACCCGCAGGGACACGCGCCAACGCGATGCTGTAACCAAGAGTTGGGGAGAATGTCCCGCTGGTGATAATGCCTTCCTGCTGGTTGCCGGAAGCATCGGTGAAGCGCACCGGCAGTTCATTACGCAGCACGCCTTTCTCGGTCATCACCAGCCCGACCAGTTGTTCGTGGCCTTTTTCACGCTGCATTTCCAACGCTTCACGACCGATAAAGTCGCGGTCAGCCGGTTCCCATGCGATGGTCCAGCCCATGTTGGCCGCCAGCGGAGAAATGCCTTCGTCCATCTCCTGACCGTACAGGTTCATACCGGCTTCCAGACGCAACGTGTCACGTGCGCCGAGACCGCAGGGTTTGACACCAGCCTGTACCAGCGCACGCCAGAAATCTGCCGCTTTTTCATTCGGCATGGCAATTTCATAGCCTGCTTCGCCGGTATAACCGGTGGTTGCGATAAACAAGTCGCCCGCCTGAACGCCGAAGAACGGCTTCATGCCTGCTACCGCCTGACGCTGCTCGTCAGTAAACAACGTAGCTGCTTTTTCCTGTGCGTTTGGACCCTGTACCGCAATCAGCGACAGGTCGTCACGAACGGTGATGTCGATAGCGTATGGTTCAGCGTGTTGGGTAATCCAGGAGAGGTCTTTTTCGCGGGTGGCGGAGTTTACAACGAGGCGGAAGAAATCTTCAGTGAAGTAGTAGACAATCAGGTCATCTATCACGCCGCCCGAAGCGTTAAGCATACCGGAGTAGAGGGCTTTACCCGTCTTCGTTAGCTTTGCGACGTCGTTTGCCAGCAGATAACGCAAGAACTCCCGAGTGCGGCTACCGCGCAGGTCGACGATGGTCATATGCGACACATCAAACATTCCGGCATCGGTGCGAACAGCATGGTGTTCATCGAGCTGAGAACCGTAATGCAGTGGCATCATCCAGCCATGGAAATCGACCATGCGCGCGCCACATAGCGTGTGTTGTTCGTACAAAGGAGTCTGTTGAGCCATCTTTTCCTCGTTGAATAAGCGGGGCTATCAACTCTTTCGCGGTGAAATTATCGCCACGAAACCCAGCACCGCAGCCGCTCCAGGGGCTACGACGCAAACGTTCTCTTTGTCCTGAACTTACCACCGAAACAGACGCTAAACCATAAGTCAAAATTAACCATCACATTAGCTTATGGCGAAAAACAGCCAGATCAGCAACAGAATAAAACTCCATGTATACAGTAAGAAATCAGAATAACAAACAAAGATAAGCGCAAACTTACAGCACCAATCCACATTAAATGTGGAAAAAATGTCAAAAATGACGTTATGAAAAAAACGTGATATTAAAAAAACTAATGCGAAAAAAGGCGTGGAATTAGATTATTTCAAATGAGAGAAGCACCCCGGCGCGCAGGCCGGGAGAGGAAAGTGTGACGGGTCTCAAACTCTTAAGATTGTCCTTACGGACACTAACGTAACCACTCGGGAAGATCGTTCAGTCCCATCGCCTGACGGATGAGTTGTGGTTTTACGCCCGGGAGGGTATCGGCCAGTTTCAGCCCAATATCGCGTAGCAGTTTTTTCGCCGGATTCTCGCCTGCAAACAGTTCACGGAATCCCTGCATCCCTGCCAGCATCAGCGCTGCGCTGTGCTTACGGCTGCGCTCGTAGCGGCGTAAATAGAGATACTGCCCAATATCTTTACCCTGACGTTGTAGCCGCTTAAGTTCATCGATCAGCTCCGCCGCATCCATAAAGCCAAGGTTAACCCCCTGACCCGCCAGCGGGTGGATGGTATGCGCCGCATCCCCCACCAGCGCCAGACGATGGGCGGCGAACTGACGGGCATAACGTCCCGTCAGCGGAAACGCCTGACGTTCGCTTTCAAGGCTGCACAGCCCCAGACGATTATCAAAAGCGATATTCAGCGCCTGATTAAACTCGTCAACGCTTGCCTGCTGCATACGTTCTGCTTCCTGCGGCGAGAGCGACCAGACGATAGAACACAGGTGTGGATCGCTGAGGGGCAGGAATGCCAGGATCCCCTCGCCGTGAAACGCCTGACGCGCAACCGCACCGTGCGCTTCCTGCGTACGGATAGTCGCCACCAGCGCATGATGACGATAATCCCAGAAGGTGAGCGGAATATCCGCTTTGTTGCGCAGCCAGGAGTTAGCACCATCAGCACCAACGACCAGGCGGGCCGTCAGCATTGCGCCATCTTTCAGGGTCAGAAATGCTTCGTTCTCACCCCAGGCCACCTGCTGTAATTCAGCGGGTGCCATCAGCGTAATATCCGCTGAACGCTGCGCCTTTTGCCACAGCGCATAATGAATCTCTGAGTTTTCGACAATGTGCCCCAAATGGCTGTAGCCCATGCTCTGGTCATCAAACGCAATACGTCCAAAGCTGTCTTTGTCCCAGACTTCCATGCCGTGGTAGCAGCAAGCGCGACGGGCAACAATGTCGGACCAGACGCCAAGACGGGTAAGCAGTTTTTCGCTGGCGGCATTAATGGCCGAAACACGAAGCTGAGGAGGTGCATCCGCCGCCAACGGCTGCGGAACATGTTGTTCTAATACAGCAACGCGCAACCCGCTGCCCTGTAAGCCGCAGGCAACCGCCAGTCCTACCATGCCGCCACCAACAATTGCTACATCAACACTTTGCACTGTTTGCTCCTGAAAATAGGACAATCAAAAACCGTAGGCCGGATAAGGCAAAGCCGCCATCCGGCATCAATTCCGCGACATTGCCTGATGGCGCTGCGCTTATCAGGCCTACTTCTTTAATTCGGCCTACAGGTTATATTTAGCGCGCAACCCAGCCCAGGGTCCGCTCCGCCAGCGCATCGCGCGCAGGGGTGAATAATTCCATCGCCATCAGCCCGGCATTACGCCCAACAACCAGCGGGGCCCAGTGATTGGCAAACAAATACACTAAATTATTGGTCACACCAATCGTCGTATTACGATCGCTTTCACGGCGCTGCTGATAGCATGCCAGCACCGCATAATCACCCACATCTTCCGCGCCGTTTTCCGCCTGCGTCAACGTCTCAGCCAGGCTCATTACGTCACGCAGGCCCAGGTTGAAACCTTGCCCGGCAATGGGATGCAGCGTCTGGGCGGCGTTCCCTACCAGCACGGTACGATGGGTAATCGCCTTCAGCGCTGTAGTTAACGAAAGCGGATAGGCGCTGCGTTTACCGGCCTGGGTAATACGTCCCAGTCGCCAGCCAAAAGCGGTTTGTAGTTCACGGCAAAACTGTTCGTCAGACCAAGCCATAATCTCATCACGCTGCTCCAGCGGATGGCACCACACCAACGAGCAGCGACCGTCAGACATCGGCAGCATTGCCAGCGGACCATATTGCGTGAAGCGTTCAAACGCTCGCCCGTCGTGCGGTACAGAGGTCGTAACGTTGGCAATTACCGCCAGTTGCTCATAAGGCTGTTGCAGCCAGTCAACGCCGCAGGCGGTAGCCAGTGCGGAGCGCGTACCGTCGGCGGCCACCAGCAGGCGACCATCAATCATTTCGCCATTTTCCAGCGTAACTTCTACGCGCTCCTGCGTGCGCGACACGCTGGCTACGCGATCGGGGCAGTGCAATGTGACGCCCGGTGCTTTGCGCAGCAGCGCAAACAGACGCAGCCCGACGTCGTGCAGTTCTACCACCTGGCCCAGAGCCGGAATACGGTATTCCTGCGCATCCAGCGTCACAAATCCGGCATGACCGCGATCGCTGACGTGAACCGTTTTAATGGCCGTTGCGCAATCGGCAATCGCCTGCCATACGCCAATTCGCGCCAGCTGTTGGCAGGTTCCTGCCGCCAGAGCGATCGCCCTGGCATCAAACCCGGGATGGCGGTCAGTTTCAGGTTCGCTCGCTTCTATCAGATGAACCGGCAGAGTCCCATGGCTGAGCTGAGAAATGGCCAACGCCAGCGTCGCGCCAACCATACCACCACCAACGATAATCACGCTCATTGCAGTCGCGCCGCAGCCATTAATGCTTCAATGTCATCCGCTTTCTTCACTACGCTGGCGGTCAGGTTTTCATTGCCGTCCTCGGTGATGAGGATGTCATCCTCAATACGAATGCCGATACCACGATAAGCCGGCGGTACATCGGCGTCCGGCGCGATATACAGTCCCGGCTCGACGGTGAGCACCATTCCCGGCTCAAGAATACGTGAACGGTCCTGACCATAAACGCCGACGTCGTGCACATCCAGCCCAAGCCAGTGGCTTAGACCATGCATAAAGAATGGGCGATGTGCATTTTCGGTAATCAACTGATCGACATCACCGTGCAAAATACCGAGTTTCACCAGACCCGTAATCATGATGCGCACCACTTCGCCAGTGACTTCCTGAATGGACGTTCCGGGACGATACAGACGCAGGCTGGTCTCTAAGGATTCCAGCACGATATCGTAGATTTCACGCTGTGCTGGGGTAAATTTACCATTTACCGGAAAGGTACGCGTAATGTCGCCCGCATAGCCTTTGTATTCACAGCCAGCGTCGATCAGCACCAAATCGCCATCGCGCATTTCACTTTCATTTTCGGTGTAATGCAGGATACAGCCGTTTTCACCGCTGCCGACAATCGTGTTATAGGACGGATAACGCGCACCATGGCGGGTAAATTCGTGGTGAATCTCCCCTTCTAACTGGTATTCAAACATTCCCGGACGGCATTTTTCCATCGCACGGGTATGCGCCAGCGCGGTGATTTCTCCGGCACGACGCATGACCGCAATCTCTTCCGGTGATTTGAACAGGCGCATCTCATGCACCATTGGACGCCAGTCGATAATCGCGGCAGGTGCGTGCAGATTTTGTCTGGAGCCTTTACGCAGTTTATCCAGTGCCGTGCACACAATCTCGTCGGCCCAGGCATACTCGCCCTGCGCGTGGTACACCGCGTCCAGGCCATTGAGCAACAGGTGCAGCTGTTGGTTGATTTCACTGAAGGCCAGCGCCCGGTCAACGCCAAGTTTTGCCGGGGCAGCATCCTGGCCCAGACGGCGACCAAACCAGATCTCCGCCGTCAGATCGCGAACCCGATTGAACAAAACGCTATGGTTATGAGTGTCATCGCTTTTAATCAGCACCAGCACGGCTTCAGGTTCGTTAAAACCGGTGAAGTACCAGAAATCACTGCTTTGGCGGTACGGGTATTCACTGTCCGCGCTGCGCGTCGCTTCAGGCGCGGCAAAAATCAGCGCGGCGCTGCCGGGCTGCATTTGTGCCAGTAAAGCCTGGCGACGACGCTGGAATTCTTGCTGAGATATCTCGCTCATCACACTCTCCTTTGCGTTTCGTTCTTAGTGCAGAGTCGGTTTACGGACTTCCGGCGCAGTCGGCTGCTGACGCGTAAACGTGTCATGACACAGCAAAGCGGCTACGCGCACGTATTCGATGATCTCTTCGAGCGACATTTCCAGCTCTTCCTGATCTTCGTCTTCGTCATACCCTAACTGCGCGATATTGCGCAGGTCGTCAATCGCTTCCCCGGTTTCGCCGGTTACTTTGTCGAGCTTCGGCTGCGTGACGCCAAGGCCCAGCAAAAAGTGGTTTACCCATCCCGCCAGCGCATCGGCGCGATCGAACACGCTGACGTCATCCCCTTCAGGCAGATAAAGCTGAAAAAGGAAGCCGTCGTCTTCGAGGGCATCGCTGGTGGCAGAGTGCATTTTCAGCAGCGCCTGAGCCAGCTCGTGACCAAAGGCCAGACCTTCGTTCGTCAGGTCGTGCAACAGCGGCTGCCATGAGCTGTCGTTGTTTCCACCGCAAATCATTCCGCTTATCAAGCCGTGCATTTCGGCCGGGGTTAATCCAGCCCCTTGTTGGTTCAAAAACTGGCTAACTTCGTTGTAACCAGGCATTTCGTTCTGTATAGACATAAGCATTCGTCATCAAAGGGAGGAATATTCATGGTATGCTACCACTTTGGACCCTGGTGGACCAGAAAAGGGCTTGTATCTTGATACCAGGGTAGCTATAGTGTCGCCCCTTCGCGGACCCACGGTCTGGAGACGAAGGCAGCGCAGTCAATCAGCAGGAAGGTGGCATGTCTGCACAACCCGTCGATATCCAAATATTTGGCCGTTCACTGCGAGTGAATTGCCCGCCTGAACAAAGGGATGCGTTGAATCAGGCTGCGGACGATCTCAATCAGCGATTGCAAGATCTGAAAGTTCGCACTAGAGTCACAAATACTGAGCAGTTGGTTTTCATCGCCGCGTTGAACATCAGCTATGAATTAACTCAGGAAAAAGCGAAGACGCGTGAGTACGCGGCGAGCATGGAACAACGTATTCGGATGCTACAACAGACCATCGAACAGGCGTTGCTTGATCAGGGTCGCATAACCGAAAAAACGGGCCAAAACTTTGAATAACACTTTTCGGTTTACTGTGGTAGAGTGACCGTGAAGACAAAATTTCTCTGAGATGTTTGCAAGCGGGCCAGTCCCCTGAGCCGATATTTCATACCACAAGAATGTGGCGCTCCACGGTTGGTGAGCATGCTCGGTTCGTCCGAGAAGCCTTAAAACCGTGACGACACATTCACCTTGAACCAAGGGTTCAAGGGTTACAGCCTGCGGCGGCATCTCGGAGATTCCCTTCTACCTGGCAACAGCCATGACATTACTTTCTGAACTCCCTTTATCCCGGCAAGAAATTCGTCAACTGATTCGGCAGCGTCGTCGTGCGCTTACCTCCGAACAGCAACGACAATACGGTCAGCAAGCCGCGACCCGAATGCTCAGCTTTCCCCCTGTTGTACTCGCTCATACGGTGGCAGTATTCCTCTCGTTCGATGGCGAACTCGATACCCAGCCGCTAATAGATCAGCTGTGGCGAGCGGGCAAGCGCGTTTATCTTCCGGTTCTTCATCCCTTCAGCGCCGGTAATTTGCTGTTCCTGCACTATCATCCGCATAGCGACCTGGTAACCAATCGCTTAAAGATCCAGGAACCACGACTTGATGTACGTGACGTATTACCGCTGTCACAGCTGGATGTACTGATTACGCCGTTAGTGGCGTTTGATGAATATGGACAACGCCTGGGCATGGGCGGCGGATTTTATGACCGCACGCTACAAAACTGGCAGCAGCATAAGATCCAGCCCGTAGGCTACGCCCACGATTGTCAGCGAGTAGAAAAGCTGCCTGTTGAAGAATGGGATATCCCGCTACCTGCGGTGGTGACGCCATCAAAAGTATGGGAATGGTAGCTTTTTTGTCGATTGACAGCGCCGTTTTTTTAAACTAACTTTCTCGGTGAAGGGTGAGGGAGGCGAACCTCCCTCCTGCGTACTCTCTGTTAATATGCTGGCGAAGCGATGATTAACAGGATCAGCAGCATGATGACGTATCTCATCATCGTCCCTTTCCTTTTTAAAGCCCCTGCTTCGGTTGGGGCTTTCCCGTTTCAGCACGATGCTGAGCCCCTATCGTAAATTCCTTTTATTGATGTACAACGCAGAGCGCAGCCTTTAATTACCAATTGCGGCAAGGGTCGAAAACGGAATGTATGCGTTACACAAAGAGATAGTAAGGCAGGAAAATCAGAGGAAAGATGGGCAGGTCAACCGCCTGCCCATGTAGAGGAAATCAGTACAGCAGACGAGCACGAATGGTACCCGGGAGGGCTTTCATCGCCAGCAACGCTTTCTCCGCCACATCTTCATCCGCTTCAATATCAATAACCACGTAACCTACCTGTGCGGAAGTCTGCAGATACTGTGCGGCAATGTTGACGCCCTGCTCGGCAAAAATCTGGTTCAGCGCGGTCAGTACGCCTGGACGGTTTTCGTGAATGTGCATCAGACGACGACCGCCGTGTAGCGGCAGCGAAACTTCCGGGAAGTTAACTGCAGACAGCGTAGAGCCGTTATCGGAATACTTGGTCAGTTTCCCAGCCACTTCCAGACCGATGTTTTCCTGCGCTTCCAGTGTTGAACCACCAATGTGCGGCGTCAGGATCACGTTGTCGAAATCACACAGTGGCGAAGTGAAAGGATCGCTGTTGGTTGCCGGCTCGGTTGGGAATACGTCGATTGCCGCCCCTGCCAGGTGCTTGGTCGCTAACGCGTCGCACAGCGCAGGAATATCAACAACCGTACCACGTGCGGCGTTAATCAGCAGCGCGCCTGGTTTCATCAACGCAATCTCACGCGCGCCCATTAGATTTTTGGTGGAGGCATTTTCCGGTACGTGCAAACTGACTACGTCGCTCATATTGAGCAGGTCGGAAAGATGCTGCACCTGCGTGGCGTTGCCGAGTGGGAGTTTATTTTCAATATCATAGAAATAGACATGCATCCCCAGCGATTCCGCCAGAATGCCTAGCTGAGTACCAATGTGGCCGTAGCCGATGATCCCCAGTTTTTTGCCACGCGCTTCAAAGGAGCCGGTAGCCAGTTTGTTCCACACGCCGCGGTGTGCTTTGGCGTTCGCTTCGGGTACACCGCGTAGCAGGAGAAGCAGTTCGCCAATCACCAGTTCCGCAACGGAACGCGTGTTAGAGAATGGCGCGTTAAACACGGGGATCCCGCGCTTTGCCGCAGCGGTCAGATCAACCTGGTTGGTGCCGATACAGAAGCAGCCAATCGCGACCAGTTTCTCTGCGGCGTCAATCACATCTTCAGTCAGATGGGTACGGGATCGCAGGCCAATGAAGTGGGCATCACGGATGGACTCTTTCAGTTGTTCAGTGTCCAGAGCACCTTTGTGAAACTCGATGTTGGTATAACCTGCTGCACGAAGGCTTTCGAGTGCTTTTTGATGCACGCCTTCTACCAGCAGAAATTTAATCTTATCTTTCTCCAGTGATACCTTTGCCATTTCCCCGACCCTGTCTTTTTTTGTTCAAACTGATGTGTTGTGTGTGGGATTTTCATCCGCCTCTTCAACATATCAAAAAATAATATTGCGGCAATATGAACGTTTGCGTCGCCGTGCTGAAGAAATGTCATTCAGAGAGAAATGTCAGAGGAAAATACTGGCGATAACTTTTTCTTTGGAGAGATCGGCAGGACAATATTATAAACGTGACACAAGTCACCAAATTTGCCCTGCCAAAATTTTTTTAACGGGAGAAGACACTCCCATCAGATCATTTTACGATAGTTTTCACGCCGTCTGGGGTACCGATCAGCGCGACATCCGCACCACGGTTGGCAAACAGACCGACGGTTACCACACCCGGAATCGCATTGATGGCGTTTTCCATGGCCACGGCGTCAAGGATCTCCAGACCGTGTACATCAAGGATCACGTTGCCGTTGTCCGTCACTACGCCCTGACGATATTCAGGACGACCGCCCAGCTTCACCAACTGGCGAGCCACAGCGCTGCGCGCCATTGGGATCACTTCAACCGGCAGCGGGAAGTTGCCGAGAATGTCGACTTCTTTGGACGCATCCGCGATGCAGATAAATTTCTTCGCCACGGAAGCAATGATTTTTTCACGGGTCAACGCTGCACCGCCGCCCTTGATCATCTGCATATGGCCGTTGATTTCATCCGCGCCGTCAACGTATACGCCGAGACTATCAACTTCGTTAAGATCGAACACGTGGATGCCAAGGCTTTTGAGTTTTTCGGTTGAAGCGTCCGAACTGGACACAGCACCTTCAATCTGACCTTTCATTGTGCCCAGCGCATCAATAAAGTGTGCGGCTGTTGAACCTGTACCTACGCCCACAATGGTACCGGGCTGTACATACTGAAGTGCCGCCCATCCTACTGCTTTTTTCAGTTCATCCTGCGTCATGATCGTTTCGCCTGTGGTGTGAATATGGTGGGAAAATTCACGCGCATTATAGAACATTGTGCAGAAAAATGTCCCCACACCCGCTCGCAAGCGGCGGATTTCGTCTTTACCCAACCTAAATTTGTGTCATAGTGCAGAACAAGCAAAATTTTCAGGAGTGCGTCAAAGCAATGAAACGTCCGGACTACAGAACACTACAAGCACTGGATGCGGTTATTCGTGAACGAGGATTTGAGCGCGCGGCGCAAAAGCTGTGCATCACGCAATCCGCGGTTTCACAGCGCATAAAACAGCTTGAGAATATGTTCGGACAACCGCTGCTGGTGCGTACCGTACCACCACGCCCAACCGAACAGGGGCAGAAACTACTGGCGCTTTTGCGTCAGGTTGAACTGCTGGAAGACGAGTGGCTGGGTGATGAACAAACCGGATCGACGCCGCTGCTGCTCTCACTGGCAGTGAACGCCGACAGTCTGGCGACCTGGTTGCTTCCGGCGTTAGCCCCGGTACTGGCCAATTCACCGATTCGGCTGAACCTGCAGGTTGAGGATGAAACGCGCACCCAGGAACGTCTGCGTCGTGGTGAAGTGGTCGGTGCGGTGAGTATCCAACATCAGGCGCTGCCAAGCTGTCTGGTGGATAAACTTGGCGCGCTGGACTACCTGTTTGTTGGCTCCAAACCTTTCGCCGAGCGTTATTTCCCTAACGGCGTCACCCGCTCCGCCCTGCTGAAAGCCCCGGCGGTAGCGTTTGACCATCTTGATGATATGCACCAGGCGTTCCTGCAACAAAACTTCGACCTGCCGCCGGGCAGCGTGCCGTGCCACATCGTTAACTCGTCTGAAGCCTTCGTCCAGTTGGCGCGTCAGGGCACCACCTGCTGCATGATCCCGCACTTACAGATTGAGAAAGAGCTGGAAAGCGGCGAGCTGATCGACTTAACGCCAGGTCTGTTCCAGCGTCGGATGCTGTACTGGCACCGTTTTGCGCCGGAAAGCCGCATGATGCGCAACGTTACCGACGCGCTGCTGGAATACGGGCACAAGGTGTTGCGTCAGGATTAAACCGTTTATTGCTCCAGAGTGCCGGATGGCGGCGTAACGCCTTATCCGGCCGACAAGCCTTTACCCTCTATTCATGCTATTCCCGCCACGTCTTTGAAATAAATCACAAAATCAAACACGCCATGCGGCAAAAAACGACGCCCTGTTGGCTATTTTTTGCTGGCGACAAGCCAAATGAAAAAGCTCACCGTATCCGCAAAGATTCAACTTATTGCGTAATACGGAGCAAAAAATGGCAAACGTGCAGGAGTGGCAAACACTCGCTAATAAAGAACTCAGTCGACGGGAAAAAACCGTCGAATCGCTGGAAAGACAGACGGCGGAAGGAATTGCCATCAAGCCGCTGTACACTGAAGCGGACCTCGATAATCTGGAAGTCACGGGCACTCTTCCCGGCCTACCGCCTTACGTGCGTGGCCCGCGCGCCACCATGTATACCGCGCAGCCGTGGACCATTCGCCAGTACGCTGGTTTCTCTACCGCCAAAGAGTCCAACGCCTTTTACCGCCGCAACCTCGCCGCCGGGCAAAAAGGACTTTCCGTCGCCTTTGACCTTGCCACCCATCGCGGCTATGACTCTGACAACCCGCGCGTGGCAGGTGACGTCGGCAAAGCGGGCGTGGCGATCGATACTGTCGAAGATATGAAGGTGCTGTTCGACCAGATTCCGCTGGATAAGATGTCGGTATCAATGACCATGAACGGCGCGGTGCTGCCGGTACTGGCGTTTTATATCGTCGCTGCAGAAGAACAAGGCGTAACGCCGGAGCAACTCACCGGGACCATTCAGAACGATATTCTGAAAGAGTACCTGTGCCGCAACACCTACATTTACCCGCCAAAACCTTCAATGCGCATCATCGCCGACATCATCGCCTGGTGTTCCGCCAATATGCCGCGCTATAACACCATCAGTATCAGCGGTTATCACATGGGGGAAGCCGGGGCGAACTGCGTCCAGCAGGTGGCGTTTACGCTGGCTGACGGCATTGAGTACATCAAAGCCGCGCTGTCTGCCGGGCTGAAAATTGATGACTTCGCGCCGCGCCTGTCATTCTTCTTCGGCATCGGCATGGATCTGTTTATGAACGTAGCCATGCTGCGCGCGGCTCGCTATTTGTGGAGTGAAGCAGTCAGCGGTTTTGGCGCAAACAACCCGAAATCTCTCGCTCTGCGTACCCACTGCCAGACCTCCGGCTGGAGTCTGACCGAGCAGGATCCTTACAACAACGTGATCCGCACGACCATTGAAGCGCTCGGCGCTACGCTTGGCGGCACCCAGTCTCTGCATACCAACGCCTTTGATGAGGCGCTCGGGCTACCCACCGATTTCTCCGCCCGCATCGCGCGTAATACACAGATCATCATTCAGGAAGAGTCAGAGATCTGCCGCACCGTCGATCCGCTGGCCGGATCGTATTACGTCGAGTCGCTCACCGATCAAATCGTGAAGCAGGCGCGCACGATCATCAAACAAATTGATGAGGCAGGCGGCATGGCGAAAGCGATCGAAGCCGGGCTCCCTAAACGGATGATCGAAGAAGCTTCCGCGCGCGAGCAGTCGCTGATCGACCAGGGTAAACGCGTTATCGTCGGCGTGAACAAATACAAGCTGGATAAAGAAGACGAAACGTCGGTACTGGAAATCGACAACGTGAAGGTACGCAACGAGCAAATTGCCTCGTTGCAGCATATCCGCGCAACTCGTGACACAGATGCCGTCAATGCCGCGCTCGCGGCGCTGACCCACGCCGCGCAGCATAATGAAAATCTGCTGGCCGCCGCCGTTAACGCCGCCCGCGTTCGCGCCACGCTCGGTGAGATCTCCGACGCACTGGAAACCGCTTTTGACCGCTATCTGGTTCCCAGCCAGTGCGTCACCGGCGTGATTGCGCAAAGCTATCACCAGTCCGACAAATCCGCCGATGAGTTCGACGCCATCGTTGCGCAAACCGAACAGTTCCTCGCGGAAAATGGTCGCCGACCGAGGATTCTGATCGCCAAGATGGGCCAGGATGGTCACGATCGCGGCGCGAAAGTGATCGCCAGCGCCTACTCCGATCTCGGCTTCGATGTCGATCTCAGTCCGATGTTCTCCACACCAGAAGAGATCGCCCGTCTGGCGGTAGAAAACGATGTGCATGTAATAGGCGCATCGTCACTGGCGGCGGGTCATAAAACGCTGATCCCGGAACTGGTTACCGCGCTCAAAAAATGGGGGCGTGAAGATATCTGCGTGGTAGCAGGAGGCGTTATTCCGCCACAGGATTACGCCTTCCTGCACGAGCATGGCGTGGCAGCCATTTATGGCCCCGGCACGCCAATGCTCGACAGCGTCCGCGATGTGCTAACCCGTATCAGTCAGCATCATGATTAACGCCGCCACGCTTGAGGATACCGTCCGTCGCTTGCGACTCGGCGAACGGGCAACGCTCGCCCAGGCGATGACGCTGGTCGAAAGCAGCCACCCGCGCCACCAGCCGCTGAGTACGCAGTTGCTGGACGCAATTATGCCGTTCACCGGTAACGCCCTGCGTTTGGGGATAACCGGTACGCCGGGCGCGGGCAAAAGCACCTTTCTGGAAGCATTCGGCATGCTGTTAATCCGTCACGGATTACGGGTGGCGGTGATCGCCGTCGATCCCAGCAGCCCGGTCAGCGGTGGCAGCATTCTTGGCGATAAAACCCGCATGACGGAGCTGTCTCGCGCCGAATCTGCGTTTATTCGCCCGGTCCCTTCCAGCGGTCATTTAGGCGGAGCCAGCCAGCGCGCCCGCGAATTAATGCTGTTGTGCGAAGCGGCTGGCTTTGACGTGGTTATTGTAGAAACCGTCGGCGTTGGGCAGTCAGAAACCGAAGTCGCAAACATGGTGGATTGCTTTATCTCCCTGCAAATCGCTGGCGGTGGCGACGATTTGCAAGGCATCAAGAAAGGTCTGATGGAAATGGCGGATCTGGTCGTCATCAACAAGGACGACGGTGAGAACCATGCCAGCGTGGCCATCGCCCGTCATATGTACGAATCCGCCCTGCATATTCTGCGCCGTAAATATGACGAGTGGCAGCCGCTGGTTCTGACCTGTAGCGCCCTGGAAAAACGCGGTATTGAGGAGGTCTGGCAGGCGATAACCGACTTTAAAACGTGCCTTACTGCCAGCGGTCGACTGGAAAAAGTCCGCCAGCAGCAGGCGGTGGACTGGTTACACCAGCAGGCTGAAGAAGAAGCCCTACATCTGCTGTTTGCGCGGACTGATTTCGACCGCTATTTCCAGCAGACGCTACAGGCCGTCAAAAATAACGATCTGTCGCCGCGCACCGGTCTGCGGCACATCAGCGAATTTATCCAGCATCATTACTTTCAATAAAGAGAACATTATGTCTTATCAATACGTCAACGTGGTCATCATCCAGAAAGTCGCGGTTATTGAGTTCAATTACGCCCGCAAGCTCAATGCCCTGAGTAAAGTGTTTATTGACGATCTGATGCAGGCGCTGAGCGATCTCAATCGTGCGGACATTCGCTGCATCATTCTGCGCGCTCCGAGTGGAGCCAAAGTTTTCTCCGCCGGGCATGATATTCATGAACTCCCGACCGGACGTCGAGATCCGCTCTCCTATGACGATCCGCTGCGTCAGATAACCCGCATGATCCAAAAATATCCAAAACCGGTGATCTCTATGGTTGAAGGCAGCGTCTGGGGCGGCGCATTTGAGATGATCATGAGTTCCGATCTGATCATCGCCGCTGAAACATCCACCTTCTCGATGACCCCGGTCAACCTCGGCGTGCCGTATAACCTGGTCGGCATCCACAACCTGACTCGCGACGCCGGTTTTCACATCGTGAAAGAGCTGATCTTTACCGCCTCACCTATCACCGCTCAGCGTGCGATGGCCGTCGGGATCCTCAACCATGTGGTTCCTGTAGACGAACTGGAGGATTTCACTCTGCAAATGGCGCACCACATCTCGGAGAAAGCGCCGCTGGCGATCGCCGTCATTAAAGAAGAGCTGCGCGTACTGGGTGAAGCGCACACCATGAATTCCGATGAGTTCGAGCGCATTCAGGGCATGCGCCGCGCGGTGTACGACAGCGAGGATTATCAGGAAGGGATGAACGCGTTTATGGAAAAACGTAAACCTAATTTTGTCGGCCATTAATCACGTCTGAGGAAGGAGACGGCCATGAAACGGATGAGCGCCGAACAGGCGGCAGAAATTATCCAGCACGATGATATGGTGGCGTTTAGCGGCTTTACCCCCGCGGGTTCGCCAAAAGCGTTACCCACCGCAATTGCCCAACGTGCCTGCGAACAGCATCAGAACGGACAGCCTTTTCAGATCCGCCTGCTGACCGGAGCATCAATTGGCGCCGCCGCTGATGATGTACTATCCGCGGCGGATGCCGTTTCCTGGCGTGCGCCTTATCAAACGTCATCGGGCCTGCGCGAGAAAATTAATCAGGGCCAGGTGAGGTTTGTCGATCTCCATTTGAGCGAAGTGGCGCAAATGGTTAATTACGGCTTTTTTGGCGAGATCGATGTTGCCGTCATTGAAGCCTCAGCCATCGCGCCGGATGGCCGGATTTGGCTGTCCAGCGGTATCGGTAATGCCCCCACCTGGCTGCTGCGGGCGAAAAAAGTGATCATTGAATTGAATCATTACCATAATCCGCGTGTGGCGGAGTTTGCCGACATCGTGATACCCGGTGCGCCGCCGCGGCGTAACAGCGTACCCATTTTTCATACCATGGATCGCGTAGGCAGTCAGTGCGTACAGATAGACCCCAAAAAGGTGGTTGCGGTGGTGGATACCGAACTGCCCGATGCAGGAAATGCATCGGATAAAACCAATCCGGTCAGCCAACAAATTGCCGATAACGTAGTCTCTTTTCTGCTGGCAGAAATGGCGCACAAACGCATTCCAGCTGAGTTTCTGCCCTTACAAAGCGGGGTGGGCAATATCAACAACGCGGTAATGGCTCGACTGGGCGAGAACCCGGATATCCCGCCCTTTATGATGTATTCGGAGGTGTTGCAGGAGTCGGTTGTGCATCTGCTGGAAACGGGCAAGATTAGCGGTGCCAGCGCCTCCAGCCTGACCATTTCAGCCCCGTCGCTACAGAAGATTTACGACAACATGGACTTCTTCGTCAGCCGGATTGTATTGCGCCCGCAGGAGATCTCCAATAACCCTGAAATCATCCGTCGACTGGGGGTTATTGCGCTCAACGTCGGTCTGGAGTTTGATATCTACGGTCATGCCAATTCCACGCACGTTGCGGGGGTGAACCTGATGAACGGCATCGGCGGCAGCGGAGATTTCGAGCGCAACGCCTACCTGTCTATCTTTATGGCGCCGTCGATTGCCAAAGGCGGGAAAATCTCAACCATCGTACCGATGTGCAGCCATGTCGACCACAGCGAACATAGCGTTAAAGTGATCGTGACCGAACAAGGGATTGCCGATCTGCGTGGGTTATCTCCGATGCAGCGGGCGCACACAATTATCAATAACTGTGCGCATCCGCTTTACAGAGATTACTTGCACCGCTATCTGGAGAAAGCGCCCGGCGGGCATATCCATCACGATCTCAGCCATGCGTTCGATCTGCATCGCAACCTTCTCGAAACAGGCTCGATGCTAGGTTAACTTGCACTACCGTCACGATCTTCAGCAATATGCTGGAGCATGGTGGCGGTATACCGATGATTTTTCAGCGAATAGAGAAACTCCTGCATATACATGGGACTGCCGGGCGCGTCGAAATATTTCAGCGTCGACGGGTTCACCAGCCGCCAGGCGAAGTGAGGGATCACCGTCAAAAACTGCCCGCGCTCCACAGCGCTAATCTTGGCCATAAAGCTGTACGGACGATAGATAATCGTCGGGTTGATCCCGCAGGGTCGCATGTATGCATCCAGCATCGCCTCAAAGTTGGCGCGATTCTGGAAGCGCATTTGCAGCCAGGGCAGCTCGCGCAGCAGATCCTGCGGCTGTTTTTCTTCATAGCGTCGGGAAACGAGAAACCCCAGACGCAGCGGAGGCAGTTCGCTGATCGCCAGATTTTCCAGCTCCTGCACGCGGGGGGAAACGTGCTGCGGCGAGATAATAAAATCCAGTTTGCGATCAAACAGGTTATCAATCACCCCATTCTCGCTGAATTCAACGGCCTGAGCCGTCACACCGTCATACTTGTCACCAAGGCTAATCAACTGGTCAAAAATAATCGTTGGGTAGGTATTGTCGATGCCGATAACAATTTCCCGCGAGCGGCGAGAGGCGTTATGGATTTCGTTATCAATGGCAGAGAGACGCTGATAAACGGGAAACAGCTTCTGATACAGCTCTTGTCCTGCTTTATTCAGGCTGATGTTGTTATCTTTGCGGGTAAACAGCGTATAGCCGATTTGATCTTCCAATGCAGCAATGCTTTTACCGAAGGGCGATGCGGTCATATGTATTTTTTCTGCCGCTCTGGCGATGTTATTGGTTTGCGCCAGCAGAATGAAATTACGCATCTTTTTCGAGATAAAAATATCCATAGCGTCCCCTTAAAAATCGCTATGGCCTATCCTCATTACGGCGAAAAAAAAGACCGGATGTGAAGTCTCATTTTTACAGTTGCTCACAGAAAAAACCCGGCTGGAAAGCCGGGTCTGCAACAATTACTGAGTTTTGGCTGGCGTTGCAGCTGGTTGCCCCGCCGTCGGCTCAATCTGGAAGACGACATCAACCTGATCGTCAAACTGAATAACCGGCTGTTCGTAGGTTTCCTGAGCAGAAGCAGCAGGTGCGGCATCGGCTTTCATCATCCGTACCATCGGGCTCGGCTGATAATTGGAAACGTGGTAGCGCACGCTGTACACCGGGCCAAGTTTGCTATTGAAGCCCGCAGCCAGTTGTTCTGCCTGATGAATGGCATCATCAATTGCCGCTTTACGCGCTTTATCTTTGTAAGCATCCGGTTGGGCAACACCAAGCGATACCGAACGGATCTCATTCAGACCAGCCTTCAGCGCGCCATCGAGCAGAGCGTTAAGTTTGTCCAGCTGACGCAGCGTGACTTCAACGGTGCGCACCGCACGATACCCTTTGAGGATACTTTTACCGTTCTGGTAGTCGTAATCCGGCTGGGTACGCAGGTTTGCAGCGCTAATGTCTTTCTTCGCTATCTGGTTCTGTTCAAGGAAGGACAGATATTGCGCCACGCGCTCATCGGCCTGCTTCTTCGCTGAAGCCGCATCCTTGGCAGCAACGTTCACTTCAATTGCCAGCGTAGCGATGTCTGGTGTCGCATCCACGCTTGCTGTTCCGGAAGTCACGATGTGCGGTCCATTTGGCAACTCATTTGCCTGTACCGATAGTGCGCTGAATCCGACTAATGCCGCCAGGGCCATTATTTTGAACTTCACGGTCGTTCCTCCATGTTTCAATAATTACCCCGAAACTCAGGGCACATGCAGGCAAGCTTAGACGATCTCGCTGCGTTGTCCATCAGACAACACTTAGTTGAACAACGCATGAACGTGCGCAACACCTTCTTTTGCCAGTTGAAAAGCAATAAACCACATCACTAATCCTACCAGCGTATTGATGATGCGCTGCGCTTTAGCAGTGCGCAGACGCGGAGCCAGCCAGGCCGCCAACAATGCCAGACCGAAGAACCACAGGAACGAAGCGCTGACGGTTCCCAGCGCAAACCAGCGCTTCGGCTCAACGTCCAGTTGCCCCCCCAGACTCCCCAGCACCACAAAGGTATCCAGGTAAACATGGGGATTGAGCCATGTCACCGCCAGCATAGTAGCAATGATTTTCCAGCGCCCCTGCTTCATCACCTCGGCACTGGCCAGTTCCAGGTTACTGCTCATCGCCGTTTTTAACGCCCCGAAACCGTACCAGAGTAAAAAAGCCACCCCACCCCAGGTGACCAGCGCCATCAGCCATGGTGACTGCATCAGCAAGGCGCTACCGCCAAAGATCCCCGCACAAATCAGCACTAAATCGCTGATAGCACAGAGTAAAGCAATCATGATGTGATACTGGCGGCGAATGCCCTGGTTCATCACGAAGGCGTTTTGCGGACCAAGCGGAAGAATCATGGCCGCACCAAGTGCAAGCCCTTGAAAGTAATACGATAACACGTTAATCATCCCGAACTGTTTCTCTTAGGAGCAGACTATAGCGCGGGGAAAACATTAGCGGAAATGGATAATTTTAATCGCAGATTAGGGAAATTAATGGAAAGAAAGTTTTTATCGGCCCGGAAAGCAAAAGTGCCTCCGGGCGCGTAATTACTCTGCCGCGCGCTCTTTCACACGCTTGAAGTTCACATCCATCTGCGGATATGGGAAGCTGATGCCGTTGGCATCGAACTCGCGCTTAATACGCTCCAGTACGTCCCAGTAGACGCTTTGCAGGTCGCTGCTGTTGCTCCAGACGCGTACCACAAAATTAATTGAGGAAGCCCCCAGCTCATTCAGGCGCACCGTCATTTCACGGTCTTTAAGAATGCGATCTTCCGACTGAATGATATCGGTGAGGATTTTTTTCACCAGATCGATATCGGAGTCGTAAGCCACACCGATAATAAATTCGTTACGTCGAACCGGTTCACGAGAGAAGTTAATGATGTTCCCGGCGATGATTTTGCCGTTTGGGATCACAACAATCTTGCCATCCACGGTACGCATGGTGGTGGAGAAAATCTGCACGTTGAGCACTGTTCCAGCCACGCCGCCGAGATCGACATACTCACCCGCACGGAACGGACGGAACATTACCAGCAGGACACCTGCGGCGAGGTTGGACAGCGAACCTTGCAGCGCCAGACCGACGGCTAAACCTGCGGCACCGAGAACGGCGATCACGGAGGCTGTTTGCACCCCAACGCGGCCCAGAGCGGCAATCAGCGTGAAAGCGATAATACCGTAACGCACCAGTGCAGAGAGGAAGTCGGCAACAGTGGCATCAATTTTACGCGCCAGCATCAGGCGGTTAACGGTATTTGATACAATGCGCGCCACGATCATACCGATAATGACAATCGCGATGGCCGCAACGATGTTGACGGCATAGCTCAACAGCAGTTCCTGGTTGCGCACCAGCCAGGTGCCCGCACCGTTTATGCTGTCGACAACATTCAAATCTTCCATTCAATATTCCTTTTTTGCTTACCCAAACGGGAGAAATAAAGCCGCCCTGACGGGACTGGCAACCTGACAAGGGTAAACAATAAACCTGGATTTTGCCAAACAGATCACAGAATTCTCTGCCAGCAGAGCGTTGACATAGCAATAAAAAAGGCCCGCATTTGCGGGCCTCATGTCACGTGGAACGGCGTAAATTACAGAACGTCAACCGCGTTCAGTTCTTTGAAAGCCTGTTCCAGACGGGTGATCATGGTTGCCTGACCAGCACGCAGCCATACGCGCGGATCGTAGTATTTCTTGTTCGGCTGATCTTCGCCTTTCGGGTTGCCCAACTGGCCCTGCAGGTAAGCTTCGTTTGCTTTGTAGTAGTTCAGAACGCCTTCCCAGGTAGCCCATTGGGTATCGGTGTCGATGTTCATTTTCACTACGCCGTAGCTTACGGAGTCTTTGATTTCCTGAGCAGTAGAACCGGAACCGCCGTGGAAGACGAAGTTCAGGCTGTTGTGCGGCAGGTTATGTTTCTTAGAAACATAGTCCTGAGAGTCGCGCAGGATGGTCGGGGTCAGAACGACGTTACCCGGCTTGTAAACGCCGTGTACGTTACCGAAAGAAGCTGCGATGGTGAAACGCGGGCTGATTTTGCTCAGCTCGGTGTATGCGTAATCAACGTCTTCCGGCTGGGTGTACAGTGCAGAAGCGTCCATGTGGCTGTTGTCCACGCCATCTTCTTCGCCACCGGTGCAACCCAGTTCGATTTCCAGAGTCATGCCCATTTTGGACATGCGCGCCAGGTATTTGGAGCAGATTTCGATGTTCTCTTCCAGAGACTCTTCAGACAGGTCGATCATGTGAGAAGAGAACAGCGGTTTGCCGGTTGCTGCGAAGTGTTTTTCGCCCGCGTCCAGCAGACCGTCGATCCACGGCAGCAATTTCTTCGCGCAGTGGTCAGTGTGCAGGATAACCGGAACACCGTAGTGTTCAGCCATCTGGTGAACGTGATGCGCGCCAGAGATAGCACCCAGGATTGCAGCGCCCTGAGGAACGTCGGACTTCACGCCTTTACCCGCGATGAAAGAAGCACCACCGTTGGAGAATTGTACGATTACCGGCGCTTTAACTTTTGCAGCAGTTTCCAAAACGGCGTTGATGGAGTCGGTACCCACGCAGTTAACAGCTGGCAGAGCAAAGTTGTTTTCTTTAGCTACCTGGAAAACTTTCTGTACGTCATCACCAGTGATTACGCCTGGTTTTACGAAATCAAAAATTTTAGACATTTTACGAGTCCTGTATCTTCGGCCTTGGAAAGGGCGCGCGCCCTAAAGCGCGCTAAAATAAGGGCAGGTTTCCCTGCCCATTAAATTCTTACTTTTTAGCACGCTCTTCGAGCATGGCTACTGCTGGCAGTACTTTGCCTTCCACGAATTCGAGGAACGCGCCGCCGCCAGTAGAGATGTAGGAGATTTTGTCAGCAATGCCGAACAGGTCGATTGCTGCCAGGGTGTCACCGCCGCCTGCGATAGAGAATGCTTCGCTGTCTGCGATGGCATTAGCAACGATTTCAGTACCTTTGCGGAAGTTCGGGAATTCGAACACGCCAACCGGGCCGTTCCACAGAATGGTTTTCGCATTCTTCAGAATGTCAGCCAGCTGCTGTGCAGAAGCGTCGCCGATATCCAGGATCTGCTCGTCTTCTTTTACATCGCTAACGGATTTCAGGGTAGCCGGTGCGGTTTCAGAGAATTCAGTCGCAACGCGAACGTCGGTTGGGACCGGGATGTCGCAAGTAGTCAGCAGACGCTTAGCTTCGTCAACCAGGTCAGCTTCGTACAGGGATTTACCCACGTTGTGACCTTGAGCAGCAACGAAGGTGTTCGCGATACCACCGCCAACAATCAGTTGGTCAGCGATTTTTGACAGAGAATCAAGAACGGTCAGTTTGGTAGAAACTTTAGAACCACCAACGATAGCAACCATCGGACGAGCAGGTTCTTTCAGTGCTTTACCCAGTGCATCCAGCTCGGCAGCGAGCAGCGGACCTGCACAAGCGACATCGGCGAATTTACCGATACCGTGGGTGGACGCCTGCGCACGGTGAGCAGTACCGAAAGCGTCCATAACGAATACGTCGCACAGAGCAGCATATTTTTTGGACAGCGCTTCGTCGTCTTTCTTCTCGCCTTTGTTGAAGCGAACGTTTTCCAGAACAACCAGTTCACCGGCAGCGACTTCAACGCCGTCCAGGTAATCTTTTACCAGGCGAACCGGAGCAGACAGTTTGTCTTTCAGGTAGTTAACAACCGGCAGCAGAGAGAATTCTTCGTTGTACTCGCCTTCGGTAGGACGACCCAGGTGGGAAGTTACCATCACTTTAGCACCCTGTTTCAGGGCCAGTTCGATGGTTGGCAGGGAAGCACGGATACGCGCATCGCTGGTTACTTTCCCTTCTTTAACTGGTACGTTCAGGTCCGCACGGATAAAAACGCGTTTACCAGCCAGATCCAGATCGGTCATCTTAATTACAGACATGGTGAATCCTCTCGTTGATTCATAAAGTTTTGTCGACGTTTACGCGTCGAACCTGAAACCAATAGCCGCCATCGCTAACGTCGTGTCGAGCATTCGGTTAGCAAAGCCCCATTCGTTATCGCACCAGACCAGCGTTTTGATCAGATGCGCGCCACTGACCCGGGTTTGCGTACCATCGACGATGGCGCTGTGCGGATCGTGGTTAAAATCTGTCGAGACCAACGGTAATTCCGTATAGTCAACTATACCATGAAATGCACCTTGTGCTGCTTTTTGCAGCAACTGGTTGACTTCACAGGCTTTTACTGGTTTTTTCACCGTCACGCTTAAGTCGATCGCCGTCACATTTATGGTCGGTACACGCACCGCTATCGCTTCAAAACGATCGTTAAACTGCGGGAAAATTCGCGTGATGCCCGCCGCCAGTTTGGTATCAACCGGAATGATCGACTGGCTGGCCGCTCGCGTGCGACGCAGGTCAGGATGATAAGCATCAATAACCTGCTGATCGTGCATCGCGGAGTGGATCGTGGTGACGGTACCAGACTCAATGCCGTAAGCATCATCCAGCAATTTAATGACGGGTATTATGCAATTCGTGGTGCAGGAGGCATTGGAAACGATCCGGTGCTCAGCGCGCAGCTGATCCTGATTAACGCCAAACACAACGGTTGCGTCGATGTCGTGACTACCAGGATGTGAAAAGAGCACTTTCTTTGCGCCGGCGGCAATATGCGCCTCGCCGTGTTCGCGGCTGCCGAAGACCCCCGTACAATCCAGCACAACGTCGACACCCAGTTCGCGCCACGGAAGCGCATCGAGCGTTCGCTCATGCAGAATGCGGATCGCGTCATCGCCAACGATGAGCTGGTCTCGTTCCTGACGAACATCCCAGGCAAAACGCCCATGGCTGGTGTCATATTTCAACAAATGCGCCATGCCTGCAGCATCCGCCAGTTCGTTGATTGCCACCACGGTGATTTCCGCCCGACGCCCGGATTCATACAAAGCACGAACCACGTTGCGTCCGATGCGACCGAAACCATTAATCGCTACGCGTACGGTCATAGGTCTCCTGCAAGGATTTCTCAGAAACGATGTGGCAGACAGAGTAATGCAGCAAATCGCTCAGGGAAACCTTACCTGTCGCAAACTGCGACTAATTGGTTAATTGTCGAACATTTAATCGACTGAAACGCTTCAGCTAGAATAAGCGAAACGCGGAATAAAAGGAATGATTGTCCAGCAACAGAACACAGTTATCTGACTTACGTCACATTTTAACGTCCTTCAACGCGACTTTTATTCCATATTCCAGAATTACGAATAACCGTAGCAAGATTATTTCGTTGCCATGTCACAAATCCTGATTTATATCAGAAAGCTCCCTAACCCGCGTCTATATTATCAGCGCAACGTCCGAGTCTCGGAGTCCCTCAACTATGGCAATATTCTATCCCCAACCATCTGAAGCTCGCTTTCATGCGCTGCGTTTATTACCGGGCCAGGAAGTCTTTTCAGCGCTACACGCTTTTATCCAGCAGCATCAACTACAGGCAGCCTGGATAGCGGGTTGCACCGGCAGTTTGACCAACATTGCTCTGCGCTTCGCCGGACGTGAAGAAACCACATTACTTACGGGTACGTGGGAAATTATCTCTCTGAACGGCACGCTGGAACTTACCGGCGAGCATCTTCATCTGGCGGTTGCTGACCCACACGGCGCGATGCTGGGCGGGCACATGATGCCGGGCTGTACCGTGCGAACCACGCTGGAACTGGTGATTGGCGAGTTGACGTCTCTGGCATTCAGCCGTCAGCCCTGCGCCGTTTCCGGTTATGACGAACTGGTTATTTCATCCCGCTAACGCTTCACTTATACGAGGTCTTTTATGGCGCGTCGCCAATTTTCCAGCCAGTCTCTGGTTCTTATTGTCATTGCTATCGCCATCAACATGGTCGGTGGGCAGCTTATCAGCATGTTGAAATTACCTATTTTTCTCGACTCGATTGGCACGTTGATCAGCGCGGTGCTGTTAGGTCCGGTTGTGGGGATGCTAACCGGATTACTCACTAACCTGTTGTGGGGGTTGCTGACCGATCCGATCGCCGCCGCCTTTGCGCCCGTTGCCATGGTTATTGGACTGGTCGCCGGTTGGCTGGCACGGGCGGGATGGTTTCGCACCTTACCTAAAGTCGTGCTCAGCGGCGTAATTATCACACTTGCCGTGACCCTCGTTGCCGTGCCGATTCGCACGACTCTGTTCGGCGGTGTCACTGGCAGCGGCGCGGATCTTTTTGTCGCCTGGATGCACTCGGTCGGTCAGAACCTGGTGGAGTCCGTCGCCATCACCGTCATCGGTGCAAATCTGGTCGATAAAATCCTCACGGCAATCATCGTCTGGGTGCTGCTGCGACAGCTTCCGCTGCGCACCACGCGCCATTTCCCTACGATGTCTGCCGTGCGCTAAATGCATCCGTTTACGTCGTTAACTCTGTGGGCGCTTGCCGCCTGCTCCACGCTCCTGCTGCCAGCCGGAGTGCCGCTCAGCTTGTATAGCGCCGCGACGTTTGTCGGTTTGCTATGTATGAAGGCTACGCGGTCGCGGGCGAAATACGTACTCTGGCTGATGATCCCCTTAGGACTGGGGCTATGGCTGGTACACGGCGGATGGCTTACCGAGTGGATTAGCGGGCAGCCGCGCGCACCAGAACGCTGGGCCGATGCCGTTACGCTCTGGCTACGGATCCTGGCCATTGTGTCGACATCGCAGATGTGGATGCAGTACGTGCCGGTTGCGCGCTTTATGCGCGCCCTGTTTGCTTCAAGCCTGCCGCCAGGCGTTGCCTATCTGTTCGCAGGCCCGCTGCTGGTGGTTGAACAGCTCAAACACCAATTGGCGATTATTCACGAGGCACAGCGCGCACGCGGCGTACCGCTGGATGAGTCCTGGTACCAACGTTTACGCGCTATGCCGGCATTAATTGTGCCGCTCACCCATAACGCGCTCAATGACTTGGCCGTTCGCGGTGCAGCGCTCGATATGCGGGGATTTCGCCTGCATCGCACTCGCACCACGCTATGGGCGCCGCCAGACAGCACCTTACAACGTCTGGCCCGCTACGGTATGGTGGTTCTGATGGCAGTTGAGACAGGAATCTGGATATGGTTACGTTAGAGCAGTTTCGCTATATTCCGACGCACGCTATGCGGCCATCCGCCTGTTACGATTTCCATTACGCCAGGCCTGGTATGGTGGCTATTTTTGGTGAGAACGGCAGCGGGAAAAGTACCCTGGCACAGCTGATGGCTGGCTGGTACCCCGACTTCCTTCCGGGAGAAATTGAGGGCACAGGTACGCTACTGGGTAATCCCATCGGGCAACTATCGCTGGTCGAGCAGTCGAGTACCATCCAGCTTGTGCAGCAGTCACCTTACCTGCAGCTTTCAGGTTGTACTTTCAGCGTGGAGGAAGAAGTGGCGTTTGGCCCGGAAAATCTCTGCCTTGCCGAGACTGAAATTATGCAGCGCATAGATGCCGCCCTTACGCTGACAGAATGTCAGCCTCTGCGCCATCGTCATCCCGGCACCCTTTCCGGTGGGGAAACCCAGCGGGTAGTCATTGCCAGCGCACTCGCCATGCAGCCGAAAATATTGATTCTGGATGAAGCGTTCAGTCGCCTGACGGCGCAAGCCACGGCAATGCTGCTGGCGCGACTGCAACAGTGGGCACAGGAACAGCATGCTTTGGTGATATTTTTCGAACGCAACCCTTCACCTTTTCTCAGCTACTGCCAGCAGGCATGGCAGCTGCGCGACGGAGCATTGTCATCACTATGCTAACGCTAAACCAGGTCAGCTATCGCTGGCCGAACGCCGCCGATGACTGTTTACGCAATATTTCGCTGGAACTCCAGGAGGGGGAATGGCTGGCGCTAACGGGCGATAATGGCGCAGGAAAATCCACACTTTTGCGCATCATGGCCGGGCTACTGACGCCCTCATCCGGCACAATAACCGTTCAAAATCGTGCTATTGCGCAACTGAAAAACCGGGAGCGCGCCAGGGTGCTCGGCGTACTGTTTCAGGAAGCGGAGAATCAAATCTTTCACAGCAAGGTTGCAGAGGAAGTTGCCTTCGGATTACGGCTACAGAAGCTTCCGGCGACTGAAATTGCGCAACGCACGATGGCGGCGCTGCAATTATGTCAGTTAGAGGATGTCGCCGACGCGCACCCGCTCGATCTGCATACGGCACAACGACGTATGGTTGCCGTCGCCAGTCTGGAAGCCCTCAAACCCGCTATTCTACTGCTGGATGAGCCCAGTCGGGACTTTGATGCACACTGGCTTGGCGTCTTCGAAAACTGGCTGGCAGTGTGTCGTACACGTGGCGCCAGCGTTGTAGCGATCAGTCATGACGCTGCATTTACGCAGCGCCATTTTTCGCGCATAGTACGGCTACACAACAAAAATCTCATGCCGTCCGATATGCCCCCTCAAGCGTCATCTCCAGCATAAGGTCTGCTGACAGGCTATCTTCCAGCACCCGACGAACATTCGGTCCGTCGGTACGCTCATAAAATGCCTCAGCGTCAGCTTGTGAGAGTCCGCCAGCCAGTTTACGGCCTACCAGTCGCATACGCAGCGCATTGGCTGGAGCGCGAATAAACAACGAGTAATCACAAAACTCAGCTAACGCTCGCCATCTTTCATCATCGCGCAATAGCCAGTTTCCCTCCACAATCACCATCGGCGCAGTCACCCGTATGGCCTCTTCGACCGGATCGTGCTTTTGCCGATCATATTGCGGCCAGAATCCTTCTCCTTCCCTTATCTGGCGTAGATTCTGCGCAAGCTTATCCACATCAAAGGTTTCCGGCGCACCTTTGTATGCCCTCAGATTATGGGCATCCAGCCAGCTGTTGTAGTGATGGAAGCCATCCATCGGCAGTGTCTGGATCTCCGGCAGACAAGGATCCTGAGCGCAGAGATATTCCCAGAAGGTGGTCAGCGTCGATTTACCCGTACCCGGTGGCGCGCAGAGAAAAACTATCGTACGTCGCTGCGGATTAGCAGCGTGTATTTTTGCCAGTTGCTGTAATAACGGTTTGTGGACGTTCTCTATCTCATCATCATGGTAATGTGCTTCAACCTGTAGCCCATTCACCGTTAGTTTGATTTTCACGGCGTTAATTCCTTTAAAATCGCCGTCACTGCCAGCGTCATTGCCGTCTTGACCATTGCACTAAAGCGCACCTCAGACCACGCAGCAAAGTCGGCAAATTTCATTGACTCCAGTGCGCCGTAGAGCGTTGCGTTGTGGGTAATACTGTTCACGTTGCTGATAAAATCCCAGGTGATGTCATCGGCAAAACCGGGGATAGTATCCTGCTCGTTCAGGTACTGATAAAACTGGGAAAAATGGGTGATATCGGCGTAAAGCCATTTATCTATTTTTCCCAGCGCATAAATCAGACGTAGCGCAACGTCGATATCGTCAAGCGGTCCACTCTGGGCGAGCAACGGCTTCACTGCATATTCCACGATCTCTTCATCGTTATTAACGAACAGCGACGGCAGAAAGCGCTTAATGCCCTGGAGCAAAATGTTATGTGCCGTCGTCATAAACGAAAGTAAATTATTTTGAGCATCCAGTTGCTCAAGCACATCGTCTTCTGTCAGCGTCGTCATTAGTTATCCGATAAATCACCATGAATGCAGAGAGTCTATTATATTACACGTTCGATCCGCGCCGCCGATCAGTAAAGTTTGCGTGCGCACACCATTCGCAACCTGTTGGATCCCTTTCACAAGATCGCCGCCCGTAACCCCCGTCGCGCTGAAGAGGATCTTATTTCCCCCTACCAGTTCGTCTAGCGCGTAGATACGGTTGATCTCAACGCCCATTTCCCTGCAACGCTGACGTTCCTGTGCCGCAATCAGACGATTATCTGCGCTATCACCTTTCGCCGCGCAAAAATCAATCAGTTCAGCCTGCATGTCGCCCCCCAGCGCTTTAACTGCGCAAGCTGAAATAACCCCTTCAGGTGCCCCGCCAATGGTGTACATCAGGTCATAGGGATTTTCCTGCATACAGGCCAGCACGCTGGCGGCCACATCACCATCGGGCAGCGCAAAGACTTTGACCCCAAGCCGTGTCGCTTCGGCAATCGCTGGTTGAAGACGCGGTTTATCCAGCGTCACCATCCGCAGTCGCTCCAGCGGTTTGCCCAGTGCCTCAGCCACATTGCGCAGATTGTCTGCCAACGGCAGCGCCAGATTAATCGCCCCTTTTGCATACCGATTAACAACCAGTTTTTTCATGTACATATCAGGGGCGTGTAACAAACTGCCGCGAGGGGCAAACGCCATGACGGCCAGCGCATTGCATTGCCCCATCGCCACCATTCGCGTACCTTCAATAGGATCGACAGCGATATCGACCTCTGGTCCGGCGCCGGTTCCCACTTCCTCACCAATCCACAACATCGGGGCTTGATCAATCTCCCCTTCGCCAATGACGATTCGTCCGCGGATGGCAATACTGTTCAATGCTTCGCGCATTGCCGTCACGGCCAGACCATCAATCTTGTTTTTATCGCCGCACCCGGTTTGCGGCCAGGCTGCCAACGCAGCCTGCTCCGTGATACGAAATAGCGGCCATGCCAGCGACATCATATCGCCGCCTCCCCGATATCAACGCCGAAGTGTGCCAGCAGGTATTTTTCTGCCTTTTCGTTCCAGATGCCGTGCGTTTCCTCCACCAGCAGCGCCAACTCTTTGAATAATGGGTCAGTTTTCCCTTTCTCGGCAAAATCAGCAATGGCGGTTAGCGGCATGGTAACGCCGTTATAAATCAGCTTCTTACCGCCAGGAATTGCCGGTAAATTCAATACGGTTTCCGGAACCGCATCAAGGCCGCCAATGTGCGTCACCATAAACGACGGCTGTAGCTGTCCGGTTGCACTGAGTGCAATAGCCTCTTTCATATCATCCGTTGATCCACCGGAGGTCCCGACCACGTGAGTGCTGTTGTAGTGCACGTTATAAAAATTAAACGGCACTTTAAAGTTGCTGTCCGTCGGACCGGCAAAGAAATTCAGGCAACCATCTTCCGCGAGTAAATCGTCAGCCATTTCAATGACGGCTGGCACTGCCGCATACACAAAGACATCATCAAAACCTGCGTCATTAGTAAGGGCGCGCAGCATCGCGGTCGGGGAGTCCATACCGAAGGTATTCACATAGATAAGCTCAATCCCTTTTTCTGCCGCCAGCTCAACCGGCAACAATTTTTTAGCCTGCGCCAGTCGTGCTTCGTCAATGTCGACCACCACCACGCGTGACGGCTGAATACTGCCGTTAATGGCATAATCTATTGCTCCGATACCCATCGGCCCGGCGCAGGCCAGAAGCGCAATGCTTCCCCCCGGCTTAATCCCCATGCGATGCTCATAGACGTAAGGCGTGGTGTGAAAATTCGCGTTATACGCGCCAATAATGCAGCACATCGGTTCTGCCAATGAGGCGGCGGCAAAATAAGAGCCGTGGTAAGGTAGAACGCATCCCAGATTAATCGCCACTTCCGGGATAATCATATATGTCGCATTACCGCCAAAATATTCGTAGCTGTATCCCGCGGAATATCCACTTGGCAATCCCATCGCGGGTTGCAACACAAAACGCTGACCTTTCTTATATTTATCCGTAAGGTTTTTTCCCACCTCAACAATGATACCTGCACATTCATGTCCGGTAATGACCGGATGATTTTCCAAATCGTCCGGCACGCGTTTATGATCGCTCCCCAATGCCGCCGCTTTCCAGGTGGACAAACAAACGCTATCGGATATTACGCTTACTAACAATTCGTTATCTGTAATTTCAGGCAGATCAAATTCGCGGATACGAATATCCTGCTTGCCATATATGGCAGCCACTTTCGTTTTCATACTTACTCCCAAAATAGAAGAAGATTAGTTCGCAGTAATGCGTTTAAATAAATCATCCAACAGTGGATCACCAATATAGTTCTTAATAAGTACTAATGGCTTTTCACTCACTCGTTTAACACGACCTTCAAGACTGGCATGGGTGACAATAATATCGGCATCTTGTGGAACGTTTTCGATAGCATAGTGCGTGACGTTAATATTTAATCCCGCTTTCTCCAGACGCTTACGAAACGTGGTTGCCCCCATCGCACTGGAACCCATTCCCGCATCACAGACAAAAGCGACGCGTTTAATATTTTTATAAGAGAATTTACCTTCCTGCTTCATCGCTTTGACGGTTCTGGCTGATTCAGCAAAGTCATCCTCACTTTCTGTTTCTACGCTCTTTTCCATTTTCAGGATTACAGATGTAATCACAAAAGTAACAATTGTTCCCGCTGTAACGCCTGCGATGGTCGCGAGGAAAGATCCTTTTGGCGTTAATGCCAGATAGGCGAATATTGATCCTGGGCTCGGTCCTGCAACCAACCCACCGTCCAGCAGGTGGAATACCCACGTCCCGGTCATTCCCCCAGCAATCATCGCAATCAGGGTTAAAGGCTTCATCAGCACATACGGGAAATACAGCTCATGAATACCACCGAGGAAGTGGATAATCATGGCACCTGGCGCGGATTTTTTACTCATCCCTTTACCGAAAATGGCAAAGCCGAGTAACAGGCCTAACCCCGGCCCTGGGTTAGATGCCACCATGAAGAAAATCGATTTTCCCGTTTCAGAAGCTTGTTGCATTCCCAGCGGATAATAGACGCCCTGATCGATAGCATTATTCAGAAAGAGGATTTTCGCGGGTTCATTGATTACGGATAGCAACGGCAGATAACCCGCATGAACCAACGCTTCGATACACTCCTTCACAAAGTTATTGGCAATGAGAACCGCCGGGCCAATGACTTCAAATCCCAGCAAACATAAGAGCATTCCCGCAATACCCAGGGAGAAGTTATTGATAACCATCTCGAAACCAACGGGGATGCGTTTTTCCAGCAGGCGGTCGATATGCTTAATCACCCAGCCGCCAAGTGGTCCCATCACCATCGCGCCAAGGAACATCGGGATATCCGCGCCCACAATAACGCCAATAGAACCAATGCCTCCCATTACTGCGCCACGTTTCCCGCCAACCAGATGCCCCCCTGTGGAGCCAACCATGACGGGCAGTAAATAGGTAATCATCGGACCGACAATTTTGGCGAAATGCTCATTCGGCATCCAACCGGTAGGAATAAACAATGCGGTTATAAAACCCCAGGCAATAAAGGCACCGATATTGGGAATGACCATTGCAGTCAAAAAACCACCAAAAGCCTGGACTTTGGCACGAGCAGACTTGTTTTCCATAATATTATCCTGAAAGGAAAAGATGAATTATGCAAAGGCGATAATATCCGCCAGCTGTTTTTCTGATTTAGCCGCTAACAAAGCGCTTAGCGCTTCCTCTTCACATAATAATTCGCTTAAAGCCTGAATAGCGCCAATGTGAGAGTCAGCATTTGCCGCCGACAACCCAATTAATAATCTGATACCTTCATCATCATCGGCAAATTTCACTTCCCGTTTAAGAAGCGTTAATGACATTCCGGTTTTTAACGCGCCACATTCCGGACGAGCGTGTGGCATGGCGACACCAGGCGCTAAAATATAATAAGGGCCATTGTTAATCGTTGAGTCTTTGATCGCCTGAATATAATCTGAATTGACATAATGATTGGCGAGTAAGGATGACATAGAAAAGTCAATTGCTTCCTGCCAGTTCTTTGCTGAATCTTTTATTGAGATAGATGATTCGGGAAAGTAATCAATCAGCCGCATACATTTTCCTTATTTTATTTTTAGGGTACGAGTTAGCGTTAAAAATAAAATACGCGTGCGGCAAAATGAAATCAATCAAGGGGGAAAATACGTATGGCGCGGAATGTCTTTTTGTGAAGTCTTTAAAAACAATGAATTGAGTCATTAAAAATAAAAAGCAACACTAATTGTGTGACATGCATTGCAAATACCAAATAACACTAAATATCATATTTGTGATTCAGATCTAAATTTACTGATTGCGCAATGTGAATTAAATTCAGCTAAATCAAAAACGGGCCGCCTGAGCGACCCGTTTTCACCTGTAATCGAAATTACAGCAGTTCTTTTGCTTTCGCGACCACGTTGTCTACGGTGAAGCCGAATTCTTCAAACAGCAGTTCCGCCGGTGCAGACTCACCAAAGGTAGTCATACCGACAATAGCGCCGTTCAGACCCACGTATTTGAACCAGTAGTCAGCAATGCCAGCTTCGATAGCGACGCGAGCAGAGACGGCTTTCGGCAGTACGGATTCACGGTAAGCCGCATCCTGCTTGTCGAATGCATCGGTAGACGGCATGGAAACCACGCGCGCTTTCACGCCTTCAGCGGTCAGTTTGTCCCAGGCAGCCACGGCAAGTTCAACTTCAGAACCGGTGGCGATGAAGATCAACTCCGGCTGACCCGCGCAATCTTTCAGCACGTAGCCACCGCGAGCGATGTTCGCCAGTTGCTCTGCAGTACGTTCCTGCTGCGCCAGGTTCTGACGGGAGAGGATCAGCGCGGTCGGGCCGTCCTGACGCTCAACACCGTATTTCCATGCTACTGCGGATTCAACCTGGTCACACGGACGCCATGTGCTCATGTTCGGGGTCACACGCAGAGAAGCAACCTGCTCTACCGGCTGGTGAGTCGGGCCATCTTCACCCAGACCGATGGAGTCGTGAGTATAGACCATCACCTGACGCTGTTTCATCAGCGCAGCCATACGCACCGCGTTACGGGCATATTCCACGAACATCAGGAAGGTGGAGGTGTACGGCAGGAAACCACCATGCAGGGAAATACCGTTTGCGATAGCGGTCATACCGAATTCACGTACACCGTAATGGATGTAGTTACCGGCAGTATCTTCGTTGATGGCCTTAGAACCAGACCACAGAGTCAGGTTAGACGGTGCCAGGTCAGCAGAGCCGCCGAGGAATTCAGGCAGCAGAGGACCGAAGGCTTCAATCGCGTTCTGAGACGCTTTACGGCTGGCGATTTTCGCCGGATTAGCCTGCAGCTTAGCAATGAACTCGTTGGCTTTCGCGTCGAAGTCAGACGGCATTTCACCTTTCATACGACGGGTGAATTCAGCAGCTTCCTTCGGGAAAGCTTTGGCATAAGCAGCGAACTTCTCGTTCCATGCGGCTTCTTTTGCCTGGCCGGCTTCTTTCGCATCCCACTGCGCGTAGATTTCAGACGGGATTTCGAACGGCGCGTATTTCCAGCCCAGCTGTTCGCGGGTCAGTGCGATTTCTGCATCGCCCAGCGGTGCACCGTGAGAGTCGTGGGTACCGGCTTTGTTCGGAGAACCGAAACCGATGATGGTTTTGCACATCAGCAGGGACGGTTTGTCGGTCACTGCGCGTGCTTCTTCAACAGCGCGTTTAATCGCGTCAGCATCGTGACCATCTACACCACGAATCACGTGCCAGCCGTAAGCTTCGAAACGCTTCGCGGTGTCATCGGTGAACCAGCCTTCAACGTGGCCATCGATAGAGATGCCGTTGTCATCGTAGAACGCAACCAGTTTACCCAGTTTCAGCGTACCAGCCAGGGAACATACCTCGTGAGAGATACCTTCCATCATGCAGCCGTCGCCCATGAAAGCATAGGTGAAGTGGTCAACGATGTCGTGACCAGGACGGTTAAACTGCGCCGCCAGCGTTTTTTCAGCGATAGCCATACCCACTGCATTCGCAATGCCCTGACCCAAAGGACCGGTCGTGGTTTCAACACCCGCGGTGTAACCCACTTCCGGGTGACCCGGCGTTTTGGAGTGCAGCTGACGGAAGTTCTGCAGCTCGGACATAGGCAGATCATAGCCGGTGAGGTGCAGCAGGCTGTAAATCAGCATTGAACCGTGGCCGTTAGACAGCACGAAACGGTCACGGTCAGCCCAGGACGGGTTAGTCGGGTTGTGGTTCAGGAAATCACGCCACAGGACTTCGGCAATGTCAGCCATACCCATCGGGGCACCCGGGTGACCGGATTTGGCTTTCTGTACTGCGTCCATGCTCAGCGCACGAATAGCATTGGCAAGCTCTTTACGTGAGGACATTTTGACTCCAGATCGGATAATGAAGGCCACGCCCTAAACGACTTGACGACAGCGCGTTTTGGGCTACGCCGGAAAAAAGTGCCAACAATGTAACCCAAGCCGCGTGTCATGTACATGGAGCATCCTTTTACCGCTTCAGAAATCTCTGGATCATGCGCGCAAGTTGCGCAATCTTCTCGCCCGCTTATTGTTCTTTTCTTTATACTTATGCCGAGCGTCGGTTCACCTGCAAACGACGCATTTTTTAGAATAATCCTGACTTTGTGCGGAAGAGAAAAAATGAAAATTCGCGCTTTACTGCTTGCTACGAGCATGGCGGCGGCATTGACCGGCTGCCAGAACATGGACTCAAACGGACTGCTTTCCTCAGGCGCAGAGGCTTTTCAGGCCTACAGTCTGAGCGATGCGCAGGTAAAAGCGCTGAGCGATCAGGCCTGTAAGGATATGGACAGCAAAGCTACCATCGCCTCGGCTGGCAGCGAGTATGCAACGCGTCTTGGCAAAATCGCCGCCGCGCTTGGCGATAACATTAACGGCCAGCCGGTAAACTACAAAGTCTATATGGCGAAAGATGTAAATGCCTTTGCCATGGCGAACGGCTGTATCCGCGTATACAGCGGCCTGATGGATATGATGACAGACAACGAAGTCGAAGCGGTGATCGGCCACGAAATGGGTCACGTTGCGCTGGGTCACGTGAAAAAAGGGATGCAGGTTGCGCTGGGTACGAACGCCGTGCGCGCAGCTGCGGCTTCCGCTGGCGGTATTGTCGGCAGCCTGTCGCAATCGCAATTGGGCGATCTTGGCGAGAAACTGGTGAACTCGCAGTTCTCCCAGCGTCAGGAATCCGAGGCGGATGATTACTCGTATGATCTGTTGCGCAAACGTGGGATCAATCCGGCTGGCTTAGCCACCAGTTTTGAGAAACTGGCAAAACTGGAAGCAGGACGTCAAAGCTCAATGTTTGACGATCATCCGGCATCCGCAGAACGTGCGCAACATATTCGCGATCGCATGAGCGCAGACGGGATCAAATAATCTTCGAACAGTGCCGGATGGCGGCGTGAACGCCTTATCCGGCCTACAGAATTACAAATTTAGTCCAGCGATCGGGCGTTATTGGCGAAGCCAGTTTGAGACCGGACAGCGCACAGCCACCGGAGCGTACACGTAGTACGTGAGGATGGCGAGCACTGCCCGGGTTCAAAATGGCGAGTAAAATAGCCCGAAACCGTTACTCGCCTTTTTTCGCCGCCTGGATATAGAGCATTTCTAATGCTAACGTTGCCGCCGCCAGTGCGGTGATCTCTGACTGATCGTAGGCCGGAGCCACTTCAACAACATCCATCCCGACGATGTTCAGATCTTTCAGACCACGTACCAGTTTAATAGCACGATCGGAAGTCAGACCGCCGATCACTGGCGTACCGGTTCCTGGTGCAAACGCCGGGTCCAGACAGTCGATATCAAAAGTCAGGTATACCGGCATATCACCGACAATCTGCTTAACCTGAGCGATAATGTCATCAACGCTGCGGTCGTTAACCTGGCACGCATCCAGTACGGTAAAGCCGTTGTCTTTGTCGAACTCGGTACGAATACCGATCTGCACAGAGTGATTCGGATCGATCAGACCTTCGTTCGGCGCAGTGTAGAACATGGTGCCGTGGTCGAATTCGCAGCCGTTCGCGTAGGTGTCGGTGTGGGCATCAAAGTGCACCAGCGCCATTTTACCAAAGTGCTTAGCGTGCGCGCGCAGCAGCGGCAGCGTGACGAAGTGGTCGCCGCCAAAGGAGAGCATGCGCTTACCGGCAGACAGCAGCTTCTCAGCATGCGCCTGCAGTTTTTCACTCATTTCACGCGCATCCCCGAACGCATAAACCAGATCGCCGCAGTCCACCACGTTCAGGCGCTCGCGCATATCGAAGTTCCACGGGAATCGGTTGTGCTCCCAGGCCAGGTTGGTGGACACCTGACGGATTGCCGCCGGACCATGACGCCCGCCCGCACGACCAGACGTTGCCATATCAAACGGTACACCGGTGATCACCCAGTCGGCGTCGCTATCGTACGGCATAAAGTTCATCGGCAGACGTAAAAAACCAAAGGCGTTAGAAACCAGGGAGTTGTCGTATTGATGACCTAAGGTGCTCATGTACTGACCTCTTTAAAAATCGATGAAAAAAAATCCCCTCCGCGTCGTTAAGCCCGACGAGGAAGGGATTGATTTACGTGACTACTTGTATGGGCGAATTATCGCCTTAAAACTGCGCGGCTTCAAGCAAAGCGTTTATTTCCGGCAAGGCGGCGGCGCGTAGCCGTTACTGTCAGCGGGAAATGCCTGGGCAGAGCACGGTGGTAACGCCTTCGCAGCTTTTCCCTGTAGCTCAAAGGCGGCAAAACCAATCACTCCGGTGTTACGTACATCGCCCTGTGCGGAATTAGCCGCGTAAGAGTCGGAGGCAGAGGAAAACTGGAATGCCGCTTCGGTCTTGCTGTTTTTGCGGAATCCTTTGATTGCCAACGAACCTCCCGCATTCACAATATAGCCATTGTGACTCAGTGAACCCGGCTTGCCAGTAAGAACATCCAGTCCATCGACTGTGGCCACAATTTCATAATTTGTATCGCGACTGTTGTTACGCACATACAATTGATAAGTCATGCCCACTTTTGCCGGGATAATATATTGCCATTTACCCACAGAATTATTGTAGTGCCGGGTAATAGGAATAGATCTGAAATTTGCATCACGAACCGCATACTCCAGGTCGCTAATACGAATGCTGTAAATCTGGTCATAACCAGACTGATATGCCGTCGAGTAATTAATGACTATCATCTCAGCCGGTTCACGGTCTACGCGTTCAGCGGACACGCCAGTCACCGCAGAGTGAACATCATTACCCCAGGTCGTTCCCACCTCGGAATCCGGAGCATTGCTGCGCTGCATCTGAGACGAGCAGCCCGCGATAAACAAAAAAACAACCGCAAATAATGCGTTAAATTTAAATCCCTTCATATCAGTTCCTTTGCCGATGACGAGTTAATCTGGCAACAATGTGAGGGGTATTAAATAAGAAAGGAAGGGATTAACATCCTATTTCAGATATTGTTTAATAAAAAGGGCCGACTTATATAAATAAGTCAGCCCTCAAGCGGAATAATCTTAATTATTCGTCTTCGAGATAAGTGTATCCGTACAGACCCGCTTCGAACTCTTCGAGGAACTGCTGTTGCAGCTCAGCGTCCAGATCGGTGTTTTTCACCTGGTCACGGAACTGCGTCAGCAGGGTGTTCGGATCCAGCTGCACGTATTGCAGCATATCCGCCACGGTATCCCCTTCGTCGGACAGCTCAACTTCTACGCTGCCGTCAGGGAAGACGAACACGTCAACCGCTTCGGTATCACCAAACAAGTTGTGCATGTTGCCGAGGATCTCCTGGTACGCACCCACCATAAAGAAGCCCAGCATCGGCGGGTTCTCAGGGTCGTATTCCGGCATCGGCATGGTGGTCGCAATGCCATCACCGTCAACGTAGTGGTCGATAGCGCCATCAGAGTCACAGGTGATATCCAACAGCACCGCACGGCGTTCAGGCACCTGATTCAACCCTTCCAGCGGCATTACCGGGAACAGCTGATCGATCCCCCACGCATCCGGCATCGACTGGAACAGCGAGAAGTTGACGTAAATCTTATCCGCCATACGCTCCTGCAGCTCGTCGATAATCGGACGGTGCGCACGGTTGCTCGGGTCGAGTTGTTTCTGCACTTCATGGCACATGTTCAGATACAGCTGCTCTGCCCACGCACGCTCCTGCAGGCTAAAGGTGCCTGAAGAGTACCCAACGTGAATATCGTGCAGATCCATCTGGCTGTCGTGCAGCCATTCACGCAGCGAACGACGGGTTCCCGGTTCATGCATCTCTTGCCAGGTTTCCCACATGCTTTGCAGGGCACGTGGCGCATCGTCAGCCGGAGGTGTGGCTTCGGTGTGTTCGCTACGCTCAACGCCGATAATGTTAGATACCAGCACGGTATGGTGCGCGGTTACCGCGCGGCCAGACTCGGTGATTACCGTCGGATGCGGCAGACCGTGTTCTTCGCAGGCGTCGCCAATAGCCCAGATGATGTTGTTGGCGTATTCGTTCAAACCGTAGTTTACGGAACAGTCAGACTGCGAACGGGTACCTTCGTAATCTACGCCCAGACCACCGCCCACGTCGAAGCACTGGATATTAACGCCAAGCTTGTGCAGCTCAACGTAGAAACGCGCCGACTCACGTACGCCGGTGGCGATATCACGAATGTTCGCCATTTGGGAGCCGAGATGGAAGTGCAGCAACTGGATGCTGTCCAGACGACCACGCTCGCGCAGAATTTCTACCAGTTGCAGCACCTGGTTTGCCGCCAGGCCGAATTTTGATTTTTCACCGCCGGAGGACTGCCACTTGCCAGAGCCCTGCGACGCCAGACGCGCACGCACGCCCAGACGCGGAACGACATTCAGGCGTTCAGCTTCATCCAGCACGATAGCGATTTCAGACATCTTCTCGATGACCAGATAGACCTTATGGCCCATCTTCTCGCCAATCAGCGCCAGACGGATATATTCGCGGTCTTTATAACCGTTACACACGATCACGCTACGGGTCATTCCGGCATGGGCCAGAACGGCCATCAATTCAGCTTTGGAACCAGCTTCCAGCCCCAGCGGTTCGCCGGAGTGGATCAGCGATTCAATCACGCGACGATGCTGGTTGACCTTGATCGGGTAAACGAGGAAATAGTCACCGTTGTAGCCGTAGGATTCACGGGCGCGTTTAAACGCGGCGTTAATCGAACGCAAACGATGTTGCAGGATCTGCGGGAAGCAGAACAATGCAGGCAGACGCTGGCCCTGCGCTTCACGGGCTTTCACCAACTCAGCAAGGTCAACGCGCGCTTCGGGTACGTCCGGATCCGGGCACACGCTGATGTGGCCCAGTTCATTGACGTCGTAGTAGTTATTACCCCACCAGGCAATATTGTAAGTACGCAGCATCTTGCTGGCTTCCTGGGAACTCATTGCAACCTCCTGCATGGAGCGTAGTACACCGTGTTCGCCTGCTGACGAAGGCGAACCCAAAGAAATGTCGTCAGACATAGCGAACCTCAAATTTTATTAACAAGTGTAAAACAGTTGACTACTATCGCAATCCGAAGACGCGATAACAACCCAAATACAGGCAGAATTTGCAGCAGATAGTGCTGACGCTCCGACTGTGCGACCGGTTTCTTTTTCATATCAATGTAAACACGTAACCGAACTTAATGCTGACGGTTCGGCGAAACCACGAGAAAACTCTTGTTTACCAAGAGCGCCCTTGTTCAGTTCTTAGTGACCGTTACCGGCCCTGGAGTCCTGAGAAGCGCCGAGATGGGTATAACATCGGCAGGTATGCAAGATGCAGATTGCGGGGAACATATGTACACCAGAACGGTGCGACAGATTCAGCAGAATACAACGGTTCATTATCTCGTATCACCTCCACGGTTGCTCCTTACGGAACGAACCCACAAGCCAAAGCTAAAGTCTTAACCCGGCTGGAAGTGGCAACACGATGAAAACGTCGTGTGCTTTTGTATGAGCCGCGCGCCGCGTTTTATACCCATAAGGAAGTCAAAAAGCAAAAGATAAATGCGCGCATTGCCAGCACCGTCAGGAAAAATTTCCAGTTACATTTTCAGTACAATGCGACCTCAATCAAAAAAAGCTGGAAATCAGGCGAAGAACTGTCCTAAAATAGCCGTCCAGATGTTAATCCATCTATACCGATTAACACTCAGACTGCCAGTGTCCGTCATCTGCAAACTCATGGTAGAATCTTCTACACATGGCTATTCCACTCGACAGTTTGAGCTAACCAAATTCTCCTTAGGTGAAATTAAATATGGCAAAACACCTTTTTACGTCCGAGTCCGTATCAGAAGGGCATCCTGACAAAATCGCTGACCAAATCTCTGACGCCGTACTGGACGCAATCCTCGAGCAGGATCCGAAAGCACGCGTTGCCTGCGAAACCTACGTCAAAACCGGTATGGTTTTAGTTGGCGGTGAGATCACCACCAGCGCATGGGTTGATATCGAAGAGATCACCCGTAATACGGTTCGCGAAATTGGCTATGTGCATTCCGACATGGGCTTTGACGCCAACTCTTGTGCGGTACTGAGCGCGATTGGTAAACAGTCTCCGGACATCAACCAGGGTGTTGACCGCGCCGATCCGCTGGAACAGGGCGCAGGCGACCAGGGTCTGATGTTTGGTTATGCAACCAACGAAACCGATGTGCTGATGCCAGCCCCGATCACCTATGCTCACCGTCTGGTGCAGCGTCAGGCTGAAGTGCGTAAAAACGGCACCTTATCCTGGCTGCGTCCGGATGCAAAAAGCCAGGTTACCTTCCAGTATGACGACGGCAAAATCGTCGGTATTGATGCGGTTGTTCTGTCGACTCAGCACTCTGAAGACATCGATCAGAAATCGCTGCAAGAAGCAGTTATGGAAGAGATCATCAAGCCGGTACTGCCTACTGAATGGCTGACTGCTTCGACCAAGTTCTTCATCAACCCAACCGGTCGTTTCGTAATCGGCGGTCCAATGGGCGACTGTGGACTGACAGGTCGTAAAATCATCGTTGATACCTACGGCGGCATGGCGCGTCACGGCGGCGGTGCATTCTCTGGTAAGGATCCGTCTAAAGTTGACCGTTCCGCAGCCTATGCAGCTCGTTACGTCGCGAAAAACATTGTTGCCGCTGGTCTGGCTGATCGCTGTGAGATTCAGGTTTCCTACGCGATCGGCGTGGCTGAACCGACCTCTATCATGGTGGAAACGTTTGGTACTGAAAAAGTGCCTTCTGAGCAACTGACCCTGCTGGTGCGCGAGTTCTTCGACCTGCGCCCGTATGGTCTGATTCAGATGCTGGATCTGCTGCACCCGATTTACAAAGAAACCGCTGCTTACGGTCACTTTGGTCGCGAACATTTCCCATGGGAAAAAACCGACAAAGCCGCTCTGCTGCGTGAAGCTGCCGGTCTGAAGTAATTCCCTCACGGCTCAACGCTTATGAAGACCAGCCTCGCGCTGGTCTTTTTTATGTCCTTTTCTCTTCCATACCCCATAGCCAAAGCTACGCTAATCTCCCTTGTTGCAAACAACAAATGAAAGCGATTACATATCGTAGAATTTCGATCCAACATGAATCAACATCTCTTCGTTACTATGATTGCATCACTGTTACATTATATTTCAGCATTATCTTAAACCCAGACAATCAATGTTATTCATGCGAAATAAATAACGTTATTTTTCAATCAAATAACCAATAACTTACATGAATGCTAGTGTAACCGATTACACTAATGTGATGTGATTCGCATTTTTTTACCCCGTACTCACCTACCCTTAACATCAACAAAACTAGCTACCCAACCGGAGGGCATCATGCCTGACAATAAAAAAACGGGGCGTTCCAACAAAGCCATGACATTTTTTGTCTGCTTTCTTGCAGCCCTGGCTGGATTACTTTTTGGCCTGGATATCGGTGTTATTGCCGGAGCTTTACCGTTCATCACCGACGAGTTCCAAATTACCCCCCACACTCAGGAATGGGTGGTGAGTTCGATGATGTTTGGTGCTGCCGTGGGTGCCGTCGGCAGCGGTTGGCTCTCCTTCAAACTGGGGCGTAAAAAGAGTTTGATGATCGGCGCAATCCTGTTTGTTGCCGGTTCACTGTTCTCCGCCGCGGCACCAAACGTTGAAGTGCTGTTGGTTTCCCGCGTGCTGCTCGGCCTTGCGGTAGGCGTTGCGTCTTATACCGCGCCGCTTTACCTGTCTGAAATTGCCCCGGAAAAAATTCGTGGCAGCATGATCTCTATGTATCAGTTGATGATCACCATCGGTATTTTGGGTGCGTATCTTTCCGATACGGCGTTTAGCTACAGCGGCGCATGGCGCTGGATGCTGGGCGTGATCATCATCCCTGCCCTGCTGCTGCTGGTTGGCGTTATCTTCCTGCCGGACAGCCCACGCTGGTTTGCTGCTAAACGTCGTTTTGTCGATGCTGAACGTGTTCTGTTGCGTTTGCGTGATACCAGCGCAGAAGCCAAACGCGAGCTGGATGAAATTCGTGAAAGTCTGCAGGTGAAGCAGAGCGGCTGGGCGCTGTTTAAAGAAAACAGCAACTTCCGCCGCGCGGTATTCCTTGGCGTCCTGTTACAGGTGATGCAGCAGTTCACCGGGATGAACGTCATTATGTATTACGCACCGAAAATCTTTGAGCTGGCGGGCTACACCAACACCACCGAGCAGATGTGGGGGACTGTTATCGTCGGTCTGACCAACGTGCTGGCAACCTTTATCGCCATTGGCCTGGTTGACCGTTGGGGCCGCAAGCCTACGCTGATCCTCGGCTTTATCGTCATGGCCGTCGGTATGGGCGTGCTGGGTACGATGATGCACGTGGGTATTCACTCGGCGGCCGCGCAATACTTCGCTGTACTGATGCTGCTGATGTTTATCGTTGGCTTTGCCATGAGCGCCGGTCCGCTGATTTGGGTTCTGTGCTCTGAAATCCAACCGCTGAAAGGCCGCGATTTCGGTATCACCTGCTCTACCGCAACCAACTGGATTGCCAATATGATCGTCGGTGCAACCTTCCTGACGATGCTGAACTCGCTGGGAAGCGCCAATACTTTCTGGGTCTACGGTGGTCTGAACGTCCTGTTCATCTTCCTGACCCTGTGGCTGATACCTGAAACTAAAAATGTCTCTCTGGAACACATTGAACGTAACCTGATGAAAGGTCGTAAACTGCGCGAAATTGGCGCACACGACTAATCACGAAAAGCTTCCTCCCCCGCGGGAGGAAGCCTTCCTCTTGCAGTCCCTTCCCTGTCGCACTATCCTCTGGCGTTATGAAAACCTCCCGTCTCCCTATCGCCATCCAGCAAGCCGTTATGCGCAGCCTGCGGGAAAAACTCGCTCAGGCCAATCTCAAGCTAGAACGCAATTACCCGGAGCCAAAGCTGGTTTACCAACAGCGCGGAACCGCCGCGGGTACCGCGTGGCTACAAACCTACGAAATTCGTCTGAATCCCGTCCTGCTGATGGAGAACGTTGACGCGTTCGTTAACGAAGTGGTGCCCCATGAACTGGCGCATTTACTGGTGTGGAAATACTTTGGCCGCGTGCCGCCGCACGGCAAAGAGTGGAAATGGATGATGGAAAGCGTGCTGGGCGTGCCAGCCCGACGTACGCATCAGTTCGAACTGCAATCCGTGCAGCGTAAGACCTTTACTTACCGCTGCAAGTGTCAGGAACACCAACTGACCGTACGCCGCCATAACCGCGTGATACGCGGCGAAGCCACCTACCGCTGCGTTCACTGCGGCGAACCACTGATTGCAGAATAATCTTCAGAATTATCAGGAACTTTTCTGATCTAACTGATTGCATACAGGAATGACTTTCGCTACGTTGCGGGCTCGTTTTGACACGGAGTTCGTGATGTACCGTAATTTTTCTTTTGCTGCGGCCCTGTTAGCCGCAGCATTTTCAGACCCGGCTTTAGCCGAAGGCATCAACAGTTTTTCTCAGGCAAAAGCGGCGGGCGTCAAAGTTAACGCCGATGCGCCAGGCGATTTCTACTGCGGTTGTAAAATTAACTGGCAAGGCAAAAAAGGGGTCGTGGACCTCGAATCCTGCGGCTATAAAGTGCGAAAAAACGAAAACCGCGCCAGTCGAATTGAATGGGAGCACGTTGTCCCCGCCTGGCAGTTTGGTCATCAGCGCCAGTGCTGGCAGGACGGAGGGCGTAAAAACTGCGCTAAAGATCCGGTCTATCGCAAAATGGAAAGCGATATGCATAACCTGCAGCCTGCGGTAGGTGAAGTGAATGGCGATCGCGCTAACTTCATGTACAGCCAGTGGAACGGTGGCGAAGGCCAGTATGGACAGTGCGCGATGAAGGTTGATTTCAAAGAGAAAGTTGCCGAGCCGCCTGCCCGCGCCCGTGGCGCCATCGCGCGTACCTATTTTTATATGCGCGACCAATACAACCTGACGCTCTCTCGCCAGCAAACCCAGCTTTTTAATGCCTGGAATAAGCAGTATCCGGTCACCGACTGGGAGTGTGAGCGCGACGAACGCATCGCGAAGGTACAGGGGAATCATAACCCCTATGTGCAACGCGCTTGCCAGGCGCAAAAGAGCTAACCTACACTAGCGGCAATATTTTTAACCATGCCCTGCCTGTTGCAGCCCAGGGCCATGACGCGGATGTTTAACTATGCGCATTCCTCGCATTTATCACCCAGAGCCACTCGCTTCCGGTAGCCAAATTTCACTGTGTGAAGATGCTGCCAACCATATCGGCCGCGTACTACGTATGGGGCCAGGCCAGCCGCTACAGCTGTTTGATGGCAGCAATCAGGTATTCGACGCCGAAATTACCCATGCCAGTAAGAAAAGCGTGGAAGTGAAGGTGCTTAACGCTGAACTCGACGATCGGGAATCACCGTTGCATATCCACCTGGGCCAGGTAATGTCGCGCGGTGAAAAAATGGAATTTACTATCCAGAAATCGATTGAACTGGGTGTAAGCCTCATTACGCCACTTTTTTCTGAGCGTTGCGGCGTTAAACTGGACAATGAACGCCTGAACAAGAAGCTCCAGCAGTGGCAGAAAATCGCTATTGCCGCCTGCGAACAGTGCGGTCGTAATCGGGTGCCTGAAATTCGCCCGGCAATGGATCTGGAAGCATGGTGCGCAGAACAGGACGAAGGACTGAAGCTCAATCTGCATCCTCGCGCCAGCGCCAGCATTAACACGCTGCCGCTCCCGGTGGAGCGCATCCGCTTGCTGATTGGCCCGGAAGGTGGGTTGTCGGCAGATGAAATTGCCATGACCGCACGGTATCAGTTTACTGATATTCTGTTAGGACCTCGCGTTCTGCGTACTGAGACAACTGCGCTCACCGCCATTACCGCGCTTCAGGTGCGTTTTGGCGATCTGGGCTAAGGCATAAACGGAGAAGAACATGATCAAGCTCGGCATCGTGATGGATCCCATCGCAAGCATCAACATCAAGAAAGATTCCAGTTTCGCTATGCTGCTGGAAGCGCAACGCCGCGGTTACGAAATTCATTATATGGAGATGGCCGATCTTTATCTGATCAACGGTGAAGCCCGCGCCCATACGCGTACCCTGAGCGTAGAGCAGAACTACGACAAATGGTATGAGTTCAAGAGCGAACAGGATCTCCCGCTGGCAGACCTGGACGTTATTCTGATGCGTAAGGATCCGCCGTTTGATACCGAGTTCATCTACGCGACCTATATTCTGGAACGTGCAGAAGAGAAAGGAACGCTGATCGTCAACAAACCGCAGAGCCTGCGCGACTGCAACGAAAAGTTGTTCACCGCATGGTTTGCCGATCTGACGCCGGAAACTCTGGTCACGCGTAATAAAGCGCAGCTGAAAGCCTTCTGGCAAAAACACAGCGACATCATTCTCAAACCGCTGGACGGCATGGGCGGGGCCTCTATTTTCCGCGTGAAGGAAGGCGATCCGAACCTTGGCGTTATTGCGGAAACGCTGACCGAGCACGGTACCCGCTACTGCATGGCGCAGAACTATCTGCCAGCCATTAAAGACGGCGATAAACGCGTGCTGGTGGTCGATGGCGAACCCGTTCCTTACTGCCTGGCGCGTATTCCGCAGGGCGGCGAAACCCGTGGCAACCTGGCCGCAGGTGGTCGTGGCGAGCCGCGTCCATTAACCGACAGTGACTGGGAAATTGCCCGTCGCATTGGGCCAACGCTGAAAGCGAAAGGTTTGATTTTTGTCGGTCTGGATATCATTGGCGATCGTCTGACGGAAATTAACGTCACCAGCCCAACCTGTATTCGTGAAATTGAAGCGGAGTTCCCGGTTTCGATTACCGGTATGCTGATGGATGCTATTGAAGCGCGCCTGCAAAAATAAAAGAACTCGCCGGTAGAAGGGACCCTACCAATACTAATAGTGACAGCGCTCCTGTTTGTACGCATACTGGGCGCTGTTGCTTTTTTGAACCAGGAAACAGAACCTCTGACAATGAATTTACAGCATCACTTTCTAATTGCCATGCCTGCTCTCCAGGATCCAATTTTCCGCCGTTCCGTGGTGTATATCTGCGAACACAATGAGAACGGAGCAATGGGGATTATCGTCAATAAGCCTCTGGAAAACTTACAAATTGAAGGGATTCTGGAAAAGCTGAAGATTACTCCAGAAGAACGCGATCCGGCCATTCGTCTGGATAAGCCCGTGATGCTCGGCGGCCCGTTGGCAGAAGACCGTGGATTTATACTTCATACCCCACCGTCGCGCTTTGCATCCAGTATTCGCATTTCTGATAACACCATCATCACAACCTCCCGCGATGTATTAGAAACTCTGGGCACGCAGGAGCAACCATCCGAGGTGCTGGTGGCATTAGGCTATTCATCATGGGAAAAGGGCCAACTGGAACAAGAGTTACTGGATAACGCCTGGCTTACGGCCCCTGCCGATCTCAACATCTTATTCAAAACGCCGATTGCCGACCGCTGGCGCGATGCGGCGAAGCTTATCGGGATAGATATTCAGACCATGCCCGGCGTGGCGGGACACGCATGATGAACGGAACATTACTCTCTTTTGATTTTGGTACGAAAAGTATCGGCGTCGCCGTGGGTCAGCGCATTACCGGTACGGCCAGGCCATTGCCCGCCATCAAAGCACAGGACGGTACGCCAGACTGGAATTTGATTGAACGCCTGCTGAAAGAGTGGCAACCGGATGAAATCATTGTCGGCCTGCCGCTCAACATGGATGGCACCGAACAGCCCCTTACCGCGCGCGCACGTAAATTCGCTAACCGCATTCATGGTCGCTTTGGCGTAACCGTAACGCTGCACGATGAACGTTTGAGCACCGTCGAAGCCCGCTCAGGCCTATTTGAGCAAGGCGGTTACCGGGCGTTGAATAAAGGCAAAGTGGACTCCGCTTCTGCCGTTATTATCCTGGAAAGCTATTTCGAGCAGGGCTATTAAAGCCGCCCCTGCGCCTGTCGCTGCTGCAAACTTTGTGCAAATGTCTGCATACCTGTCTGCTGCCCGGTTTGAATCACGCCGGGTAGCTGATGCGTTTTCCCTTCGCGGATCAAATTGCCCACGGCGGGCGTGTTGACGAGTAGTTCGAATAGCGCCACGCGTCCCCCCTGCTTATCCTCCTCAAGTTTTTGCGAAAGAACCGCCCGCAGGCTGTCTGCCAGTTGGTTACGCACAGGATCTTTCTCTGTTGCTGCAAAGGAATCCACCAGCCGCGCGATGGCCTGCGCCGCACCTCGCGTATGTAACGTTGCCAGCACCAGATGTCCGGTTTCCGCCGCCGTTAATGCCAGCCGAATGGTTTCCACGTCGCGCAGCTCGCCCAGCAAAATAACGTCGGGATCTTCGCGTAGCGCACCGCGCAAACCGGCGGCGAAAGAGGCGCAGTGTGCGCCCACCTCCCGCTGTTGAATCAGACAACGTCGGCTGGTGTAGCGATATTCAATAGGATCTTCCAGCGTCAGAATGTGCCCCTCAATATGCTGATTAAGATACTCCACCATCGCCGCCAGGGTCGTAGATTTACCGCTGCCGGTAGCGCCTGTCACCAGAATCAACCCATTTTCACTGTGAAGCAGTTCAGGTATGACCGCGGGAGGCTGAAGATCGTCTAAATGAGGACAATCCAGCGGTAGCAGTCTTAGCGCCAGCGAGGTTCCCTGCTGATGGACAAATGCGCTGGCGCGCAGCCGCCGGGAGTCCGTCAGGGTAACGGCAAAATCAATCTGCCCTTGCTCCTGCAACTGTACCTGTTGTTGCTCACTGAGCCAGCACATCAGCAGATTCTCTACGTCAGGCGTGGTAAACGGTGCGCTTTCGACTTTTCCACGCCTGCGCCAACGCGCGGGCCATGCATTGCACAGGTGTAGATCCGACACGTTATGCTTTACACTAAGGGCCACTATTTCTTCCATATTCATATGAACATCCTCGGAAAATGAACGATATCGCGCATAACCTGGCACATGTCCGGGACAAAATCTCAGCCGCCGCGACGCGTTGCGGGCGGTCTTCAGAAGAAGTTATGTTGCTTGCAGTCAGCAAAACCAAACCTGCGAGCGCCATCGAAGAAGCCATTACCGCAGGGCAGCGTGCCTTCGGTGAAAACTATGTCCAGGAAGGGGTGGATAAAATCCGCTACTTTCAGGAAAAAGGCGTCAACGATCTGCAGTGGCACTTTATCGGCCCGCTGCAGTCCAACAAAAGTCGTCTGGTCGCCGAGCACTTTGACTGGTGCCATACGATCGACCGTCTACGTATCGCTGCCCGTCTGAGCGAACAGCGCCCGGCAGACCTGCCGCCGCTGAATGTGCTGATCCAGATTAATATCAGCGATGAGAACAGTAAGTCAGGGATTCCGCTGGCAGAGCTTGATGCCCTGGCCGCTGAAGTCGCTGCGCTGCCGCGCATTACCCTGCGTGGTTTGATGGCTATTCCCGCTCCTGAGTCAGATTATGTAAGGCAGTTTGAAGTTGCACAGCAAATGGCTGTAGCATTTGCCGGGTTGAAAACACGCTATCCAAATATCGATACGCTCTCGCTGGGGATGTCTGATGATATGGATGCCGCTATCGCGGCGGGTAGCACGATGGTGCGCATCGGCACTGCCATTTTTGGTGCTCGTGATTACACTAAAAAATAAGGAAAATTAAGGAACACCATGAATACGTTGACCTTCCTGCTCTCAACGGTAATTGAGCTGTATACCATGGCGCTGCTACTGCGCGTGTGGATGCAATGGTCTCGCTGCGATTTCTACAACCCGTTCTCGCAGTTTATTGTGAAAATCACTCAGCCCATTATTGGGCCGTTACGCCGTATTATTCCTCCGATGGGGCCCATTGACAGCGCATCAGCATTAGTCGCGCTCGTTCTCAGCTTTATCAAAGCCATCGTGCTGTTTAAGGTGGTCACGTTCCAGCCGATCATCTGGATCGCCGCCGTGCTGATTGTCCTGAAGACCATTGGGCTGCTGATTTTCTGGGTGCTGCTGGTAATGGCGATTATGAGCTGGGTCAGCCAGGGTCGCAGCCCGGTGGAGTACGTGCTGATTCAACTGGCGGATCCGCTGTTGCGTCCTATCCGTCGCATACTTCCAGGCATGGGCGGGATCGATTTCTCCCCAATGATTCTGGTTCTGCTGCTCTATGTCATTAACATGGGTATCGCAGAAGTGTTACAGGCGACAGGCAACATACTGCTGCCGGGGCTGTGGATGGCGCTATGAGTGCCGTTACACCCTGCGACGACGGTCTGGTTTTACGGCTCTATATTCAGCCAAAAGCCAGCCGTGACAGTATTGTGGGTTTACATGGCGACGAAGTTAAAGTCGCCATTACCGCCCCGCCGGTCGATGGACAAGCCAACAGCCATCTGGTGAAGTTTCTCGGCAAACAGTTCCGCGTAGCGAAAAGCCAGGTCGTTATTGAGAAGGGCGAGCTTGGTCGTCACAAACAGGTTAAAATTATTCATCCGCAACAGATCCCGCCCGAAATTGCGGCGCTAACTGATTAGGTATCCCATGCAAAAAGTTGTCCTCGCGACCGGCAATGCCGGTAAAGTGCGTGAACTCGCCTCTCTTCTGAGTGATTTCGGTCTTGATGTTGTTGCCCAAACGGATCTGGGTGTTGATTCTGCAGAAGAGACCGGGCTGACGTTTATTGAGAACGCCATTCTGAAGGCGCGTCATGCCGCGCAAATTACGGGTTTGCCAGCCATTGCTGATGACTCCGGCCTGGCAGTAAATGCCCTTGGCGGCGCGCCGGGTATCTATTCAGCCCGCTATTCCGGCGAAGATGCGACCGATCAGCAGAACCTGGAAAAACTGCTGCACACCCTGCGGGATGTCCCGGATGACCAGCGTCAGGCGCAATTCCACTGCGTGCTGGTGTATATGCGCCATGCGGACGATCCCACGCCTTTAGTGTGCCACGGAAGCTGGCCGGGCGTGATTACCCGTGAACCGGCCGGAAACGGTGGTTTTGGTTACGACCCAATCTTTTTTGTGCCGTCCGAAGGAAAAACAGCTGCTGAGCTGACCCGCGAAGAAAAAAGTGCGATTTCTCACCGCGGACAGGCACTGAAGCTGCTGCTGGATGCCCTGCGCAATGGTTAACCTTCCGCCGCTAAGTCTTTATATTCACATCCCCTGGTGCGTGCAGAAATGCCCGTACTGCGACTTTAACTCGCATGCGCTTAAGGGCGAGGTTCCTCATGACGACTATGTTCAGCACCTGCTGAGCGATCTGGATACTGAGGTGGCCCACGCCCAGGGGCGGGAAGTAAAGACAATTTTTATCGGTGGTGGTACGCCGAGCCTGCTTTCTGGCCCGGCAATGCAAACGCTGCTCGACGGCGTGCGTGCACGGCTGAATCTGGCCGCAGATGCAGAAATCACAATGGAGGCGAATCCCGGGACGGTGGAAGCCGATCGCTTTGTTGATTATCAACGCGCTGGCGTAAACCGTATCTCGATTGGCGTACAGAGCTTTAGCTCCGCCAAACTCGAGCGTCTGGGACGTATTCACGGGCCGGAAGAAGCCAACCGAGCAGCACACCTGGCGAGCGGTCTGGGGCTACGCAGCTTTAACCTCGACCTGATGCATGGTTTGCCAGATCAGACGCTGGAAGAGGCGCTGGGCGATTTACAGCAGGCCATCGCGCTCAACCCACCGCATCTTTCCTGGTATCAGTTGACCATCGAACCCAACACGCTGTTCGGTTCCCGACCGCCTGTTTTACCAGACGATGATGCGCTGTGGGATATTTTTGAGCAAGGCCACCAGTTGCTGACCGCCGCCGGGTATCAACAGTACGAAACCTCAGCCTATGCGAAGCCGGGCTATCAGTGTCAGCACAACCTTAATTACTGGCGTTTTGGCGACTATCTCGGTATTGGCTGCGGCGCGCATGGCAAAATTACGTTCCCGGACGGGCGCATTCTGCGTACCACCAAAACGCGGCATCCGCGTGGCTACATGCAAGGGCGTTATCTCGAAAGCCAGCGTGATGTCGCCGAAGCCGATAAGCCGTTCGAGTTCTTTATGAACCGTTTCCGGTTGCTTGAGGCCGCGCCTCGCGCGGAGTTCAGACAATATACCGGGCTTACCGAGGACGTTATTCGTCGACAGATCGATGAGGCTATTTCCCAGGGCTACCTGAGTGAATGCAATGAATACTGGCAGATTACTCAACACGGTAAGCTGTTTTTGAACTCTCTGTTGGAGCTGTTTCTGGCGGAGTAATGGCTGGTGAACATGGCGTTTTAAATCAAGTTCGGTAGCGCTAACGCTACCGAACTCGAAATTTATTTGATAATACCTTTGCGCCGTAAATCAGTAATCTCTCTATCCCAGCGCTCATACTCGCTTTTTAATTGATTGATCTGCGTATCCAGCGCCATTCCCTGACCACGCAGCTCACTTTGCTGGTCATAAAGCGGTTTCAGCTTTTCATCTTGCGCTGCCATCTCTTCTTTGATTTTTGCATTCATAAGCGCGTGCTGACGGTAATATTCTCGCTTCTGTTCATTAAGCGCAGTATCACGCGCAGCGCGTAACGGCGCAGCATCACATTCTGGTTTGGCCTGGCAGGAAGCAAGCGCGGGGTCGTATACGGTTTTATAGTAATGATTCTCGAATTTCAGCGGATCGTTTTGCCTGTCGATCTCGTACATTTGCTGCAACTTTTCTTGCATAACATCGCTGCGGGTACGGGGATTGCCGTTTGCATCCTTACCCCATGATTGCTTAATTTGCGTATCCAAGTCAGCAATCTGTTTTTCCACTTTATCTATCTGGCTCTGAGCTTTTTCCTGAGCAATTTTTTTATCGTGATAGCTGGCCTCTATCCTGGCCAACTTTGGGTAGAAATTGCTGTCGGTAATCACAAGGTACTGATCTTTATTTTCCGTTTTTGACAATGGATAACCGATATTTTTAGCCGCTGTTTGCATGGAAAAAAACTCAGTCCGCCACCCTGAAGCAGGTGTACCAACAGATGTCACCATGGCAGAAAATTTAACCTGATGACCTTTAACCCAGTTTTTTTCCATAAATTTATAGTCGCCCGCCATCCCGACCATGCTATAGAGATCTTCAGTAGCGGACATATCACCTTCTGCCGACCACGTTGCCTGGTTTCCTTCTGCGCTAATCAACTTTAACGAAATATCATCTAGCTTCATCAGTCCCGTAAAGTCGGCATAAAATTGGTCTTTAAGGATCTTGTCAGTCGGAGGAGTAACGTCATTAGCAAGGCAATATGTTGATAACATTGCCAGGAGTACAATTCCAGCAGTCCATTGTTTTTTCATTCGTGGGGCTCCACCCAAATAATAACAACAGTTATTATAACAAGGAGCATTATTGCGTGGGAATTACAATGCGTGTACAGAAACGAACCCCGGCCAAATGACCGGGGCCGGAGTGATTAATACTGATTAAACATTTCCTGGATCTGTTTAGGATCCTTGGTTTGAGTCAGCGCAAGCTGCAGCAGAACACGTGCTTTTTGCGGGTTCAGGGAACCTGAAGCCACAAATCCGTATTTTGCATCATCAACTTCTGCATCCTGCGTGGTGGCACCCGTTGGTACACGAGATGAACGCACCACAACGGTACCTTTATGCGCGGCGGTTGCCAGCGTATCGAAAATGGTTTTATACAAGTTACCGTTACCTACACCCGCACTAACGATCCCTGCGTAACCCGCATCTACCAGCGCTTTTGCCGGCAGATCGGAGGCGTTAGCATAGTTGTAAACAATCCCAACTTTCGGCAGCTCGGTCAGCTTAGAAACATCGAACGGAGTAGACGTGGTGTGCTTACGCGCAGGCGTACGCTGGTAGTCGATTTTACCGTTATGAATGTAACCCAACGGGCCGTAGTTAACGGATTTGAAGGTAGCAACGTCGGTAGTGTTAGTTTTAGTCACGTCGCGACCATCCATAACGGTGTCGTTCATCACCACCAGCACTCCGCGGTTGGCAGAGGCTTTGTCTGCGGCAGTTACCACTGCGTTATACAGGTTGAACGGGCCATCAGCGCTCATACCCGTAGATGGACGCATGGCGCCGACCAGCACGACCGGCTTGTTGCACTTGACGGTCAGGTCGAGGAAATAGGCGGTTTCTTCCATGGTATCCGTACCATGTGTCACCACGAAGCCGTCGGTTTTATCACACTCGGTATTAATCTTTTTGGCCAGCGTTAACCAGACTTCGTCATTCATATCCTGGGAGCCGATGTTCACCACCTGCTCGCCTTTAACGACAGCGATATCTTTCAACTGAGGTACGGCCTCAACCAGATTCTCTACGCCAACCTTGCCTGCCGTGTAGTTAGATTTTGTCGCGGAATCACCACCGCCGGCAATCGTCCCACCGGTCGCTAAAATGGTGATGTTTGGCAGTGCAAGCGCCGCGCCGCTGAAACCCATAACCAGTGCGGCAAGTGCCGTTCTCTTGAAAAACTCCATGTTATTTCTCCAGTTACTTGAATTTGCAGCATTATGTCTATCCTACAGATGAATAATGTGACGAGTTCCAATTAACCAGATTTATATCTCCATCAAATTGTCATTCTTAGAGATGGATATCAAAAAAACAGAAATATACAAAATAAAACGGCACAGAATGTTTCTGCGCCGTTAAAAAGAGGTGAAGATTATTTCAGAGTGCTAACCAGCGTTTTACGATCGTTTTCCAGCGTCACGACGCGGGCACAAACATCTTTGCCAAACTGTTGGAAGTCTTGTTCCTGATTCTTCCATTCGTTTTGAATTGAGGTTTGCAAGCCACCAAGGCTACCGAGCACGCCCTGCAACGGATTACCACCGCCTTTGAGTACGGCTTTGGCACCCATTTCGTTGATGCTGTCCTGCAAAATACCGCCCATCGCCTGATTAACCAGCTGTTGTCCGTCCGCGCGGACTTGATCAATCGCCTTATAATGGAAGGTCAGGCCATCAGTTCGATGCTCGATGATACGGTTCATCTGCTCTTTCAATTGCGCATCCAGCTTGGTTAAGCGGCCACGCATGTTGCTGCTTTCACCGACCTCTTTGGCGATGATTTTATCCAGCGCCACGCGACCTTTCTCTACGCGCGCTCTGGCACCTTCGTCAATCCACGGCAGGCTGCTACGCAACGCCGCCTGATAATCTTTGGCCTGCTCACGCTGTGCGGCGTTCAGGTTGTACTGTTTACCGTTGAAGGTGACATCGCCGGCCTGGGTAATAATCAGGTCGCCGTTCTCACCCTTCACCTGCACCGTTTGTGGGCTCAAAATCACATCGTCACGCGGGGTGACGCTGCACTGGTAATCTGCATGTGCGGCCATCGCCGTGAACGTTAGGACTGCCGCCAGCAGCGTTTTGCGCATCATATCTTTCCCTCAAGACAAATCGGGCCGGCATTTGCCGACCCTGTGCTACTTAGTCCCACCAAATATCGAAAAGTTCGCTGGTACGCACTTCTTCGAGTTTGTGCTCTTCCAGCCACTTACGCACGATTGCCTGGTGTTCTTCGGTGCATTTGCCGATTTCCTGCAGACAGATCAGACCTTCCCAGGCCAGATAGCCGCTGCCGTCAAAAGCCAGCTTGTTCGGTTCGATAACTTCATTGATAAAGTCATCAACGATTTGATCGACCTGCTCTCCAGATGTACCTTCCGGGAAACGCCATGCAACCGAAAATCCTACTTCCTGGAATTCTTCGATGTGCATCTTTTTACGCAGACGACGGCTACGGTTCTTTGCCATTATTTCACCCTCTCGAACATTAAGTCCCATACGCCGTGGCCAAGACGATGACCACGTTGTTCAAATTTGGTTACCGGGCGCGATTGTGGGCGCGGTACATAATCGTTACTCTCGGACTGGTTTTTATACCCGTCAATAGAGGACATCACTTCCAGCATATGTTCCGCATAAGCTTCCCAGTCGGTTGCCATGTGGAATACGCCGCCCAGCTTCAGCTTACTTAAGATATGCTCAGCAAACGGTACCTGAACGATACGGCGTTTATTATGACGTGCTTTATGCCACGGGTCAGGGAAAAACAGCTGAACCATAGATAAAGAATTGTCAGGAATCATTTTATGCAGGACTTCAACGGCATCATGGCACATGACGCGCAGGTTCTCGACACCCTCTTCATGGGCTGAAGCCAGACACGCACCAACGCCCGGCGAGTGAACCTCAATGCCAAGGAAATTCTGTTCCGGACGCGCTTTCGCCATTGCGACCAGCGACGCTCCCATACCAAAACCGATTTCCAGCGTGACTGGCGCATCACGGCCAAACAGTTCTGCGAAATTTACAGGCTCTTCGCTGAACTCAACGCCCATCACCGGCCAGTAGTTTTCCAGCGCGTGTTCCTGCCCTTTGGTCAGTCGCCCCTGGCGACGAACAAAACTACGAATCCGGCGCAGAGGGCGGCCGTTTTCATCAAATTCCGGTGAAATGACGTCGTTCTTCATAAAAGTTTAGTCTGCTGTGTTTGAGTTCTGAAAACGGGCATTATCCAAAGTTAGTTGCCGGATGCAAGTAAAGGAAGAAAGTGAGCAGCGGAAAGTTCCGGTTTACACCCTGTTGCCGCTGTGCTGCAATCTTGCCCCCGGCAATAATGAAACGGTAATCATGCAAGCGTCTCAATTCTCGGCTCAGGTATTGAGCTGGTACGACAAATACGGGCGGAAAACGCTGCCCTGGCAAATTGATAAGACGCCTTACAAAGTATGGCTCTCTGAGGTAATGCTGCAACAAACTCAGGTTGCGACCGTTATCCCTTATTTTGAGCGCTTTATGGCGCGCTTCCCAACGGTAACGGATTTAGCCCATGCGCCGCTGGATGAGGTTCTGCATTTGTGGACCGGGCTGGGTTATTACGCCCGAGCGCGTAATCTGCATAAAGCCGCGCAGCAGGTTGTCACGCTACATAGCGGTATATTTCCGCAAACTTTTGATGAGGTGGCCGCCCTACCTGGCGTCGGTCGCTCAACCGCAGGCGCGATCCTTTCCCTCTCTCTGGGTCAGCATTTTCCGATTCTCGACGGTAACGTCAAACGCGTGCTGGCTCGCTGTTATGCTGTAAGCGGCTGGCCGGGTAAAAAAGAGGTCGAAAAGAAGCTGTGGGAGTTGAGCGAGCAGGTGACGCCCGCCCATGGCGTTGAGCGTTTTAATCAGGCGATGATGGATTTAGGCGCCATGGTCTGTACGCGCTCAAAACCTAAATGTTCGCTGTGTCCGTTGGAAAATGGCTGTGTGGCCAGCGCCAATGCAAGCTGGGCGTTGTACCCGGGTAAAAAACCCAAGCAAACGCTGCCAGAACGAACGGGCTATTTTTTACTGATGCAGCATAATGACGAAGTGCTGCTCGCACAGCGACCGCCCAGCGGCTTATGGGGTGGTTTATACTGTTTTCCACAGTTTGACGACGAAGATGGACTGCGCAACTGGCTGGCGCAACGGCAAATTAACGCAGATAATCTGACCCAACTTAATGCGTTTCGCCATACCTTTAGCCATTTCCACTTAGACATTGTGCCTATGTGGCTTCCTGTGTCTTCATTCGGCTCATGCATGGATGAAGGCAACGCGCTCTGGTATAACTTAGCGCAACCGCCGTCGGTCGGACTGGCGGCTCCCGTGGAGCGTTTGTTACAGCAATTACGTGCCGGTACACACGTTTAACGTACCGGTCGATAGAGAGGATTTTTTATGAGCAGAACGATTTTTTGCACTTTCCTGCAACGCGAAGCAGAAGGCCAGGATTTTCAGCTGTACCCGGGCGATCTGGGGAAACGCATCTACAACGAGATTTCTAAAGAAGCATGGGCGCAATGGCAGCATAAGCAAACCATGCTGATTAACGAGAAGAAGCTCAATATGATGAACGTTGAGCATCGTAAACTGCTTGAGCAGGAGATGATCAACTTCCTGTTTGAAGGCAAAGACGTGCATATTGAAGGCTATACACCAGAGTCTTAAGAACCGTTGCCGGATGGCGCTGCGCTTATCCGGCCTACGATTTACTCTGGTCCTTGCAAATAACAAACACAACACGCACTCCCGGAATGATGAAAAAATTTCTCGCGCTTGCCGTTATTGCGCCGTTGCTCATCTCCTGTTCCAGTTCGACCAAAAAAGGCGATTCCTATAACGAAGCCTGGGTCAAGGATACCAACGGTTTTGATATTCTGATGGGGCAATTTGCCCATAACATTGAGAATTTGTGGGGATTTAAGGAAGTGCTGATTGCGGGTCCGAAGGACTACGTAAAGTATACCGATCAGTATCAAACCCGCAGCCATATCAACTTTGATGACGGTACGATAACCGTCGAGACCATTGCCGGGACAGATCCCGCCGGACACCTGCGTCGGGCGATTATCAAGACATTGCTGATGGGCGATGATCCGGGTTCTATCGATCTCTATTCCGATGTCGACGACATTAAGATTTCCAAAGAGCCGTTCCTGTACGGGCAGGTGGTCGATAATACCGGCCAGCCCATTCGTTGGGAGGGGCGTGCCACCAATTTCGCTGACTATCTGCTGAAAACACGCCTGAAAAGCCGCAGCAATGGTATTCGCATCATCTATAGCGTGACGATCAACCTGGTACCGAACCACCTTGATAAGCGCGCGCATAAATACGTCGGCATGGTGCGTCAGGCTTCGCGTAAGTATGGCGTCGATGAGTCGCTGATTCTGGCCATCATGCAAACCGAATCCTCATTTAACCCATATGCGGTCAGCCATGCCGATGCGCTGGGACTGATGCAGGTGGTACAGCACAGCGCCGGGAAAGATGTGTTTCGCTCGCAAGGGCGCTCCGGCACACCGAGCCGTAGCTTCCTGTTTGACCCGGCCAGCAACATTGATACCGGTACCGCCTATCTGGCTATGCTCAACAATGTCTATTTAGGCGGCATTGATAATCCAACGTCCCGTCGCTACGCGGTGATCACGGCATATAACGGCGGTGCGGGCAGCGTGCTGCGCGTTTTCTCGAACGATAAAATCCAGGCAGCGAATATTATCAACAGCATGACCCCGGGGGACGTTTATCAAACGCTGACTACCCGACATCCGTCGGCTGAATCACGCCGATACCTTTACAAGGTCAATTCCGCACAAAAATCATATCGACGCCGCTAATATATCCCCTCTTCTGCCCCGGTAAACGGGGCCCGGAAGAGGGCAAAGTGTTAACTCCATCACTCTTTTGCTTTGCAATCAGAAATTGTTTGCAAATATTTGTCACAGGTAACAAAAAAAGAGTGTCCCTCGTTGATAGAATCACATCATCAAGCCCCGGCAAATGTGCCTTTTAAAACATTCATCCGCATTACGGTGTGAGGAAATTAACATGAATCTTAAGCTGCAGCTGAAAGTGCTCTCGTTTCTGCAGTTCTGCTTATGGGGTAGTTGGCTCACTACCCTCGGCTCCTATATGTTTGTCACCCTAAAATTCGATGGTGCATCCATTGGCGCAGTGTATAGCTCGCTGGGGATCGCCGCCGTGTTTATGCCTACGCTGTTAGGGATCGTGGCCGACAAATGGATCAGTGCGAAATGGGTGTACGCCATTTGTCACCTGGTCGGTGCAGCAACGCTGTTCGCCGCAGCCGAAGTCACCACCCCAGGCGCGATGTTCTTTGTGATCTTGCTTAACTCTTTGGCCTATATGCCAACGCTGGGGTTAATCAACACCATTTCTTACTATCGCCTGCAGTCAGCCGGGATGGATATCGTAACGGACTTCCCGCCAATCCGTATCTGGGGCACTATCGGCTTTATCATGGCGATGTGGGGCGTGAGCTTCTCCGGCTTCGAGCTGAGTCATATGCAGCTGTATATCGGTGCAACGCTGTCCGTTGTTTTGGCGCTGTTCACGCTGACGCTGCCGCATATTCCGGTGGCTAACCAGCAGAAAAACCAGAGCTGGTCGTCCATGCTGGGCCTGGATGCTTTCGCGCTGTTTAAAAACAAGCGCATGGCGATTTTCTTCATCTTCTCAATGATGCTGGGCGCGGAGCTGCAGATTACCAATATGTTCGGTAATACCTTCCTGCACAGCTTCGATAACAACCCGCTGTTCTCCGGCAGCTTCATCGTTGAACACGCCTCGGTGATGATGTCGATCTCGCAGATTTCCGAGACGCTGTTTATCCTGACCATCCCGTTCTTCTTGAGCCGTTACGGTATTAAGAATGTAATGCTTATCAGTATTGTGGCGTGGATGCTGCGTTTCGGCCTGTTTGCCTACGGCGATCCGACACCGTTCGGTACCGTGCTGCTGGTTCTGTCGATGATTGTTTACGGCTGCGCCTTCGACTTCTTCAACATCTCTGGCTCGGTATTCGTGGAGAAAGAAGTTCGCCCTGAAATCCGCGCTAGCGCACAGGGTATGTTCCTGATGATGACCAACGGCTTCGGTTGTATTCTGGGCGGACTGGTGAGCGGTAAAGTAGTTGAACACTATACGCTGAACGGTATTACCGACTGGCAGACCGTGTGGCTGATCTTCGCAGGTTACTCGCTGGTTCTGGCTTTTGCCTTCGTGGCGCTGTTTAAATATAAACACGTACGCGTTCCGGCAGGCACCCAAACTATCGCGCACTAACGTTTACGCAGAGAAAAGCGGGTTGCCAAAAGGTAACCCGTTTTTTTTGCGCTTACTTCACAACATATCCATACAGACGCTTAATACCGTCTGCATCCGTTTCACTGTACACACCTTGCAGCTCCGGCGAGAAGCCCGGCAGCAGGTTAACACCCTCTTCCAGCGCCAGGAAATAACGTTGCACCGCCCCGCCCCAGATTTCGCCCGGTACCACGCACAGAACGCCTGGAGGATAAGGCAGCGCACCTTCTGCCGCAACGCGACCTGCGGCATCACAAATACGCACCAGTTCGACATCACCACGGATAAAGGCGCTGTTGGCATCCTGCGGGTTCATCGCCACGGCAGGCAAACTCTCCTGTCGGAACATCGCTTTTTGCAGATCCTTCACATCAAAGCTGACGTATAAATCGTGCATCTCCTGACACAGTTCACGCAGCGTGTAATCCCGATAGCGTACCGGATACTTGTTGAAGATGGTGGGCAGCACATCTGCCAGCGGCGTATCGTCCTCAATATGCTGCTCAAACTGCGCCAGCATCGCCACCAGTTGCGCCAGTTTCTCGGTGCTTTCTGCCGGGGTCAGCAGGAACAGAATCGAGTTAAGGTCGCATTTCTCCGGAACAATGCCGTTTTCACGCAGGTAATGCGCCAGAATCGTCGCCGGAATACCAAACTCAGTATATTGCCCGGTTTGCGCATCAATGCCCGGAGTAGTTAACAACAGCTTGCAGGGATCAACGAAGTACTGGTCGCGCGCGTAGCCGGAAAAACCATGCCATTTAGCACCCGGTTCAAAGCTAAAGAAGCGGCGTTCGCTGGCAATCACCTGCGTCGGATAGCTTTCCCACGGCTTACCATCAACTACCGGAGGAATAAACGGCTGAATCATCTTACAGTGGGTAAGAATCGCTTTACGGGCCTCAATGCCCAGCGCTACACACTCCGCCCATAGCCGACGCCCGCTCTCGCCTTCATGGATTTTGGCGTTAACATCCAGCGCCGCAAACAGCGGGTAAAACGGACTAGTGGAAGCATGCAGCATAAATGCATTGTTCAGACGCTTATGCGGACAGAACCGCGCCTGACCGCGAATATGGTTATCCTTTTTGTGGATCTGCGAGGTTTGCGAGAATCCGGCCTGCTGTTTGTGTACCGATTGGGTGACAAAGATCCCCGGATCGTCAGCATTGAGCTCCAGTAGCAGCGGTGACCCATCGGCCATCATCGGAATAAATTGCTCGTAGCCAACCCAGGCAGAATCAAACAGGATGTAATCGCACAGGCTACCGATCTTGTCGATCACCTGCCGGGCGTTGTAGATCGTACCGTCATAGGTACCAAGCTGAATGATTGCAAGACGGAACGGACGCGGCTGGTCAGCCTTGTGCGGTGCAACGTCACGCAGTTGCTGGCGAAGATACGCCTCATCGAAGCAGTGCTCGTCAATGCCGCCAATAAAGCCAAACGGATTACGCGCCGCTTCCAGATAAACCGGCGTCGCGCCCGCCTGGATCAGCGCACCGTGGTGGTTCGACTTATGGTTGTTGCGGTCAAACAGCACCAGATCGCCGCGCGTCAGCAGCGCGTTGGTGACCACTTTATTCGCCGCAGAGGTTCCGTTCAGCACAAAGTAGGTTTTATCCGCGTGAAAAACTTTCGCGGCAAATTTCTGCGCATGTTTCGCTGATCCCTCATGAATCAGCAGATCGCCCAGCTTAACGTCAGCGTTGCACATATCCGCGCGGAACAGGTTCTCGCCAAAGAACTCATAGAAATGTCTGCCCGCCGGATGCTTCTTAAAAAACTCACCGTGCTGGTGTCCCGGGCAGGCAAACGTGCTGTTCCCCATTTCGACATACTGGGTAAGCGTGTCATAGAACGGCGGCAGCAACTCTTCCTCATACTGACAGGCAGCAGACTCCAGCTCCAGCCAGTCCTGAGCCTGACCGCAAATCACCGCGTTAACGCCCGCAGGTACATCGACATCAGACTCTGCGAACAAAAACACCGGTATATGAAAACCAGTGCGTTTCAGCAAAGCCAGGATCCCACTGCGGCTGTCCGCAACGGTAATGACGACTGCCGCGACCTCAGTAAAATCGGTGCTGTCCAGCGCAACCACCTGGCGATGGCTGGAAAGACGAGAAGCCAGTTCACCACTGGCGGCAATTTTCATTGATTTCATAAGCGCAATAACCCGTTTCGGGAAAATCAAAAGTCCCGGGCAAAGCCGCATTGCTTTGCCCACGAAATGACGGGTCAAACTGTTTACCAGCCCCGACCGCCAGACATCAGTAAAAGCAGATAGCCTCTGATCTTACTGTTATCCTGCAGTGAGCGTACGCTGCCCTCACCGCATGGTGAGAGCGTGAAGATAAGTCGCAGGAAGGGGCGAACGTCGCGCAAAAAGGCGATGTTGAAGGCGATGTAGGGGGAGTAATATCATCCCAGGCAGCCTCATTCAGACAGGAGAAAATTCGCGCAATCATGGCACCTTTCACCTATAGGCGCAAGATAAAATCCTGTGCTTAAACCTCACAGATAAACAAGCATTTCGTCTGAAAATAGCGGCATAATAATGCAATCTGAAACATAATTTCACCCAAACAGTTGCCTTTAGCATCAAGACGATAATGGGTATGCAGGAGCAAACGTGGTAATCGGACCCTTTATTAATGCCAGCGCCATTTTATTAGGCGGTGTTCTCGGCGCGCTGCTCAGTCAGCACTTACCCGAACGTATTCGGATCTCAATGACCTCAATATTCGGGTTGTGCTCGTTGGGAATTGGTATCTTGTTGGTTATCAAATGCGTTAACTTGCCGGTGATGGTTCTGGCGACACTGATCGGTGCATTAATTGGCGAATTCTGCCATCTGGAAAAAGGAATCAATGCCGCGGTTGCCAAAGCGCAACAGCTTTTCACCAAATCGGATGCCAATGCAACACACGAATCCTTTATCCAAAGCTATGTGGCGATCATCGTGTTGTTTTGCGCCAGCGGGACCGGGATATTCGGGGCGATCCATGAAGGGATGACCGGCGATCCTAATATTTTAATCGCCAAGTCATTTCTCGATTTCTTCACCGCTATTATCTTCGCCTGCTCGCTAGGGATCGCCGTGTCTGCCATTTTCATACCGATGCTGGCAATTCAGTTGACGCTTGCCACCTGTGCGGCTCTGATTTTACCGCTGACAACCCCAGCCATGATGGCCGATTTCAGCGCTGTAGGCGGACTGTTGCTACTTGCAACCGGTTTGCGGATTTGCGGCATTAAAATGTTTGCGGTGGTGAATATGCTTCCTGCCCTTCTACTGGCAATGCCGCTTTCCGCAGCGTGGACGGCTTTTTTTGCCTGAGAATGCGTGCAATAGCAACAATGTGGTGATAGATTGTGCAGTCTGCATTGATTTGAAGAAATTTCGTTGACGAAACGAAGTGAATCGGGTTTAATGCGCCTCGTTGCCCGGATAGCTCAGTCGGTAGAGCAGGGGATTGAAAATCCCCGTGTCCTTGGTTCGATTCCGAGTCCGGGCACCACTATTCTTTTTTTATGCTTTCCTATGAATCTCTATCTTGTTGTAATTCAATTGGTTGGTGTAAAAAGTCTTTCCGGTACGTTTTGATTTATCCCTTAGTATCCGGAAAAAATGGGGTCAGATTGCGGGTCGTTCAGTTCGATAAACTGGAGAGGCCCTCATATGTTAACTGACAGCAAAATCCGCTCAGCCAAATCCCTCACAAAATCCTACAAACTCACCGATTCACAAGGCCTGTATCTGACGGTATCGGGCAGCGGCTCTAAGTTATGGTATTTCCGCTACCGCCTCGCCGGGAAAGAAAGCCGTCTGGCCTTTGGCCCCTATCCTCAGATCACGCTGGCGGAAGCCCGCGAAAAGCGCGATGCAGCACGTAAGTTGCTTGCATCCGGCATCAGCCCTTCTCAGCTTCACAAGGCGCACAACACCGCCGTTGATGAATCCCGCACATTCCGGCATACGGCAATGGCGTGGCACACCAGCAGTCTTAAACTCTGGTCGGAAGCCCACGCCGGTAAAATTCTCACTTGCCTTAAACGCTACGTTTTCCCCGTTATCGGCGCGATGGATATCGCTGAGATTGAAACCCGTCATCTGGCGCAACTGGTTAAGGCCATTGACGATAAAGGCGTGCATGATGTTGCCGGACGGGTTCGCCAGCATCTGACCAAAATCATGCGCCATGCAGTACAGCAAGGTGTGATTAAATACAATCCTGCTTACGATTTAGAGGGAGTCGTGACCCCGTTGGTGACCCGGCATCACCCCGCCCTGCCCCTGAATCGCCTGCCGGAGTTGCTGGAAAAGATGGATGACTACAAAGGCAGGGAACTGACCCGTCTGGCGCTGGATCTCAGTCTGCATGTCTTTCTGCGTTCCAGTGAGCTACGTCTCGCACGCTGGGATGAATTTAACCTGAAAGCCCATATCTGGACAGTGCCTGCAAAGCGTGAGGCCGTAAAAGGCGTGAGGTTTTCAGAGCGTGGTGCAAAAATGAAGGATGAACATCTGGTGCCGCTGTCGCAACAGGCGGTCGCCCTGCTGAAGCAGATTCAGGCGATTTCCGGCGAATCAGTCTTCGTTTTTCCGGGCGCACATACCCTGAACAAGCCGATGAGTGAGAACACCATCAACAAGGCGCTGCGCGTGATGGGCTATGACACCAAAACCGAAGTCTGCGGCCACGGCTTCAGGACCATGGCCTGTAGCGCCCTGAACGAGTCCGGGCGCTGGTCAAAGGATGCCATTGAGCGACAGATGAGCCACAAAGAGCGCAACGGAGTGCGGGCTGCCTATGTGCACAAAGCAGAGCATCTGGAAGCCCGGATCGAAATGATGCAGTGGTGGTCGGACTATCTGGATACCTGTCGGGAGAAGTATGTGCCGTCGTATATTTATGCCCGGCAGCATAAGGTTTCTGCAGGCAGCTAAATAATAACCAGGCCACTTAAAAGCAGCACCTGCGTCAGGGCGCTGCTTTTTCGATCCATAGATGTCATTGCCCCGTTTAAATCCGTTTTTCTGAGGTCGTGCTGTAATAACTCAGGCAATTAAACAACGGGAAGTCATACAACTCCTGATTATCTTGACTGGAATATCAATATTCTCGCAAAACATTCAGACCCCGTTTTCTATAAGATATGTCTTAATATACTCAACATATCATTGTTATTATTGCGTTACCTTTGTTAAAACCATATACACCAACACGACAGATTATTGACCCGCATTAAAACAAAGTATCATCAATTAATTAACCAACAACAATAACTGGTTGATAA